>Ga0075421_100013588_pt1 | contig 10153 bp, 9 predicted proteins | sample SoiMetdeltSBSDD5_FD_75292 | JGI IMG/M metagenome (GOLD analysis project Ga0075421, IMG submission 75292) | Bulk soil microbial communities from a Populus tree surrounding site in Tennessee, USA - Soil MetaG P. deltoides SBSDD5 | ecosystem: Environmental > Terrestrial > Soil > Tree plantation... | reverse complement strand
CGCCGTCGGCGGCGCGTACGGCGTGGTCGGCAGCCTCCAGGGTGCGCGCCGGAGTGGCCATGAGCGCGGCCAGAGAGCGAGCGCGGACAGCTCAACGTCGCCCGCGGCCGCGGGTGACAACACGCCGAGGGTCGCACCGTAGATGACATGGCCGACGAGGGCCATCACGACGGTGACGGGATCCAGCGGGAAGAGCATCTCCTGACCGTGGGGCGACACGAGCAGCACGAGGAACAGCCCGCCGCAAACGAAGAGCCCATAACCCACGCCGCGCCACACGCCGCGGATGCCGAGGGCCGTGAACGCCACGGCCATGCCGCCGCCGTTGCCGACGTAGCGCCACAGGTAGCCGAAGAGCCAATCGGGCGACAGGCCGAGGGCGCTGCCGATGTGAACGATCGGGTCCGTCTCCATCCACCGCAGCCAGAGGAAGCTCCAGCGGAACAGGTCGTACAGGAAGGTGGCCGCGATACCAATGGCCAGCCCGCGCAGGGCGATGTGGCGCGCGGTGGCCGAGCCGCAGACCGCGAGGAGCGTGACCGCGGCGGCGGGCAGGAGCAGCCGCAACGCCAGCTGGCGCAGGGTCCACGCGTCGAAGGTCGCCGCGGCAATGAGCGTCACGGGCAGGAAGCCCACGGCCACGAGTCCGAGACGCAGAACGATCGTACGACCCATCGCGCGGGCCTCAGTGAAAAGAGGTTGCTTCCGGGAAACGAGTCTTCCGACCGCGCGACGTCAGCCCAAACACGCGGCCGAACACTCAGGAACGCGCGAGAAAGAGCAAGGATCGCGCCAGACAAGGGCGCAGCGACGCGACTCAATGGAATGGCGGGTTTGCGCGCGTCACGAGCGTCGTGACCGGCGCCGGCTGTTTCATTCGCAGCGCGCCGGCGAGACACCTGCCGCGACATGAAACACGCGCACGCACGCCAGCGGTGCGCGTCAAGTAGTTTGACAGTTGCGCGCTGAGTGCTTATTCGTAGCGCAGCGCGTCCACCGGCTCGAGCGCCGCCGCCTTCGCCGCCGGCCACAAGCCGAAGACGAGGCCGACAGCCATGGACGTGGCGATTCCGATCACCACCCACGCCGGCTGCAGCAGGGCCGGAAACGGCGACAAGCGATCGACGAGGGTGGCGATGCCGCCGCCCATCGCCACGCCGATCAACCCGCCGGTACCCGTCAGGACCACCGCTTCCGTCAGGAATTGCCACAGGATGTCGCGCCGCGTGGCGCCCAGCGCTTTGCGCACCCCGATCTCGCGCGTGCGCTCGGTGACGGAGACCAGCATGATGTTCATCACGCCGACGCCGCCCACCACCAGGCCGATCGACGAGATGGCGATCATCACCATGTAGATGCCGCCGGTGACCTTGTCGTACAGCTCGGTGAAGCTCTGCTGCGTGAAGACGGCGAAGGTGTCGTTCTGCCAGAAGCGCAGCTTGCGCGCGCGGCGCAGCGCCTCCGTGATCTGCCCCACCGCCTCGTCCATGCGGTCCGCGGAGACGGGCTTGACGTTGGCCACGATGAAGTTGAAACGCGGGTCGGCGTTCTTGTCGAGGCTGCCCATGGGGATCACGATGATGTTGTCGCGATCGAACACCAGGAACTTGCCCTGCCGCTCGAGGACACCGATCACCGTGAACCGCCGGCCGTCGATGGTGAGAACCTTGCCGATCGGGTCCACGAACGGGAAGAGCGTCTCCGCCACGCTCAAGCCGATGACGGCCACGCGGCTCGCCCGGCTGACGTCGGCGTCGACGAGGAAACGCCCGCGGTCCACCGACAGGTCGTGGACCGTCTCGTAGGCCGGGGTCGTCCCGAAGAGGGCGACGCCCTGCACCGTCTCGCCTTCGTACTTGATGACGTTCCCGAAGTGCGGCTGCAGCGGGCAGACCTCGGCCACCGCCGGCGAGTCGCGAAGGATCATGTCGACTTCCCGCTCGTTGAGGGCGGTGCGCCGGCGGCGCTCCTCGGCGCTGACGCGTTCGCCGGGGGCGAAGGGTCGGACGAAGATCACGGACGAGCCGAGGTTCTGGATCTGCGACGCCATCGACGCGTTCAGGCCGGCGATGACCGAGCTCATGCCGATCACGGTCATGATCCCCATGACGACGCCGAGGATGGTGAGACCGGCGCGCATCTTGTACACACGCAGCGAGGACAGGCCCATGGCCGCGGCCTCGGCCAGCGTGAAGAGCAGGCGGCGCCGGTTCACGTCAGTCCGCCCGCAGCGCGGTCACGGGATCCATGGCCGCCGCGCGCCGCGCGGGATACAGGCCCGCCACCAGCCCGACCCCGGTCGACACGGCCAGGGCCAGCAGCACGGCCCACCCGCGGATCGGCGCCACGAAGTCGGCGGACATGATGGCGCCGATGATCTTGCCGAGACCGAAGGCGAAGACGGACGCCCCCGCCACCCCGAGGGCGCCGCCACACACCGATAACACGACGGCTTCCACCAGGAACTGCCGCTCGATGTCGCGCCGCCGGGCGCCCAGCGCCTTGCGCACGCCGATCTCGCTCGTGCGCTCCGTGACCGAGACCAGCATGATGTTCATGACCACGATCCCTCCGACCACGAGGCTCATGCCGGTGACGAGCAGCGTGGCCGCGTAGATGCCCGCCGTGGCCGACTGCCAGAGGGTCAGGATGCTCTCGCCGGTCTCCAGGGCGAAGTCGTCGGGCTGATTGAAACGCAGATGCCGGCGCGCGCGGAGGGCGAGGCGCGCCTGGTCCTGCGCCGCCTCGAACGTCTCCATCGACGTGGCCTCCGCCTGGATCACCACCGAGCGCCGCCCCTGCAGGCGGAAGTACAGGGTGATCGGGATCCACACGAAGTTGTCCTGGCTGTTGCCGAAGACGCTCCCCTTTCGCTCCGCCACCCCGATGACCTTCACGGGAAAGCCGGCCACGGAGATCGTCTTGCCCAGCGGCTCCACCTCCCCGAAGAAGGCGTCGACCAGATCCATGCCGATGACCGCCACCGGCCGCCCGCGATCGACGTCGTCCTGGATGAGATGCCGGCCGGCGGCGAGGTCGCGCACGGCGCCGATGCGGCTCACGTTCTCCGTGATCCCGACGAGCTGCACGTCCTCCTGGACGGTGCGGCCCCAGCGCACGCTCAGCCCCGTCGAGGTCTGGGCGCCCACCTCCAGGCAGTCGGCACAGCCACGGCGCACCGCTTCCATGTCCTGCAGGGTGAGCCAGCGCCGGCGCTGCGATTGCACCCAGACCTCGGCGCTCATCACCACCGCCGGGATGCGCTGCAGCGAGAAGCTCCGGCTGCCCAGCTCGAGCACACGCTCGCCCACGTAGCGGTCGAGGCCGGTGATGATGGCCACGACGGCCACCACCGAGGACACGCCGATGAGGATGCCGAGGACGGTGAGGAAGGACCGCAGCTTGTGGGCCCGGAGCGAGGTCAGCGCGATGCGAACGGCTTCCGAGAAGGGCACGTCACCTCTTCTCGCGGTTCTCCAGCTTGATCTTGGCGTGATGCTTGAGCGTCCGGAGCGTCTTGTAGGAGCCGGTCACGATCTCCTGGCCTTCGGTCAAGCCGTCGGTGACCTCGATCTCCGTCTCCCCGACGATGCCCGTCTTCACCGGCCGGAAGAGGGCCTCGCCGTTCTCGATGACGAACACGCCCTCCTTCTCGTCGGCGCGCCGGCGCGTCGCCCCCTGGACCTTGGGTCCGCCCTCGGCGGGCGATCCCGTGCTCGGATCGATGGGCTCGCCCTTCTCGTCGACCGCCCGCATGACCACCGCCTGCAGCGGGATCGTGAGCACGCGCTCGCGCACGGCAGTGGTGACGTCGGCGGTGGCGTTCAGGCCGGGGCGTAAACCCGCGGGCGGCTGCTCGAGGGTGATCGTGACCTTGAAGTCCTTGGCTTGCGTCGACGGCTGGCCGCCGCCCGCCGCCGCCGCCGTCGAGCCGCCGCGCACGATCGCCTGCGATCCGATCTCGGTGACCTTCCCCTTGAGGATCTCCTTCTCGAACGCGTCCACGCGCACGTCGGCGGGCTGGCCCAGGGCGAGACTGTCGATGTCCGTCTCGTCGACGAGGATCTCGGCCTCCATCACCGCCAGGTCGGCCACGACCATGATGATCGTCGGCTGGAAGCTCTGCGCGCCGATCACCACCTCGCCTTCTTCCTTTTGCAGGCTCGTCACCGTCCCCGCCATCGGCGCCACGATGACCGCCTTCTCGAGCGTGTCGCGGCTCGAGGCCAACGCGGCGCGGAGCTGGGCCACACGGCTGCGCGAGGCCTCGAGGGCGGCCGACTTCATCTGCAGCGCGGCCCTGGCCTCGTCGAGGGCCTGCTCCGAAACGAGCCGGTCCTGGTGCATCTGCGTCATGCGGTCGAAGCTGAGCCTGGACGCCTCCACGTCGGCCCGCGCCCGATTGACATCGGCCTCCGACGCCGCCACCGCCGCCTGGGACTGGGCGGTGTCGGCCTCGAAGCGCGTGGCGTCGATGTGGCCCAGGAGCTGGCCGTCCTTCACGCGGTCGCCTTCCTGGACGTAGAGGTGCGTGATGCGCCCGGAGACGTTGGCCCCCACGTTCACGTACCGCTTGGGCTTGATCTCACCCGAGGCGGAGACGACGGAGGAGAGGTCCTTGCGCTTGGCGCTGCCCGACTGGACGGCCACCCGGCTGCGCCGATCCTTGGAGACCTTGATGCCGACGCCCATGAGAACGACGGCGCCGACGATGATCGACGCCCAGACGATTCGCCTTCTTGCCATGAGAGCCCGTGACCCCGTGTCGATGAGAAGGACAGCCCGGCCGGCGACGCCCAGAGGACCATGCTACTACGCGGGCGCGAAAGGGACGGCCGGCCCGGGCTCTCCTGCAGGTGGGAGAATCGTGTAGGGTAGCGCCATGCTGATCGACTGCGCCGGCTGCAAGGAGCCACTGTTCGACGATGCCGCCAAGTGCGCCAAGTGCGGGCTCGCCAACCCGGCCTATCAGCCGCCGCACTGGCACAAGATGGCTTTCGTTCTGCTTTTCGTCGTCGGGGCGCTGGGCGCGGGCTCAGTCCTGGGGCCCATCGGCTGGGTCCTCGTCGGAATCCCCGTCGGAGCGTTCATGCTTCGCGACAAAGGCATCGGCATCATGGCCCTCTGGGCGGGCGGCAACGCGGGCGTCCTGGTCCTGACCCTCCTCGTCTTTCCCATGTTTCTCCTCTACGCGCTGCTATCGGTCACGTTGCTCGTCTCTCTCAGCAACATGAAGAGGTGAGCTGCACCCAGCGCCTGAGTCCGACCACGATCAGCGCGCGCGGGTCAAACGGGGGAAGACGTCGGGACAAAGGCCGCAGCTCTGCTGGAACGACACGCGATCGGACGCCGTCTGGGCACTCATCCCCGTGCGGGCCGTGCAGTTGGCCGAGCCGTAATGATCGAGGTTCGCGTTGGGATCGATGCCGAACGGGTGGAGGATCTCGTGGACCACGGTGCAGGCGGTGAACCGGTCGTGGTCGGAGTAGAGGTCGCTCAGAGAGTCCGGACACATCGCCTCCGCGCGGCCGCTGCGCTGGCTCGCGCAGCGCTGGCTGCCCACCGGCGCGTTGCGGCATTCGCCCTGGGTGTTGAAGTCGCTCACGCGCACGCCCTGGGCGTCGTACCCGCACCGCCCGTAGGCATGCTCGAAATCCACCACCGCGATATAGATACGCGTGGCGCCCACACCCGCCCGCGGCGAGGGGAACTCGCTGGTGAAGGTATAGGGAGGCGACTGGAAGAACGAGTAGCCGCCGAACGTGACGGCATTCGTGTCGTTCGTGAAGACGAGCAGGGCCTCGGGCGGGTTCGCGGCGGCGGTCGCCAGGTAGGCGCTCGCCATCTGTGAGACGTTCGCGCCGCGGGAGAGGCCGTAGACGACGTCGGTCAGGCGCAGCGATTCGTGGCTTTTCTCCCAGAGGATCCCCGCCGCCATCTCGACCACCCTCTCGATGTCGGCGCGCGGTGTCTGCGGGGCCAGCGCATCGACGAGGGCGGTGACGTCGAGGACGCCGTTGCGCGCGTTCGGCGCGCCCGGAATCGCCGTGGGCCGCGCACCCGCCCCCGACGGGCCGGAGGGAGACGGCGGCGCCTCCTCCCCTCCGCAGGCCGTGAGGAGCAGCGCGGCCGCCACCACCGCAAGGCGAGAGCGCGTCAAGCCACTCACCGGCAATCGGTGTCGGAGGCTTCCACATCGAAGCGACTCTCCCCCGACCATTCGTTCCAACCGCCGCCAGCGCCCGCCGCCCGGACACGCCAGCGCCATCCGCTCAGCTGCGCCGTCCAGGAGTTGTTCGTCTGCTCGTATGTGGTGTCCCCCGTCTGCACCTCGTCGATCGCGGAGAGGGTGGCGGTCGGGCCCATGATGTTGAGCTGGTACCGCGGCGCGCTCGGGCATCCCGTCCAGCCGAACCGCCACGTCTTGAGATCGGCGCCCGAGCGGCAGCCGTTGTCGAGCATGGCGTTCTCCGCCGGCGTCACGAGGTACGGCACGTTGCGTGGCGCGACGTCGAACGTCGACTCCGGGCTCCACGCGCCCCAGGCGCCGTCCGTCTGCGCCCGCACTTTCCATCGCCAGCCGCGCTGGTACTGCGTGGTGGCCCGCGACGTGAGGTCCTGACGGAAGCTCGTCGTCTTGAGATCCGCGCGCGAGAGCGCGGTCGCGCCGGCCGGATCGAGGACCTGGATCTCGTACTGGGCGGCGGACGGACACGAGCTCCATTCGAAGCCCCACTCGAGGGACTGCGTGTGCGTGCCGAAGCAGCCGTTCGGCATGCCCGCGCCCGACGGAGGCCCGACGAGGGCGGGAACGCAGGGCGGCGGGGCGCTGGCACCAGTGGGTGGCGCGGGGGCCGGGGCCTTGTCGCCGCAGCCACCGCCGAGCAGCAAGAGGAGGCCGGCGCCCGGTCCCACGACACGTCGTCTGATCCGTCGCATCCTGACCTCCTGTGTGATCGCTCACTCTATGAAGCGCAGACGGCCCGCGGATCGGCTCAACCCTGGCCGTAGTCCGGCTGTCCAAGGGGCGTGAAGGTCACGACCGCCGCTGCCGTCGTCTTCGCCGCGCTGGCCGGTGGTTGCGGTGGACCGGGGGCCAGCGCCCCGTCACCCGCCGCAGCCCCATCGTCATCAACAGCTTCCGCGGGTAACCCCGGCATCCCTCCCGTCTACGTCGTGCTGTTCACACATATAGAGGATACGACGCCGCCCGGGACCCTGGGCACGACCCAGAGCCGCACCTCGTACCTCAACCTGCGCACGCGGCTGCTCGAGCTGGCCGCGGTGGCCCGCGGCTACAACATCCGCTGGTCGCTCGAGCCCGACTGGAAGTTCCTCCTCGCCGCGCAGCAGTACGAGGACTTGGCCGCCACGTCATCGACGAACGGGATGAACGTGCTGCGCTACCTGCGCGACGTACAGGGCATGGCCATCGATCCCCATTCGCACGAAGGCGGCGGGTACAACTATCCGGACGTCGCCTATCTGCTGGAGACGCTCGGCGCCGGCGGCAGCACTGTGATCGGCGGCCACATCTGGGACCCGACGCTGCCCCAGTTCGCCGAGTGGGACCGCTTCCGCGTACCGGTGCGCGGCCAGCGATACCCGCAAGCGACGTGGCGCGGCGACATCCTGATGGGCAGCGGTACGCCGAACCACACGAGCGATCCCATCGTCAGCGGCGTGTGGCGGCCCAAGGATCGCCACAATTACTTCGTCGACGATCCTGCCGGCAACATCGCCTGCACCGGCGCCTTCAAAGGCGACATCGCCGGCATCTCCGAGCTCGTCGACCTGTACCGCACCGGCCAGATCAAACCCGGCTGCCTGCTCACCGCGACGTACCACATTCGTCCGGCGGACATCACCGCGAGCGTGCCCGCCATCGAGAGCACCGTGCTGCGGCCGCTGGCGGCGCTGCGCGATTCCGGCCAGATCGTGCTGACCGACTTCACCACGCTCGTCGCCACCTGGCGGCAGCAGTACGGCGCCCAGGCCTGTCTCTACGACATCACGCCGCGCTGAAGAAGCCTACTTCGTGAAATGCTTCACGTTGTTCCACGTCGCGCGCCCCACGAAGTGCCCGCCGTACATGCCGTACTTGGTGTAGTGGCTCGAGCCGCCTTCGTCCGCGCCGTCGACCTTCTTGCTCCCGTTGATGTAGACGACGATGGTGCGGTTCCCCATGTTGTGGATGAAGTTCACACGGTTCGTCACGCCGTAGGCGTTGCCGGCCAGGAGCTGTCCGTGCTCGGCACGGAAGTTCCCGTCGGGATGGACCTTCATCTTCCAGGCGGCGTGTGTCGCCGCCCCGAAGTCCTGGAAGACATGGGTGCCGCCGTAGTCGGAGAGCTTCGAGCTGGGCCTCGCGAAATTGAGATAGCCCTCGAACTGATGCTGCCCCGACGTGTAGTCGTTGTTGACGCGGATCTCACAACGGCCGGCCGTCGTGTTCTTGAAGACGAACGTGCGGAGGCCGCCGGACTTGCTGTACGAGACGTAGCTGTCGCTGAAGCTCGACGGGGCCGGGCTCTTCTGCTCGATGTTGGGTCCACCGGTGTGGTGGTACTGGAGCCGTTCCGAGTACGTCCGCTGGGTCCAGCCGGACCCGATCTGGGCGAAGACGCTCGGAGCCGCCATGGCCAGGACGACGACGGAACACACGGACACGACGCTGATCGTTTTCATCGCTCTTGTCTCCTCGGGCCGGGGGGTCTGTGTGGCTCGACTCTAGAGACGGGCGAGCGGCACCCACAAGTGAATTCGCGAAAATTTTCGCGAATCGGGGCGCCGGGCTAGATCCGACGGGTCCCCCCTACGGCGTCGGCGGCCGCACCACGCGCGCGGCCACGAGCTCACCCCGCGACGCCGCGCTGCCCACGATCTGCGTGCCGAGCAGAAGCTCGAAGTAGGGTGTCCGCTCCTCGCCGCGCACGCCGAGCTTCGATCGGAGCTGCTCGACCCAGCCCTCGTCGGTCAGGGCGTCGATGCCGGCCTCCCCCGAGCTCATGTCGGTGCCGGAGACGATGAGCACGCTGCCGGCGCCGTCCAGGCTCGGCAGGAACGCCATGTGGCAGAAGCCGCGGGCGTCCCACCGCACGGCGTAGACGGGCTGCTCGCCGGCCTGCGGCGCGCGGTTCTCGAAGTACGACGCGCGCTGATCCTGGTCGAAGCGGCTGCGAAAGTTGAGGCGTTCCTCGAACAGCTCGAGCCATGGGTTGGCCCGCCTCGGCCCCGACAGGAGCGTGTTGCCGGTGCGGAGATACTCGAGCTTCGCGTCCCGCGCGAGCATCACCTCCGCCGGCACGCCGAGGTCGGCGGCCAGAGGCAATACCCGCCGCACCAGGGCCACGTCGGCCATGCTCGTGTAGCGCTGCCGCGTCAGCCGGCGCGCGAGCGTCTGCAGGGCGGCGGGCACGCGCTCCGCGATCAGCCCGTCGAAGTCCTGGGTGGCGTAGCGGTCCGCCGGCAGCGGCATGTGGATGAGATCCTGGAACATCGTGATGCTGCTGTCCGCCAGGACGACATGAGTGCGCCGGCCGTTGTCGAACATCTGGCGCCACAGGCGCCCCACCGCCGGCGGCACCGTCGGGACGCCGGCCTGGCCGCGGAGCCTCAGGTTGTCCGCGAAGAGAGCGACGATCGTCGCGACCAGCACCGCCCCCATCGCGATCGTGAGCGGCGACATCCGCGGCCGTGCGAACGAGGCGGCCCCCGGCACCTCCGTCAGCGCGGAGCGCTCGCGGAAGACCGGGCGGTAGGTGGCCGTCGTCAGCTCGATGACGATCGGCTCCGCCGCACCCTCGGTGGCGAAGTACTGCTGGAGCTTCTTCCGGAGTTGCGAGGCCTGCACTCGGATCAGCGCGCTCGTGCTGGCGTCGATCTCCCCCGTCCGGCCGAAGACGGCGGCGGCGATCTCGTTCTCGCCGAACGGCGCGTCGGGGTCGGCGAGCACCCTGTTGCAGAGAAACGCGAGGAACGTCCGAAGCCGCCGGGACCGCTCGAGCGTCGCGCTGGCCAGCACGCGGTCGGCCAGCTCACGATGGGCAGAGTCGGCCGGCTCGGGCGGGGTCATCTCGAAGCGAGTATACGAGCAGGTCTGTCGCCGTCACCGGCCGGGCCGGCTGAAGACCCCGATCGAGGTCAGCACCAC
>Ga0075421_100013587_pt1 | contig 10154 bp, 7 predicted proteins | sample SoiMetdeltSBSDD5_FD_75292 | JGI IMG/M metagenome (GOLD analysis project Ga0075421, IMG submission 75292) | Bulk soil microbial communities from a Populus tree surrounding site in Tennessee, USA - Soil MetaG P. deltoides SBSDD5 | ecosystem: Environmental > Terrestrial > Soil > Tree plantation... | reverse complement strand
CATATTGTGTCTCACGCCAGTCCCGACCACTGTCCTGTCACCGCGGCAGAGCTTCAAGGTTTTCTTGACGAGATCAACGGGGCCTACCCGGCCCTGGCCCTGACACTGGATGATATCTCGTTGTGGCAGGCTGGTCTGGTGCCGTTCGGTGACAATAAACCGGGAGCTACTGACCTGAGTTACGGCAAGCGCTCTCGCCTGATCGATCATCGGCACGAACACAAGCTCGAAGGACTGATCACACTCATCGGCGTGCGTTATACCACAGCGCGTCGAGAAGCCACCCGAGCGATCGATCTGGTCTTCAGGAAACTGGGCCAAAAGGCGCCGCCATTTCCGGCCGCGGTGACGTCGATCCATGGCGGCCAGATTGACTGCTTCGAGGCCTTTCTACGCCGCGCCATTGAAGAACGTGCCCCAGCCTTGCCCGCCGACGTCATGAAAGCGCTGCTGCATAACCATGGTTCTCAGTATAGAGATGTCCTGCACTATGTCGACGAAGATGCCGAATTGGCCCGCACGGTAGGATCGTCGACGGTAATGGCCGCAGAGGTGGTGCATGCGGTCCGTGCGGAGATGGCACAGCGGCTGGGCGATGTCGTGTTCAGGCGCACGGATCTCGGCACCGGCGAGCACCCAGGGGCGACGGCGCTGAGCCAATGCGCCACCTTGATGGCGCAAGAGTTGGGATGGGACGAGAAGCGCCGATGTCAGGAGATCAGATTGGTCGAGATGGCCTTTCCACGTGCGCCGAGCGGTGCCCAAAGCCTCACTAGTGCAAGCCCGTTGATGCCGTCATGGAAGTCCTGATTACCGGCGGCACAGGATTCATCGGCTCACGCCTGGCGCTCCGGTATCTCAGGCAGGGCGCAGCCGTGCAGGTACTGGGGCAGGAGCGCACGACCGCGGAGGCCGATAATACTCGTCTGTTACAGGCTCGCGGTGCCCGAGTTACCTTGGGGTCTGTGACGGAACGGGAGCGTCTGGGGAACTTATTACATGGCGTCGATCTCGTGTATCACCTCGCCGCCGTCCAACACGAAGCGAATGTGCCCGACCAACTCTTTTGGGAGGTTAATGTCACCGGCACTCAATTGCTCCTCGAGGCATGCCTCGAGGCCCAGGTCAAACGGTTTATCCACGGCAGCACCATTGGGGTTTACGGCTCTGCCGCAGCAGGCTGCCTCGACGAGCACTCCCCCCTCCAGCCGGATAACATCTATGGCGTGACCAAGCTCGCTGGGGAAAGGCTTGTGCTGTCGTGTCGGGACAAGCTGCCAGTCGTCGTCATCCGGATTGCCGAAACCTATGGGCCTGGTGATTATCGCTTGCTCAAACTCTTCAAAGCCATCCGGAAAAAGCTGTTCTTCATCATCGGCAGCGGCAAAAACCTACATCATCCAATCTACATTGATGACCTCTTGGAAGGCCTAATGTTGGCGGCGACGTCGGAAAAGGCCGTCGGGCAGCTATTCGTCTTGGCCGGCAAGGAATCGCTCACCACCGCTGCCATGGTTGAAACCATCGCCAACGCATTGGGCACACGGATTCCTCCATTCCATCTACCGCTCTCCGCCTTCCTGGTTGCTGCAATACTCCTGGAAAGCCTTTGTCGACCGCTCGGTATCCAGCCGCCGCTGCATCGGAGGCGACTCGACTTTTTCCGGAAGGATTTCCTCTTCTCATCACATCGATCCGCCACCATCCTAGGTCTTGTGCCACAGTTCAGCTTCGCGCAAGGGGTTGCGGAAACCGCCAAGTGGTATCGCGAAAGAGGCTATTTCTAAAAGACGACGATTCCAACGCCTGACTCAGCGGCTCATGAACCGCGATGCAGAGGGGGAATGATGGATCAATTATCGGCGTTCAAACAAAATGCAGGCATTGAGCCGCACAAGGCGACCCCACACACGCTTGAGGCAATCGGAAAATATGAATTGACAGCGGTAATCGAGCCTTTTGATTCGTTTTGGGAGGCGCCGGAGGATATCGAGAAGGGCTATTCCTCGTTTTACCAATTTTATAAGCATAATTATCTGAAGTACCTACCCAGTGATAAGCAGGCCAACATCTTGGTGATCAGTTGTGGACCAGGGTACTTCGTGAACTTATTGACGCAAGAAGGCTACCGGAACGTTTTGGGCATTGATTCATATGCCGACAAAGTCAAACATGCTCAGGCAAAGCAATTAAACTGCCGGGTCGAGGCGGCATTCCCTTTCCTGGCCAGGCATATCACAAAGTTCGACGTAATTTTTTGCGAGCAGGAATTGAATCACCTCACCAAGGACGAAATGGTGGTGTTCCTCAGGCTCTGCCATGACAGCCTGCGGCCGGACGGGACTCTCATCGTCCATGTCCTTAATGGGGCGAATCCCATTACCGGTGCCGAGGCACTCGCCCAGAACTTCGACCATTACAACACGTTTACAGAATATACCCTGCGCCAGGTTTTAGCCCATACTCGCTTCTCTGAAGTGACGGTGATCCCACTCAATTTATATGTCTTCTATAAGAACCCATTAAATTATGTGCTCATGTTCCTCAGTAGTCTGTACACCATGTTCTTTCTCTTCAGCTTCAAGTTGTACGGTAAATCCAATCGCATTTTTACCAAGAAGATCGCTGCCATCTCCAAAAAGAAAAAGTAGATGCGCATATTGTTCTGTAATTATGAGTATCCCCCGCTAGGCGGTGGCGGCGGCGTGAGCAATGCACTGCTCGCCAGAGAGATGGCCAAACAGCATGAAGTGACCGTGTTGACCACTCTGGGAGCGGGCTTGCCGAGTGAAGATGTTGACGCCGGGGTCAAGATCGTCCGCGTGCCCGTCTTCTTTCGTAGACCAGTAGCTAATGCGAACTTTCGCTCGATGCTGGCCTTCATCATCATGGGGATCAAGGTCGGTAGACAACTGCTGAAGTCGCAGCCCTTTGATCTCGTCAATACCCATTTCGTCCTGCCCAGCGGGCCGGTCGGCGACGCATTGGCGCGGGCGGCAGGGATTCCAAACGTTCTGACGCTCCATGGCGGAGACCTCTACGACCCGAGCAAATTGGCCTCACCGCACCGTCATTTCATCCTGCGCGCCTGGATACGGTGGCTGCTGCGCCGGTCAGATCTGGTGGTCGGACAATCCACGAATACCCTGGACAACATGCGGCGCTTCTACACGCCAGAGATCGATGGAGTGCGGATTCCCCTGGGCATCGCAAAACCTCCGGTCTATGCCGCCCGCCGGCAGAGCTACGGCTTCGCGGCGGATGAGCTTCTCTGTGTAACGGTGGGGCGTCTGGTCGCCCGCAAAGGGATTCACCAACTGCTGGCGGTCATGGAGGCTCTGCGCACGGAGCGCGTCCGATTACTGGTGCTAGGCACCGGGCCCCAGGCATCGCGTTTACAAGCGGAAGTGCGTCAGCGCGGCTTGGAAGCGCACGTGCATTTCATGGGGCATGTCGAAGACTCCGCCAAGTTCGGTCTCCTACAGATGTGCGATCTGTATGTCTCGACAAGTCAGCATGAAGGATTCGGGCTCGTGTTCTTGGAGGCGATGGCTTGCGGACTACCGATCGTGTGCTATGGACATGGCGGTCAAAGTGATTTCCTAGAAGATCGCCTGACCGGCTATGTGGTGCCCCTGAACGACCTGGTCGGCTTTGTCGAGGCCTGTCGTACCCTAATTCGGGATCGCGCGCTACGGCACAGGATTGGTCAGGAGAACGCCCGGCGCGTCGAAGCCTTCTTTATCGACCGCTGTGCGGAGCGCTATGAAGCGATCTTCAAGGAAGCGATGGCACGTTGGCACATGCAGGCGATCGTCAACTTATCTGCCGCAAAAAAGCTGCCGCTGGGTGTAGCCGAGGCGCGATTGGCAGCCGCTGGGAAGGAAGAAGGACTGGTGAGCGCGCTCGAACACTCCCCATGGTGCTAAATCATCGGGGTATGGGCTGAGCGAAAGTCGAGCAGAGCTGTGGCGTGCAGGCGAGCGAAGGATGACGGAGGACGTGATGAGAATTTTGGGGATCAGCGACCATATCATTAGCGGTGCCGCTATCTTGGAGGATGGTCGGGTTCTGGCGGCGGTCAATGAGGAACGCCTGGTACGGAAAAAGATGGTGATGGGTTTCCCCAGGAAATCGATCCAGGCGGTTTTTGAACTGACCAAGCTGCGGCCCGATCAGATCGATTATGTGGCGATCGCCTCCAAGCGCGGGCACTTCATGAACGACTACGTTGAATTCGACGCCGGGACGTTCGGGGTCGATCGAGGCTTCGTGAAAAATCTCTTCATGTCCGTGGGCTCAGGACTCAGCTTCTTGCGGGATGAAATTCCGCTCTTGGAGCGCCTGTATTATGAACTCAGAGAGCCCGCCTACGCGCATCGCCGTCACACCATCAAGCAAGTGCTGCAGCAAGAGTTCGACCTCCACTGCCCGGTCGAATTCATCGAGCATCACTTCGCTCACGCCTGCTCGGCGTTCTATTCGAGCGGCTACGACGAGGCCTTGGTCGTCACCATGGACGCGTCGGGGGATGGAGCGTCCTCGCACGTGTATCAGGTCGATAAGGGCAAATGGCAGCTCTTGCACCGCATTGCCAGCTTTGATTCGCTGGCCAGCTACTATGCCTACGTGACCCATATTTGCGGCTTTAAGGCGGGCAAGCATGAAGGCAAAATCACCGGCCTAGCCGCCTACGGACAGCCGCGTTACAGCGATATCATCGACAAGTTCATCGCCTACCGCGATGGCTCTGTGGTCAACGTCGGCAAGGTGTTCTACCGCTCGGCTCTCAAAAAGCTGCGGGAAGCTTTACCGGCCGACTTGAGTAAGGAAGATCTAGCGGCGACGATTCAGGTCACGGCGGAAAAGGTCGCCACCCACTACATCCAGCACTGGCTCAGGACCACGCAGAGTTCTCAGGTCGCGTTAGCGGGCGGACTGTTCGCCAATGTGAAAATCAATCAACGGGTGCACGAGATCCCCGGAGTCGAATCGGTATTCATTCATCCGGCCATGTCCGATGAAGGTCTCGCCGTCGGCGCGGCTCTGACCTTGAACTATCTGCATGCCCCGGATCCAGATAGCCTCGAACGCCGCTGCCTCGATCACGTCTATTTGGGGCCCGATTATGCCGAATCAGACCTGTCGCGAGCGCTGGATGCGGAGGCTATCCAGTATGCTTATCATGGCGACATCGAAGGCGAGATCGCCAGGCTCATCAGCGAGGGCTATGTGGTGGCTCGCTTCGCCGGGCGCATGGAGTATGGCCCCAGGGCCCTGGGAAACCGGTCGATTCTCTACCGCCCGGACGACCCGTCGGTCAATGACTGGTTGAATGAAAACTTGCAGCGCACGGAATTCATGCCCTTTGCGCCGTCGACGCTGGCAGAGGATGCGGACGCCTCCTACGTGGGCCTGGAGGGCGCTCGGGAGGCGGCCCGCTATATGACGATCACGTTTGAGTGTTCGCAAGCCATGCAGCAGAGCTGCCCTGGAGTCGTACATGTGGATAACACCGCGCGGCCGCAACTGGTCAGCGAGCGGGATAACCCCGGTTATTATCGTATTCTGAAAGCCTTTAAAGCGCGGACCGGGCTGTCGAGCATCATCAATACGAGCTTTAACATCCATGAAGAGCCGATCGTCTGTACCCCTGCCGACGCGATTCGTGCCTTCAAAATCGGCCATTTGGATTACCTCGCCATTGGCCCGTTCCTGGCCGAAAACCCGGTGTTACGTGAGCGTGGACAAGTGCCCCAGCGTCGGTCTTCGGCCGTGAAGTGAGCACTGGGTGATCCATCGACATGGGTGAAAGTCGCTAAGGCGCAAGAGGCACAGGACAAGGCTGGCGCAAATGTGTGGGATTTGTGGCACCGTGAGCTTCGCAGGAGTGCGGCATGAGGTCCAGGTCATGATGGACCTGCTGGCTCACCGAGGGCCGGATGGTCAGGGTCTGCATCTCACCGGTGCGGGGGGGTTAGGCCATCGCCGACTCAGCATCATCGATCTACGCACCGGCGGCCAGCCGATCTGCAATGAGGATCGGACGGTCTGGATTACCTTTAACGGCGAGATTTACAATTACCACGCCCTGCATGCCGAGTTGGTCCGCCGCGGTCATTGTTTTCAAACGCAGTCTGACACCGAGGTCATCGTGCATCTCTACGAAGAATACGGCCCGGACTGCGTCACCCATCTGCGCGGCATGTTCGCCTTCGCCATCTGGGATGAGACGCGACGCCGCTTGTTCGCCGCCCGCGATCGACTCGGGCAGAAACCATTCTTCTTCGTGCAGCGCGGCTCGGAGTTGCTCTTCGCCTCCGAGATCAAGGCACTGCTGGGGCTCGACCCTGCGCTCGCAGAGATGGACCTGGAGGCGCTTGACCAGTATCTGAGCCTCCGTCTCATCGCTCCGCCACGCAGCATGTTCCGCTCGATTCGTAAACTGGCGCCTGCGCACTGGCTGACCTTCGATGCGGAGGCGGGGCTGCGCATTCAGCGCTATTGGGACCTGCAGTTCGAGCCCAAGCTGACTGGCTCCGACGATGAATTGGTGGATGCGCTCGAAGATCGGCTCATCGACTGTCTCAGGCTGCATATGGTGAGCGACGTTCCGGTCGGGGCCTTTCTCAGCGGGGGATTGGACTCGACGCTCATCGTGGCCTTGCTGACCAAGCATGTCGCCGCCGAGCCCCTCCAGACCTTCTCCATGGCGCTGCCGTATGGCACACACGACGAGGCCCCGTTCGCTCGCTTGGTGGCGGAGCAATATGGCACTCAACACTATGAGAAGACCATCCGGCCGTCATTGGTGCAGAGCCTCCCGCGGCTGGTTTGGCAGTTAGATGAACCTTCGGATCCCTTATCGGTGTGTTATGACCTCATCGCGCAGATGGCCCGCGAGCACGTCAAAGTCGTGCTCGGCGGCGATGGCGGTGACGAGCTCTTTGGCGGCTACGATCGCTACTATGGGAATCGCTATGCGAGCTACTATGCCCTGTTGCCCCATGCTCTCCGCAAGCATGCCTTCGGCGCCCTGCTGCGCATGGTGCCCGATGGTCATTGGTACAAGAGCCACGGTCACCGCCTGAAGTGGTTGCACCGGTTGTCCTTTGTCGAAGGCGGCGAGCGCTACGCGCAAGGGCTAGAGTATTTCTACTTCGAGCGCGCCCTGCGTCAGGCATTGTACGGCCCTGTTCTGCGCGAGGCTGCGAGCGGCTTTGACCCAGTGGCGTCGATTCGGGATCCCTTCGATCGAGCCCAGGCCTCGGACCTTCTTGACCGCATGCTGTATGCCGATAGCCAGGTACGTTTACCGGATCATTCGGTAATGATCCTGGATCGCATGACGATGGCCCACGGGCTCGAGGCGCGCAGCCCCCTGATGGATCACGAACTCGCCGAGTTCGCCGCCCGCCTGCCGACCCGACTCAAGGTCCGAGGGCGTTCTCTGCGCTACATCCAGACGCGCCTGGCACGACGTTATTTGCCAAAATCCCTGCTCGAACGTCCGAAGCAAGGGTTCTCATCGGCCCTGCCTTACATGCTGAAAGATGAGCATCGATTGCTGTTCGAGCATTTTCTGCACGACGCCCATCTGGCACGTGACGGCGTGCTGTGGCAGCCCACCATCGCGACCTTGCTCGACGAATATCGAGCCGACAGGGCCGATCATGGGAATCGGCTGTGGCTACTGCTCAACAGCGAAGTCTGGTACCGCATGTTCATCGAGGGGAATTCCGTCGAGGATCTATCTGAGCAGCTGGCCGAGGCTACCACTGCCGGAGCGCAACGTGACGACACGCCCCGGCCAGTGTTCGCTCGGATGTGATCGTGAGGTTGGTCGCCCATGGCAAGCCCGGTCGGGCATGCATTGCTCGGGTATGCCATCTACCGTGTGACCGGCAGTGCCAAGCGCCAGGATAGGCGAAACCTCCTGGGGCTCTGTGTGCTCCTGGCGATCGCGCCGGATTTCGATTTCCTGCCCGGCATCCTCGTGGGTCAACCGGCTTTATATCATCAAGGTCTCTCGCACAGCCTGGGGTTCGCCGTGGTGGTGAGCTTCGGAGTGGCCGTCGCTTATAGCCTCCAGTGGGGGAGCCTGTGGGCCGATTGGGGTCGGTTTTTTCTTGCCTATGCCTCACACCTGGTCATGGACCTGTTCGGCCCGGATGCACGCCCGCCACTCGGCATACCATTGTTCTGGCCGCTCAGTGACGTACCTTATCTCGCACCGCTGCAAATTTTTTGGGGCGTCCGGCACGCCAAGAGTACCTCGACGGCGACGGGTGAATGGATCAGCGCCCTGCTCAGTCTGCACAACCTCGCCGCCATCGGCATCGAAATCCTCGTTGGGCTCTCGGTCGTAGGGTTCCTTCATTACATGCAGAGCGTCGGGGCGTCGAGACCAAAGCCACAAACCCACGGGCCATAATCACCGGCATATGCAAGATGACTCGGCCCACATCCTCTGCTCAGCACCAGCAGGCTTGGATGGCCGCCTACCCCGAAGCTTCAAGGACAGGGACTATCGAGTTGAATGCAGCTACCAACCACCGCACACGACCACCTGTGCGTCAAGGCTCAGCGAGTTCTCTGGACGGGTCGACTGCCATCCAACGAGGCAGATGGTCCTTGAAGAGGAGGGGGAGTTGCCTCTGAAACAGCCTAGCGTGAAGCTCCTCTTGAAGGTCGTCTTCACCGCGCTCCTCTTAGCGGTCATCGTTTGGCAATTGGGTGGCCTCGCCGAAGTCGGCACGCTGATGCGGGGCATCAATCCCTGGTATGTTGTAGTGCTCCTCCTGTTTAACACGGCCGACCGCGCCCTGATGACCTTCAAATGGGCTTGGCTTCTCCGCGGTAGAGGTGTGCATCTCCCCTTCTTGCGGGGCATGAGGATCTACTGTGCCTCCATGATCTGGGGTATGTTCCTGCCGGCGACCATGGGCGCGGATGTCATCCGTGCCGTCAAAACCTCGGCCATTGGCTTGAATTCGCACGAGATCGTGGCCTCCATCGTCATCGAGCGGATGCTCGGGTTTCTGGCATCACTCTTGTGCGGGCTCGTTGGCCTTGTCCTCCTCTCATTTTTTAGTGGGGTCGACGGTCGGTTTGACTTCCTCTGGTGGCTCGGGGGCGCCGCACTGCTCGGGACGGTGATCTTGTTTGCTGCATCGTTCACGCAGCGGGTCTATGACTTCCTGCATCATCACCTGCTGTACCGCTTCCGACATCAGAAGATCATGGAGAAATTCCGGCAGTTCCATTCGACCTACCGGGCTTATCGGGAGCACAAGCGGAGTCTGGCGACCTTCTTCGGATTGACACTCATCGAGCAACTGGGGCCGATGCTCCATTCCTGGTTGGTGGCGCAGAGTTTGGGGATTGACGTGGGCCTTCCCTTCATCGCCGGTGCCGTCCCCCTAGCGCTGCTGATTTCGCGTATCCCCATCTCAATCGGCGGTTACGGTGTGTATGACGGGGTCTTCATCCTTCTGATGTCTCTCGCTGGAGTACATGCCACGGAGGCCATCAGCATCTCCCTTGTCGGCCGCCTCATGGAGACCGGCGCGTGGCTACCGTGGTGGCTCACTGATGTGGTCGGAAACCGGAGCCTTCGGTTGGCTCGCCCGTTCGCGGAAAGGACTGAAGAGAGGGTCGCATCGTGAAGATTGCAAAGGCGTTATGCATTCGGTAGCCACGACCGATAGGAGCAGCGAGCCGCGCTGGGCATTGGCGCCGGAGGCGAGTAGCTCCCATCACGCCCGTAGGCTGGTGCTGAGCCCGCTGATCCCCATTCTTATCGTCTATTTCGGTCTAGCCTTCTATCGCATCGACCATCAGAGTCTCTGGGTTGATGAGGTACGTAGCCTAGAGAGTGCGGATCCCGACGGTTCTCTATTCAACAATGATATCCTGTTCAGAGGGCAGGGTCCGCTGTATTTTATGCTGCTGCATTTCTGGGCCAAGGTTTCGACCAGCGAAGCCTTTCTGCGGGCGCTTTCGACTCTCCTGGGGGGTATCGCGGTTTCGCTCGTGTACGCGCTCGGCCTCCAGGTATTGCCTCGGAAGCTGGCCGCCATCGGCACCATATTCTTCGCCACCTCGCCTTTCCTCATCTGGTATAGCCAGGAAGTACGCTACGTTATCTTGAT
>Ga0075421_100013586_pt1 | contig 10155 bp, 6 predicted proteins | sample SoiMetdeltSBSDD5_FD_75292 | JGI IMG/M metagenome (GOLD analysis project Ga0075421, IMG submission 75292) | Bulk soil microbial communities from a Populus tree surrounding site in Tennessee, USA - Soil MetaG P. deltoides SBSDD5 | ecosystem: Environmental > Terrestrial > Soil > Tree plantation... | reverse complement strand
CGGGTGCGCGATGCCCTCGGGGTGGAGCGCATGGCCCCGCTCTTCTTTGTCTCCCCCGCCCAAATCAACTTCCAGGTCCCGGCGGCCACGAGCGCCGGCACCGCGCTGCTCTCCGTCCTGCTTAACGGCGCCGGGGCCGGCCAGGGCACGGCCGCCGTCGCGCCAGTTGCGCCCGGGCTCTTCGCGGCCAACGCCACCGGGCAAGGGGTCGCTTCGGCCGTGGCGCTTCGCGTCCGCGGCGACGGCACGCAAAGCTTCGAGGCGGTCGCGCAGTTCGACGCGGCACAGAGTCTTTACGTGCCGGTGCCGATCGACCTTGGCGCGGAGACGGATCAAGTTTTCCTGGTTGTCTTCGGGACGGGGTTCCGCAACCGCAGCGCACTCTCCGCCGTAAGGGCCACCCTCTTCCCGTCCGGCTCGGAATCAGACAGCACGGCTGCCGAAGTGACCTCAGCCGGGGCGCAAGGGAGTTTCGCCGGCCTCGATCAGGCCAACATCCTGCTCCCGCGCGGCCTCGCCGGGCGCGGCAACCTCGATCTGGTCTTAAACGTGGACGGCATCGCGGCCAACAGAGTCACGATCAACGTCAAGTAGCCATGGGGCCGGCGGCCGGACTCGAACAACAGCTCCGCGGCAGCGAACACGCCGACGCGGGGGGTGTCCCACGGCAGTGCTCACCCGCCCGCGGTTCTCCCCCGTCTGAGTCGGCCGATCCTTCGCCCGACTCAACGGATGTTAACTGTCACGGTATTGGCCGCCTTGCCCTCAACCGTGAGCACGATGTCTGTATTCCCGCGCCCGGCCAGCGCCCGGGGAAGTAGCACGTTGACCTGATCCAGACCGACGTATCCGGCCACCGGCCCGGCGTACAGCACCTGCCCGTCAGTATCCGCAATCCTGGCTATCACCGTCGAGAGGCCGCTGTAGTACCTGATCCCGGTCCCGAACAGGATCAGGAAGACCTGATCGGTCTCCAGCCCAAGGTCCACCGGTGCGGAGACAAATTGGTTCTGTGCGGCGTCAAACTGCGAGACTTGCTCGTAACTCTGGCTGCCATCGGCCCTGACCCGCAGCACGACGGCCGCCGCCACGCCGCGCCCGTTGGAGTTAGCCGTGAACAGTCCCGGCGCGACTGCCTCGACCTGGACGGTGCCGGCAGCAGTCCCTCCGCCCCCGCCGGTCACCGTCAAGGTGGCCGCGCCCGTGGCCGTGCCCTGAGGGATTTGGAAGTTAACCTGGCCGGCCGAGACGAAGAAGAGGGGGGCTTCGCGCTCCGTCCCGGCGCTGTCTTTGACTCTGATTTTAGTCCCGAGCAGGGAAGTGGGTAGGGGGACGGAACTGGCGGTCTCAGTGCCGGCGGCGAGGTTTGGCCCGAAAGCGGCGACTATTGACTCGCTGGCCAGCAATGCGCTCGAAAAGCTCGCCGCCGAGACTGCCGCCACCTGGGTGACGACCAGTGGTTGAGTGCTCGCCGTCGCCGTATAAATAAGGTCGCCTGATTGATTTCCATTGTTATTAGCTGCATTGCCGGCGGCATAAAAGTTCACCGGGCCGACGCTCGCGGCCGGGGCCCGCCACGTAAAAGTCCAGCTCCCCTGGTTGGTCCCGGTCGAGGTTGTTCCTCCAGCCCGATGTTCGATGTACTGGCGGGTATTGCCCGCGATCACCCCGGTGAGGGACTGGGTCCGGTTGGAGTCTGTGACGATAATCGTGCCCGCCTGCTTGCCACTCTCATCAAGCGCGGTCAATTGGAACCCGAAACGACTGCGGCCGGCCTGGGTCAGGGTTACGGTAACCGTGACCTCCTGGTTTGGAGAATAATTGGCCGGCACTCCGGTAATGCTCAAGGTGCCGGCGCCGCTGTTCACTGCGTTGCCGGTATGGCACTCCATACAATTGGACTCACCGGGGGCGCCGGTGCTGCCCACCTGCGGGCCGCCCGACATGGCGATGACCTGCCCGCCTGAGAACAGATAAGCCACGCAACATACGAACGCGGCGACTGTCAACGACATCTTCAGCACAATAATCTGATAATTCATAGTAACTGCCCGGTGTGGGGAATTTTCGTTAACGAGGTTATCGCCCTCGATCAATCTTCTCGGCCCTGGAGGGCCCACAATTATGGGTACTCAGCCTCTTTGGGGCAAGCCATGTGCCATGGCATCATCCGATTGAGACCGGAGAGAAACCGGTTTATCGCTAGGGCTTTGCGCCTGGCCGGTGGAAATGACAACAGCTCATCAGGAGAGGCATGGGAGGGAGTGTGGCAGAACTCAACAACGGCCGGGCTGGAATTTGAGGACGGTGTGTCAGAGATGAACAATGCGGCGGATCACTTCATGATTTACCCCCGCGACCGGCGGGGAAACTGCCGACTTATGTCTTTGAGTATTAAATGCGCCCGGTATGCCGGGGCGGCAATTGGTGGCCCTCCGTCCTCTCTTATGTCTGCTTGAAATATCTGATGCGTGTGCGATAGGGACGCAGAGTTTGACGCAGCATCTCTTCCGTCACGCCCTCGAGATTGGCGCTCGGCAGAATGGGAATTCGTTTGCTGCGGCGCATCAGTTCAGTGACGGCTTCGATCATGATCGAATTGATGATCGCGGCCCCGGCTACCGTCGAGGTCGCGCCAATGCGCGAATCCAGACCCGTCAAATCCAACAGCGCATCTCCCCGCGGCGCACAATTGTCAACCGTCACATCCGCCAGCTCGAACAGACGTTTGCCTGATGGATGACGCGGAGCCGCGTCGCGGGATTGCCGGAGATTGGTGATGGCTATGACTTTTACGCCGCGCGCCTTCATCTCCTGCGCCATCTCAATCGGCGCAGCGTTGCGACCTGAGTTTGAAATGATGATCGCGGCATCTTCAGGTCGGACGTTTTCACGCTCGATCAACCGGCTTGCGAGCCCGCTCTCCCGCTCAGCGCGGGTGCTTTCCAGCGCGCCCTCCAGAAAGATCAGTCGCTCATCGAGAATCGGATTGATCGCCGCGAGGCCGCCCGCGCGAAAGAAAGCCTCCTCGGCGATGAGGTGCGAATGTCCGGTGCCAAAAGCGTGAACGACGCCATCGGCGGCCAGCACATCGGCGATCAGATGGCCTGCTCGCTGAATGTTTTCAGCCTGCTCCCGCTCGATTCGCTTGAGGATCGTCCGCAATCCTTCAAGGTAATTTTCAAACGACATTCGCTACTCCTTCTCTGGGTCGAAGGGCCTCGCACGGCTGGCCGAGACGCCGATGTTTTCCTGCCGGGTGGCTGCGCCGGCCACCACCCCAGATCCGGCGACCACGAAAAGCAGAAAAGGGGGGCTTTGCATGGGCGCAGCAGCTTCTTGTCTGGGGGCGCTTGGTTCGCTCCTGCTCAGGAGAAAAGTCTCGAGACTCTGCCGTCGCGTTTGATCATCCGCTCCAGGCTCAATAGGTTGAGCATCAAGTGACGCGGATGATGGAAATTTTCGACACGCTTTGGCCGTCGCAGGTAATCTTCAAATGTGACTTTGCGGTCAGAGGCATACATCCAGATTGGCGAGCCGTGTTTCTTCAATGGGAACTTTTCCTGAACGTAGCCCCAGGTTCTGGTGAACCAGTCTCTGGCCCACTGTGCGCCAGTGTGTTCGATGACAAACATCGTCCCGATCAAGACCTCTTCCTGCGCCCATAAGACTTTATCCAGCGTCCACAGGTCCCGCTCGACGTTCATCAGGTTGCGAAAGACGCCGCCGTAAATATCATCCCACGCGACTTCGACGTGGCGGCGGAATCGCTCGGCGACGGTCTCGAAAAGCTTGGCATCCGTTCGCCGCCCGGCTTCATAGAGCAACATCCATAAGGTCTCGATGCCATGACCGGTGTAAACCAGCTGCGCGTATTCGTTGTCAGGCCGCGACAGGTCGTGATTGAGTAGTTCATTGTTGAGGCGGAATTCAGGATGGTAGTGGTAATTGAGCAAGGCATCCACGCAGCGCCGGGCGACCTGTTCGATCTCTGCATCTGCTCGCATCTCCAGCATCTGCGTCGCCAGTCGGATGAGCACCATCCAGACGCCTTGAATTCTGGCGCCGGGAAACGGCCGCGCCTGCGGGCCGAGGTAAGTCTGACCAATGCCGGGGCAGTAGTCGGGGCGATCATAGAGCCGGAGACACTTGAACAACAGTTGCTTCGCCAGATCCCAATACTGTCGCTCGCCCGTCGCTTTGAAAAGCTCAGCCAGACCTTCAGCGATAAAGAGGTCGCCGTAGATTTCTCCCTCGGCTGAAGCGAGTGGCTTGCCTTCTCTGCTCAACCCTTTTGGCCATAGGTGCTCATCGTCGGCAGGCCTGGTCTTGAGAATGAGCTCCAACGACCGTCGGGCGACTGCGAGGTATTTCTCTTCTTTGGCAAGATTATTGTAGAGAAACGCATAAACCCAGATACCTCGCCCTTCAAACCAGCTGAGCTTGTGGTCGTTGGCGCGTCGGCCCTCGTGGTCCGTATTGCACATGAAGCCGCCATACTCGCGGTCAATCACGTGTCTTTCCATGAAGGGAAGAAAATCCTCGAAGAGGTTGGCCCGATACTTGTCCCTCAATTGCGCCAGAGACAAGCCGGCCAGCATGCCCTGATCATCTGTCAATGCGCGTTCACCGTCTGCCTTTGAAGGCCACCGGAAAGAACTTGCAGTGGCTCCGCCTGACGTCGATAAAAACTCTCGTCGCTTCATGGTTCAATGCTCCTCAGGCTGCCCTCCCGCTCGACCGGGAAAGGCCAGCCGAGAGCCTCGCATCCCAGCAGGTAGGCGCCAATGACCGGCGCAAAGCGCGGCGGCATCACCGAGATGCCGGGAAATTGCTGCCGCAGTTTTTCGCCGAATCGTTCGCGCACTAAGGTGCAGGCTGCAAGAACCGACCCCTGATATGACACTACCATCTGCTCGCCGGTCAGAGCGAGTTGCCGAAGAGCGGTGGCGACGCCTTCCGCCAAGTCTTCACCGGCTTGCAGGAAAATGTTTCGCGCGACCTCGTCGCCCGCCTCTGCCGTTTCGTAAACAGCGCGACTGAGCGAAGCAATTTCACGGGGCTCCATCTTTTCGACGTAGATCCGCGTAACCGTTTCTTTGAACTCACGCAAACCTAGCGCTTGAGTTATGGCAAGCGGCAACGCGGTCCGAGGCCCGCGCCCGTCATACGCCCTGGCCGCGGCGGTCAGGGCGCTCTGCGCGATGCGATACGCGCTGCCTTCATCGCCGTAGACCGGCCCCCAGCCCCCGACTTTGACTCGCGCGCCATTGACGCCGATGCCGAGAATCGCTGAGCCTGTGCCCGCCAATGCCAGTGCACCGGGTTGACCGCCGAGCGCGCCCGCGTGCGCGATGACCATGTCGCCATTGATGACCGCGTGTGCGAAACCCAGTTCACGAAACACTTCTTCCATCTCAGCCGAGCCGCAGCCATCGTAATCCACTCCGGCAAGTCCGGCTGAAATAGAGGTCACGTTGGTGCGCTTGAGCCGCGCCTGGTCGAGCGCGGCATTGATCGCTTCCTCCAACGATGCTTTGACAATCTCAAAGGCAACGAGCAGGTGATTCGACGCGCTGCCAACGCCCACGCCGAGCGTGCGGCCTGCGCGGGTGATTGCGCGGCAGCGCGTATGGCTGCCGCCGCCATCAATTGCCAGCAGTATTTCCATCAGGCATCATCATTTGAGTTGGCAGTCAAGCCAGTCATACGCTGCCGTCGCAGCGTCAGCGGGAAATGTGTGGCCGTCATTGAAGAAGCGACTGCCGAGGCGTTCGCGCGCGCCCAGCAGTTGCCAGACCGGTTCGATGCGCGCCAGCGCGCGGCGCGCGCTCCAGCCGCCATTCGGGAAAACAAAATCTTCATCCGAAGTCGAAAGCAGCAACGGGCGCGGTGCGATCAGAGCCAGCAACTGATGCAAGTCAAACGGCACTTCAATCACGCCCGCATCCGGCACGGCACGGTAAAAATCCATCTTCAGGTGCGGGCTGGTCACGTAAAAACCGAGCAGCGGCAATAAAGCTGTCGCGCGCGACCAGCGCCAGGTATTGCCGTCAATGCGGAACGTATCAAAGCCGCAATTGCTGACCCCCGCCGCGATGCGCTCGTCAAACGCCAGCGCCCACAGCGTCGTGTAACCGCCGTGCGAATGGCCGATGGAGCCGATGCGCGACGCATCAACGAAATCGAGCGTTTGCAAATGATCAATCGCGCGGCTCAAATCCCAGACCATCTTACCCATCAGCGACCAGCGCGGATGTTTGCGGTAAAACGGAATCGCATCGCCGTAATGCCCGCTCGCCGCATCGTGCCGCTCACCGAAACAGAGCGCGTCGTAAGTGAACGTGACATAGCCACGCTCAACCAGATGCAGCGCCGTGTGCAGTTGCGGATTGCCGGTCAGTCCCGCAGCTTCTTTCTTGCCGGCCTGCGTCGTCTGGTGCGGACAGACGACGGCGGGCGCGCGCCCATTGACGTTTTTCGGAACGAGCAGGTAAGCCGGTACGTACTCACCCGGCTCGGTTTGATAGACCAGTTTGCGCAGCGTGTGGCTGCCGCGCGCTATCTCTTCAATTACTTTTGGCTCCAGCGGAGGCTTTGTCTTCGGCGGCGCGCCCAGGAAAACCTGCAACACGCGTTTGATTGCGTGGCGCTGCGCCTGCCATTGTTCGGGCGTCGTGATTTTCTTGCCTGAACGTGCCAACAGATCAATCAACTCGGCTTTGCCTGTCTGCTCGGCGCCGATGCGCGGGCGAGTCGCTCCCGTTATTTTCCGCCAGCGTTCCCAGCGCCAGTCAACGTAATCGTACTCGCTCTTTGGCAAGGGGCGCTGTGCCCGCGCCGCCCCGGCCGTTGGCGCCCTTGCCGCCAGCGCTCCTCCCGTCAGTTGAAGAAAACCCCTGCGTTCCATGATCACGATTCATCGTCAACGCAACTCGATCTTCAGTTGATGCTGCCCCGCCGAAACAGTCAGCGACATCGTCGCGTCCGCCCGATTGTAACTCGTCGCCACTTCACGGCCATCCAACAGCACGCGCGACGGCTTCGCGCCGGTGAACAATTGCAGCGTCGTCGGCGCCGCCGCGTCACAAGCGGCTTCAATCAAATTCTCGCCATAGCTGGCGGCGAGGCTGGCGGCGTGATCGCTCGCCAGCAGGCGGCGCCCCGCGCGCGCGAATGAACGCGCCCGCTGCGCGGCAAAGAGCTTCAGCCGCGCGCCGCTCTGCGTGACCGTCCAGGCGGCGGCGTCGGTCGCGTAGTCTTCGTAACGTGAAGATTCATTCGCTGCGCCGCTGCGAAACAGCACGAGGTCGCGTTCATCGCCGCGCTCGGCTCTGATTCCGACAAAGCCCCCGCCGCCGATTTCAGTCATACGCGTGGCGATCAAGTGCGCGGCTTCGCCGGTCCGCGCAGGCACGAGCGCCACCAGAAATTGCACTGCGCGGGCTGGCTGCGCGGTTTGTAAATCGAGAAACGCGGGTTGCCGCGGAACCGTCTTTGGCGTGCTGGTGGCGAAGGTTGCATACGGTAAATGCCCGTCGCGCACAGTGACAGCGGTAGCAGCGGGCGCCAGCGCTCGTACCGCAAGCGCCGCCTTGTCAGCTTTGTACAAGGCCAGTCCCGTCGTTGTCGTGAGGCGCGAGCGATCAGGCAAATGCAACAACCAGTCAAATCTCGCGGGCTCACCGCTCACCGCCAGATCGTCGAAGACCACGAAGTAATGCGGCTTGACAAACACAATCCGGCGCATGTAGCGGCTCAGGCGCTCACGATACACGCTCACGAGATCGCTGCCGACTGCGTCATAGAATTCGCTCGTGACAGCGTCAGTGATCTTCGGGTAAGCATTGAGCGCCGCAAATTGCGGTGTGTCGGCGATGCTCTGGCTTTCGGGATTGCCATCCACCAGCACAGTATTGTGCCCGATGGCCTGCGTAAAGTACGTCGCGTAGTGCGGGTCATTATAGTAATGTGACCAACCCGCCTCGGTGATCAACGGCTCGCCGAAGGCCGTGAGCAGGAACGCGCCTTGATCGGCGTGGTTGTGATTGAAGTTCGGCCCGGCGCGAAAGAGAAAGACCCAATCGTCGTTGTTCCAGCCCGTGCGAAAGACTGCGTTGCCTTTGCTGCGGAAGATGCGCGAAGTCGGGAGTTGCGGCGGTTGCGCCGCAAGCGAGTCATCGAAGAAAAGAAAATCACGAATCTCCGAATGCTGAAACTGTTCGTAAAACCAGCGCAGCGCCGGGTCTTTGGATTGGGAGACCAGCGGCGCAATCGTGCGGCCGGATGGAGGATGCGAGTCGCCCATGTCGGGGCTTGCGCTCACCGGCTGCGCTAGTGTGTAAAGCGGATAAGCGAGCGATTCGATCACGCGCGACCGGCGCCAGTAATCAATTCCGAAGACGCGATTGAGGGCGACAAGGGCGGGCGCGGTCGTTTCCAGGTCGAACTCCTGATAGCTGATGCCTTCGCCATAGCTGCCGTCAGGCAGATAACTTGCCGCCAGATGAGCTTCAAACTTGCGCAGCAATCCGTTGAGACAAGTTTCAAACTGCCCGCCCGCTTCAGACTCGTTGACGTCGCCCGCGATGGCCGCCGCCGCAATCAGCGCGCCTCCGACCGTGTGCGCGATCCAGTTGCTGGTATTTGCCATGACGCGGTTGTCGGCGACGTACTCTTTAAAGGTCGGGATTATGGACTTCTCGACGAGCGCGCGTCGAATCAAAGCGCGTTCGGATTCGGTAAGTTTGTCGTAAAGCAGGTCGTAACCGAATGCCACCTCGGCCGCCAGTTGTCCCGCCGGGTAGTAAGTGTGCTGCCCGTGCGCGGTGAACCACGGCGGCTCCCATCGCCGCCAGCGCGCGACGTCGAGCATCGCGGAGGTTGCAGCTTGGCGCGCTTCGGCGTCCTCGTTGAGATAAGCGACGAGCGCGTTGTGTGCGATCCGCGCACGCGCCTGATTCATGGCGCCGAAGTAACCGAGCAGCGAGGGCAGCAGATAGTCTTGGTCGAGCATTTCGAAGACCTCGCCGCCGTGCGCCAGATCACCGGTCGCGCGCGTGTTTTTCGCGGCGGTCTGCAAATGCGCCCAAAGTTTGACGAGCTGCGGATGGCGCGTGCGCTCGACCATCCCCGCCCGGTCGCTCGCGCTGAAATTGAGTCGCGGGTGAACGCCCGCGCTCGGTGCGCGAAGCGCAATCGCCTGTGCCGCTGGCGCCCCGGCTTGGATCCGCCCGGCGCCGAGCGCCACCTCGTCAATGATCAGGCGGTAAGTAATGTCAGCATCGGCGTGTTTGAGATCAGCGACGATATAAACAGCTTCGATCCCAACACCGGTCTTCAACGCCAGGCCATTGACGCAACGAAATTCAGCCAGCGGAACATCTACTTTGCTCCAGCCTTTCGGATTCGCCGGAATGCGTTTGATGTAGCGGCAGCCGTCCGCGCCTGCGACGCCGATTTCGAGGCCGTCATTTTGCGCGGCGTGATTAAGCCGGTAAGCGAACGCCAGCTCCGCACCCTCGCGCATGACGAGGAACGTTTGCCGGATGAAACCAAAACGCAGCGCGCCCGCCCGGTTCGGCCGCACCACACGCATCAAGGCGCGCCCGCCCGGCGCAGCGAAATCGGTTGTCGGTGTCAGTGACGGCTCATAGCCGACATCCTGCGCGGGCGGATAGCTGGCAAACTGGCCGAGGTTGTCGTGCTGAAAATCTTCTCGCAGTGTGTCGGGCTCAATGACCGGAGGAGCGCCCGATTGCATGGCAGCTGTGAATGAACTCCGCGTGACGGCTGCGAACAGCAGTGCCAAAGCGAACAGGGGTCTACTTTGTGATTGCTTCATCGGTGATTTTGAAATGCGCAGAAGCACTCCGCCGCGTAGCGGCCCAATGAATGCGCAAACCTCATTCCCTGAAACCCGCTTCCAGCGCAGGCCAGAGCTTTTCGCGCGTCAGGCTGCCGGCGGCGAAGATTGCAATGCCGTTTGGCCGCGCTTTGCGCGCCGCTTCGATCGAACGCGTCAGCTTCTCCACAGGCAAATAACCGGGCGGCGGGTCGTTGCGAAGCTGCGTCATGAGTTTGAGCAGTTCATCAATCGCTGCCGCTGTCGCGTCTGCCTTGAGCGCCGCTATGCTCCGGCTTAACTGAATCTCG
>Ga0075421_100013585_pt1 | contig 10155 bp, 6 predicted proteins | sample SoiMetdeltSBSDD5_FD_75292 | JGI IMG/M metagenome (GOLD analysis project Ga0075421, IMG submission 75292) | Bulk soil microbial communities from a Populus tree surrounding site in Tennessee, USA - Soil MetaG P. deltoides SBSDD5 | ecosystem: Environmental > Terrestrial > Soil > Tree plantation... | reverse complement strand
CTTGTCGGGCGCAATGGCTCGGGCAAAACGACGCTGCTCAAGCTCATGACGGGCGAACTTTCGCCCGAGAGCGGTTCGGTATCGGTGCCGCGGCGGGCGCGCATCGGGAGCGTGGCGCAGGAGGCTCCCGGCGGGGAAGAGTCGCTGCTCGATGTCGTTCTGGCGGCGGACAAGGAACGCCATGAGCTTCTTGCCGCCGCAGCGACGGCGTCCGATGCCCATTCCATCGCCGACATCCAGACGCGGCTCGCCGACATCGATGCGCATTCGGCTCCATCGCGGGCAGCGCGGATCCTGAGCGGTCTCGGCTTCAGCGAGGCGCAGCAGCAAGGCCCCTGCTCCGCTCTCTCGGGCGGCTGGCGCATGCGAGTGGCGCTGGCGGCGGCGCTGTTCGCCGATCCCGACGTTCTGCTGCTCGACGAGCCGACGAACTATCTCGACCTCGAGGGGACGATCTGGCTCAAGAGCTTCATCCGCAACTATCGGCACATGGTGATCATGGTGAGCCACGATCGCGATCTGCTCAACGAGGCGGCGGAGTCCATCCTTCATCTCGATCAGGGCAAGCTCACCTTCTATCAAGGCAATTACGACAGTTTCGAGCGACAAAGGCGCGAGAAGCAGGCGCTGCAGGCGAAGTTCAAAAAGAAGCAGGAGGAGGCGCGCCGGCACATGATGAGCTTCGTCGAGCGCTTCCGCTACAAGGCATCGAAGGCACGCCAGGCGCAGAGCCGGCTCAAGGCCATCGCCAAGCTCGAGCCGGTGGCGGAGATGGTGGAATCGCGGGTGGCGCCTTTTTTCTTTCCCAATCCGCGAAAGCCTCTGAATCCGCCCCTCATCCGCTTCGAGGACGGTGCGGCAGGCTATGCTACGGGCGCGCCCGTGCTGCGCCATCTCGACTTGCGGATCGACAGCGATGACCGCATTGCGCTTCTCGGCCAGAACGGCAACGGCAAGTCGACGCTGGCCAAAGTGCTGTGTGGCAAGCTTCAGCTCATGAGCGGCGCGATGCACCATCACAAGCAGATGAGCGTCGGCTATTTCGCCCAGCACCAGCTGGACGAGCTCAAGGCAGAACTGACGCCGTACGAGTATTTCCGGGCGCTCATGCCCGAGGCAAGGGAGGCACAGAGACGTGCAAGGCTCGGCGTCTATGGATTCGGAGCGACGACGGCCGACAGCAGATGCGCGATCTTGTCAGGTGGCGAGAAGGCGAGGCTGCTCTTCGCGCTTGCCGCCTTCCACGCGCCCCATCTCCTGGTGCTGGACGAGCCGACGAACCATCTCGACGTCGATTCGCGCGAGGCGCTCGTCCATGCGATCAACGACTATGGGGGCGCGGTGGTGCTCATCAGTCATGACCGGCATCTGATCGAGACGACCGTGGACCGGCTGTGGCTCGTCGCCGAAGGCACGGTGAAGCCGTTCGAAGGCGACCTCGATGACTATACGTCGCTCGTTTTGGACAAGACGCGGGCGGGGAAGCGCAGCAGGAGCGCAGCCCGCAAGGCCAATGGCAGCGGCGTTCCCGGGGCGAAACAAGTTCAAAAATACGAAGCTTCGCTGCTCAAGCAGATCGGTGAGATCGATGGTGTGCTGCGCGAGCTCCAGCAGAAAATCGGCGTGCTAGACCGGGCGCTCGCCGACGGGCGCCTCTATGCGGAAGAGCCGCAGAAAGCGCAGAAGTTCACACAGCTGAGGGCCGAGCTGCAGCGAAACCTCGAGAGCACGGAGGGCCGCTGGCTCGAGGCACAGGGAGCACTCGACAGACTCAAGGGGTAGAAGTCGCGGTAGGCGTTCAAGTCACCTTGCGTCAACCGAAGTCCAATCCAGCTGCAACGCGAAAATCGCCCGAGGTTCAGGCCTGCTTCTGCCAGCGGCCTTGTGCGTCTTCCTTCCAGTAGGTCACGGCGTGGCCTGCGGCCTGAGACGTTTTCCAGGCGCTCCTCGCCTCGGCCAAAGCTTCGGCATCCTTGCCGTCGAAGACATAGACGACGCGATTTAGGGCCGAAACGTCACCCGGGATGGCGCGGTCGACCAGGAAGCGCACGGTGGCGGCGTTCGGGTTTTCGTCCGTATGTGTAACCCAGACGGGCTGCAGATCGGCATTGCCGTCGCGCGGGGTGCCGTGGGGCAGGAAGGACTCCTCGCCCGTTACCCAAAGCGCCATGGATATTGCCTCGACCCGTTCTTCGCTGCCAGCCTGGATCACGGCGCGCCAGCCACGCTCCAGAGTCTTGGAGATGAGCTGAGGGAGAACGCGTTCGAGCGGCTGGCGCTCGAGGTGATAGAAGAGGACCTCGGTCATGCCTCAGCTTGTTTCGTAGTGTTCGGCGAGGAGGCGGTTGAGCAGGCGGACGCCCCAGCCCGAGCCCCAGCTCTGGTTGATGGCGTTGCGGTTGGAATCCATGGCGGTCCCGGCGACGTCGATATGCGCCCAGGGCACATCATTGACAAAGCGCTGCAGAAACTGGGCGGCAGTGATCGAGCCCGCATTGCGCCCGCCAATGTTCTTGACGTCGGCAATATCGGAATCGATCAAGCGATCATATTCACCGGCCAGCGGCATGCGCCAGAGCTTCTCGCCCGTGTCGGCGCCGGACTTGAGGAGGCGATCGGCGAGTTCGTCATTGTTGGAGAACAGCCCGGCGTGCTCCTTGCCCAGGGCAATGAGAATGGCCCCCGTCAAGGTCGCGAGATCGATCATGAACCTGGGCTTGAAGCGCTTCTGCGCATACCAGAGCGCGTCGGCCAGGATCAAGCGGCCCTCGGCATCGGTGTTGAGTACGGCGATGGTCTTGCCGGACATGGAGGTGACGACGTCGCCCGGCCTTTGGGCATTGCCGCTCGGCATGTTCTCCACGAGGGCGATAACGCCAACGGCGTTGACTCGCGCCTTGCGCGCCGCGAGTGCATGCATCAGGCCCGCAACGCATGCGGCACCTCCCATGTCGCCCTTCATGTCTTCCATGCCTGCAGCGGGCTTCATGGAAATGCCGCCCGTGTCGAAGGTAACGCCCTTGCCGATGAAGGCCACGGGCGGCTCGCCCTTCTTGCCCGTCCAGCGCATGACGACGAGGCGCGGCTCGTTGGCGGAACCCTGGGCCACGCCCAGGAGCGCGCCCATGCCGAGCTCCTTCATTTCCTTCGGCGTCAATATCTCAACCTTGACGCCAAGCTTCCGGATCTCGCTCGCACGCCTGGCAAACTCCGCAGGATTGAGAACATTCGCAGGCTCGTTGACGAAATCGCGGGCGAGATGAACGCCTTCGGCCACGGCCCCATAGGACCGGTAGCGCTCCTCGGCTGCCGCCGCTTGCGCCGTGTGGATGCTCACGGCGCGGACCGGCGGTTTTTCGTCGGCCTTCTTCGACTTGTATTTTGTGAAGGCATACTGCCTGAGGCGGAGACCCGAGGCGAGAAGGGCCGCACCTTCCCCCGGAGGCAGCGAATCGAGGCCTATCCCATCCGCGGCGATCGCCGCTTCCTCAATCTTGGCCGACTGCAGAGCGCCGCAAATGGCGCCACCCACATATTCGAGGTCACGCGGCTGAAGCTTCGCCTCATCGCCTAGTCCGGCGAGGATCACCCGGCGCAGATTTCCGCCGCCAGGCACGAGGAGGTCGAGCACCTGCTCGCGGCCTGCCTCGAACCTGGCCGTCTTGATGGCCTTGGCGATATAGCCTTGGGCTTTTTCGTTTACCGCCGATGCCGCGCCGGCGAGCTTGGGGCCTGAGGACACAAGCAAGACGAGCGGGGCGGCGGCTGGAATGTGGGCGGAGGCGAATTTGATTTTCATGGAAGCGTTCGAAGGAAGAGATGGAATCTGGCCATTTTCCTGCGGATTTAGCCGCTTTGCCGCTCATGCGCAACGAGGCCTCGCGAATCGCACTTGTCAACGTCTATTATATCGGCAAGGCGGGTAACTTTATGACTTGTCGCGATTTTTGCGCTTCCGTTCCGCCCGCTCTGCGAGTAAAAAAGCGTAATGTAGCGTGATCACCCGGTTACTCTCTCGGGGCCGATGCGGCAACCGGGCTGTCTTCAAGGAGGCGGGGAGCTTTGCGGCTATCGTTCACAGTGCGCCGAGCTCAGCGTGGGGAGCTGTGCCTTCCCGCGCCTGCGATGCGTGTTGCCGCAGGGGCAGTTCTGATCACCCTTAGCAGCGTCCTGTGCCTCTTCCTGGCTCATGAGGCACATGCCATCTCGATGCCTGTAGCCGATATCAACATCGATGAGCCGGCGTTCGACATCCAGCGCCCGCCGGCCGGCACGCGCGTGCAGGTCATCGCGACCACGCTCACCTACAACTCGAATACGAAAGTCGCGACGGCCAAGGGAAGGGTCGTTCTCGTCTATGGCCCCTATGTGATGGTGGCCGACAACGTGAGCTATGACCAGGCACGAGACATCCTGCGAGCGACCGGCCAAATCAGGCTGCGAGAGCCGGGCGGCAACATTCTCGAGGCTGACCTTCTCGTGCTGCAGAACAAGTTCCGCGACGGTTTCGCCGAACATCTGCGCCTCCTGTTGACGAACGACGCCACGGTGACGGCCGAATACGCCCGCCGGCAGGACGGGGTGATCACCATCTTCGATCGGGCCACCTATACGGGTTGCAAGACCTGCGTGCTTGCGGACGGCACGCCCTTGTGGCGCATCAAGTCGAAAGTCGCCATCCATGACAAGGAAAAGCACGAGATCCGGCATAAGGACATGACCTTCGAGTTCGCGGGCGTGCCGATCTTCTGGCTGCCCGAATTCGCCCATACGGACGGCACGGTGAAGCGCCGCTCGGGGTTCCTGACCCCGGAAGTTTCGTTGTCGAAGGACATCGGCGTTGGCGTGATGATACCCTATTACTGGGCGCTGGCGCCGAGCTATGACATCACCTTCCTGCCGCTGATCACGAGTGATCAAGGCATCATGCCGCGGGCGCTATGGCGCCAGCGCACTCAAACAGGAGAATATTTTGTCGACGGTGCCGGCATCTATCAGCTCAATACCGACATAGAGGAACCCGGTGACCGGCGCTGGCGGGGTTCGCTCCATACTGCCGGCAAATTCTCGATCAACAAGAACTGGACCTGGGGGTGGGACGCAACGGCCATGTCGGACGATACCTTCATGCGCCGCTACAATATCGATTCGCGCGAGGAGATCATCAGCGAGGGATTCATCACTGGCATCGACGACCGCAATTTTTTCCGGGCCCGGGCGATGCATTTCCGCAATCTCATCGTCGAGAACGGCGATTTCAGTCCCGTGGCGCTTCCCTATATCGAGCATGACTACACGTTCGACACGCCAGTATTGGGAGGTGAGCTCGGCATCAAATCGTCGGTCTACAACCTCTCTCGGGAAGACAGCGAAATCACGCAATATCCAGGCGTCGTTCATGGCGAGCAGCAAGCCCGCGCCACGACGACGCTGCACTGGCAGCGGCAATTCGTATCGAACATTGGAACCCTCGTCACGCCCTTCACCCGGCTCAGGGCCGATGTCTATTACAACGAGGAACTGCCGGACGAAGATCTTCTTGGCACGCAGTCCGATCACAACACGTCGCGCATATTGCCTTCAGCCGGCCTTGATCTGAGATGGCCATTCGTGCACGGCTCGGCCTATGGCCAGCATGTCGTGACGCCGGTGGGGCAGTTCATCTCTTCAAGCGACGAGACCGACGAGGACGAGATCGGCAATGAGGATGCCATCGATCTCAACTTTGACACCACCAATCTGTTCCTGCACCAGAAGTTCTCGGGCGAGGACCGCTATGAGGGCGGAACGCGCGTTAATGCCGGCGTGCTCTACAGCTATCTCATGAACAATGGTGGGTTCTTGCGCGCGAGCATCGGCGAGTCGTTCCATCTCTCGGGCGAGAACAGCTTTGATAAGGGCTCAGGCCTCGAGGACGCGCATTCCGATCTGGTGACCGCGATTGCGTTCCAACCCTGGGAGCATCTGCGGCTTACCTATCAGGCGCGCTTCGACCACGACAGCCTCCAGCCAGCCGTCCAGGACGCCGGAGCCGACATGATCTTCGACCGCTGGACGCTGAGCGGGGGCTTGAGCGACGTCGAGGAGGCGGCAGAATATGGCCGGCCGACCGAGGAGCTTCAAGCCTGGACCTATGCGACATTGCAGCTCATCGGCGGATGGAGCGTGTTCGGCGGGCTGCGCTATGATTTCGAGCAGGACATGTCGACCTATGAAACGATTGGCCTGGCCTTCAACTGCGATTGCTTCAATTTCAAGGTCGCCTATGTCAGCAACGACAATGAAGACGACGGTGACCTGGACAAGAGCCATTCGGTGATGTTCACCGTCAAATTCAAGGGTCTCAGCAACGATTTCGGCCAGTAGTCGCCATAATCTTGTGCGATGGCCCTGCCCCACAGCAAAATCGGCGCACGATACAGCCATGAGCCTGACAATCCCTCGTAAATCTCACTTCGTTTCGAGCTTATGCGGCCTCGCCTTGGCGGGCTTCGCCGTCTTCGCTCCGCAGGCGGTGGCCGCCACGGAGAGCCGCGCCGTGCTTGCCGTCGTCAACGACCAGCCCATCACGAGCTTCGACGTCGAGCAGAGAATGAAGCTCACCAGCGTTCTAGGCAGCGGAAAGAAACTGAGCCGCAAGGAAGCGCTGGAGCTTCTCATCAACGACATCCTCAAGCGGAATGAAACGAAGCGGGTGAAGGCCACACTGTCGGATGAACAGCTCGACCGCGCCATCGAGCGGCTGGCAAAGGGCTCGGGAACGACGGTGGAGGGGCTTACGGCGAAGCTAAAGTCGGTCGGTATCAGCATCAAGGCGCTGAGAACCCAGATCGGGACGAATATGTCGTTCAATCGGGTCCTTATCGCCAAATACAAGATCACGCCGAAGGTGGACGATGCCGACGTCGACAAGAAAATGGAGGCGCTCAAGCAGGATCCCCGCTTGCAGCCGGTCCTCGTCTATGAACTGCGCGAGGTCGTGCTGCCGATTGATTTCCAGGATCCTTTCGCCGACCAGCTCATTCAGAATCGCGGACTAGAGGCGCGGCAAATCCAGAAGAACTACGCGGGCTGCGGAAAGCTCGACGATGCGGTGTCCGGGATCTTCAACGTGAACATCAGCAAGCTCTTCCAGGTACCAGGGGACACGATGCCCAAGAAGATGCGCGAGGTGCTGGAAAAATCGGGCACCTCCAAGCTCGTCGGACCGATGCGGGCAAAACAGGGAATTCAGCTAATCGCTTTCTGCGGCAAGCGCACGATTGCGCCCCAGGGCCCAACGCGGGAGCAGGTCCAGCGCATGCTCGTCGAGCACGTGTACGAAGTGTATGAGGACAAATACATCCGCGAACTCAGACGGACTGCGCTCATAGACTACAAGGACCCGTCGCTGCGCGAGAACCAGACGCAGTAATGATGAAGGCGGGCTCGAAGCCCATCGCGCTGACGATGGGAGAACCTGCCGGGATTGCGCCTGACATCACCCTCCTGGCCTGGCTGAGCCTCAAGGAAGCGCAAGATCCATGCTTCTTCGTCATCGCCGATGCGGAGCTCCTCAAGGCCAGAGCGAAGCTCCTGGGCCTCGCCATGGAGATTGCGCCGATCAAGGCGCCAGGGGAGACGCCTTCGTTTTTCGGCCGGGCGCTCCCCGTTCTTCACATGCCGGTTTCCGGCAAGCCCAGACCCGGTGAAATCATCGCGGAAACATCAAGCGCCGTCGTCGGCTCCATCGAGCGGGGGGTGCAACTGGCACTCAAAGGAGAAGCCAGCGCCCTCGTCACGAATCCCATTCACAAGAAGGCTCTTTATGGACAGGGATTCAAACATACGGGTCATACGGATTTCATCGCGTGGCTCATCCGTTCGCAGGGGTTTGCAGCAGAACCCGTCATGATGCTGGCCGCCCCCGGCATTCGCACCGTGCCTTTGACAGTGCACATCCCTTTGAGGCAGGTGGCCCAAGTCCTGAGCATGGAAATGATCGTGGGTCAGACGCGCGTCGTCAATCATGATCTAAAGCGCTATTTCGGGATCGCCTCGCCTCGCATCGCGATCACCGGGCTCAATCCGCATGCCGGTGAAGGCGGAGCGCTCGGCGGGGAAGAACAATCGGTGATCGGCCCGGCGATCGATAAGCTCAGGCGCGAGGGGCTTGACGTCGAAGGGCCGCTTGCAGCCGACAGCGTCTTTCACGAGGAGGCAAGAGCCAAGTTCGACATCGTGATCTGCATGTTCCACGACCAGGCGCTGATCCCGGTCAAGACGCTGGGCTTCCACGAAGGCGTCAATGCAACGCTAGGTCTTCCGATCGTGCGCACATCACCCGACCACGGCACGGCGCTTTCGCTTGCCGGCACCGGCGCTGCCAATCCCATGAGCCTCATCTCCGCCATCAACCTTGCGGCGCAAATGGCGAAGCACGCGCAGCAGACACGCTCATGAACGAGCCCCTGCCGCCCTTGCGGGAGGTGATCGCGCGTCATGGTCTCTTGGCGCGCAAACGTCTCGGACAGAATTTTCTGCTCGACCTCAATCTCACGCGGCGGATCGCGCGGGCAGCGGGCCCGCTTTCCGGCCACAGCATCATCGAGGTGGGCCCTGGTCCTGGCGGGCTGACCCGCGCCCTTATCGCCGAGGGCGCCCACCACGTGATCGCCGTCGAGAAGGACGCGCGTGCCATCCCGGCGCTTCAGGAAATCGCCGCGGCTTTTCCCGGACGCCTCAGCATCATCGCCCGGGATGCGCTCGAGGTCGACTGGCGCACGCTGGCGCGTGGTAAGGCCAAGATCGTCGCCAACCTACCCTACAATGTCGCCACTCCGCTCCTGACGGGCTGGCTCAACGAAGAGCCGTGGCCTCCCTGGTATGAGTCGATGACGCTCATGTTTCAGAAGGAGGTTGCCGACAGGATCACGGCTTCGCCCCACAGCAAGGCTTACGGGCGGCTTTCGGTGCTGGCGCAATGGCGGGCGCGTGCGACGAAGCTGTTCGACATCGACCGGCGCGCCTTCACGCCGCCCCCGAAAGTGACATCGAGCCTCGTGCAGATCGTTCCCGGCGTTGCCTCCAAGGGGGAGCTGAGATCGGCCGACATCGAGCGGGTGACGGCGCACGCCTTCGGCCAGAGGCGCAAGATGCTGCGGGCAAGCCTGCGCGGGCTCGGCGTCGAGGTCGAGACTCTCCTGGAACGCATAGGCATCGATCCGACGGCAAGGGCGGAGCAGCTGTCGATCCAAGACTTTGTTCGACTCGCCGTCGCGCTGAAACACGAGGAAACGAAATGATCCGGCGACAGGTTCTCGTGAACTATGGAGCCTCGCTCGAAGCGATCGAGACGCCTGTTCCTCAGCTCAAGGACGGCGAGGTGCTGCTCAAAGTGAGCCATTGCGGGCTGTGCCACAGCGACCTGCATTTGATCGAAGGCCATTTCGACCTTGGCGACGGGCGCAAACTCGACATCCGCGATGGACGGCAGCTGCCATTCACGCCCGGGCATGAAATCTGCGGCACGATCGAGGGGCACGGACCATCGGTCATGGGCATCGCCAAGGGCGGAAAGCTCTATGCCGTCTATCCCTGGATCGGATGCGGTGCGTGCTGGCGCTGCGAACGCGGCGAGGAGCATCTGTGCGACGAGATGAGCCACATCGGCATTCATCGCGACGGCGGCTTCGCCAGCCATGTGGTAGTGCCGCATCCACGCTATCTGATCGACGCGGAGGGCATCGAACCCGAAATCGCGGGGACCTATATGTGCTCGGGGCTCACCGCCTATTCGGCGCTGCGGAAGGCGCTCGCAGACGCCAATCAGGGGCCCCTGCTCATCATGGGCTTCGGCGGCGTCGGCTTCATGGCGCTCGAGCTTGCCCAGAACCTGAGCAACCGCGACGTCGTGGTGGCCGACCTAGACGAGAAGAAGCGGGAAGCGGCGGAAGCCAGAGGCGCCGTCCTCGCCATCGATCCATCTTCGGCAGAGTCGGGCAGAATGCTCAAGAACGCGATGGGTCGCATGGCGGCTGCCATCGATTTCGTGGGATCGAGCAGCTCGCTCGAATTCGCGCAGAGCACGCTAGGGCGCGGCGGCAGCGTCGTGGTGGTCGGGCTCATGGGCGGGGGCATCAGCCTCGGGGTGCCGATGTTTCCGCTGCGCCAGCT
>Ga0075421_100013584_pt1 | contig 10155 bp, 7 predicted proteins | sample SoiMetdeltSBSDD5_FD_75292 | JGI IMG/M metagenome (GOLD analysis project Ga0075421, IMG submission 75292) | Bulk soil microbial communities from a Populus tree surrounding site in Tennessee, USA - Soil MetaG P. deltoides SBSDD5 | ecosystem: Environmental > Terrestrial > Soil > Tree plantation... | reverse complement strand
ACCTACGTGGGCGAGCTCGGCTGGGAGATCTACGTTCCCACGGATCAGGTGATCGGCGTGTACGACGCCCTCGTCGGCGTCGGGGACGACCTCGGCCTGCGCCACGCGGGCTACCACGCGATGGACTCGCTCCGCATCGAGAAGGCCTATCGGTCGTGGGGCCACGATCTGGGCAGCGAGGACACGCCGCTCGAGGCGGGGCTCGGCTTCGCGGTGCGGCTCGACAAGCGCACGCCGTTTCTCGGGCGCGATGCGCTCCTCGCACAGCACGAGAAGCCGCTTCACCGGCGTCTCGTGGTGTTCACGCTCGAGGACGCGGAGCCGCTCGTCTATCACGACGAGCCGATCTTGCGGGACGGAGCGCTCGTCGGGCGCATCACCTCCGGCGCCTACGGTCACACGATCGGGCGGGCGATCGGGCTCGGCTACGTCGAGCATGCGGATGGCGTGAGCGATGCCTTCGTCGAGAGCGGGCGCTGGGAGCTCGAGATCGCGTGCGACCGGTATCCCGTCCGCGCGCAATGCTCGCCGCCGTACGATCCGAAGTCGCTCCGCGTCCGGATGTAGCCGTCAGCGGGGCCCGCACACCTCGGCGATCAGCGCGGGGTCGATCGGCGCCGGCGTCGGCTGCCAGGTCGGATCGATCTTCTTCATCGCGCCGAGGAACTCCGGCGAGGCGACGAGCAGATGCCGCGCCACCTGCCGCAGCAGCGTCACCTGGGCGGCGGGCAGCGCGAACGAGGTCGCGAAGCCTTCCAGGCAGGTCTGCAGCGCGCGCGGGGTCAGCTTGTCGAAGGCGAGCTCGACCGCGTGGAAGTCCACGGCGGGCGGTGGCTCGAAGGGCAAGAAGAAGGCCGGACACTCGTCCTTCGCCAGCTTCTCGCACGCGCGCGCGTTCTCCAGGTCACCCGTCAGCTTCTTGAAGTGCTCGGCGATGAGCTGCACGGTCTCGAACGAGTAGTTCCCCATCGGGCCCGTGGTCACGAGCCCGAGCACGTCGACCACGCCCGGCGGGCTTTCGCGCGCATCCCATCCGGGATCGGTGCCCGTCTTCGCGTTGGCGGTGATCACGAGCACGCGCCGGACCCGTCCCTGGTTGATCTTGCTGTAGAGACTCCACGCACTGTCCTGGCCGCTCAGTGCGATGTACGGCCCCCGCAGCCCGATGTTGTCCGACAGCCCGCCGTCGAGCAGGTGGACGAACGGCCGGTGACCGGCGTCCTGGCGATACGAGAGCAAGTTGCGCGCGAGCGTGACCCGGCGAGGCTCGCTGACCGAGGCGAGGCCGTTTCGGAGCCAGGCGGGCGGCGCGAACTGATCGCAGGCCCCGCCCGAATAGTTGTGGAGCGTGAGCGGGCTCAGGAGCACCGGAAAGGCCGACGACGCCGCCACCGCGCGTGCCACCGGGACGGCCGAGAGATCCGAGCACAGCAAGTCGAACTGGTCCTGCGTGAACTCGAACCGCGCGCCGAGCGTCATGTCGGTCGCGTTCAGCAGCAGGTAGGGCCGGCCGCGCGGCTGCTGGAGCAGCGTGGCGAACGTCGCGCCGTGGAACAGCGCCTCGTCGTACAGGTCCGCCGCGAGGTCGATGCGGCTGTAATCAGCGCGGGCGAGACGGCCCCAGTTCCACGGCAGCAGCGCGCGCTGGATGAGCTCCCCCTGGATGTTGCGGTAGAGGAAGTCCTCCTCGAGGCGCTTGAAGCCCTCCACGCCGAAGAGCGCGTAGTGCGCGGCCGTGAAGCTTCCGCCCGAGACCGACGAGATGACGTCGACGTCCTCGAGGAGCGTGCGTCCACCGCCCGCGGCCGCGCGGTAGCGCACGGCCTGCAACCCCTCCAGCAACCCGTAGGAGAACGCCGCCGCGCGCGTGCCGCCGCCCGAGAAGCTCAGGATCACGAACAGCTCTTCCTCGGCGGCGTCGCCCCGGACGTTCGCGTAGCGGTACCCGTCCGGGCCGTAGGCGGGCAGTCGCGGGTTGACCGGTCCCGCGCAGCCGACCAGCGTCGCGAGGAGAACCAGGAAAAGGACGGCGCGGGGGAGGCGGCTCAGCACTTCTTCTTGAACTCGACGCGGAAGGGGTCGAGGATCGGGCACTCCGGCACGTCGACCTGCTGACTCGGGGGATCCACGTCGTTGCTGCTGCTGCTCAGGCGAAACGTGTGAACGCCGGCGTTGACGAAGAGCGTGCGCGGCCGGCCGCTCGCGGCCGTGTTGCTGCCCTGGCTCTGGTCGTCGATGTAGACCTCGCGGACTTCCGGGAATCGGACGATGACGTAGCTCAAGCCGAACCTCCCGTGGGGCGAGCGGGCCCGGCCAAAACTTTAGCGCGCTTTGCGCACGCGCCAGATCTCTTCAGATGGCCACTGGTGCGCCCACGCCGTGGTGATGTACGGAAAGCGCGTCTTCCGATCCGCCGGCGCCTGGAGCTCGGCGCAGTCGACGATCTCGAACCCTTCCGCGTGGAAGAGCCGGATGAGCCGGCTGATCCCGAGGGAGAAGTTCACCGAGTGATCGTCACTCCACTCGAGGCGATGGAGATCGAAGTAGCCCCGCACGAGCCGGTCTCCCGCGGGATCGTCGCTGTCCGGCGCGCACAGCGAGAAGAGCACGCCGTTGCGCAGGAAGATGAGCTCGCCGCCGGGCCGGAGGAGCCGGGCCGCCTCCGGGATCCACCGATACGGATCGCACCAGATGGCCGCGCCGTACTCCGAGATCGCCACGTCGAAGCTGGCGTCGCGGAACGGCGCGTGCTCGGCGTCCGCGTGCACGAGCGGGAAGGGAAGCGCGTGCTCGCGCTGAAGCATCCGCGCGGTCGCGAGCTGCTGGCTGGAGTTGTCGAGACCGACCACGCGCGCGCCGCGCCGCGCGAGCCATGCGGACCAGTAGCCCGTGCCGCAGCCCAGCTCGATCACATCGCGCCCGGTGACGTCCGGCACCACGCCGATCTCACGCTCCGGGATCTGCCACATGCCCCACGTCAGCTCGTCGCTCGCCCACGCGCGCCGGCCGCCCTCCACCCACTCGTGGGCCTTCGCGTCCCACACGGTCCGGTTCTGCGCGACGTGATCGCCCATCTCCATCACCCGCCGGGGGCGCGATAGTTGCCACCGCTCGTCGGCACGCGGTCCATCTCTTCCGCGGTGAGGAGCACGGTCGTGCGCCACGAGCCGGCCCCGCTCGCGACCACGATGAGCGACGCGGCGGCCGCGGCGACGTGATCGGGGAGATCCACGATCATGAAGAGATCCGTCTCGCCGAAGCCGTAGTAGAACGCCTCGAGCTGCCCGCCGAGGCTCGTCATGAGCGCCTCCACCGCCGCGCGGCGCTTGGTGCCGCCGTCGCGCAGCAGCCCCTCGGCGCCCTCCCGCGAGTACGTTCCCTGAAAGAGATAGCGGGCCATGGGCTCAGGCGAAGGCGAACGCGCGCGTGGGGTTCTCGACGAGGAGTCGGCGGAGCCCCGCGTCGTCGACGCCCTTGGCGCGCAGGCGCGGGACCACGTTGACCAGCAAGTGGTGATAGCCGTAGCCGCCGTACTTCACGAGCGAGCTCTTGTAGGCGATGTCGTGCGAGAGCAGGAGCTGGTCCTGATGCCCGGCGGCGATCAGCGCGAGGACGTGCGCCATGCGGCCGCCGTCGTTCGGCATGTCGAAGGACGGGTTGTACGGGTAGTAGGAGTTCTCGAGGCCGAAGAGGTCGTACTCGAGCCAGATGCCGGTCTGGGCCAGATCGACGACTTCCTTGAGGTCGGCGATCGTGCGGCAGATGTGGCACATGATCGTCCGGCGAAGATCGCCGCCTTCCTTCTGGACGAACTCCGCGAGCTCCATCGGCATCCGGGGATGGCGGCCGGGATGGATCATCAGCGTCGCGCCCGTCTCCCGCTGGGCGGCGACGGCCGCGCGCAGCACCTTCTTCTCGTTGTCGGTCCACGGGTACGTCGTGCCGATCTCGCCCAGCAGGCCCGCGCGCACGCCCGTGTCGCCGACGCCGACCGTGACGTCCGCGATGAGCTCGCGCGTGAGCTCGTCCACGCTCCGCCGATCCATGTCGGCGGGATGCGACGCGTGCACGTAGTAGCCGGCGCCCATCACGACGTTGAGCCCGGTGGCGCGCGCGATGCGCGCGAGGGCGAGCGGGTCACGCGCGAGCGTCTTCGGCGTCGGATCGACCACCGTGCTGCCGCCCGCGTGCTTGAAGAGCAGGATCTCGTCGGCCGCCACCTGCTCGTCGGTGAGCCGCAGGTTGTCGAGGTTCGCGTTGAAGTTCTGACGGACCCAGCCGAGGTTCGCGAGGCTGACGGGCTCGTGGGCCCGACCCTTGTCGCTGGCCGCGGCCGGCTCGGCGAACATCACCTTGAAGTCGATGAGCAAGTGCTCGTGCGGCAGCGTCACACCCATCTGCTCGGGCGCGATCGTTCCCAGCACCGTCTGGACATGACCGGCGGGCGGTCGGGGCATCGCCTCTCTACCAGCCCATCGCGCGCGCCGCGCGGCGGGGATCGGCGCCGCCGTAGAGAATGCCGGCTTCCCGATCGGCCACGATCGCGCAGACGCCGGCCGTGGCGATCGAGAGATCCGGCAACCATTCCACGTGGTGACCACGCGCCGTCAACGCGTCGCCCGTCGCCTTCCCGACGCCCTGCTCCACGTCGAGACGCCCCCGATAGTAGGGATGGGGCTCGAAGCTGCCGGGGAAGCTGTGCGAGACGAAGCGCGGAGCGTCGATCGCCTCCTGCAGGCTCATCCCGAACACGGTGTGATTGAGAAAGACCTGCATCATGGCCTGGGGCTGCAAATCCCCGCCCGGCGCCCCGAACGGCATGAACCAGGTCTTGCCCCGCCGCGCGAGCGCGGGGTTCGGCGTCAGACGCGGCCGCTTGCCGGGCGCCACGGACGACGCGTGGCCCGGCACGGCCCACGACTGCGAGCCGCGCGTGGACGGCACGAAGCCGAGCCCGGGGATCACGGGACCGTCCCACGACGAATCGCTCGGCGTGGCGGACATGACGTTGCCCTTCGCGTCGGCGACGCAGACGTACGACGTATCGCCGGGCAGGGCGGGGCTCGCCTCCGCCATCGCGGCCGCCGACGGATGCGCCGGCGCCAACCGCTCCTCGAAGCCCGGCACGCGTCCGGCCGGCGGCATCTCGGGCCACGCGCGATCCTCACGGATCAGCCGCCGGCGCTCGTCGTTGTAGGCGCGCGACAGCAGCGTGTCCAGCGGAACCTCCACGACGCGCGGGTCGCCGTAGTAGCGATCGCGGTCGGCGAACGCGAGCTTCATCGCCTCGGTGACGATGTGCGCGTAGGCGGGCGTGTTGTGGCCGAGCGCCTTCAGGTCGACGCCCTCGAGCAGCGTGAGCATCTGCAAGAGCACCGGGCCCTGGCACCATGGCCCGCACGTCAGCACGTCGGTGCCGTGGAAGGTCGCGCGCGCGGGGCGGTCGATCTCCGTGCGATAGCTGGCGAGATCCTCGGCGGTGAGCCAGCCACCGTTCTCGCGGTAGTACCGCGCCATCGCCTGCGCGAGATCGCCGCGATAGAACGCATCGCGTGCGGCGGCGAGACCGGCCGCGCGTCCGCGCGGCGCCGCCGCCCGCTCCTCGTCCGCCATGAACTGGATGGATCGCGCGAGGTCCGTTTGCACGAAGCGTTCGCCCTCGCGCGGCGCGCGACCGTTCGGGAGCCAGATGGCCGCGTTCTGTGGCCACCGGCGATAGGTCGCCTCGTTTTTCTCGATGTAGTGCGCCATCACCGGATGCATCGTGAAGCCGTCGCGCGCGTAGCGGATGGCGGCGGCGGCCACGTCCCCGAAGCTCATCGTCCCGTAGCGTTCGAGCGCGAGGATCCACGCGTCCGGCGCCGCCGGCACCACGGTGCGAAGCGCGCCGAGGGGAATCGTGCCGTTGTGCTCGGCGACGAGCGTCTCGAGCCGCGCGGCCTTGGGCCAGCCCCCCAGCCCCGCGAGCGTGACGACTTCGTCGCGATCGGCGAGGTAGATCACCATCGGCGCCACGCCGGAGAACTGCACCTGATCGCTGTGCAGAACGCCGAGCGCCATGCCCGCGGCCACGCCGGCGTCGATCGCGTTGCCGCCCGCCTGGAGCACCGCCCAGCCGGCTTCCGTGGCGAGATAGTGCCCGGCCGAGATCATGAAGCGTGCGCCCGTGATCATGGGTTGGAGCGGCATGGTTCCTCCGGGCGCCTATCCTAGCAGCCGGTACGACGGCCGCAGCCTATACTGGCTCGGCGTGACCCCGCTGGAGGTGATCGTCGACGCGGTGCCCGCGATGATCGCGTATATCGACCGCGATCAGCGCTATAGGTTTGTCAATTTGGCGTACGAGGGCTGGTACGGGCGTCCGCGCCACCAGATCCGCGGCCTCACGGTTCGAGACCTCCTCGGCGCGGAGCGCCACGCGAGAGTGCTGCCGTTCATCGAGCGCGGGCTGGCCGGCGAGTCCGTGACGTTCGAGGTCACCACGCTGCATCGCGACGGCACCCCTCGCTTCGTGCGCGCGGACTACGTGCCGGACGTGGCGCCCGACGGCACCGTGCGCGGCTACGTGAGCCTCGTGAGCGACATCACCGACCTCCGCCTGACGGAGACGTTGCTGCGCGACCAGGCCCTCGCGCTCGAGCGGGCACGCGCGGAGGCGGAGGCTGCCAACCGCAGCAAGGACGACTTTCTCGCCACGCTGTCGCACGAGCTGCGCACGCCCCTCAACGCCGTGGTCGGATGGGTGCGTCTGCTCGGCGAGGGGACGCTGAGCCCGCACGACCAGGCGCGCGCGATCGAGGTGATCGAGCGCAACGCGCGGCTGCAGGTGCAGCTGATCGAGGATCTGCTCGACGTCTCGCGCATCGTCGCCGGGAAGGCGCAGCTCGACCTGCGTCCGGTTCACCCCGTGACGCTCATCGACGCGGTTGTCGATTCCATGCGGCCGGCGGCCGCCGCGAAGGCGATTCGCCTGGATACCATGCTCGATCTTCAGGCGGGCCCGATCGCGGGCGATTCCGAGCGCCTGCAGCAGGTGCTGTGGAACATCGTCTCCAACGCGATCAAGTTCACCGGGCGCGAGGGACGCATCGAGATCCGGCTCACGCGCGCGGACGCCTCGGTGGTGGTGGAGGTGCGCGACACGGGCGAGGGCATCTCGCGAGAGGTGCTGCCGCACATCTTCGAGCGCTTTCGCCAGGGCGAGAGGGGAAGCACTCGCCGGCATGGCGGTCTCGGCATCGGCCTCGCCCTGGTCAAGCACCTCGTGGAGGCGCACGGCGGCAAGGTCACCGCCGACAGCCCGGGGCCAGGCCGGGGCACGATCTTCACGGTGACGCTGCCGCTGATCACGCATGCGGCCGTGAGCGGCAGTTCGCCCTCAAGTCGCCCGCCCGTGCGGCCGATGATGGTCGTACCGGCCGATGCGCTCCAAGGCTGCCGCGCGCTCGTGATCGACGACGATCCCGACGCCCTGGACCTGTTCAGTCGCTTGCTCCAGCGCGCGGGTGCACAGGTGCGGACAGCGTCGTCCGCAAGGGATGCGCAGGCCGCGATGACCGCGGTGCCCTTCGACGTCGTGCTCTCCGACATCGAGATGCCCGGCGAGGACGGTATGGCTCTGATTCAGCGCCTACGTGCGGACCGCTCCCCGATTCCCGTCGTGGCGGTGACCGCCTACGGGTCGCCGGAGGACCGCGTCCGCCTGCTCGCGGCCGGCTTCGACGCCCACCTCGCCAAGCCCGTCGACGCGGCCGAGCTCGTGGCCGTGGTGCAGCGTCTCTTCACCCGGTCGTCAGCGGCGGACTAGATGGCGCCCGATCTCATGCTCGAGCGCGTGGTGGAGCAAGCCTCGGAGCTGCTCCGCGCGCCGAAGGTGGGGCTCGCGGTCATCGAGCAGGCCGGCGCCGGCCCCTTCGTGCTCCGCTTCGTCGCCACGCGGGGATTGAGCGCGGACTTCTCCGAGCGGATCCGGCCCACGACCTGGCGCGACGGGACCACCGCCATCGCCATCTCCGAGCGACGGCCGGTGTGGTCCGCCGATCTCCTCGACGACCCGACCATCGAGCTGACGGAGGCCACACGCCGCGCCGTGCAGGCCGAGGGCTACCGCTCGGTCCTCTCCGTCCCGCTGCTCGCGCAGGATCACGTGCTGGGCGCCCTCGTCATCTATCGCGACGAGCCCGGGCCCTTCTCGCCCGCGGCCGTGGAGCTCGCCCAGGTGTTCGCGGCGCAAGCGGCGGTCGCCATCGAGAACGCGCGGCTCTATCGCCGCGCGGAGGATCGCGCGACCAAGCTGCAGGCGCTGAGCGCGCTCACGCAGCTCATCGTCTCGGCCGCCGCGAGCGACGAGGTGTTCCAGGCGGTGGCGGAGGCCTCGAGCCAGCTGCTCGGCGCCCGGCTCGCGCGCGTGTGGATCGACCACCCGGAGCGGGGGGCCGTGCGCATCCAGGCCAGCCACGGCATGGATCTCGACGGCGCGGGCGCGCTGGACGTGGGTGTGGAGCTGCGGTCGGAAGACGCCGGGCTCGTCAACATCGTCCTGCGGGACCGCCGACCGATCTACGGGCGCGACATCCAGAAGGATCCGCGGCGATCACCGCGGCTCGCGGGGCAGGTGCGCGGGCTGCACGCGTTCGCGGCGCTGCCGCTCGTGACCGGAGCCCGCGCGGTGGGGGTGCTCTTCCTGCTCTTCGCCGAGGAGCGCGACTTCAACGACGAGGAGCAGGAGATCATGCGCCTGCTCGCCGACCAGGCCGCGATCACCATCCGCCAGTCGCAGCTCTACCGCGACGCCGACCGGCGGCGGCAGGAAGCCGAGGTCATGGCGGAGCTCGCGAGCAACATCAACGCCTCGCTGGAGCTCGACGACGTGCTCGCGCGCGTTGCGAGCGGCGCGCGCTCGCTCTGCCGCGCGGACCTCGCGCGCATCGCGGTGCGAACCCCGGCGGATCCCGCCGTGCGGATTCGCCACTGGATCGGGGCACAGTACGACGGCTGGGGCGACGTCGAGGTGCGGCCGGGGCGGGGTGCCGGCGGCCGCGTCATGGCGACGGGGGAGTCGTTCCGCACCGACCACTACCAGGCGGACACCCGCATCACGCCGGACTACATCGCGCAGGCGCGGGCCGAGCAGATCGTGGCGGAGATGGCGGTGCCCATCCGCAGTCAGGACGAGCTGCACGGTGTGCTCTACGTGAGCAATCGGACCGCCAAGCCGTTCACCGACCACGACGAGGCGATCCTGCGCCGCCTGGCCGACTACGCGGGCGCGGCCATCAAGAACGCGAACCTCTACCAGGGCCAGCGCGGGGCGCTCGATCAGCTCGCGCAGAGCCAGTCCGTGCTCGTGCAGAACGAGCGTCTGCGCGCGCTCGGCGAGATGGCGGCGGGTGTCGCGCACGACTTCAACAACATGCTCGCGGTGATCATCGGGCGGTCGGATCTGCTCCTCGGCCGCACCGGCGACCCGTACATGCTCCGCGGCCTGCAAGACATCCGTCGTGCCGCCACCACCGGGGCGGCGACCGTGCGCCGGATCCAGAACTTCACGGGCACGCGACGCACGCGTCCGCCGGGCCGCGTGGCGCTGGGCGACGTCGTGCACGAGGTGGTGCAGCTCACCCGCGTGCGCTGGAAGGACGAGGCGCAGCGCCGCGGCATCCCCTACGAGGTGACGGTGGAGGGCGACGCGCCGGCGGTGGCGGGCCACGCCGACGAGCTGCGCGAGGTCTTCACGAACCTCCTGAACAACGCGCTCGACGCCATGCCCGAGGGGGGCCGCTGTAGCTTCCGCCTCGCCGCCGACAAGAGCACGGCGACGGTGGACATCGAAGACACGGGGTCCGGCATGCCGCCGGACGTGGCCTCGCGCATCTTCGAGCCATTCTTCACCACGAAGGGGCCAAAGGGCAGCGGCCTCGGGCTGTCCGTGAGCTGGGGCATCATCAACTCCTCGGGCGGTACCGTCACGGTGGCGAGCCGCCCCGGCGCCGGCACGTGTCTCACCGTGCGCCTGCCGATTCCCGATGCGCTTCCCGACGAGCCGGCGGGCTCGATCGTTCCGACGCCCGCGATCCGCGCCCGCGTGCTCGTGATCGACGACGAAGAGCCCGTGCGCCAGGTGCTGGCCGACATGCTGGAAGACATGGGCCACGC
>Ga0075421_100013583_pt1 | contig 10157 bp, 12 predicted proteins | sample SoiMetdeltSBSDD5_FD_75292 | JGI IMG/M metagenome (GOLD analysis project Ga0075421, IMG submission 75292) | Bulk soil microbial communities from a Populus tree surrounding site in Tennessee, USA - Soil MetaG P. deltoides SBSDD5 | ecosystem: Environmental > Terrestrial > Soil > Tree plantation... | reverse complement strand
TCCGCGATCAGCGAAGTGCGGGCGGCGCTCGGCGACGACCCGAAGCGGCCGCGCTACATCGAGACGGTCTCGCGCCGCGGCTATCGCTTCATTGCCGCCGCGGCCGGGGCGCCGTCCGCGAGCCCCGCTGCCGCCGCGCGCACCGGCGCCGGCGGGCCGGGCCACGCTGCGCTGGCAGCGCTCACGGCGTTATGCCGCGGCGATGCGGCGCTCGCCGACCTCATCCGCGCGGTCGCTGCCACGCTCGATCGCGAGCGGCTTGTCCTCAACGATTCCTGACGCAGGAGCCTCGCATGAAGCCCTCCGAGCAACGACTGAGCGAAGCACGCCGCCAGCACACCGAGGCGATCGTCGCGCGGCATATCGAGCAGCTGTTCCAGCGCCTGCCGATGCTGTCCGGCTTCTGGCTGGCGCCCGACCTCGAGGTGTCCGAGCTGTCCGTCTGCACCTGGCCGGGCTACACCGCCGGTCGGGAGCTCTACGACGAAGTGATGCAGTCGCTCGTGGAGCTCGCCAATGAGCGCCCCGAGGCGGTGCACCTCATGCGCGGACGCACCTTCGCGCGCGCGGTGCACTGACCAGACCGTTTATTGAAGCCAGGAGGCACGATGAAACCGAGGACGCTTCTCTTTGCAGTGCTCGCCGTCGCGGCAACCGCCGCACAGGCTGTGGACCTTTCGGAGTCGATGATCCTGGTGGCGAAGCCCGAGCTCGTCGACCAGGTTTACGGCTCGACCGTCATCGTGGTCACGCCGGTGGGTCCCGACCAGCACGCCGGGTTCATCGTCAACCGCCCCACCGAGGTCACCCTCGGCCAGCTGTTCCCGGAGGACGGTCCTTCGCAGAAGGTGGTCGATCCGCTCTACCTCGGCGGGCCGCTTAGCCCGCAGGTGGTGTTCGCGCTCGTCGAGCGCAACCAGAGCCCCGGCGGCAAGTCCTTCGAGCTGATGCCGGGCCTCTATGCCGCGGCCGACGAGGAGACGGTCGATCGCATCATCGCCAGCGAGCCGGATCACGCGCGCTTCGTCGCCGGCCTGGTCGTGTGGCGGGCCGGAGAGCTGCGCGCCGAGATCGAGCGCGGCGCGTGGTATGTGCTTGCGCCCGATCCGCAGCTGGCGCTGCGCAAGCCGAGCCAGGGGCTGTGGGAAGAGCTGGTGCGCGTCTCGAAGATGCGCGCCAACAGCATATGAACCACCTTACCCGCGAGCAGCAGCACTTTGTCCTGTACCAGATCCGTAGCTGGGTATTCGGCCACTACGCGGTATTCAAGGCCGTGAACGCCGCTTGGGCGGCGCACGGCGCCGAAGCGTACTTCTGGAACTGATCAGGCACGCCGAAAGAAGGATCGCGATCAGCCGCGCTCGACACGCGCGGCCTTCGTCCCGATCAGCACCCGCACGCGATCGCCGGCCTTCCCGGACCAGGAGGAGATGAGGGCCATCATGGAGCGCGCCGGGTTCGCGGACGTGCGCTACCGCAACCTCATGTTCGGCGTCGCCTGCATCCACATGGCGACCAAGCCGGTCTGAGGCCGGCACCTCGGCCGCCAAGCGAACTGCGTTTGATCTAGCGCAAGGGCCCGCGGGCGTCGCTTGCGTACCTTGCGGGTGCCAGCCTTTTGCAGGACCCGGAGGGCCCATGACAGGACCGCAGCAATTCATGCGGCTGCGCTTCGACCGCTTCGAGGTCGACGAGGCGGACGCGCGGCTGACGAGGTCGGGCACGCCGGTAGCGCTTGCGCCCAAGCCGTTCGCCGTGTTGTGCGCGCTTGCCCGCAGCCCGCGAATGCTGGTCACCAAGAATGCCCTGCTCGACAGCGTCTGGGGGCATCGCTTCGTGTCCGAATCGGTGCTCAAGTCCACCGTCAGCGAGCTGCGCGCGGTGCTGGGCGACGATCCCAGGCGCCCGCGCTTCATCGAGACGGTTTCGAGGCGCGGCTATCGCTTCATCGCCGCGCTCGACAACCCCCCGCCGGCGCCGGGCGAAGCCGAGCCCGCCACGGCCCTCGCGCAGATGGTCGGCCGCGCGCGCGAGCTCGAGCGGCTGCGCGCGGCATGGCGGGTGGCGGCCTGCGGCCGGCACCAGACGGTGTGGATCGCCGGCGAAGCCGGCGTCGGGAAGACAACGCTGATCGAGGACTTCGCGGCCGAGGTGGGCGCGAGCCATTGCGCCCGCGGACAATGCGTCGAGCCGTACGGCGCGGCCGAGCCCTTCATGCCCGTGCTCGAGGCCCTTACGGAGCTGTGCCGCCGCGATGCCGCGCTGGTCGAGCTGATGCGCGCGGTGGCGCCGACCTGGCTGGTGCAGCTGCCCTGGCTGAGCAGCGTCGCGGAACGCGAGGCCTTGCGGCGCGAGCTGAACGGCTCGGGCCAGGCGCGCATGCTGCGCGAAATGGGCGAGCTGGTCGACCGCTACACGGAAAATCGCCCGCTGCTGCTGGTCACCGAGGATCTGCACTGGGCCGATCAGGCCACCGTGCAGCTCATCGACTACCTGGCGCGCCGGCGCGGCGGCGCGCGGCTGCTGTGGCTCGGGAGTTTCCGCCTCACGGAAATCATCGCCGCCGACCACGCCCTGCGGGCCGTGCGCCACGAGCTTCGCCTGCACGGGCTGGCCGAGGAGATCGTGCTCGACAGCTTCTCCGAACAGGAAGTCGCCGAGTATCTCGCGCGGCGCATTCCGGCGCTCGCGGCCGACGAAAATTTCGTGCGCGAGCTGCATCGTCTTACCGACGGGCTGCCGCTGTTCGTAGCCGATGTGGTAAGCGATCTCGCCGGCCGGGACGACTGCGGCGTCGCCGGCGCGTCCTCCGCCTTGCGCCGTGTGCGTTCGACGGCGCTTCCGGAGACGCTCGCCGGCATCATTGAGCGTTACGTCCGGCAGCTCACCCCGGATCAGCGCGCGCTGCTCGATGCGGCGAGCGTATGGGGCGTCCAGTTCCGGCTCGGCACGCTGGCGCGGGTGCTCGAACGCGACGTCGCGTCGCTTGCCGAAACCTGCGCGGAGCTTGCGCGTCGGCAGCGCTGGCTGAGCGAGCTGCCGTTGCCCGCGGACGTGGCGCTCGCCGACGCAGGCTACGCTTTCCGGCACGAGCTGTATCGCAAGGCGCTGTACCAGCGCATCGGCGCGCCCACCCGTGCGGAGCTTCACCGCAAGCTCGCGGCCGCGCTGGAGCGCGAGCGGGCCGAGGGCGGCCAAGTCGCGGTGGCGGAGCTCGCGTTCCATTTCGAGCTCGGCCACGCTCCCCTCCCGGCGCTGCGCTGCTACGCCGAAGCCGCGGAGTCCGCGCTGCTGCGTTTCAGCCCTTCGGAAACGCTGCGCCTGACGGAACGCGCGATGGCGCTTCTCCCGGCGGCCGACGAGAGCCACGAGCGCGCCGCGCTCGAGGTGACGCTCGCCACGTTATCCGGCACGGCAGCGGTGCAGCTTCTCGGCACGGGCTCGATCCGCGCGAAGGCCGCCTACGAGCGCGCAACGCGCCTGCTGGAGCGCGTGCCGCAGCATCCACTGCGCGCTTTGTGCCTGCACGGGCTGGCGCTGGTGCTTTGCCTGAGGGGCGAGCTGGGCGAGGCGCACGCCCTCGCGCAGCGCGCCGAAGCGCTCGCCGCCCAGACCGGGGATGGAGCGGTGCTGCTCTGCGCCTGCCTCGCCCATGGGCTGCTCGAGCACCTGCGCGGTCGGCCGCGCAGCGCACGCGAATGGCTGGAGCGCGGGGCCGCCGCCGCCGAAAGCTTCGACGAAACCGCGCCGGCCGCGGTGTTCACCGCCGACCCGGGCGTCCTCGTGCTGTGCCTGCTCGCGATCGAGCTGCTGCACCTTGGACTCGCCGACCAGGGGCGCTCGCGCCTGCAGCAGGCGCACGCCCGCGCGCGCGCTTTGCGCGAGCCCGGTCCGCAGGTGGCGGTTCTCTGGCTCGATTCGCTGTTCCATGCGCTCGCGGGTGAACCCGGGCGCGTGGCAGAAGCGTCCGCGCGCATGCTGGAGATGATCGAGAAGTACGCGCTTCCGCAGGGCCGTGCTGCCGAGCTGTGGTTCCGCGGCTGGACCGAGGCGCAGCTTGGCGACCCGCGCGCCGGCCATCGCCTGATCCGCGAGGGCTGCGACCGGGCCGCCCGGCTCGGCATACAGGGCTGGGCGAGCGAGACGCTGGGCTACGCCGCCGAAGCGCTCGCGCGCGCCGGCGACTGGGCGTCGGCCCGGCGGGAACTCGACGCGGCGATGCAGTGCGCCGAGGCCACCGGCGAAGGCAAGTACCGGACGCAGTTGCTCGTGCTCGAGGGCCGGATCGCGGATGCGCTCGGCGAGCCCGATCGGGCGCGCGAATCGCTGCGGCAGGCGCTTGCCGAAGCGCGCGCCCGGGAGGCACCCTGGCTCGAGATGATCGCCTTGTCGGCGCTTTGCGAGCGCGCCGGCGCCAGCGCCGAGCATCGAGCGGCGCTGCGCCGCGTGCTCGACGGGATGACCGAGGGGCTCGATCTGCCGCCGGTCGCGAAAGCGCGCGCCCTGACCGAAGCTTGACCGTTCGCTGACGACTTCGCGCGGCGGGCGCATCATCATCGCCGCACGATGCAAGTCCGCCTCACCACGCCAGGGATGCTGGGCGCGCTGGTCGTCGCGCTGGCGGTATGGATCCTGCACAGCTTCCTGCCGGCGCTGCTCGTCGCCTGCGTGACCGCGGTCGCAACCTGGCCGCTCTACCGCCGGTTTGCGGCACTATTGCAGCCGCGCATGTCGCGGGGCGCGATTTCTCTCGCCTTCACCGTCATGGTGTTGGCGCTGGTGCTGGCGCCACTCATCTTTGCCGGCTCGGCGCTGCTCGCCAAAGCGAGCGCGTTGCTCCTCGGCATGGTCGCCGCCGACAAGGCCGGAATCGGCGTTCCCCTGTGGCTGGAGAGCGTACCGCTCGCCGGATCGTGGCTCGCCGAGCATTGGAGGAGCGAGTTTGCGCACCCCGGAGCGATCCGCGAATGGGTGGAGCAGCGCGCCGACCCGACGGCGCTCCTCGGGTGGTTCGAGAGCCTTGGACAGTTCATGGGCCGGCAGCTCCTCGTCATCGGGTTCGCCATCCTGGCGCTCGTTTTCCTGTATCACGAAGGCGAGTCGCTGGCGCGGGAGCTCCGGCGCGCGCTTCGCCAACTGGCCGGCGAGCGCGCCGAAGGCTATGCCGACGTTGCGGCGCGCGCGGTACGCGCGTCAGCGAACAGCATGCTGATGGTGGCGCTCTTCGATGGCGTAGCGACCGGCATCGCCTACGCGACCGCCGGCGTGCCGCAACCGTTCACCTGGGCCGCGATCACCGGCTTGCTCGCGCTGGTTCCCTTTGTCGGCTACGGCGCGGTCGCAGCGCTCGCGCTGGAGCTCGCGCTGGCCGCTGCCCCCGGCGCGGCGCTGCTCGCGCTCGCTTTCGGCAGCGTGATCCTTTTCTTCGGCGACAAGGTCGTGCGGCCGCTCGCCGCGCGCCAGGGCACGCACCTCGGCTTTGTCTGGGTCCTGATGGGCTGCCTCGGCGGCTTCGAGGCGCTCGGCCTGGTGGGAGTCGTCATCGGGCCGGTGGTGCTGACGCTCGCCCGGGAGCTGTGGGCCGAGCGCATGCGCAGGCCCGAGGCGGCGCCTGCGCCGGTGCCGCTCGTCAGGCGTGCTTGAGCCGCGTCACCAGCCCCTGGGGTTGTACGGATACTCACCGCGCGCCGGATCGCGCAGCCAGTCGGGGCGCAGGTCGTCGAGCGCGGAGCTGGCCCCGTCCGCGGCCGCCGGCCGATTGAAGCCGACTTCGAAATCGGCACAGCCGGCGAGAGCGGCGATGGCGATGGCAACAGCGATCTTTTTCATAGTCGTTCCTTTGGTCATGTCCTGGGCGTCAGGCTACGGAGCGCGGGCGCGCGAGTCGTCGGCAATCGGTCGGCATTCGGTCGTAAGATCGCCGCACCTCCGGAATGAACCTCCAAGCCAGGCAATGACTGAATTCACACCCCGCACCCACGCGCCGGTGATCAAGGTCGCCGACGTGGCCTACGTGCGCTTCGCGCGCCGCGACCTCGCGCGCGCGGAACGCTATTTCCTCGATTTCGGGCTGCATGTCTCGGCGCGTACCGAGGAGGCCATCTACCTGCGCGGCGTCCTGCCGCAGCATCATTTCGTGATCGTCGAGCGCGGCGAGCACGACGCCTTTGCCGCGCTAGGCTTGCGCGCCGCATCGGAGGGCGACCTGCGCACCCTTGCGGCCGCGCACGCCACCGAGGTGCAACCCACAGGCGAGCCCGGCGGCGGCGAAATCGTGCGCTTGCGCGATCCGGCGGGATTGACCGTCGAGGTGACGCACGGCATGCGCGAGCTTCCCGGGCTGCCGCACCGCGAGGCGCGCGTGCTGAACGTTCCGCGCCAGAAGCTGCGTCGCAATGCGCCCCAGCCCGCGGCGCCCGGGCCGGCCGAAGTCTTCCGCCTCGGCCACCTGGTGCTCCAGCGCCAGGAGTTCGTGCGCAACGCCAACTGGTACGTGCGCAACTTCGGGCTGATCGCGAGCGACGTCGAGTGCCTCCCCGGCACCCGGGAGCCGCTGATCGCGTTCCTGCGCTGCGACCGCGGCGCGGAGCCCGCCGATCATCACAGCGTGGTCATCGCCTTCGGCCCCGAGGACGCCTACGACCACGCCGCGTTCGAGACGCTAGACCTGGACGCCGTCGGCCTGGGCGCCGAGTGGCTGCAGCGTCAGGGCTGGATCAAGTCCTGGGGCGTCGGGCGCCACATCCTCGGCTCGCAGATCTTCTGCTACCACTACGACCCGAGCGGATTCGCGGTCGAGCATTACGCCGACGGCGACGTGTTCGACGCCGGGGCCGCGACGCGCTACCACGACGGCGGCGTCGCCGGGCTCTACGCCTGGGGGCCGGACCTGCCGAAGCACTTCCTCGACATCGGCATGTCGCCGCGCCGGCTCGCGAGGGTAGTGCGCGGGCTGCGCACCCGAGAAGAGTTCACGCTCGCTCGCCTGCTCGCCGCCAAGCGCGCGTTCAGCGCGCAGCCGCGGCCCTGGGCCGGCCGCCGCTTCCGCAAGCCGCAGCCTGCGTGACGCTCGTTACTTGCCTGCCTGCGGCCTGACGCCGACCGCGAGCGCCTCGCTGTAGGTGATCTCGACCAGATCGCCGACACGGATCTTCTCCAGCTCGGCGGGCCGGTGCGCCGTAAACGTCCGCGACTTGCCCTGCGGCCCCGTCAACGTGACCGTGCCGGCCGCGGCATCCAGCGCCGTGATGGTGGCCGTGACCGTCAACGCCCGCTCGATCGCTCCGCCCGGCGCGTCGCCCGGCCTTGGATTGCTCAAGGTTTCGCGGGTGCTCATGCCGGGGGCGCCCTCGCTCGCGGGCTTCACCTGCCAGGCGACGGCCTGCGTGTACGAGACCACGACCTGGTCGCCGACACGCGCACGCTCGAAGTCGCGGAATTCCTCGGCAACCGGCAGCACCACGCGTCCGCCGTCGTCGCTTTCCAGGGCGAGGAGGCGCTTCCTCTGGTCGACCCCGATGACCACGGCGCGCACCTCGACCAGCGTCTGCTCCCGGCCGCCCGGCTTCGGGTCGGCCGGCTTGCCGACGCTCGCGCAGCCGGCGAGCAGGGCAAGGCCTGCAACAAGAACGATGAATCGAGCGGTCATCGCTTCCGCCTGGCGATCGGGTCGGTATTCATGGGTTCTCCTGCGTTAATTGAGTTAGGGAAGCACGGGCGGGTGGTACTGGAGCGTGAAGGCGAGCGCCCAGAGGAGGAACAGCACCAGCGGCAGGTGCACGAGCAGCTGGAGGAACGTGAAGCCGACGATGTCGCGCGCGCGCAAGCCCAGCACGCCGAGCAGCGGCAGCATCCAGAACGGGTTGATCAGGTTCGGCAGCGCCTCGGCGGCGTTGTACACCTGCACCGCCCAGCCGAGATGGACCTGGAGATCGTTGGCCGCCTGCATCACGTAGGGCGCCTCGAGCAGCCACTTGCCCCCGCCGGAAGGGACGAAGAAGCCGAGCACCGCCGAATAGACGCCGATCACCAGCGGATACAGGCCCTGCGTCGAGATGCTGACGAACCAGTGCGCGAGCTGGTCGGACACCGACAGGCCGGCGGCGTTCTTCGCCTGCGTCAGGATCGCGGCGATCGCGCCGTAGAGCGGGAACTGGATCAGCACGCCGCTGGTCGCCGGCACCGCTTTCGCCACCGCGGCGAGAAAGCGCTTGGGTCGCCAATGCAGCAGCAGGCCCGCCATGATGAAGATGAAGTTGTAGGTGTTGAGGCTCGAGATCGCGACCATCCAGTGCTGGCGCGAGAACTCCTGCACGATCCAGCCGGCCGCGAGCAGCGCCAGCAGCACCGTGAGCAGCGGCCAATGCTCGAGCCACTCGCCGGGGTGCTTCGGCGGCGCGACCTTGATTTCATCTTCCTTCGCGAGGTCGATGCCCATCGCCTGCGCCGTCAGCGCCGTGTCGCGCCCGGGCGCCGACCAGATCGCGATCAGCACCGAAACCACGAGCAGCGCGAGCGTCACCACGGCCGACTGCCACAGGAAGATGGTCTCGGAGAACGGGATCACGCCCGTGATCGGCAGCAGCGCTTTCGGCAAGCTCGCGGGGTTCGCCTGGAGCTGCGCCGCCGAGGACGACAGGCCCATGGCCCAGGTGGCTCCCAGCCCGAGGTAGGCCGCGGCCGCGGCCGCCCGGTAGTCCATCTTGAGCTCGGCGCGCTGCGCGAGCGCGCGCACCAGCAATCCGCCGAAGATGAGGCTCAAGCCCCAGTTGAGGAGTGAAGCGAGGATGCTCACGGCCGCGACCAGCCCCACCGCGCCGACGCCGGTCTGCGGACGCGCGGCGAGCGCGCGGATCAGGCGCGCCGCGGGCCCCGAGGTGGCGACGACGTAGCCGCCGATCGCGACGAACGCCATCTGCATGGTGAAGGTGATCAGGCTCCAGAAGCCGCTGCCGAACGACTGGCTCACCGCCGCGGGTGACGCGCCGTTGGCGAGCGCGGCGAGCGCGACGATCACCGCGGCGATCGCCACGAAGACGAAGGCGTCGGGAAACCATTTTTCCGCCCACGCGGTGAAGGCGATGGCGAGGCGCGCGAGCGCGCCTTCCCGCCGGGCCGGCGGAAGCGAGATCGGTTGCGTGGCTACCTGCGACATGGCGCCTCCTTGGCGTCCCTCAGCGATGAAAGTCGATCACGCCGGCCGCCGTCCGGGCGGACAGCTTTTCATTCGGCTCCCTTGTTTCCTGCGTCACCGTGCCGTAAACGACCTGGTCGGTGAGGTACACGTTGAGCGTGCATCCCGAAAACAGGGCAGCGACGATGACGGCGGCGACGAAAGCAACGATCTTGAGCGCGGTCCTGGGCAGCCGCGTCAGCAGCTGCGCGTCGATCCCGTTCGGGCACCAGGCGGCCTCCACCCCTAGCGGCGTGCCTCCATAAGGCTCGCGATTGCCGGCGAAGTGCATGGCGAACCGGCGCTAGCGCTCGTCGCCTGCGCTCTGACGTTCGAGGAATTCCTCGTACGTCATGACGGGCAGGTTGGGATGGTCGGCGCGGCAGCGCCTGACGTAGGCTTCATAGCCCGCGCCGTCGTCCATGATGCGCGCGAGCTTGACGGCGACCCGGGCCAGCTGCTGCAGCATCAGCTCTGCAAGCATCACAGCACCATGGCGCAAACGCGCTCGGAAACCGCGAGCTCGGCCTCGGTGGCTTCGCGCACCTGTCCGACCGTGACGCCGGGCGCGGTTTCGAGCAGCGTGGCGCGGCCGCCGGGGAAGCCGATCACCGCAAGCTCGGTGACCACGAGGTCCACCGGCCGCACCGAAGTGAGCGGCAGCGAGCACTTCTTGACGATCTTCGGCTGGCCTTTCGCCGTGTGCTGCATGGCGATGATCACGCGCTTCGCGCCGGTGACGAGGTCCATTGCGCCGCCCATGCCGGGCACCATCTTCCCGGGCACCATCCAGTTGGCGAGCTGGCCGCTCGCATCGACCTGCAGCGCGCCGAGCACCGTTACGTCGACGTGCCCGCCGCGGATCAGGCCGAACGACATCGCGCTGTCGAAGGTGCACGCGCCGGGCAGTGCGCTCACCGGCCGGCCGCCGGCGTCGGTGAGCAGCGGGTGGTGCATGCCTTCGGCGGGCGGGGCGCCGGTGCCG
>Ga0075421_100013579_pt1 | contig 10159 bp, 5 predicted proteins | sample SoiMetdeltSBSDD5_FD_75292 | JGI IMG/M metagenome (GOLD analysis project Ga0075421, IMG submission 75292) | Bulk soil microbial communities from a Populus tree surrounding site in Tennessee, USA - Soil MetaG P. deltoides SBSDD5 | ecosystem: Environmental > Terrestrial > Soil > Tree plantation... | reverse complement strand
GACGACATCGCTATCGAGCACGTAGCTCCAGACGGTGAGGATGTGACCCTCGCCGCTGATCAGAAAACCGCTTTGATAGGCCTCCAGACCACGCAGGCCGCCTGCGCCAAAAATCTTGACGATTTTGGGTTGGACCTGGTCGATGACCTGAGCGAACGAACTTTGGGCGCGAGCCGAGCCCGACAGCAGCAACGCGACAACGACAGCGCCCAGGCATTGCGCAACTCGGAAAGCGGTCATGGCTTGGCCTCCGTGGCGGCGAGCTCGACCTGCGACCACTGAAGGGTTCCCCACATCCGGTCGCCTACGCGGATTTCGATCACGTGCGGGAATTGACGGCCGCCAACATCGCGATAGTCCGACAGCCGCAGCTCGCACGGGTCGGTGTCGGCATCGACCGTCATTTCGAGCACTGCGAGCAGGCCCGATTGCGGATCGAAAGCCAGGTTGGCCTCGGCTACATTCCGCGTGGCAACGAGGACGTCGGCCAATTCGGGAACGCCCGCATAGGGGGCGGTCCCGTAGTAATAGACGTCGCCAAACCTCTGCGGGCCCAAAATGAGCAATTGCCGAAACAGATGAAGTGCGGCCAATAGGCCGCCGCTGCCGGGCGGATCGAGCTGCTGATCGAGGTCTTTGCCTTCCTCGACCTTGGCGGGCCCAACGGGGAACGTGCCGGACGACGTTTCATTTCCTAGCGTCACCTCCACCTTGCCGCCATCGGGCGTTTGACCGATGAGCTTCCAGGCGCCCGCGACACCGCCAAAATCCCCTTTCGCCTTCGCGGCAGTCCACACCCGGTCGCGATTGAGCTCGTTGAAGTAGTAGTTGGCAAACGTTCCCCGCGGCTGGATCATCTTCTGGATTTCAGCCGGGATCTTTGCCTCGTCCTGACCCGGAGTGGGCGCCGGCGGAAACTCGGGGATTGGCAAGGGCCGCGGCTGGCCGGGCTTCGGGGGGGCCGGTCGAGGCGCGTCACCCGGTTTGGGCTGTTCGGGTTTCGGTTGTGGTTGAGGCTGGGGACGCGGGCGACGCTGCATCAGTTTTTGCAGCTCTTCGGTCGCGTGTACGCCAGTCAGCCGGACGTGGATCTCCTGCTCCTTGCCGTCGCGGCGGAGCACCAGCGGTACGCGCCAACCCTTCGGATAGATGCCGAGGGCGTTTTTGAACCCGTTGACGGTGCCGACCTGCCTGCCGCCGAAGCTGACCAGCTCGTCGTCATAGCGGAGTCCGCGGCGATAGGCGTCGGAGCTTTCCAGGATGTTCGAGACCAGCACGCGACCGTCGTCGCGGGCGGCGACCGTGGCGCCGAGCGTGGCGTGATCGACGATCCGCCCGGCCCGCAGGCACCCTAGAAACTTTTTGATTTGATTGATGGAGATCGCGTAGCCCACGCCGACGTTGACGCGGCCCCGCTTCTCGAAGCTGCCGCGGCCATTGATGCCGATCAAATCGCCGCTCGCATCAAAGAGCGGCCCGCCGGAATTTCCCGGGTTGATCGCCGCATCGGTCTGAAGGCAGTCGGCATATTCCAGCAAGGTTCCGGACGGCGGCTGGTAACGGTGTACGCCCGAAATGATCCCGTAGGAGACCGTGGGCTGGAAATCGGTCGCCAGGAGAAATGGATTACCCACCGCGAAACACCAGTCGCCCACCTGCACACGGTCGCTGTCGGCCAAAATTGCCGCCGGAAAGTCGTCGCGCCCGAGCAGCTTGATCAGGGCCACGTCGCCAACCGGATCGATGCCGACGATGATCGCTTCGTACAGATTGCCATCGGCCATGCTGCATTTCATGTAGCTGCCGGCGGGTTGCACGACGTGAAAGTTCGTCAGGGCATACCCATCGGCCGTGATCACAACTCCCGAGCCGCCACCACTGCCGCCGTTGGCAAAAACGGCGACCGCGGACTGCGTCGCTTTGGCAATCGCGGCAATCCGCTGCTTCTCGGCATCGAGCACCGGCTGCGGCACGTCGGCGGCATGACAAATCTGAGCCGCCAACACGACGCAAGCCACAAGTACAACAAAGCCCCGACCATTGGACGAGGTACGACGCCAATCACCCTGACCACTGGTCAGGGCTTTGCTCGCGACAATCCCCGTGACTCTCATTTGGTCAACCTCGCCTCGCACAGGTTGAGTTGGTCGCCGATATCCTGTCCATCGGCCGGGTCGAGCACGAGCGAAATGCGCCGAACTCCGGTCAGATCGAGATTGATCACCACCGGCCCGCGCGTGTCGCTGCCGCTGCACTCGTGGCGGAACAGCTCCTTGCCGTCCCCCAAAATCTGAAAATCAAACTCGCCCGGGGCAACGATCGAATCATCGACGCCTGCCACGACGTGCAGCTTGCGAAAGCCCTCGGGGACCCGATAAACGAGCGTGGCAGGACTGTGCAGCGAGAGGCCCGTGCTATAACGCTTGCCCCCGATCTTGAAACCGTCGGCTCCCAGCGGCGGTGAGCGGCTCACCTTGAACATCCGCCCAAACTTCGCGTTCATCGCCACCGGCTGGAGGCTGACCACCGGCTCGCCGTCTCCCGTGTCGGGCTCGAGCTCCGTCAGATCGGCAATGTTGCCGACGGAGAAGTCGATCTTGGATACGATTGCCACCGGCAACGTCGCCGTAACGCCGGCCGCGGACACGACCGCTAGTTTGTCGCCGGCGAGCTCCAGCGACTTGAGCGTCCACTGCGAACCGGCCGCGTCGATCAAACGGCAGACGCCGGGCGGCAGCTCGCGGCGTACCGAATGATAATAGACCAGCCCCTCGATTTTCTCTCGCTTGACGTCGATCTTATCGCCGTCGAATTCGAACTTGACGCTGTCTGCCAGCACGTCGAGCAGCGTGCCGTCGAGCTCATCGAGCGCCGTCTCGGTCACCGTCTTCGGCTCGGCATCGCCGTCCTCGATCGCGCGCATCGAAGTTTTGCGTACGACGACCAAATCGCTGCTGTGCGGCGCGGCAATGATCTCGCGCCACTGCTGGGCAAGCTTGGCGTCTTGTTGGCGGAAGCGCACCGCATGGATCCAGCGGGTGGGGATCTCGACGGTGACGCCGCCGACCAGTCCGATCCCGGCCTTACCCGTCTGAACCGTGTAGGTCGCGGCCAAAAGCTTGGAGCCATCGACGAGTTCGACCCAGACGGCTGGCTTATCGGCGAGTTTCTCCGCCGTGAACTCAACGTCCAGCAGGTCGGTCGCGCTGAACGTTGTCCTCGCCCCACCGGCTTCCGAAACCACTTGCTCGCCGTTCAGTTGCACGAGTTTCCCCGTGACCTGCTCGCCCGCAAGGGGCGTGACCGTGGCGCTTTGTCCAGGCGCACCGGCACCGGCGAGGGCAATCAGCGTGGCGGCGAACGGGAAAATCATCGGGGCATCGGTCCTGAGGCTACACAAAAGCAGCCGGCCGCGGGTCACACGGTCGGCCGCCCACTGTTCAAGTTTACCATGTAATGAAGGGCCTAACGCACGCCATCCTGGGCCAGCCGCTTGAAATACTCCTCGATGGTTTCGCGGAAATGGGCCGGCAATTCACGGCCGATCTGCTGGAGCACCTCCTGCCGCTGTTGGGGCGGCAAGTTGCCCCAGCCGTCCTTCTTACCCAGGCTCTTGGGATCGACCTCGCCGGGGCCTTTGAGCTGTGCTGCCTGGCTGTCCTGCATCGGATTGGACGGCTGCGAGCCGCCGCCGTTGCCAGCTTGCTGCTGCTGTTTTCGTTGCTTCTCCAACTCCTCGATCATCTTCTCCAGTTTGGCGATCACTTGCTCCTCTTCGTCGCGGACCACCTTGCCCGCGCGGGCCAGATCGAGCCGGCGGCGAATGTCGTCCATCAGCCGGGAGATTTCATCCAGCGAATCGACCTTGAGCGGCTTGATGTCGGCTTCCATCAGCTTGGCGAGTGAGACGTATCGCCGAGGAAGCTGCGACTCGTTCTCCAGGAGCAGGCTCACCGACTTGAGGCACGGCTCCTTGGCTAACAGGCGATGATGAGCCACCGCCTGATGAAAGAGCAGCGACACCGGATCGGCGACTTTTTGTGGGGCCAGATCCTTCAGATACTCGAGCGATTCATCGACCAGGTGATGCTGTGCCAGCCAGCGGCCGTACAAGAGCCGCAGGTTATCGCGCACGATCGCCGGCGCCGACTGATCGTCGAGCAAGACAAACCTCACCGGCGGAAGTTGTACAGCGTCCTGCTGGCAATGATTGACGATCTCGACCGCCCGCGGCTCGACAATCGCCAGCGAGGCCGCCAGCCGATCGAGCAGCTCGGCTGGGTCCATTGCGACCGCATCGTCGGGCCATAAGGCATCGAACTTCAGCCGGTCGGCTTCGCTCTGCGCCTTGTCCTTCAGGAAATCATCGAGTCGCGCCTTTACTTCGGCTGTGGTTGGCACCGTCCAGGATGCCCGGCGCTCCAGCTCGTCGGCGGCACTAGCAGCGGGCTGAGCGATCACAAGCAGGGCCGATGAGATCAGCAGATTCAACCAAAAAGTTTGCATCACGACGAGGCTCCTTGTCGATCCGAACGGGCCGCACTCAATTTTCGAGTTGGTGAGAGAACGCAATGGCCACTTTGCGACTGCCTTTTGCGAGCGTCTTCGATGATCCGGGCGATACTAAAGTCCATCTCCGCCGCCAGGCGGAGCTTGGTCGCTCGGACGCTCGCCAGGATTTCGTCGGTTGACGGCCGGTCTGCAAGGAGGCCCATGGATGTTACTCTCCCAAGATCTGTTCTGGTGTACACAAAATTGGCAACTCGAATCCTTGGCTGCGAACAACGCTTTCCAGCTCTTTCATAATTGTAGCGTTCGCGATATGGCGGCAATTCCAAGTTAACACAATATCGACGCCATGAACCGCAGCAACGGCGATATGAATCGCGTCGCGAACCGCTTTCGGGGGCAATAATCCAGATTCCATGATCGCCCTCGCCAGGTCGCCCACTTCGTCGGTCAATTCCAGGAGGGGAATGTCTTTCAAGACTACCAATCGTTTTTGGGCGGCATCGGGATCGCCGTCAGCCACCTCATCGAGCACGATTTGCGATGTGCACAGGTCGTACGCGTGACGATGACCCTCCCACCACGTCAACGTGATTTGCTGTCGAGCAGCTTGCAACAAGTCGCGGCTATGCCATGACGCCAAAAAACTTGGAATGGTGGTCTCCAAAAAAACTCGCTTCGCCATCTCAACGCCCTAACTGGACTCTACTTCCGCAACGCAATATAGGTCGGTTTATTTGTTCTTCCCCAACACGATGTCGCGCGTAATACGAAACACATCCTGCTGCCGCTCGCTCAGCTTGCGGATCGCATCGATCAGCTCGGTGCTCTCGGCCTGGCCGACCGGGTCTTGGTCGTTGTCCAGGAGACGCGAGTAGCGAACCGTCCGCTTGTTCACCCGCTCCTGAAGGGCCTTGATCATCTTCAGCTCGGCGATCTGATCGACGAGCGGCTGCTCCTGTTCTTGTTGCTGCTGTTGCTGCTGTTGCTGTTGCTGCTGTTCGAGGTCCTGCTGGGCCTGCTGCAAGGCTTCGATCAGCTCCTCCAGGGCGGCGATGATGTCTTCCTCGACGCCGATCGTGATGTCATCGACCTTCGCATCGGCCAGCCGCTCGGCGACCTGCACCATGTCCTCCTGCATCACATCGACGGTCGCCGGGAAAGCGACCGACGAGCCTTCCTCCTGAAGCAGCGTCAGGGCCTTCTGGGCTTCGACAGCGATTTTCCGCTCGTCGCTGGACAGCTTGCCCGACTGCACCAGGAAGGGCTCCCCCCGCTTGTCCTCGGGAAGCTGATCGAGGCGGCGGGTCGATTCATAGACCGCAAGTTGCATCTCGAGCATCTTGCGGAAGCGGGCCTCGAGCATCGCCAACGTGCGGGCGATTTCTTCCTCGCGCAATTGACGCAGGATTTCTTCCAGCTCGGCCTTGGCCTTTTCCAGCTCTTCGCGAGCCGCCCGTTGATCTTCAGCCGATTCTTTCCGCTTCGCCTCTTCCAGCTTTTTCTGGGCCTCCTGCATCTTCTGCTGGGCCTGCTCAAGTCGCTTGCGGGCAGGGTTGGCATTTTGATCTTCCTGCTGCTCTTGCTGATTCTGTTCGCCCGGTTGTCCTTGTTGACCCTCCATGGGCTTGCCTTCGCTCGGCTTTCCCTCGCTGGGTTTGCCTTCACTGGGCTTCCCCTCACTCGGTTTGCCCTCGCTGGGTTTGCCTTCGCTTGGCTTCCCCTCACTTGGCTTCCCCTCACTTGGCTTCCCTTCCTCAGGTTTAGCCTCGTTGGGTTTCCCCTCCTGGGACTTTCCTTCGGCCGGCTTTCTTTCTTCTGGCTTCCCATCGCCGGGCTTACTTTCACTGGGCTTTCCCTCATTCGGCTTTCCCTCATTCGGCTGACCTTCGCCGGCCTTCCCCTCGTCGTCGCTCTTGGCGTCAGCCGGCTTGCCTTCTTCGTTCTCCTGGATCTTCTTGGCCAGATCGCCTGTCTGGTTGGCAATGCGGCCTTGCTCCTGGGCGAGCTTTTTCAAGTCGCCGCCCCCTTCATTCTGACCCTGCGCTGACTTCTCCAGCCTGATCAGCCGTTCGACTTCCTTGATGTACTCGCGTATCCGCTGCTGCTCGCTTTTGAGGCGGTCGGAGCGGTCTTCGCTCATCAGGAGCTCCAGGAGGGCCTTCAGATCGGTCTTGACGGTCGCCTGGCCGTCGATGGCCCGCTTGAGCTGCTTCTGGCTGAGCAGCTTGACGATCGCCTCAAGCTGTGTCTTGGTGAGCCGCTCTTTCGACTGCTCGACCGCCCGCGTGAGCAGGGCCGCCCGCTTGGGGTTGCTGCCCCCTTCAAGCTCGGCCATTTTCATCATCAGCTCTTCGAGTCGCTTGTATTTGTCGGCGACCTGCCCCTGATCGAGGGCCAACTCGTCACCCGTGGTGGGGCCGGCCTCGGCGGGCCTGGCGGGCGGCGGGTTCGCGGGCTTGGTGGGATCCTGGGCGACCGCCGCTACAGCCACAAACAGGCCAGCCAGGCACAAAGTTACCCACCGTGTGACGACGACGTTCATAGGCCTCTCCCTCGCTATTTGAGGTCCTCCACCGTTTGCCGCTTGCGCTCTTGCTGGGTGCGCTCAATCAGCTTCTCTTGATCTTTGAGCAAATCGCGGACGATCTCAAGCAATTCGTTGTAGGTTTCCAGGTCCTGCATCTTGGCCAGAACCTCCTCGAGCTGCGTCAGCACCGCATTGGCCTGGTCGATCGCCGCGTCGGCCAGCGGGGCGGCTCTGTCTCTGGCCGCCGCATCATTAGTCACAGCCATACCACCCTCGCGCAGCAGCGTCTCCGCCGCAGCGAGCCGCTGTTCGAGGATCGGAAACCCTTCGGCACACGTCTTGTTGAGCGGATCGGCAATCTGCTCCTTGAGTCGATTCTTGCGGTCCTCGGTATCCACCCGGTTATTGATCAACTCCTCGCGAATATCGAGGAATCCGGCGGCGACACCCATCACTTCCTGCACCGATTTCTGGCTCTGCTGCATCGCCCGCTGCACGCGCAACAGCCGCAGCTCCACTTCGCGCTGCGCCTTTTGCTCGGGGGTGAGCGGCTGGCCGCCTGACTCGTCGTCGCTCTTGAGATCCTCGGGCTCGGCACCGCTGGCCGCACCGGGCGAAAGACTCGCCTTTACCCGTAAAAGAGAATCGCGCATCTGCGTCATTTCGTCGATGATCAGCTCAAATCGCCGCCGCAGGCCGACCTCGCGAACTTCCAGCATCGCCAGGAGCTGCTCCGGCGTGACCACTTCCAGCTCGTAGCGGTCGCCGATCCCCACATGCGGCTCGTCGGCCAGGGCATACTTGTCGTTGGCTTTGACCGCCAGGAACACCTTATCGCCCGGCTTGATCAGAATGCCCTCCTTCTCGCCCCGTTCGCGGCGGAAGTCGATCTCCTGCTCGACCGCTCCTCCTTTGCCGACGGCGAACTTCACTTGCCGTGGATCGCCGCTCTCGTTTACCTGCACGTCGAACCAGTTCTCGTCGATAGCATAATCGTCGCTGATTTTGCCGCGCACGGGAACGACCACGTCAGGCGTAACGGCAGAGCCGATTCCTTTCAGGCGGACCTCGATCTGCGGCGACTGGTCCTCGATCCCGGTTAAAAACACGCGGTAGGGCCGTTCGGTCGTGACGTTATCGCTGTCGAGCAGCGAGACTTCGAGTGTGGCACTGGCCGTGAGCTTGGGGATTTCATAAGTGAACCGATTTTGATCGCCACCGGTGGGGATTTCGATTGTCTTGCGCTCGCCCGTGGTGACATCGAGAATCTCGGCCTGCTTAAGCGGTTTGTTCGACTTGAACTTGAGTGTGACCTTCGTTCCCAGCGGGATGAACGTACCCGCGGGGAGGTATTGCTGATCGGTGGCCGGCAGGAAGTTCGACGTGGCCTCATCGACCATGTATGGCGGATAAGTCAGGTCCATCAGCGTTTCGACCACCGCCGGGCTATCGACCACTTCGAGCTTGTAGCCGCTGACTCGATGATCGTAACCGACGACGTCGAACTGGATTGTCGAGAGCACGCCCTTGAACGGCTTGTTATCGAACCAGAAACTGCGACCGGTCGTCGTGTCGCGAAAGCTGCTCATCAAGACGCTCCCCCGTTCGCCGCGCGAGCCGTCGGTGTTTTGGGTGCGATAGTAGATCGTGCACTGCTGCGGCACGACCTTGGCTTTAGGAGCGAGGTCGGCCTCGACCTTGAGCTGCACGTTGGCTCCTTTGGCGACTTTGACGACCCGGTTCTCGAACGACACGGTGACCGAACGTGGTGCTTCCTGACCAGGGGCGGCCGTGCGGAGGACTTCGATGCCCGTGATACGGATGCTCGCGCTGCGCGGCCACGATTGGTCGCTCAAAAGGTATAGTCGCTTCGTGGCTGTCTCAAAGGCACTGGCGTTCAACGTGGCAAACGCGGCGACCGAAACTGCCAGCGCGACCGCCGCCAACAGCCGCAGGTTCAGCCGGCTGTAATTCATCACTTCGCGATAGCGAACGTCGCCCGCCGCGGCAAACGCTTCGTCGGACGTCTTGGCGAGCAAGTCGCGGCTGAAGGGGGACGCGTGGTCGGGCACTTCGGCCATTTCGACCGCGGTCACCAGGCTTTCGTCGAAGCCGCTGAACTTCCGCTCCAGAAGCAGGGCCATGCTTCGGTCGGCCAGTCGGACGAATGCCCGGCGGAAGACGAATCGGTACAAAAGCCAGGCAACCACTGCCGCCGTAGCGAGCAGCAGGACACCGCGAGCTACCGCGGGCATTTCGCTAGCACCCACCAGCACCGGCAGATAATCGAGCCCGAGACTGATCCAAAACATCAGACCCAGCCAGATCACGGCCAGCGACAGTCCCTCCAGCCAGACATAGAGCCGAATCCGCCACCGCAAACCCGCCAAAAGCCAGCGGGGATAAGGGTTTACGGCGATTGGTGGAAGGGTGGTGGCCATACCCGGCGGATCCATCCAGTTAGACGGATGGAATTAGGTAACAGATTGTACGGTAAAGGTTTAACAAAAGCCTACGCCAGCTTGCTCAGCCGGCGCAACAGCCACTCCACGCAGAGCACGCCGCAGATCAGGCCAATCAGCCAGCCCATCAGTAGGCGTTCAAAATTGCGGTCCGGCGTGCCCGGTAATACAGTCACCTGATCTCTCGGCTTGATTAAATTCACCAGCCCTGCACGCCCCGTGCCCATTGCGGCTGCCATGCCCACGAAGTAGTCGCCACCGGTTTTTCGGGCGATGTCGGCAAGGAGCGGATCGTTGCGTTCGGGGGACTCGGTTTCGGCGGCCGGAATCTTCGCCCGCACCTCGCGCACCAGCAGTTGATCGCCGGCCGAGGGGTGTTGAAGCTCGATGCGATAGTCCCCTTCCTGGAGGGCGATGAACTGATCGACGTACGTCCCCTCGCGGGCATCATCCTTGAGCCGCTTCATCGTTAACGTTTGCCGCGTTGAGTCGGGCTGCACCAGCGTGGCCGGCACCTGGTCAAGCGTCAGCGGCAGGTGCTGGGCGTCTTGCAGGATGGCCCGCACCGCAATCTGGTCGCCGAGCGAGCAGCGGTCCTTATCCACGAGCAGCACGCCGCGGCTGGAATCGCGCAAGAGTCGCCCTTCCGCGGCCCAGC
>Ga0075421_100013577_pt1 | contig 10159 bp, 7 predicted proteins | sample SoiMetdeltSBSDD5_FD_75292 | JGI IMG/M metagenome (GOLD analysis project Ga0075421, IMG submission 75292) | Bulk soil microbial communities from a Populus tree surrounding site in Tennessee, USA - Soil MetaG P. deltoides SBSDD5 | ecosystem: Environmental > Terrestrial > Soil > Tree plantation... | reverse complement strand
CGCCGCTGTTCCGAGCGCGGCAGGCAGGAAGTAGTTGTCGGCGGCAATATGGATGAAGACTTCGCTGGTCGAGCGCACGCCCTTCGCCGGCCGCCACTCAAACGCCGCTGCCGGCAGCGCCTTGGCGAGACCGACGATCTTCGATTCGACGTCAGCGACATCCTTGCTGAGGTCGCCCATCAAACCGCCGGGGGTTTGCGCCAGCGCCGGCACGGACATCGTCGCGAAAATGGCAGTGCCGCAGGCAATCCGAGCAATGAAACGCATGTCAGTCTCCTGTGTGTGTCGATAACGGTTGGGAACGATAGCACGCCCGCACGCGTTTCGGTCGACGGCGGACGGTCGCACTCGCTGGCCGCAGCGCCTTCCTGAACGCCGCCGGCCCTGCAAATCGGACGTACAATGCCGGTCGTTCGGCTCATGTCCGGCGATTCACCACCTCGAGACTCCGCTCTCGGCCCTTCGCCTGCCGCTCGCACCGAACGGCTTCGGCACACCGAGCTCGCGGCGCGTTGGCTGGCGGCCATCGTCGAATCTTCCGACGACGCGATCCTCAGCAAGGACCTGGACGGGACGATCACCTCGTGGAACCGGGGCGCGGAGCGCATGTTTGGATTCACGGCCGCGGAAGCCGTCGGCCAGTCGATCCGGATCATCATTCCCGACGATCGGCTGGGCGAAGAAGACGAGGTGCTCGAGACCATCCGCCGCGGCGACTCGATCGAGCGCTTCGAAACGGTTCGCCGGCGCAAAGACGGCCACCGCATCGCGATTTCGCTGACCGTCTCGCCGGTGAAAGATGAGTCGGGCGCGATCGTCGGCGCGTCGAAGATCGCCCGCGATGTCTCGCTGGAGCGGCGAGCGGCGGGGCGGACGGCGTTCCTCGCCGAAATCGGAGCGGTACTGGCCGGCTCGCTCGACTACGAGACGACACTGAAAGCCGTGGCCAACCGCGCGGTGCCCGCCATCGCCGACTGGTGTGCCGTTGACGTCGTGCGCGACGGGACGCTCGAACAGCTCGCGGTTGCGCACGGCGATCCCGCGAGGATCCCGCTCGCCGCGACCATCCGTCGCCGCTTCGCGAACGTGCCGCAGAGTCCGTCCTCCGTGGTCCGGAGCGGAGCGTCGGCGTTCGTTCCGTCGATCGCCGACCAGCTGGGCGTACCATCCTCGGCTGACGAGGAGGAACGGCTGCGTCTCGTGCGGCTGCTGGGCTTCCGGTCGTACATCTGCGTGCCGTTGATCGCGCACGGCCAGACGCTCGGGGCCCTCACGCTCGTCACCGCCGAGTCCGGGCGGCTCTACTCGGAGGACGATCTGCGCTTTGCGCAGGACGTCGCCTCACGCGCGGCGCTCGCCGTCGACAACGCGCTGGCCTACGATCACGTGCAGCGCGCCAATCGTCTCAAGGACGAATTCCTGGCCACGCTCTCACACGAGCTGCGGACGCCGCTCAATGCGATTGTCGGCTACGCCCGCATGATTCGCTCGGGGTCGATTACCGGCGACAAGCAAACCAAGGCGATCGCGACGCTGGAGCGGAACGCGACGTCGCTGTCGCAGATCGTCGAAGACGTGCTCGACGTCTCGCGCATCATCGCCGGCAAGGTGCGGCTCGACGTCCAACCGGTGGCGCTCCCCGAGATCGTCGAGCGCGCGGTCGAGTCGATCCTCCCGGCAGCCAACGCCAAGGGCGTCCGCGTCAACACCGTGGTCGACCCCCGCGCCACGCCAATCTCCGGCGACCCCGAACGGCTCCAGCAGGTGGTGTGGAACCTGGTCTCGAACGGCGTGAAATTCACGCCGCGCGGCGGACAGGTGCAGATCCGCGTCGAGCTGGTGAATTCGCACGTCGAGCTGGTCGTCAGCGACACGGGCATCGGCATCCGTCGGGAGTTCCTCGCGCATGTGTTCGAGCGTTTTCGCCAGGCGGATGCCGGCAGCACCCGCGCGCACGGCGGCCTCGGCCTCGGCCTGGCGATCACCAGGCATCTGATCGAATTACACGGCGGCACGATCCAGGCCTCGAGCGGCGGCGAGGGAACCGGCGCCACCTTCCGTGTCAAGCTGCCGGTCATGATCGTTCATCCGATGTCCGGCGAAGAACGGCGCGTCCATCCGCGCGGGCCGAGCAGCGACGCGACGCTGCCGATGCCCGATCTGAACGGCGTCCATGTCGTGGCCGTCGACGATGACGAGGACGCGCTCGCGCTGGTGCACGACATTCTCGAGACGGCTGGGGCCCGCGTGACGACCGTCGGCTCGGCTCCGGCGGCGCTCGCCACGCTGGAGCACACCTCGGCCGACGTGCTGATCGCCGACATCGGTCTGTCGGGCATGGACGGCTACGCGCTGATCGCACAGGTTCGGAAGTCCTCGTCGCCGACGCTGCGGGCGATCCCGGCCGCGGCCCTGACCGCGTACGCGCGATCCGAAGATCGGGCCAAGGCCTTGCGATTCGGCTTCCAGATGCACCTGGCAAAACCGATCGATCCGAACGAGCTGATGGCGGCGGTGGCGGCGCTGGCGAACCGGAACATCCCTGAATGATGCCCGGGCGCGGATCGGCGCCTAGGCCGTTCCGGCGTATGATCGGCTCGATCTCGCACGCACGCCAACACGCTCGATCGTTCGCTGCCGCATTCGAAGGAGACCGCTCGCATCATGCCTCGTTCTCGCGCTGCCATCGCTGTCGTTGTCTCGACGCTCGCCGCAACCGCCGCGGCACAACAGCCATTGACGCTCGACCCGTATCCAACGCCGATCGAGACGACGCAGGGCGTCGTGGCGGTGAACTACGTCGAGTTCGCGACCATTCCCGACGTGGGCGGCGCGGCGCCACGGCTGATGCACATGGTCGACGAGCCGGGCACGAAGCGCATGTTCGTGAGCCTGATGACCGGCGCGCTCTACAGCCTCAGCTACGACGGCAAGACGGTGACGCCGTATCTCGACGTCAACGCCCCCGAGTGGAACGTGCCGGTGCAGTCGCAAGGTCCGGAGCGGGGCGTGCAGAGCTTTGCGTTCCACCCCCAGTTCACCCAGCGCGGCGCGCCGGGATTCGGCAAGTTCTACACCCACGTCGACACCTCGAACGTCACCCCCAAGCCGGACTTCACCACCCCGGGCAAGCGCTCGCACGACACGATCCTGCTCGAATGGACGGCCAAGACGCCGGGCGCCGCCACCTACGACGGCGGCGCGCCGCGCGAGCTCTTTCGCGCCGCGCACCCCTTCGGCAATCACAACGGCGGGCAGATTGCCTTCAACCCGCTCGCGAAAGCGGGCGACGACGAGTTCGGCCTGCTCTACATCGGCGTGGCTGACGGCGGCAACGCCGGCGATCCGATGAACCTCGCCCAGGATCTCGGTTCCGCGTTCGGCAAGCTGCTGCGCATCGACCCGCTGGGAAAGAACAGCGGCAACGGCCAATACGGCATTCCACCCAGCAATCCGTTCGTGAAAGACGCCAAGGCGGGAGCGCTCGGCGAGATCTACGCGTCGGGCGTCCGCAACCCGCAGCGCTTCTCGTGGGACCGCAAGACCGGACGGCTCTACGTCGCCGACATCGGGCAGAACGCGGTCGAAGAGATCAGCCCGGTCACGGCAGGCGCCAACCTCGGCTGGAACAAATGGGAAGCGAGTTTTCCTTACGTCAAGGGGCAAGTCGATCCGGCGCGCCAACGTGATGAAGCCGGACTGACCTGGCCCATCGTCGAATTCGATCACCGCGATCCGCTGTTCCAGCGGGCGGCGGTCACCGGCGTGATCGTGGCGCGGCAGACGGCGATTCGCCAGCTGCAGAACCTGCTGATCTTCGGCGACAATCCGAGCGGTCAGATCTTCTACGTCGATGCCGACACGCTGCCGAACGGCGGCCAGGCGGCGATCCGGCAGATTCTCTTCAACGACAAGGGCTCGCGCAAAACGCTGCTGCAGCTGATCGCCGAGAAGAACACGGCGCAGGGCAAGGAGGTCGCCGCGCGCGCCGATCTGCGCTTCGGCGAAGGCCCGCAGGGGCGGATCTTCGTCCTCAACAAGCGCGACGGCATCATCCGCGAGTTCGTCGCCGGCGCCCGGCCGTCGAACTGAGCGCGACCTACGTTCAGGCCACCTTGTCGATGGCCGCTTCCCCGATGAGCAATCGTCGAACGTCTTCGTCGGTGGTCGGAGGGCACTCGAGATACCAGCGGCGCACGGTGCTGAACGGCTCGGGGGTGAACAAACAGACGACCTCGTCTGCCACATCGCGCAGCAGGGCGCACGCGGCCGCCGACGCGACCGGCAGCGCCACGACGATCCGCGACGGCTTGAGACGGCTGACGGCGAGCGCCGCCGCGCGCATCGTCGATCCGGTGCCGGCGCCCTGGTCGACGAGAATGACAATCCGCCCCGCGATGTTGATCGCGGAACGGCCGCCGCGGTAGACGCGCTCGAGGAGTGTCAGCTCTTCCTCTTCCATGCGCGTCATCGCGTCGAGGACGTCGGCACTGGGACAGGACCATGCGAGCACGTCGTCGTTGAGGACGCGAATTCCGCCACTGGCAATCGCGCCCAGGGTGAATCCCGGATCCTCGGGCAGCCGCAGCTTGCGCACGACGAACACGTCGAACGGCGCGTGCAGCACGTGGGCGACCTCGCGCCCCACCGGCACACCGTCGCGCGGCAGCGCCAGCACGGCGAGATCCGGACGGCCGAGGAACTGGCGGAGGCGCAGACCGAGCATCGCACCCGCCTCACGGCGGTTCACGAATCCGAGATGTTCTTCTGATGATTGGTACATGTGCGATGCTCGCAAGGCACGCAAGCAAGGAAAGCGCCACACGCGATCGTGCGGCGAAACAGCGGACAAATGTCCAGTAGTGCGAAGGATTCCGCATTGGTGCGCAGAAATCCGCTGCCGTGCACGTCCGGCGCACGTGGTTCGATCGCGAACCGCGCAGATTCCTGGAACCGCCGCGGATGTTGCGGATCCGCATCAGTCGGAGTAGCGTTTGCACCAGGGTTTCAAGGAGCACGATCATGCGCACCACGCCTGATGGCCGGCCCCCGCTCGAAGAACCGCATTCCGAGCTCGAGCGGCAATTGATCAACACGTATCTGGCGCAAACCGGCCACAGCTACCGCGCGCTCGTCGAGCGGACCGACGACGAAGCACGCCGGCTGCTCGCCGACGCGACCCTCTACGCCAGCGAACGGCTGAGTGAGATTGAAGCGCGCTCCCACTACGTGCACGAGCTGCACGGCGAGAGCTGACTCGGGAGAGCTGACTCGGAGAGCTGACTCGGGAGAGCTCGTGGCTTCCGGCTTCAGCCGGAATTGTCAGCGCGTCAAGACGGGCCCGACTCTCCGATCAACCACGCCGGCGCCGAGGCCACCGTCACAGTGACACCAACCGTCGCGATCATCCCAATCGCTGGATAATCCGGTTGTGCTCGCCGAGGTTCGGCTGAGTCGCTTCCGGTATACTTGCCGGCGCTGAAAGGGATGGCTCCGTGGCGAAGGTGTTGATCGTCGACGATCACGCCTCCGATCGCCGATACCTTGGGTCCCTCCTCACGGAGCGCGGCCACGCGGTCGTCGAGGCGGTGAATGGTGCCGATGCGTTGGAGGCGGTGCGGAATCACCGCCCCGACCTCGTCATCACCGACCTCGTCATGCCGGTGATGGACGGCCACGTGTTCGCGTCGCAACTCCGCCAGCTCGAGGGCCTCGACCACACGCCGATCGTCTTCTGCACCGCCAATTTCCAGGAAGACGAAGCCCGGACGCTCGGTTCCCAGTGCGGCGTTGGCGACCTCCTCTTCAAGCCGGTCGACCCGGCACGGCTGGCGGCCATCCTTGATGCCATCCTCAATCACGACAATCAGAACGAAACTGCCGCCGCTGCGACCGTCGCCGACGCGGTCCGCCGGGTCGCCGATCTGGAAGTCAGCGAGAAGCGGATGGCGGCGGTCGTGCAGGTTTCGCAGCAGCTCGCGCAGGAACACGACCCGGGCGAGCTCCTGCAGCAGGTCTGCGCCGCCGCGCGCGAGATGGCGCTCGCCGAGCGCGCCACTGTCGGCATCGTTGCCGCCGACGGCGCGACGGTGATCGCGGCGATTACGCAGGGTGGCAACGACACCGATCAGGCGGAGCGCAGCAGCGATCCTTCTTCATCGGTGCTTCGCGCCGTGTTCGAAGAGCGGCGCGCCGTCAGGCTGAGCAATCCGGGCGGCCGGCCCGAGGCGATTGGCTTTCGCGCCGAGACCGGCGAGCTGTTGTCGTATCTGGCCGTACCGATGGTGTCATCGTCGCGCGTCCACGGCTGGATCGGCGTGCGCAACAAGCTCAGTGGCCGCGAGTTCACCACGGCGGACGAACTGGGATTGACCACGCTCGGTGTCCAGGCCGGCATCGCCCTCGAGAACGCCCGCCTCGTCGCCGGATTGCGCCGTCAGACATCGCTCCTGCAGATGAAAGAGAATCGCACGCTGTTCGCGATGCGTGCGGCTCGCATGGGCACGTGGGAGCTGGCGATGGGCGAGCACACACTCGCGTGGTCCGACAGCATGTCGGCGGTGTTCGGCATGCCGCCCGATCGCTTCCCCACACAGCTCGACGACCTGTGGACGCTGATCCATCCGGCCGATGTCGAACGGATCCGGATCAAGATCGGCGACGCCCTGCGCACGCGGCAATCGTTGCAGGTCGAGTTCCGGACCAGGTGGCCCGACGGCAGCGAACGTTGGGCGGCGATGCAAGGGAGCGTCGTCGCCGCGGAGCACGAGGACGAGCCGGCGAAGATGCTGGGCATCGCCTCCGACGTCACCGATCGCAAGCACCTCGAGGCGCAGCTGGCGCAAGCGGTGAAAATGGAGGCGATCGGCCAGCTCGCCGGTGGCGTGGCCCACGACTTCAACAACCTGCTCACCGCCATCATGGGTTACACCAACTTCCTGATGGAGGAACTGCAGGGGTCGCCGCACGTTGCCGATCTCGAGCAGATTCTCACCGCGTCGCGGCGTGCCGAGCGGCTCACGAATCAGCTGCTGGCGTTCAGCCGCAAGCAGGTGCTGCAACCGCGGCTGGTCGACGTCAACGATCTCGTCACCGGCATCAGCAAGCTCTTGAAGCGGGTGATCGGCGAGCACATCGCGGTGCAGACGGTGCTGGATGCGACGACACCGTTCGTCCGGGCGGATCCCAGCCAGCTCGAACAGGTCATCATGAACATCGCCGTCAACGCGCGCGATGCGATGCCGACCGGCGGGACCTTGACGATCCGAACGTCGGTGCGCACGGATGGCGCCGGGCCCGACCCGAATGCCCGCTGGGTTCGGCTGTCGCTGGGCGACACCGGCAGCGGCATGGACCTGGCGACGCAAACCCGAGTGTTCGAACCGTTCTTCACGACCAAGGACGTCGGCCGCGGCACCGGGCTCGGGCTCGCGACCGTCTACGGCATCGTCCGTCAGAGCGGCGGCCGGATCTCGGTCGAGAGCGCGCTCGGCACAGGCACGACGTTCGACATCGACCTGCCCTTGGCGGGCGGGGATACCGCGCCGGATGTCAGGGGCGACGGGCGGACGCCGGCGGCGCGCGGCAGCGAAACCGTCCTCCTCGTCGAAGACGATGACGCGGTGCGGATGCTGGTGCGGACGATTCTCGAGCGCGCCGGCTTCCACGTGCTGCTCGCGTCGCAGTCGTCGGAGGCCGTCGACCTGTTCGGCCAGCATCACGTCGATATGGTGGTGACCGACGTCATCATGCCGGGCGGCAGCGGCGTCGAGCTGTACAAGAAGCTGGCGCTCGACCGGCCGGGGTTGCCCGTGCTCTATACCTCCGGCTACACCGACGAATTGATCGCGGAGCAGGCGCACCTCAATCCGGAGGCGGCGTTCATCCGCAAACCGTTCACGACCGTGGAGCTCCTCGCCAAAGTGCGCGAGGTGCTCGATCGCACATCGCCATGAGCGACGACAGCAGCACGCCGCGATTGCTCGTCGTGGACGACGAAGCCGAGGTCATTCCGATCGTCGAGCGCTTCGGGCGCCAGCTCGGCTTCGAAGTGAGCGCCTGCCACGACGGCAAGGAAGCGCTGGCCCGGATGCCGACCGTCAAGCCGCACGCGGTCGTGGTCGATCTCGGCCTGCCCGACGTCAACGGCATCGACGTGCTGCGCGCCATTCGCACCGCCGATCCCGACTGCCAGGTGATTCTGATGACCGGCCAGCCGACGGTCGAAAGTGCCATCGAAGCGATGAAGCTCGGCGCGCTCGACTACCTGGGCAAGCCGCTGGAGTTCGCGCGCGTCCGCGCCGGCCTGACGACGGTGCTCGAAGGGCTGCGCCGGCGCGAGCGCCTGCTGCGGCACGACGCCGAACTGGCGCACAAGTTCGAGTTCTACGGCATGGTCGGCCGCTCGGCCGTCATGCAGCAACTGTTCGACGACATCCGCCGACTCGCGCCGCACATTCGGACGGTCCTCGTCAGCGGCGAAACCGGCACCGGCAAGGAGCTGGTCGCGCGCGCGCTGCACGCGCTCAGCGCCCGCAGCACCAAGCGCTTCGTGACGCTCAACTGCTCGGCCGTGGTCGACACGCTGTTCGAGAGCGAGCTGTTCGGACACGTGCGCGGCGCCTTCACCGGCGCCACCGACGCGAAAGCCGGGTTGTTCGAGCACGCGACCGGCGGAACCATCTTCCTCGACGAGGTCGGCGAGCTGCCGCTGGCGCTGCAGCCGAAGCTGTTGCGGGCCGTGGAGCTCGGCGAAGTGCAGCGCGTGGGATCGCTCGAAGCGAAACAGGTCGACGTCCACGTGATCGGCGCCACCAATCGCGACCTCCACGCCGAAGCCGATGCCGGGCGGTTCCGTGCGGACCTGTATTACCGGCTGGGGATCATCGAGCTGCGATTGGTTCCCCTGCGCGATCGCCGCGAGGACATTCCGTATCTGACTGCGCGCTTCGTGCAGGACTTCTCCACGCGCCTCGGGCGCTCGATCACCGGCGTCAGCGGGCCGGCCGAGCGCCTGCTGCTCGAGGCGCCGTGGCGCGGCAACATCCGCGAGCTCAGGAACGTGCTGGAGCGCGCGTGCATCCTCAGCACCTCGGAGCTGCTCACCGAGCGTGACATCACGCAGTCGCTGTCAGGGGCCGCACGGGCGCACGCGCACCGGCCGCCCGAAGGGATGCCGGTGAGCCTCGGCGAAACGCCGCCCGAGGATCCGATGCTCCTCTCGACGGCGCACAAGGCGCAGATCGAGCGGGCGATCAAGCAGGCCAAGGGAAACAAGTCCGAAGCGGCACGCCTGCTCGGCGTCAGCCGGCGCTCGCTCTACCGGTGGATCGAGCGACTGAACATCCAGTGAACGCGCGGCGCTCACGCCGCCGGAAACGACGCCAGCGTCTCGTCCTCACGATCGAGGACGGGAATCACGCGATCGAGCCGGGTCAGCTCGAACATCCGCCGCACCGGCGCCGACGGCGCGCAGACGCGCACCTCGCCATCCTGCCCGACGCGCTTCAGCGCCGACACAATCGCTCCCAGCGCCGAGCTGTCCATGAACGACACGTGCGACAGGTTGACCACCAGCCGGCGGCTGCCGGCGTCGATGCGATCGATCAGCGCGGTGCGGAACTCGGCGGCAACCCGCACGTCCAGGCATGCTTCGAGGGGGGTCACGATCAAGACGTGCGCGGCCTGTCTGGTTTCGATCTGCATGACGGGATCTCCGAAACGAGACGCAAGTCGAGGAGCGGACAGCGTCAGCCTCCCCGTGATCGATGTGCTCGATGTGCCGCCCCGCCCTGCGTCTCATCCGTGGTACTCCAAGGGCCATGCCGGATGACGAATCGCGACAAGTCCTTGGCCACCAGTGAGATCTCGGCCCGGCCCTGTGCCACCACCGTGCTGCTTTGGCCCGAGTGTGCCAGAACGCTCAAGTCGGCGACCATGCCCGCGGCCCGTGGCCGTCCCCCCTCAATGACCATTCGCCAGATTGACTCGTCGATATCGGACATGCGACGAGCGAGCCGAGTTTCTGCGTCGGCGGCCTCAAGGCGCGCTACTCTTCTCTCAAGACGACGAGCGGATCGAGGCGGGCGGCGCGCCGCGCGGGCACGAGGCTGGCCGCGAGCACGGCGCCGACGAGCAGCGCGGCGGGCAGGACGAGCGC
>Ga0075421_100013576_pt1 | contig 10160 bp, 8 predicted proteins | sample SoiMetdeltSBSDD5_FD_75292 | JGI IMG/M metagenome (GOLD analysis project Ga0075421, IMG submission 75292) | Bulk soil microbial communities from a Populus tree surrounding site in Tennessee, USA - Soil MetaG P. deltoides SBSDD5 | ecosystem: Environmental > Terrestrial > Soil > Tree plantation... | reverse complement strand
ATGGATTCGCGCATCGATCCGTATCGCTGGTCCTTCGTTCGCGCGGGCGATTTGACGAGCAGGAGCATCGCGACGCGAGTGGTGCCGCCCAGCCGAAATGTCACGTTCATCCACATCACCCAAAACGTGACGAACTACACGGTGATCAACTCTCGGCCGGCCGAGCGCGGCCTGCGCCCGGAAACGATCGAGCGCGATACGGGGCGGAGAATCAATTCGTACCGAGTGGTCGAGTCCCGGACGCCTCGCGGTCGCCGGGGAGCCGAGATTCGCGGACAGACGGTGGAGGTCTATCGTCCGTCCGACGAAGTCGGGTCGAGGGCGCGTAACCGAGCCCGTTCGCAGCCGCCGGAGCGCGCGGTCCCGCCGCGTCAACTGATTCAGCGCCAGGAAGCGGAGCAGCGTCAGCTCGAACAGCGGATGCAAGGCGAGCGTGCCGAGCTCGAGCGCGAGCATCAGCGGGAGCTGCGCCAGCCGCCACGCGGAATTTCACGAGAGGAGTTGACGCGCCGGCAGCAGGCTGAATTGCAGGCGCAGCAGGAGCGTGAGACCCGCGAGCGAACCGCGATCGACGAGCGGGCGAAGCGGCTCAAGCAGCGCGCCGACGAGCAGGAGCGGACGAAGCAGAACCGCGGCCGCGGTCGCGGCAACCAGAACAACAACCAGAATCGAGGACGCGATCGGGATCAGGATCGCGGGAACACCGACGAGTAGCGAGACGAACGCCGGGCTCGGGCGGGCCTTCACGACCCGCCCGAGTTCCCGCGCGCCTTCATAGAATCAATTCAGAGGTCAGGCCCGGAGCGAATTCCGCGACCCGATGAAGGAACGCCTTCGGATCGTTGGGCGTGAGGTACAAGCCGAGCCCCCTCGCCGCGCGCTTGAGGAGAACGCAGTTTGTCAGGCGCACGCACGGCGTGACCGAGGGCCAGCCGATTCGAGTCGCGAACATCCCCTTCTGCCAATACGCGGTGACGAAGTCGGACCAAGGATACCGCCGGGTCCACGGGCCGTAGCGGACCTCGAGGCCCGTCGCGCTCACGGTGTAGTAGGTCGAGTAGAGCGGCCAGAAATAGAAGAGGATGACGAGCAAGGGCAGCGCGGTCACCGCCCAGAACCAGGGGGGAACCTCTCCCGACGAGGGATCGAGAACCGCGGGAATGGAGACGAGCAAGGCGCCGAGCACGAAGAGCAGGAGCACCATGAGGCCGACGCTCGGGGCGGGGTGATCCACGTACTTTTGGTCGGCGATCATTTCGCGAGTACCATGCGGCGGGTCAGCTGCATTCCGCCCGCCTCGAGTCTGTAGAAATAGACCCCCGAGGCAACAGGTCGACCGCTCTTGTCACGGCCCGTCCACACCGCTTCGTGGACGCCGGCGAACTGCATCGCGTGGGTCTCCCGAAACACAGAACGTCCGTTCACGTCGTAGATGACGAGTCGAACCGGACCGTCTTCTGGAAGGTAGTAGGGTATCACCGTGGTGGGATTGAACGGATTCGGATAGTTCTGATACAGAACAACGCTCGGCGCGGCGTTTGGCTCCGTATCGCCGCGAAGGGATATCCCGCCGATCTGGAATCGGCGCGGTTCGGATACGCCTTCGAACCAAATCCGGATCGCCTGCACATTGTCCCATGATGCGAAACCAATTCGTGCAAACGTCGAGTCGGTAACCGGAATGCGGAAGAGCCGCCAGCCGTTGTCGGGCTTGACGTCCGGGTCCCCCTCGTAGAGCTGCGGCACGTCGATCGCGACGTAGTCGGTACCCGACAGATCGATCGACTCCTCGAAGTAGGCGTTGTCGATGTCGAGGATGCCATTTCGGTTCAGATCCTCGGTGTCGGGGCGCGTGTTGGCATCGTCGAGCCCATTCCCCTCGAGGTTGTTGATATGCGAGTAGTCGTCGGAGTCGAACGTGTACGCGTAGTCGTCGCCATTCGGGTCCGGATTCAGGACCGGGTCGTACCCAGGCTCCTGCGCATCGAACAGCCCGTCCAAGCCTGTGTCTTCGGCAATTTCCGGAGGACCGCCGTCGAGGCGCCCGTCCATGTTCTTGTCTTCGGTGTCGAGTCTTCCATTGGGAAGATTCCGCGGATCCCAATGCGCATCTTCGGAGACTCGTCCGAGGTTGATCTTGAGAATTCCCTGCGTCGCGGCATGGTTTGGCGTGAAATCGTTGACCCAGATCTCCACGAACCGGGGAGTGTCCCCCACCGTGGAGAACGGCTGCGTGACGCCGGTCCAGTGGGCCGGATCCATGGCGGTTTGGCCATGGGGTGCCTTGATGTTCGACTCGAGGACCTGCCGTTCGTTGTCGCCCCCTTCATAGACGCGCAGGTCCGGGTTGAGGTCCCGCTCCTTGACCCCGCGCGCGTTATACCACTCGAGGAGTGTATGCATCGAGGGATCCTCGCCGACCGGCAAGCTGCTCCAAATCCACCCCGCCCGGGTGAGCGGGATCGAGACGGCCGCGGTCGAACGAGGGGCATCGTGTCGCGCGCGGGCATTGTCCGCTTGGACACCGAGGTAGGCCACCAGCACCAGGATCAGGAGCGGAAATCTGCGTGCCATGAACCGCAGAGACATACGATCCCCACTGAAGGGTGACATCGTCCTATCCGGGAGGCATCAGTCTAACACCGGTCCGACGGGGGGGTTCTCGCGGCATGGTTCCGTGCGGAGAAACTCGGGGGTACCGGGGTTTCTCCCGGGCAATGATCGCACGCATGCTCGTGGCCGCAGCGACGGCGCTCACCGCGGCGAATGGGGGTTGTGCTCCCGCGGTTCTCAGCCGCGAGCGGACGGTACCGGTGGTCTACGCCGAGCCGAAACCCGACGCGATCACATTCTGGGGACACGCCTGCGCCTATATCGACGTGGGCGGGTTCGGGATCGTCACCGACCCGGTGTTCTCCCGCAAGTACGCCACCATTCGCCGCCGGCTCATCGCCTCACCGCCCGTCGATGTGTACGATCAGACACGTGTGATCATGATCTCGCATGCCCACCAGGACCATCTGGATCCGGCAACGCTTGCCCGGTTCTCGCGGTCGACCGTGATCCTCGCCCCCTACCCCGCCGCCCGGTACCTCCAAAGGCGCGGAATCCGGGTCTGGGTCATGCGGCCGGGGGACGAATACCCGTTCCGCGGCGGGTCGATCATCGCCGTGCCGGCCCACCACCCCGGTGGCCGCTTGTCCCTGAAGGCACGGTCGGATGGACGGGCGATCGGATACGTGATCCGAACGCCGAGCGAGACGATCTACTACACGGGAGACACGGAGTACTTTTCCGGATTCGAGAAGATCGCGGCCAAATTCAGACCCGATGTCGTCCTGCTGAACCTGAATGCCCACCTTCACTCCGAGGATGCGCTCCGGGCCATCGACGACCTCGGCGCGCCGGTCGTGATTCCGATTCATCTCGGCGCCTACAACGGAAAAAGCGAACGCCTGGGCCCGCGATGGCGATCGGAGCTCGTCGACAGCCTGGGCGCCCAGATCGTTCCGCTCGAGGTCGGCCAAAGCATGCCGCTCACGACCGGAGCGCCGAAACGCAGGAGCAGGCGATGACGGCGGCACGGTTCGCCCTCCTCGCACTTCTCCTGTCGATGCCCCTCGGGCCGGTCGAGACCCGTGCCTCGTCGATCCGCGACGTCGACAGGCAGCCGTTCGAGAGCGCGCTCGAGGACAGTGGGCTTCCTCACTTCGTCGAGATCGAGCCCGGGTTGGCGCGCGGCGGTTAGCCCACGGAGCAGGGACTGCGGGTCCTCCGCGGGCGTGGCTTCCGGACCGTCGTCAGCTTCCGCCGAAATCCTTGGGAGCGCCGCGCCCTCGAGGAAATGGGCATCCACTACGTCCAGATTCCGATACGCGCCGGTTTGTTCGGGTCCACGGCTCCGACCAAGGAGGAGGTCGCCCTTTTTCTCTCGGTCGTCTCCGACTCCAGCCAACGGCCGGTGTTCATCCACTGTCGTCGCGGAAAGGATCGGACGGGGGCGATGGCCGCGATCTACCGGATCCAGGCAAGCGGTTGGACGAAGGACGAGGCGCTTCGTGAAATGCTGACGCTCGGGTTCAACCGATACTATGGAAACCTCATGCAGCTCGTCCGCACCTATGCGCCGGGTAGCGCGGAACGCTAGTTCAAGGCCGTTGCACGCCGGCGGCGTGAATCGGTACCCTTGTGCGGTCATGAAACTCGTGCGTTCGCCGCTCGCCTTGCTCCTCCTCGCCGTGTTGGCGATTTTCCTCGCGCCGACGCCGGCGCGCGCCCAGCGCTACGTCGCCACGGGAGACACCCTCCATCCGCGCATCAAGTACGCGGACTCTCTCGTGTCGGCCAACGACCGCTGCATGGTCGCCCTGCAGAAGCTCAACCGAAGGGTGCGCCCGGTCTACGTGAACGGCGTGCCCATGGGGTTCTGCTGAGCAGGGTGCCCGAGGATCTTCGTGAAAGGTCCCGAGGTGTACCTGAAGGCTCAAAGGATCAGCGTGCCCTGCGTGGTCGAGAAGGGACGCCAAGCGGTGGTGGACTCGACGATGCGGATCTTCGTCGGCCATGACGTGTTCTATTTCTCCGGTGCCTGGGAACGCGAACGCTTCCGGAAGGATCCGCTTCGCTACACGCAGCGGCTCACGGACCCGGTCACGCTGAAACGTTTCGCCCCCTCCCGCAGGTCGCCCCGCTTCGAATGGAAGGGCCGGCCCTACTATTTCGCGAGCGACTCCACGCGCGCCGCCTTCGCCTCGACGCCCGACAGCTTCGCGGTGCGCAAGGGAATGTAGCGGTGGCGCGGCTCATCATCACCCTCCTGCTCCTCGTCGTCGCGCTCGAGAGCTTCCTCCTCTACCAGCAACGGGCTGCCATCCGTGCGGCCAACGTGCAATCGGCCAAGCTACTGAACACGTTCCTCGAGGGAGACACCGCGCAGGTCGCCGGGACGTCCGGCGTGCCCATTCGCCTGCAGAACGTCCAGTTCAAATGGTCCGATAGGGTCTACATCGACACGGGCGACATGGCCGTGCGGGCCGTTCCGAACCAAGGCAGCACCGTCGACTTCGATAACCTCGATTCGTTCCACCTGGCCCTGCAGCAATCCGAGGTGCTGATTCGGCCCGACGTGCTGGAAGGCATGTTCAACGAGAGCGTCTTCAACTACCCCAATTCCAAGGTGCGCGATCTCAAGGTGACGCTGGAGAAGGACGAGGGCGAGTACATCGTGCGCGTGGCCGGCCGCGTGAACGTGGGCGTCTGGCTTCCGTTCAAGATGAAGACTCACCTGCGCGTCGACACCACGACCAACACCTTGGTCATCGACGTCGACGGTCTGAAGCTCTTTGGCGTCCTCGCGGTGACCAAGCTCATCAAATGGGAGCCGTTGCAATTGGAGCACATGATCTCGATACCCCCCAACAAAAGCCTGATGGTCGACGCGAATCGAATGATGGTGAAACCCTTCGGCTTGTTCCCGCCCCCGCGGGTCAACGGTACGATGTCCAGCGTCAAGGTAGACGAGAAAGGGGTTACCTTGAGCTTTGCGGGCCGTCCGATCCAGGCACCGGTATCCTCCGCCAAGAATTACGTGTATCTCAAGGGCGGGAGGGCGCAGTTCGGTCGCTTTTGCATGAACGACACCGACATCCTGATCGTGGATCAAGACGAGTCCGACCCCTTCGCGTTCTCGCTCTTGGGCTACGAGAGCCTCATTCCCAGGAGCAAGATCGACATCCGGGGCACCGAGTCCGTCCGAGTGGAAATGCCGGATCGTTAGGGGCACCCGGAATCCCTAGGGCAGGGACGACTCCACCTCGGCCGGCTCGCCGATGAGCGCGCGCACAGAGTGCGTGCGACCGTCGTCGACCAGGGGGATCGCCTGCGGGTCGACCGCAACACCATCCAGATCCGCGGCCGCGATCCCGCAGCAGCGATGCTCCGGATTCTGTACTTCGATCTCGTAGCGCGCGCCGCCGACGCGGATCACGACCGTGAACCCTGGCCATGCGGCCGGAATGCACGGCTTGATGGAGAGGAACGCTCCGCGGCGCTCGATCCCCAGAATCGACTCCAGGCCGGCGCGGTACATCCAGCTCGCCGATCCGGTATACCAGGTCCACCCGCCGCGGCCGGCGTGCGCCGGATGGGCGTAGACGTCGGCCGCAACCACGTAAGGTTCCACCTTGTACCGGGTCACGTCGGCCGGCGTGCGCGCGTGATTCACGGGATTCAACATGTGGAAGAGCTCGACGGCCTCGTCGCCGCTTCCGAGCGCGGCCACGGCCATCACGACCCAGATCGCGGCGTGCGTGTACTGGCCGCCGTTTTCCCGAACGCCGGGGACGTATCCCTTGATGTATCCGGGGTCGAGGTGCGACGCGTCGAAGGGCGGCGTCAGGAGCAGGATGACGCGAGCATCGCGACGGACAAGATGGCTTCGCACGGAGTCCATGGCGCGCTCGGCGCGCCCTGTGGGAGCGGAGCCCGAGAGGACGGCCCAGGACTGGCTGATCGAATCGATCCGGCACTCGTCGTTCTGCGCCGAACCGAGCGGCGTCCCGTCGTCGAAGTAGGCACGGCGGTACCACTCGCCGTCCCACGCCTGTTCCATCACTCCTGAAAGCCGACTTGCCTCCCCGCGATACCGCGCGGAGCGGTCCAGGTCCCCGCGACTCTCGGCCACGATGGCGAAGTCGCGCAGGATCTTGCTCTGGAACCAACCAAGCCAGACGCTCTCACCTTGCCCCAGCCGCCCGACACGGTCCATGCCGTCGTTCCAGTCGCCGCCCGCGATCAAGGGCAGCCCCAGCGGGCCGAACGTCAGGCTCCGATCGATCGCGCGTGCGCAGTGCTCGTACAGGGTCCCGTCCTGGCCCGACGCCGCCGGCCGGGCGTAGGCCTCGTACTGTTCGGGGGCAAGCGTCGGCGATTCCAAGAAAGGCGCCCGTTGCTCGAGGACACCTGCGTCGCCGGTCGTCTTCAGATAGCGGAGCACCGCGAAGGGCAGCCACAGGAGATCGTCGGAGCAGCGGGTCCGGGCGCCGGCGCCGGAGTGAGGGTTCCACCAGTGCTGCACGTCTCCCTCGACGAACTGACGTGCCGCCGCCCGCACGATGTGATCACGGAACTGTTCGGGCGCCGCGAACGGCAGGGCCATGACGTCCTGAAGCTGGTCGCGGAATCCGTATGCGCCGCCGGGCTGGTAATAGGCGGTGCGCGCCCAAAGCCGGCTCGCGAACGATTCGTAGAGGAGCCAGCGGTTCATCATGAGATCGAAGGAATCGTCGGGCGTGCGAACCGCCACCGCGCCGAGGATCCCGTCCCAGAACTCCTCCACCTCCTGGAGCGCGGTGAGCGCGGCGGGCACCGAGCCGCCATAGCGGCGAACGAGCGAGAGCGCGGCAGCGCGATTCTCTCCCTGTCCCAGTAAGAGCACGACTTGCTGCGTTTCGCCCGGAGCTAGCTCAAGCGCGACGTGAAGCGCGGCGCACGGATCGAGCCCCGCGCCGAACTTGTTCGAGAGTTCGACCCTGCCGAGCGCCGCGGGACGTGCAACCGTGCCGTTCCGGCCGATGAATTCGGTACGGTCTCCGGTGAACGAGCGTAAGTGCCCCGCGTGCGCGAATGCGACGCGGCCCCGGAACTCCTGGTTGTACGGATTCTCGGCGAGCAGCGTCGAGGTGCCTTGGTCGAAGTCGGTTCGCACGTGGACGTGCTCGCATTCGCGCGGCGGGCCGAGCCGCCACTCCTGGTAACCAAACACGCTCAGGCGGCGGGGTCGGCTCGCCCGATTCGCGAGCGTGAGAAGCGCGAACCGCACCGGTTCGGAGCGGTGGACGAAGATGGCCAGCTCATGGCGAATGCCTCGCTCGTTGTGCACGTAGCGCGTAACGCCCGCGCCGTGCCGGACGATCCACCGCCCGCCGTCCGGGGGCCGGCGCATTGGGCCCGGAGTCGCACCCCACGATGCCCCGGTCTCGTCGTCGCGCAAGTAGATGGCCTCGCCCGTGGCCTCGGTCGTGGGATCGTTGGCGAAAGGCGTGAGCCGGTTCTCCCGGCTGTTCTCGGACCACGTGTAGGAGGGCCCCGCGGCGGTCACGACGGAGCCGAAACCCGGGTTTGCGAGCACGTTGGCCCACGGCAGCGGTGTTTCGTCGGCCCCGTTCAAGGCGATCGCGTACTCGCGCCCGTCGGGCGTGAAACCTCCGCGGCCGTTCCACAGCGTGACCTCCGGAACCTCGATCTCTTCGCCGCGTTCAACCGCTTCGTCGGAGCTCGGCTCACCCCCGATCACCATCGCCGGCGGCCACGCCGATTCGGGATACGGGCGGCTGAGCTGATCCTCGAGGCTGCCGGCGTCTCCCCTGAGCACCACGCGCGCGACCGCGGCGAGAAGGATTCGTTCCGCCTGGCCCATGCCGTCGCCGGCCAGGAGAAACGCGCCGCCGGGTTTGTCCTTCCACGCGCCCCACGGGCCACCTTCCAGGAGCCCATTCAGTTGCTCGTGGATTTCATTTCGATAGCTCACCGGGTGCTCGTTCAAGATCACGAGGTCCGCGACCAACCCCTTCAACCGCCAGTAGTCTTGGGCGCGGAGCGTCTGCCGCACGAGCGCCAGGTCGTCCGGCTCGAGCACGCGCACGAGGAGGATTGGGTTGTCTCCGGAAATCCCGTGACCCCAGAGCCCGGACTGGCCCAAGACGTTCCCCGCCAGGATTTCCGGCGTGGGACCGAGCGATCGATCGGTGTGGAAGACACGCGAGGCCAGCCGTTCGTAGAGCTGCGCCTCCTCGATGGTCATGCCGAGGTGGCGGAGCGAGATGGAGAGCTGCGTCGCGGCCAGCGCGAACGAGCGCGACGCCGATGTCGGGTCCGCGTATTTCATGCAGAGCGCGATGCCCGCGTCGCGATCGGAGGCCATCCCGGTGGCAAAGGCAAGGCGCGCGAACCCGCCCGGCGCGAGCCGAACCCGTTGGCGGAGGCTCAAAACGGGATCGAGCGTGGCGCCCACGGTTCCCGAGAGAGGCCGGCCGTCGAGCGCAACAGGCGCGTCGGGGCCGCGGCCACGGCCGAGGAACCGCACGCGATCGGTCTCCCACTCGACGGCGCTTTGCATGCGCCCTTCCATGCTGAGAACGTGGATCGCACACGCGCGCGGAGCCTCCGCAGAGCGTGGGCGCCGCGTACAGAGGAGCGAGGCGGTCTCGGGGCGGCACTCGGTCTCCAGGAAGAGCTTCCCGAATACCGGATGCGCCAGGTCTTCCAGCTGCGACGCGAGCACGACCTCGGCGTAGCTCGTGATCTCGATCTCGCGCAGATAGCCGCTTCGGTTGGTCAGGGAGAGACGACGGACCTCGACGTCGTCCTCCGCCGAGACCGCGATCTCGAGCTTCGTATGGATCTCCTCGAGGCGCTGTTCGATCACAACGCGATCGGGGAGGAACGTCGCCCGGTACTCGTCCGGAGCGCGCCGGATCGGCTGGTAGGCGGCCGACCAGACCGCGCCGTTCCGCACGTCGCGCAGATACAGGTACTGGCTCCCTGGATCGGTCGTCGGGTCCTCGCGTCGTCGCGTGACGGTGAGCCCCTTGCAGGAACTCCCTCCACCGCCAGAGTTGGTGACGACCGAAACATAGTGGCCGTTCGAGAGGATGGCCGCGTGCGGGTAGTTCGTGTGCGGCGTTCGGAAGCGCCGCGGGGACATGGGGAGTACCGGTGACGAGAGACGCGTCATCTCGATCGGCCGCGGGCGCGTCACCGATACGTACCGCGGGACCCGCTCCTGGAGCAAGAGCTCGGTCGCCTGGACGCGAGCCTCGCTATGGAAATGCCCCACCATCGGCTGGTGGAGCAACGCGTTGGTGAGCGCGACGAGCGACATTCCCTGGTGGTGCGCGAAGTACGCCTCGACCGTAACCGGCCGCTCGGCGCTCGGGCCCAAGTCCTCGTCCTTCTCGACCTCGCGCGGGGTGTAGTCGATCGCCTCGTAGAATCCGAAGCTCCCCTCCGCGCCCTTGCGCGCGAGGCGCTTGAGATTGAGAGTCGCCTCGACGGGATCGATCATCGCGGCCAGGGCGGTTGCGTAGGGCGCCACCACCAACTCCTCCGAGAGCCCGCGCTTCAGTCCCAGCTCGGGCACGCCGAACGCCTTGTACTGATAG
>Ga0075421_100013575_pt1 | contig 10160 bp, 7 predicted proteins | sample SoiMetdeltSBSDD5_FD_75292 | JGI IMG/M metagenome (GOLD analysis project Ga0075421, IMG submission 75292) | Bulk soil microbial communities from a Populus tree surrounding site in Tennessee, USA - Soil MetaG P. deltoides SBSDD5 | ecosystem: Environmental > Terrestrial > Soil > Tree plantation... | reverse complement strand
TTCGTCGACGGTCTTCACAGCGGGGCCAGCCATGGAACAAGAGAGTAATCGCTCACATGCTACGGTGAGGTCCGATCGACAGAGGGGGTGCGATGCAGCCGTCGTCATCGTCTTCGAGCGCCGACACGATCACCGGGGGGACCGGGAACACCGGGGGGACCGGGAACACCGGGGGGACCGGGAACACCGGGAGCACCGGGGGCTCCGCCATCACCGACGAGTGGTGCGCCCACAGGTTCGACTACCTGGCGCCGACGCTCGCGCTCGACCTCCACGCGACGCTCGCCCGCATGCGGACCGACCACCCCGTCGCCTACAGCGAGGCGCACGGCGGCTACTGGATCGTGACCCGCTACGAGGACGTGCTCCGCGTGGCCCAGGACTGGGAGACGTTCAGCTCGGCCCACGGGGTGTCGGTCCCCGACACGGGCTCGAAGATGGTGGTCCGGGCCATCCCCGAGCACCTCGATCCCCCCGAGCACCGGGCCTACAAGCGGCTGATCAACGCCTGGTTCACGCCGGCGGCGATCGCGCCCTACGAGCAACCCACCCGTCAGCTCGTGACGCGGCTCATCGACGGGTTCGTCGACGCCGGGCGCTGCGACTTCATGGCCGACTTCGCCCGCCCGCTGCCCGGGCTGGCGTTCTTCGAGATGGTCCTGCACGCCCCGCCCGACGAGGTCGCCGAGATCAACGAGATGGCGACCGCGGCGTCGATGCCGACCAACCCCGACCGGGGCAAGGCCTGGCAGGGCATGTACCAGTGGATCGTCGGGTTCCTCGATCGGCGCCGCGGCGAACCGGCCCGCGGTGACGTGGTCGACGCGGTGCTGGCCGCCGAGATCGACGGCGAGCCGATCACCGACGAGAACGCCATCGGCGTGATCCAGCTGCTGATCCTGGGCGGGCTGGACACGACGGCGGGTGCGCTGGGCCAGATCATGATCCGCTTCGCCCAGGAGCCCGAGATCCCCGCCCTCCTCCGCCGCAAGCCCGAGCTGCTCACCGGCGCGGTCGAGGAGCTGCTGCGGCTCGAGCCGCCGTTCATCTCGATCGCCCGCACCGCCATGCACGACACCGAGGTCGGCGGACAGGCGATCAAGCAGGGCGAGAAGGTCCTCATCTACTGGGCCTCGGCCAACCGCGACGAGGCCGAGTTCGCCTGCCCGGCGGCCTTCGACATGGACCGCCCGGCCAACCGGCACCTCACCTTCGGCGCGGGGCCCCACCGCTGCGCCGGCTCGAACCTGGCCCGCATGAACGTGCGGATCGCGCTCGAGGAGCTGGTGCGCCGGCTCGACGACATCCGCCTGCAGGACGGGGCCGAGCCGATCCCGTTCCACTCGGCCCTCAACCGGGCACCGTTGACCGTCCCGATCACCTTCACGCCATGCCTGACACCCACGCAAGCGCCCGCGCCGACGACCGCACCCTGATCGCCAACGCCCGGGTGGTCGCCTGCTCGGGCGACCCGACCGAGCGTCCCTTCGACGGCGACGTGCTGATCGAGGGCGAGCGCATCGCGGGTGTGTTCGCGGGCCGGGCGCCGGTCGACCCGGCGTCGGTAAGGACCGTCGACGTCGCCGGCGCCACCGTGATGCCCGGCCTGTGCGACGCCCACACCCACATCAGCTGGCCGCTCGACTTCGTCTTCGACCACCCCGAGGTCGCGGCGATGCCCGACGACGAGCACGCCCTCGAGGTGGCCGGGGTCGTCCGCACCTACCTCCGCTGGGGCTACACGCTGCTGATCGGGGCCGGCTCGATGAAGCCCCGGGTCGACGTGATCGTCCAGCGGGCGATCGACCGCGGGCTGATCGACGGGCCCCGGCTGTGGGCCTCCGGCGACATGATCACCCAGCGCGGCAAGCTCGGCGCCCCCACGCTCACCGAGGTCGACGACGCCGAGAGCATGCGCCGGGTCGTCGGCGGGCAGTGCGAGCTCGGGGTCCGGTCGATCAAGCTGATGGTGTCGGGTGACGGCATCGTGCCCGGCCACCCGTCGCAGGTCACGTACATGGACGACGCGATGGTCGCCGCCGCCGTCGACGAGGCGGCGCGCCACGACGCCTTCGTCACCGTCCACGCCCGCAGCACCGAGGGCGTGCGGATGGCGGTGCGCAACGGCGTGCGGATCGTCCACCACGCCACCTACCTCGACGACGCCGCCATCACCGAGCTGGCCGCCGCCCGCGACGACGTGTGGGTGTGCCCCGGCCTGCACTACCTGCGCCAGATGGTCGAGGGGAACGCCGAGCCCTACGGGTTCACCCCGGAGAAGATCGGCGCCGCCCTCTATCCCGAGGAGCTGCAGGCCGCGCTCGACGGCTACCGCAAGCTGCACGGCAACGGTGTGCGGATCGTGGCCGGCGGCGACTTCGGCCACCAGTGGACCCGGCACGGCACCTACGCCGCCGAGCTGGCCAGCTACGTCGAGCTGATCGGCCTCTCGCCGCTCGAGGCCCTGGTCACCGCCACGGCCAACGCCGGACCGCTCGTCGGCGAGCGCCTCGGCCGGGTCGAGGAGGGCTACCTCGCCGACCTGGTCGTCGTCGACGGCGACCCCACGACCGACATCCGCGTCCTCCTCGACGCCGATCGCGTGGGCCCGGTCGTCAAGGGCGGCCGCCCCGTCGCCCTCCCCGACTGGAACGGCATCGAAGCCTGGGCCCGGTCCCACACCTAGCCGTTCTGTGTACTGAGGACGTCGTAGAGAACGTCATTCCAAGTACACAGAACCAAAGGGGGGGTCAGACGATGACGGTGCGGACGCCTTCGGCCCGGTGGAGGGCGTCGAGGCCGTCGTTGATCTCGTCGAGGCCGATGCGGCGGGACACGAGCGAGCCGAGGTCGAGCTTGCCGGTCTCGGCGAGGCGGATGTAGCGGGGGAAGTCCCGCAGGATCTGGGCGTCGCCGACCTTCGACCCCACCAGGCGCTTGCCGGAGAACACCGCGGCCGACGCCGGCAGGCACAGCGTCGCGTCCTTGGCCGGCATGCCCACCAGGACGACGGTCCCCCCGGGCCGGGCCATCGAGTGGGCCTGCACCATCAGCTCGGGCCGGCCGACGACCTCGAACGTGTAGTCCGCGCCGCGCCCGTCGGTCAGGGCCCGGACCTGCTCGACCGGGTCGCCCGCCGTGGGGTCGACGGCGTGGGTCGCCCCGAGCGCCACGCTGGCCGATCGCCGAGCGGCCGCGGGGTCGACGGCGACGATCGTGAGCGCGCCCGCGATGCGGGCCCCCTGCACGACCGACTGGCCGACGCCGCCGCAGCCGATCACGGCGACGCTCGATCCGGGCACGACCCCGGCGGTGTTCAGCGCGGCGCCGAGCCCGGTGGTCACGCCGCAGCCGAGCAGCGCCAGCTCCTCGTCGGGCAGGTCGGTCTGCACCGCCACCACCGACGCCTCGTGGACCACCATCGCCTCGGCGAACGTCCCGCACCCGCAGACGGCGGGCACCTGCCGGCCGTCGCCGAGCCGGCAGCGCGGCGTCGTCAGCACCGTGGGCCCGAGCTCGCAGCGGTTGGACATGGCGTTCACGCACCACCAGCAGCTGCCGCAGGCCGGCGAGACCGACGCCAGCACCCGGTCGCCGACCCGGACCCGGCGCACCTCGGGCCCGACCTCCTCGACCGTCCCGCAGCCCTCGTGACCGGGAACGATCGGCAGGGGCAGCGCCGACAACCCGTCGATCACGGTGACGTCGGTGTGGCAGATCCCGCTCGCCGCGATGCGCACGAGGACGTCGCGCGGCCCGAGCGGCAACGGCTCGACGTCCTCCACCACGAGGGGAGCGCCGGGCTCGTACGCGACCGCGGCCTTCACGGCGTCTCCAAGTAAGCGAGCATTCGCTCAGCCTACGTTCGCGGGCCGTGGCCCGTCACCCCGCACGACCCCGCCTATTGTTCGTAACTATGCGTTCGCTCACTTCGCGTGGTGGTGCAACGGACGCGGTCGAACGAGGAGGATCCATGGCGCAGCAAGCCACCCGCTCGCCGAAGGCCGGCGACGCCCCACCGACCCGGCGGCGGCTCACCGCCGAGGCGCGGAAGAGCTCGATCCTCGAGGCGGCGCGGCGGGCCTTCACCGAGACCGGCGACATGACCGGCACGACGATCCGCTTCATCGCGGAGCGCGCCGGCATCAGCGAAGGCATCATCTACCGCCACTTCCCGAGCAAGGACCAGCTGTTCATCGAGGCGGTCGTCGAGCCGCTCACCGAGGCGATCGACAAGCTGGTCGCGGCGGCCGACGTCGTCGACCGCGACGAGCCGCTCACCCCCGAGCGCCAGATCGAGACCATGAACGGCCTCTACCGCCAGCTGACCGGGGCCCTCAAGGAGATCCTGCCCCTGCTCGGCCTGGTCCTGTTCGGCGACCCGAAGATCGCCCGGCGCTTCTACCGCGAGAACTTCGCCGTGGCCATGGACCGGCTGGGCACGGCCTGGCAGGCGGTCGAGACCCGCCACGGCGTCGAGACCGGCTCGCCAGACTTCACGGCCCGCGCCGTCATGGGGATCGCGCTGATCCTGGCCCTCGAGAGCCGCAACAACAACCGGTTCGACCGCGACCAGGCGATCGCCCTCGCCAGCGAGGGCACCTGCAACGGGTTCTTCCCCACCATCGGCTCGATGGGCTGATCCGCGGCAAGGGTTGACCGGCCCTCGCCGCGGCCCGCTAATGTAGTGGGCGTTCACTTTCTATCGATGGGGAGCGACATGAGCGTGGCGCTGGTCGAGCAGCTGGCTCGCTGCTTCTGGGTCGGCGACCGGGACGGGGCGCGCGAGCTGCTCCACCCGCGGATCCGCATCCAGCAACCGGCTTCGCTCCCCCACGGCGGTTGGCACGAGGGCCTCGACGGGATGGACAAGATGGGCGCGGTCTTCGCCCAGCACTGGGAGCGCAAGATCGCCGACCCCCGGGTCCTCGGCTGCGGCGAGCGCGTCGTGCAGGTCACGACCCAGACCTGGACCGCCAAGGAGACCGGCCGATCGGCCACCGTCGACGTGGTCGAGCTCTTCTCCTTCGCCGACGACCGCATCGCCGAGATCCGGGTCTTCCAGCAGGACACCCACGCCCTGCTCCAGACGCTCAGCCCACCGACCGCGACTCCAGGGAGCCCATGATGAAGCTGGCCGACGAGGTGCGCATCATCGATGCCGACACCCACATGACCGAGCGCCACGACCTGTTCACGTCGCGGGCACCGGCGCAGTACAAGGACCGGGTCCCCCGCGTCGTCGAGATCGACGGCAAGCCCCACTGGGTGGTCGACGAGGCCGTCGACCTGGGGCCGGCCCGCGGCGGCGGGGTCATCGACCGCGCCGGCAACAAGTACGCCTTCGAGGAGTGCAAGCTCAACGGCATCGACTGGGTGCACCAGGGCGCCTGGGACCCCGAGGCCCGCCTCGAGTACATGGACCAGAACGGCTTCTACGCCCAGGTGCTGTACCCGAACGCGATCGGCATCGGCGGCCAGCGGCTGGCCAACGAGGTCGACGACCCGGCGCTCCGCCGGCTCTGCATCGAGATCTACAACGACTCGATGGCCGAGCTGCAGGAGTGGTCGGGCAACCGGTTCCTGCCCATGCCGGTGATGCCGGCGTGGAGCGTCGAGGAGAGCGTCCGCGAGGCCCAGCGCTGCGCCGAGCTCGGCTTCCGCGGCGTCAACATGACCTCGGATCCCGAGGACGCCGGCGCCCCCGACCTGGCCAGCCGCGAGTGGGACGCGCTGTGGGAGGTCTGCGCCGACCTGCACCTGCCCGTGCACTTCCACATCGGCGCGAGCCTCACGTCGCTCAACTTCTACGGGAAGTACTTCTGGCCGTCGCAGCACCAGAACCTCAAGCCGGCGATCGGCGGGGCCATGCTGTTCCTCGGCAACGCCCGGGTCGTGCTCAACAGCATCTACGCCGGGATCTTCGACCGGCACCCGGACCTGCAGATGGTCTCGGTCGAGAGCGGCATGGGCTGGGTGCCGTTCATCCTCGAGACGGCCGACTACGAGATCCTCGAGAACGCCCCCGAGCAGGCCGCCAAGATGGCGCGCAAGCCCTCGGAGTACTTCGCGACCAACTGGTACGCGACGTTCTGGTTCGAGGAGAACGGCGGCGACCTGCAACCGCTGATCGACCGGATCGGCGAGGACCGGGTGCTGTTCGAGACCGACTTCCCCCACCCCACCTGCCTCTACCCCGACCCGCTCGGCATGGTCGAGGAGCGGATGTCGGCGCTGCGGCCCGAGACCCGGCGCAAGGTCCTCGGCGACAACGCCGCGGCGCTCTACCGGGTCTAGGGCTCGAGCGGGATCTCCCGCACGCACACCGACCAGCTGTCGGGTGACCACAGGCCACCGGCCGACCGGGTCGCGAACCAGGCGGCCCGCTGCCGCATGTCGTCGACCCGGTCGAACCACACCTCGGTCACCGCGTCGTACGGCCACTCGAGACCGTCGAGCAGGACGGGGTGGTTCTGCACGTAAGCCTGGCCGCGCACGCGTCGGGGCAGCTCCTCGCCCCCGAGCCGGCCGGACTCGCCGCGCCACCGCTCCGACAGCTGGCGGGGCGTCAGCACCGGGTTCCGCCGGCCGAAGGACAGCATCTTGTAGCGCTCGCCCCCGATCCGCCAGCGCTCGGCGAACCAGTCCGCGCCCCGGAGGACGACCTGCTCGGCCACCACCTGGCAGCCGGCGCGCCCCAGCTCGGCGTCGGCCGCGGCCAGCCAGGCCTCGTTGGCCAGCGCGCGGTCGGCGTCGTCGAACCACTGGACGTCGATCGCGGCGCACCGGGCCCGCGGGAACCCGGGCGCCGTGAGCGGCTCCATCCACGCGACGCGCCCAGGCCTCCCGGGCGGCGGCGCTTCCGCCAAGACCCGCTCCCAGCGGGCGCGAAGGCCGACCGGGTCGCCGTCGAGGAGCCGGACGACCGCGAACCCCGTCATCGCACGGGCACCGACCGCTTCCGTGCACCGGACATCTCGCTGGGAGGAGATCCCCCGGGCACAGAACGATCGGCGCGCCACCGGGCGATCGAGGCGCTCTTGATGTCCTCGTAACCCCGGATCGTCGCCACGCTGCGGGCCAGGTCGACGGCGGCGGCGTAGGTGTCCGGCGTGAGGTCGGCGAGCGCGGTCGCCATCAGCTGGGCGTACTCGTCGGCGAGCCGGCGCTCCTCGCGGCGGTGGCGGGCATAGCCGAAGACGTCGAGGGGCGTGCCGCGGACCCGACGCAGCGCGGCGAGGGCCCGGAACGCCAGCCGCCCCGTCCGTCCGCCGACACCGATCTTGCGGTCGAGGCCGAACCGGCGCAGCGTCGGCGGGTGGAGCATGTACTTCGCCCGGTAGCCGTCGCCGAAGCCCAGCTCGGCGGCGACCTCGTCGAGGTCGAGCCGCAGGTGCAGCCGGACGACCTCGTACTCGTCCTTGTAGGTGAGCAGCTTGAACCAGCCCTCGGCGACCGCCTCGGTGAGGGCGAAGCGCTGCTCGTCGTTGTCGGACGCCGCCGCGCGCTCGACGAGGTCGAGCCACCGGCGAGCCACGCCGAGGCCCTGGTAGTCGAGGAGCTGGGCCGCACGTCGTGCGAGCAAGGTGCGCAGCTCCGGCGGCACCTCGAGGTCCTCGACCAGTCCCTGGGCCCGGGCCGTGCTGCGGGCGGAGGGGTCCCAGAGCGAGGACTGCGAGTCCCTCGTGGGCCCGGTGCCGGCACCGGCGAGCGCCGCTTCGACCGCGGTGGCGTCGGCGGCCAGCCAGCGGCCCCAGGTGAACGCCTCGCGGTTCATGGCCGCCGCCGAACCCTGCTCGGCGATCGCCGCATCGAGGGCGTCGAGCGGCAGCGGCAGCGCGCCTCGCTGGAACGCGGCCCCGAGGAGCACGACGTTGGCCGGCAGGTGGGACCCGAGGACGGTCTCGGCCAGGCCGGTGCTGTCGGCGAGCAGCGTGCGCTCCTCCCCCACCGCCTCGGTCAGCGCCGCCGCGAGCCGTGACGCGTCGACCCCGCCGTCGGTCTGCAGCATCGTCGCGGTGGGCACGAGGTCGGCGTCGACGACCGCGACCGTCCGTCCCCAGGCGACCTTGCGGAGGTGGACCGCCGACGCGGCCTGCAGGATGTCGCCGGACAGGTAGAGGTCGGCGGCACCGTCGGCCACGGTGGCGGTCGTGATGTCGGCCCCGGCCGGGGCGATGTGGAGGTGCGACACCACGGCGCCGGCCTTCTGCGACAGGCCCGTCTGGTCGACGCCTTGGACGGTGTACCCGGCGATCGTCGCCGCCCGGGCCAGCAGCCGGTTGGCGGTCACGACGCCGGTGCCGCCGATGCCGGTGGTGTAGACGCTGAACCGGTCGTCGAGCGGGGCGATCACCGGATCGGGCAGCTCGCGCTGGGGCAGCCGGGCCCGGGCCTGGGCGCCGTCGGGAGCGCGCCGCTTCCGGCCCATGCGGAGGCGCCGCCGGGTCGTGGGCACGAACGTGACGAACGACGGGCAGTCGCCCTCGAGGCACGAGTAGTCCTTGTTGCACGAGGACTGGTGGATCTCCCGGCGCTCGCCGAACTCGGTCTCGACCGGCAGGACCGACAGGCAGTTGCTCACCTGCGAGCAGTGGCCGCAGCCCTCGCACACCGCCTGGTTGATCACCACCCGGGTGGGGGGATCCTCGAGCAGGCCCCGCTTGCGGAGGCGCCGGGCCTCGGCCGTGCAGCGCTGGTCGTAGACCAACACCGACACGCCCGGGCTGCGCCGCAGCTCCTCCTGCACGGCCACGACGTCGTCGCGCGAGCGCACGGTGACGCCGGGGGCGAACGCCGCGCCGCGGCCGTAGCGGTGGACGTCGTCGGTGCAGACCGCGATCGCCCCGACGCCGTCGGCCGCCAGCGACCGGGTCAGCGCCGGGACGTCCATCAGCCCGGTGACGTCCTGGCCGCCGGTCATCGCCACCGCCGAGTTGTAGAGCAGCTTGAACGTGATGTGGACGCCCGCCGCCACGCACGCCCGGATCGCCAGGCTCCCCGAGTGGCTGAAGGTGCCGTCGCCGAGGTTCTGGAACAGGTGGCGGTCGCCGACGAACGGCGCCAGCCCGATCCAGTGGGCCCCCTCCGCACCCATGGGCGTCGGCGGCACGAACGTCTCGTCCGCGTGGCGGGGCTCGAAGTGGATCATGCCGTGGCAGCCGACCCCGCCACCGGTGATCGACCCGACCGGCACGACCGTGGAGCGGTTGTGGGGGCAGCCGCTGCAGAAGGCGGGGGTGCGGCCGGGCAGGTCGGCCAGCGGCAGCAACGTCCGGCCCCGGGGAGCCGATGCCGACGCCGATCCCGGCGCTGACGGGCGCAGGTCGGGCAGGAGCTGGGTGAGCACCGGGACCAGGCGCTCCGCGGTCAGCTCGCCCGCCGGCGGCACCAACGGGCGGCCGGTCCCGTCCCGCTTGCCGCGGACCCGGGTCGGGCGCTGGGCCTCCTGCACGATGGCCCGGACCTGCTGCTCGACGAACGGCCGCTTCTCCTCGACCACGAGGATCTCGCCGGCCTCGCCACCCCGGCCGACCGCGTCGCACAGCTCGAGGATCCGCTCCGGCACGATCGGGAACGTCATCGCCAGCTGCAGGATGCGGATGCCGGCGTTGGCCAGGCCGCCGGGGCCGACGCCGCAGGCGTCCAGGGCGCCGAGCACGTCCCGATGGGTCTTCCCTGCGCAGACGATGCCGAGGCGGGTGTCGCCCGGCACCGCACCGATCGCCCGATCGAGCCCGCGTGCCGCCGCCCAACCCCGGGCGGCCCGGAGGCGGCGGTCGAGCCACAGCGCCTCGAGGTCGGCGGCGCCGGCACCGACGATCCGGCCGGTGGGCACGTGGCGCCACGGCTCGCCGTCGACCTCCACGTCGGGGTCGCCGGCGGGGCTCGTGGGGAACCGGGCGATCGCCGTGTCGACCGAGCCGATGCCGTCGGCGACCGCGGTGACGATGCGCACGCCGACCCACGATCCGCAGAACCGGCTCAAGCGGAACGCCTCGATGCCGAGGTCGAAGAGGTCCTGCTGGTCGGCCGGCACCAGCACCGGCACGCAGGCGTCGGCCAGGGCGAGGTTGGTGTCGTAGGGCAGGGTCGACGACTTGGCCGCGGGGTCGTCGCCCACGAACAGCACCGCTCCCCCGCCCGGCCCGGTGCCCATG
>Ga0075421_100013572_pt1 | contig 10162 bp, 10 predicted proteins | sample SoiMetdeltSBSDD5_FD_75292 | JGI IMG/M metagenome (GOLD analysis project Ga0075421, IMG submission 75292) | Bulk soil microbial communities from a Populus tree surrounding site in Tennessee, USA - Soil MetaG P. deltoides SBSDD5 | ecosystem: Environmental > Terrestrial > Soil > Tree plantation... | reverse complement strand
TCTCCACCGACTGCGGCTTCGGCCGCGAGGGGCTCGCGCGCCGCATCGCCTTCTACAAATGCGTGGCCATCGCCCTCGGAGCGAACATCGTGCGCCGGGAGCTCGGCCTGCCCCAGACACCGGTCCCCGCCGCGGACCCGAGGTTCGCATGAAGCGCAGCACTGAACGCTTCCTCACCACGCACACGGGCAGCCTGCCGCGCCCGGACGACCTCGTCCGGACGATGTTCGCGCGGGAGGAGGGCGTGCCGGTCGACGGCGCCGCCCTCGCCGCGCGCATCCGCTCCGGCGTGGCCGAGATCGTCCGGAAGCAGTCGGAGGCCGGCGTCGACGTGATCGACGACGGCGAGCTCAGCAAGCCGAGCTACGCGACGTACGTGAAGGACCGCTTGGCGGGGTTCGGCGGCACCAGCCAGCCGCTCCAGTACCAGGACCTGGTGGACTTCCCCGATCTCGCGAAGCGGGTCTTCGGGGATCCCGGGCGATCCCGTCGCCGGACGCCGGCCTGCAACGGCCCCATCGGCGTCCGCGACGCGCGGGCGGCCGAGATCGACGCCCAGAACCTCAAGGCGGCGCTGGCCTCGGTCCACGCCGCGGAGGGCTTCCTGACCGCCGCGTCGCCGGGCGTCATCTCGCTCTTCTTCCGCAACGACCACTACTCGAGCCACGAGGCCTACCTGGCCGCCATCGCGGACGCGATGCGGGTCGAGTACGAGGCGGTGGTCGGCGCCGGCCTCCTCCTCCAGGTGGACTGCCCGGACCTCGCCATGGGGCGGCACATCCAGTACGCGGGGCTCGGCCTGGAGGAGTTCCGCCGGGCGGCGCGGCTCCACGTCGAGGCGCTGAACCACGCCCTCGCGAACGTGCCCCCCGATCGCGTCCGAATGCACGTGTGCTGGGGCAACTACGAAGGGCCGCACCACTACGATGTCCCCCTGGCCGACATCATCGACATCGTCTTCACCGCCCGGCCGACCGGGATCTCGTTCGAGGCCGCCAATCCGCGCCACGCGCACGAGTGGCGGCTGTTCGAGCGCGTACGGCTGCCGGAGGGCAAGATCCTGATCCCCGGCGTGCTCGAGTCGAAGACGAACTACATCGAGCACCCCGAGCTGGTGGCCCAGCGGATCGGGCGCTACGCGAAGCTGGTGGGCCGGGAGAACGTCATCGCCGGCACCGACTGCGGGTACGGCACGTGGGTCGGCCAGGCCGCCGTCGATCCGGGGGTCGTGTGGGCCAAGCTCCGGAGCCTCGCCGAGGGCGCCCGGCTGGCGTCGCGGGAATTCTGGCCGCACTGCTGAGTTCACTCCCCGACATTTTCGTCACTGCCTGTCCGGGGCGATGAAATGCCGGGCGTGAAACCCCGCTACGCCAACCAAAATGTCGGGAAATGAAAGTCTGACCCCCGGCGCAGCCGGCATGCGTCTTGCTCCATCGTGAACATGGTGCGTCCTGACACGGACTGGACGCGGAGGTGCGCCATGACACGACCGAGCGTGGCCGTCCGGGCTTTCCTCGTGTCCCTCACCGTCGGCGCGGCCCTGCTCGCCCGACCCGTCACCGCGGCGGACGAGTACCCGGCGCCGGCGTTTTTCCTGAACGGCCTGACGGCGGAGTCTCGCTGGAGCGAGATCCTCTCGAAGCCCGGCATGAAGGCCGAGTTTCCCTTCGTCGGCTTCGAGTCCACCTTCGTGGCGCTCGACAGCGTGTGCGTCGACGGCCCGATGCTGGCGATCGCGAATCCGCGCCTCGACACGGGCGTCCGGACATCGGCGGCGACGTTCCGAGCCCAGGCGGAGGCCGCGAGCGCAGGCGCGGACGCGCCTCCCCCCGGCCCTCAGCTCGCGGCTGCGACGGCCACGGATCCGCCGAGGCAGATCGCGCTGCACTACCCGGTGCGGGTGTTCAAGGTCATCGATCGCGCGCCCAACCCGGAGCGCATCTTCCTGTTCGAGAAGTTCCGGCCCGTCCCGGTGTGCCCGGGCAAGTAGCCGCCCTGGCGCCGGCGGCCGGCGTCGGGCTGTCGCAATGACGACAGCCCGACGCCGCGCCCGAATCCTCAGCGGACGCGGATCTCGAACAGGGACGGCCAGAGCTTCCCGCTGACGAACAGGCGTCGGGTGGCCGGGTCGTACGCGATCCCGTTCAGCACGGCGTCCCGGTGGCGCTGATGCGCGGGCAGGAGACCCGTGAGGTCGAGGTAGGACGTGACCCGCCCCGACGCCGGATCGATCTGCACGATGTAGTCCGTGTACCAGACGTTCGCCCACACCCGCCCGTCGACTACCTCGAGCTCGTTCAGACGCGGTAGCGGCTGCCCGTTCCACGTCACGGGAAGCCGCCGCGTCGGCGTGAACCGCTGCGGGTCCCGGAACGTCAGCACGTCGGACCCGTCGCTCTGAACGAGGCTCACGCCGTCGAACGCGAGGCCCCATCCCTCGCCCTCGTAGTGGAACTCCTCCAACACCCTGAAGGTCCGGAGGTCGTAGACGAAAGCGCGGCCGGAACGCCAGGTGAGCTGGATCAGCCGGTCCCCCACGCGGGCGAGCCCCTCGCCGAACACGTCGGCCGGAAGGTTCACCCGCCGTAACACCCGCCCGCTCGGAAACTCCACCCGGCGCAGCGTGGACCGGCCGAGGAGCCCCGTGCTCTCGAAGAACCCGCCCTCGTGCCAGACGAGCCCCTGAAGGAACGCGCCGGGGTCGTGCGGATGCGTCCCCACGACCTCCCATCGCAGTGGTCTGATCGGCGCGACCGACGGATCGGCGGGAGTCGGCGGCGCCTGGCCCCCCGCCTGGCCGGCCCCCAAGGCGGCGAGCACGATCGAAGCGACACCGGCCACGCGCGTCGGCACGGTCGCGCGGCGGCCGGGCGGGCGACGCGACGGTTCGAGACGCGGGCCACGCACCCTGACGAAGGTCTTCCTACTCGTCCAGCCGCTCGGTGCGGAAGTCGTCGAAGTAGATGACCATCGGCTCGGCCATGCGGTCGCGATAGAGCCCCAGCCGGAAATAGACGTCCGGCGGGTCGTCCGCGAAGCCGAGCGGCCCCCGGTAGTCGGCCACCTGGGCGCCGTCGAGCCACGCGGCCACGGTGCCGTCGGTCAGGTGGAAGCGGATGCGATAGCGGAGGTCCAGCCAGCGACCCTGAAGCGGCCCCGCGCGCCGGAAGATCGTCTGCCGGCCCTGCGGAGTCTCGATGGTGAGCCGCAGCTCACCGCGCCGGTAGCGCTGGGCCACGATCGGGCTCCGGTTCTTCGCGCACCCGTTGCAGGTCTGCTTCCACTGGCTGGTGACGAGCCGGACGTCGCCGACCGGGAAGTCCGGCGGCACGTACATGCTGAACGAGTACTCGTGGGTCTCGCCGAAGTGGGCCCACAACTCGCGCGCGAGCTGGATCTCCGTTCGCTCCGTCGACTCGCCGTCTCCCCCGACGCCGGCGACGTCGCCCTGGCGCACCTCCACCCGGAGCGCGGAGGCGCCGGAGCGGACCAGGACCCGCTGGACGCTGAGCCGTCCCGGCTCGGCCCGGAGCCACCAGAAGGGCGCGAGCGTTTCAGCCTCGAAGCCGTCGACGAGCGTCCCCGCCGAGCCCGAGACGGCGGACGCCGCCAGCAGGAAGGCGGCGGCGAGCGCGCGGGCCGCCGACCGAGGCGCTCGCATCAGGTCAGCTCGGTGTTCTCGACGAACTCCGGGGGCAACGGCGGGCCCCACACGTAGAGCGAGTCCTCTTCCGGGAAGTCCCTGGGCACCCAGGCGCACTCCTCCGGGATGAAGTCGAGGTCGTGGTAGTACTCGGCGAAGCTGCCCCAGGGGTCGCGCGTGTAGTGGAAGTAGTTGGAGCCGATGACGTGGCGACCGAGGCCCCACCCCTTCTGCCAGCCCGCCTCGTGCATCCGGGCCGCGCCGACCGCGATCTCGTCCACGGAGCCGACCTGGAACGACGCATGGTGGAATCCGGGCCCCTTGGACGCGAGAAACGCGAGGTTGTGATGGTCGGTCGTGCAGCGCGTGAACGCGATGATGCTCTTCACGCGGTCGGAGAGCTTGAGACCGAGCACGCGCGTGTAGAAGTCCACCTGGCGATCGACGTCCGGGGTGAAGAGCAGCACGTGGCCGAGCTTGCGAGGCGCCACCTGGGCGTGCCGGTCGGGGCTCCCGCGCACGACCTGGCGCTGGATGTGGCCCGGACTATTGGTGGCGAGCGGCGGGTCGGCCGGAGGGTCCTGGCTGCCTTCGGGACGCACGTTCACGTGGTGACCGTCCGGGTCGCGGATCCACATCCCGCCGTCGGGCGCGCCCGGCGGCGGGTCGGCCTCGCGCACCCCCGCCTGGCGGATCGACTCCCGCACCGCCTCGTACTCGTCGCCGGGGGCGCCGAACGCCAGGTGATGCAGGCGCTTCCTCGGTCCGCCGTAAAGGAGCGTGCACGCGCGCCCGAGCGTGCCCGGGCGCAGATGCACGGCCTCGTCCCGCGCCGGCTGGTCGACGAGCCCGAACGTCCGGTAGAACTTCTCGCCGACCGACTGGTCGGGCACCTCGAGCGCGTAGTGGAGCAGGGCTCGAACCGGCATGGCAAGCTCCTCCTTCGGTGTCGGCGCAGTGTCGGGCGGCCGCCCGCCGTGCGCACGTCGAGCCTTCTCCGAGGCGGCCGACGAGGGAATCATACCAGGGTCCGGCGGGCGTCAGGCCGGCCGGACCGCGCTCGGGGCCGTCAGGAACGCCGCAGCCGGAGCATCCGGCGGGCGTTCCCCTCGTAGATCTTCGCCTTCTCCTCCGGCGTGATGCGCATCCCTTCCATGGCCGCGATCGTCTCGCGGATGAAGCCGGGACCGCGCTCCGGATCGAAGGGCATGTCGGTGCCGAAGAGCACGCGGTCGGCGCCGAAGAACGCGAGCCCGCACTCCATCGCGTGGGCGGCGCCGAAGAGCGCGGTGTCGCCGTAAAATCGCCGGAAGTGGTCGACGGGGCGGCCGGTCAAGCGGCGAGCCGCCGCCACGTCGTCCGGATCGTCGGTCCGGGTGCCCAGCTGGTCGAGCCCGTACCCCACCCGTCCCTCGAAGTGCGGGATCATCGCCCCCATGTGGTGGGTGATGATCGCGAGGTCCGGATGCCGCTCGAAGAGCCCGTCGAACACCAGTCGGGCCATGGCCGTGCTGGTCTCGTACGGCCAGCCGAATGCCCACCAGACGTCGAAGTGAGACCGCGACTCCCCCTGGTAGTCGGGGAACGACGGCGGGCGGGCCGGGTGCATCCAGATCGGGAGCCGCTTCGCCGCCATGCGGTCGAAGATTGGCCGGTACGCGGGGGCGTCGAGGGGCTCCCCGTTGACGTTCGAGAAGATCTGGACGCCGGTCGCCCCGAGATCGTCGATGGCCCGGTCGATCTCGCGGAGCGACGCGTCCGGATTGTTCATCGGGAGGGACGCGACGAAGCCCGGGAAGCGGTCGGGATGGCGCTCGACGATGTCGGCCATGCCGTCGTTGGCGAGCCGGGCGAGGTCCGCCGCCGTTCCGGGGTCCCCCAGCGCCTCGATGGGCGGCGAGCAGAGGGTCAGCACCTGCACGTACCCCTCGTAGCGGTCCATGATCCGGAAGCGCAGGTCGAGGTCGGTCAGCACCGGAATCGCGCGCGTCCGCTTCTGCATGTAGCGCGACGCCGGCACGACCTCGCACATGCGGTCGAAGAACGGCTTGGGGAAGATGTGCGGAAACACGTCGATCTTCATCGGGTCTCCCGGGTGGTGGCGGGGCGCTCGAGCCCCGGCTGGGCATGGGTCCGGCGGGCCGGCCGCGCCGCGGCCCACTCCCACAGGACGAGAACGAGACCGGCGACGAGGGCGGCGACGCCCACGACGCGCGCCGGGCCCCCGGCACACCCGAGGGCGAGCGCGCCCGTGACGACGAAGACCGCGCGGCGCGGCCGGGAGAGCGGGCGCACGAGGTAGCCGACGCAGCCCACGGCCAACACGTACACGCTCGCCCCGGCCGCCAGCGTCGCCACGACGACGTCGACCGCGGACCCCAGGCCCAGGAGCGCCGGCTGGAAGACGAAGGCGAACGGGACCACGTAGGCGACGACGCCGAGCCGCATCCCGGCCCAGCCCGTCTTCCAGAAGTCGGCCCGGGCGATGGCGGCCGCCGTGTACGTCGCGAGACAGTCGGGCGGCGTGATGAGCGACAGCATCCCGAAGTAGAAGAGGAAGAGGTGGGCCGCCAGAGGGTGGATCCCGAGTTGCGTGAGCCCGGGACCGACCAGGACCGCGAGCGTCACGTACACGACCGTGGTCGGCAGGGACATCCCGAGGATGACGCAGACGACCGCGGTCAGGACCAGCAGGCCGACGACGTGCTCCCCGGCCAGGCCGACCAGGAGCAGCGGCAGCCTCGCGGTGAACCCGGACAGCTGCAGCGCACCGATCACGAGCCCCGCCAGCGCGGTGATCGCCGTGAGATCCAGCATCGTGCGGCCCGTCTCGACCACGGCGGCCGCGACGCCGCCGAGACTCGGCCGCGTCGCCCGGCCGAGGAGGCCCACGGCGAGTGCGGCGCCCGCCGCCGCCAACCCCGCTTGCCCCGCCTCCCAGCCGGCGAGCATGAGCGTGTAGATCAGGACGCCGAGAGGGATCGCGAAGATGCCTCCCCTCCGGAGGACCGCGCCCAGGCGCGGCAACTCGGCGGGGGGCAGCCCGACCAGGCCGCGCTTCGCCGCCTCGAGGTCCACCTGGACGAAGATCGCCAGGTAGTAGAGGCCGGCCGGGATCGCGGCCGCCAGCGCGACTTCGCCGTAGGAGAGGTCGAGATACTCCGCGATCAGGAACGCCGCCGCGCCCATCACCGGCGGCATGATCTGACCGCCGTTCGAGGCGACCGCCTCGATGGCCGCCGCCAGGTGCGGCGGGTAGCCGGCCCGCTTCATCATCGGGATCGTCAGCGCCCCATCGACCGCGACGTTCGAGACCGCGCTGCCCGACACGGTCCCGAAGAGCGTCCACGAGACGACGGCGACCTTCGCCGAGCCCCCGCGGTAGCGTCCCATGGCGAGGAGCGCCAGGTCCGTCAGGAACCGGTCTCCGCCGACGGCGGCGAGCATCTGGCCGAACAGGACGAAGGCCACGACGATCCCGGCGGCGACCGTGAGCGCCACGCCGAAGAGCCCATTGGCGTCGAGATAGAGGTACACGGCCAGCCGCCCCCAGGAGGCGCTCTTCGCCGCGAGCGGCTCCGGAAGGAGCGCCGCGAACTTCGCGTAGCCGAGACAGGCGAGGGCGACCCACACCAGCGCCCACCCGCAGAGCCGGCGGGTCGCTTCCAGGACCAGCAGGATCGCCGCCGCGCCCAGCGCGACCTTGTCGGGCGTGACGACACCGAGACCGTAGGCGAGGGTCGGATACCACACGGCCACGTAGAGGCCGACGGCCAGCCCGCCGGCGGCCAGGAGCCAGTCGTACCAGGGAATGCGGGCCGCCGGCGCGCCGGGATACGCGGGCGTGGCGACGAAGACGGCCGCCAACGCCAGCCCCAGGAAGAGCCCGAGGTACTGCTCCTTGAAAATCGCGGCGGACAGCGTGCGCTGGAGCCCGAGCGCCCAGCCGATCCCGGCGAGCGCCAGACCTCCGAGCAGCGCCCGCTCGATCGCGCGCGCACCGCCGCCGAGCGTCCGGAAGCGCGAGGCGCTGGACGCGATCGCCGGCGCGCCGGCCCCCACCGCGGCGCCGCTCACCGGGCCCCCGCGGCGCAGGTCGGCGCGGCGCTCGGACGGCGCGGGGGGACGGCGACCATCGGTCCGGTCAGGAGCCGAGGAGCCGCTGCTGCGCCTGGTCCATCCCCGGCTTCCACACGCCCCGCTCCCGGTAGAACCGGACGGCCCCGGGATGGTACGGGATCGTCACGTCGGGATCGACGGCGCGCTCCCGCGTCCACTCCCGGAGCACCGGGTGGATGGGCGCGAGCTTGTCGATGTTGTCCCACACGCCCTTCAGCACCGCCTCGACGACGGAGTCGGCGACGCTCTTCCCCGCTCCGAGGTAGAGGTCGTACGCGACGACGCACGTGTCCTCGACGATGCCGGCCGAGCTCCCCGCCTTGACCCAGCGCGGGTAGTACCCGGGCACCGCCCTGCGGAGCCGCGCCTCGCCCTCGGGCGAGCAATCGGTGGAGACGAAGCGGACGCCGACCGCGGCGTCGGCTTCCCTCACCTTCGCTCCACCCAGCGCGAAGGTGCTCACATCGGCGCGGCCCTGCACCAGGGCGTCGAGCCCGTCGTTGACGGCCGGCACCGGCACGACCTTGACGTCGCTCCAGGTGAGGCCGCCGCTCGCGAGGAGTCCGAACATGTTGTACCAGACGGCCAGGTGCGCCGGGTACTCGCCGGTCACGCGCTTGCCTCTCACGTCCTGCACGGTCCGGATCGGCGAGTCCTTCCGCGCGAGGAGCGCGATCAGGAGCGGCGACCCGCGCATGACGAGCCGGATGCCGGGTGCGGCCGGCAAAGGATTCCGGCCGCCGATCTTGAAGGCGGGCCCGCGGTAGGCCAGCGTCATGTCGACCGCGTTCACCACGCCGAGCTCGAGCTCGCCGCTCTCGAGGAGCGGCAGGAAGGTGCTCGACCCTGTGTGCGGCTGCACCGTGAGACGCGCCGTTCCCGCCTCGCCGGCGACTTTGGCCAGGCCGCTCGCGACGGCGTAGAAGACCGTGCCCGGCGGGTTGGCGCCGATGCTGGCCGCCGGCGGCGCCGTCTGGGCCCAGCTCGTCCCGAGAGGAACGGCGACCAGCCCGACCGCTCCCGCCAGGAGTCCGATCCATCGCCTCGCGCGCCGAATCGTCGTCATGGTGATGCCTCCCGGACGAAGCGCCCGTCTCGCGCCGCGTGGATCGGGCGCCCTCGAGGTCGTTGCCCGCAGTATAGCCGGGCCGATGCCGTCCGCGGCGCCCGGCTTCCCGGTCGCCCCGGACGCACGTGGTATGTCCGAATGGCCCTCGGGACGGACACCTACCGATCGCTCCGGGACTACTGGGGACGGAACGCCTACGAGCTCCAGCTGATGGTGGAGCGCGGCCTGTCGCCGGAGCTTGCCCTGCTGACGGCGACGCGGAACGCCGCCGAGGCGCTGGGCGCCGGTGATCGCCTGGGCACCCTCGAGCCGGGCAAGCTCGCGGACCTGCTCGTCGTCGACGGCGAGCCGGATCGCGACGTCCGCGTCCTGCAGGATCCGACTCGCCTTCTCGTCGTGATGCAGGGAGGACGGCTGGCCGTCGATCGGCGCGCCGAGCGCCGATCGACGGCGCCCGTCACGACCTAGCGGCGTCGCGTCGCCGGAATCCCGACCTCGAGGCGGACGCCCCGGAACGCGGGCTCAGCCGACGTGCTGGCGGAGGAAGGCGATCGTCCGCTCGCGGGCGAGCCGGTGGCTCGCCTCGTGGAAGCTCGCGCGCTCGTCGCAGCTGAAGCCATGGCCGGCGGCGGGATAGACATGGAGGGGCAGCGCAGGGTTGGCCGCCCGGATCCGCTCCCAGTGGTCGGGCGGGATGGCGGCGTCCGTTTCGCCGAAATGGAGCATCACGGGGCAGCGCGGGCGCTCGGCCGCGGTGTCCGCGATGCCGCCTCCGTAGTAGCCGACAGCCGCCGCCACGCCGTCGATCCGGGTCGCCGCGAGCCAGGCCATCGTTCCGCCCATGCAGTAGCCGACCACGCCGACGCGGAGGCCCGTCTTCCGTAGCTCGGTGACCGCCGCCCGGACATCCATGACCATGACGTCGAATCCGAGCTTCTGGCGAACGGCCCGGCCGCGGTCGACGTCCTCGGGCGCGTACCCGGTCTCGAAGCCGGGCTCGACCCGGTCGAACAGCGCGGGCGCCAACGCGAGATAGCCGTCCGCTGCGAACCGGTCGGTGACGTTTCGGATGTGGTGGTTGACCCCGAAGATCTCCTGGACCACCACCAGGGCGCCGCGGGGGGCCCCCGCCGGGCGGGCCTGGTAGGCGGCGAATCGGTGTCCGTCCTCGGCCGTCAGCGTCAGTCTCTCGCCCATGGTCGCCTCCCCGACGGTGCGCCGCGCGTGGGGCGCGGCCCGTCTCGCGTCGTGACGGTGAGGGCCAGCATAGCAGGCCGCCAATCGGGACGACATGGGGGTCCGCGAAGGCGGCCCGGCGCACCGGGTAAGAT
>Ga0075421_100013570_pt1 | contig 10162 bp, 7 predicted proteins | sample SoiMetdeltSBSDD5_FD_75292 | JGI IMG/M metagenome (GOLD analysis project Ga0075421, IMG submission 75292) | Bulk soil microbial communities from a Populus tree surrounding site in Tennessee, USA - Soil MetaG P. deltoides SBSDD5 | ecosystem: Environmental > Terrestrial > Soil > Tree plantation... | reverse complement strand
ACCAAGGAGTTTGTTCAGGGTCTGCCTGAATTTGCGGTGTCCGTTGCTCTGGTCGAACAGGAAAAACCGAAGCTCGCGGTGGTTTACAATCCGGCTCGAGACGATCTCTTTGCAGCCGAGGTGGGCTATGGGGCGTTTCGCGGGAATTCTCGCCTCCAGATCTCGGCACGCCGCGTTCTTCAGCAGGCCCATGTCCTCGGTAGCCGCTCCGAGGCTACTCAAAAGTTGCTGGATCCGCTGCGCGAGTGGGGCACAGTGCAAACCATCGGGAGCATCGCGTACAAACTCGCTCTCGTGGCGGCACAGGAGGGTGATATCACGGTGAGCTTTCGTCCCAAGAACGAATGGGACATATGCGCCGGGACTTTGCTGGTGAGCGAGGCGGGCGGCATAGTAACCGATCTTCGAGGCAATAGCCTGCGATTCAATCAACCGAAAACACTCGTCCATGGAATCATTGCCGCCAACCCAACGCTTCACAGCCACGCACTCCAGTGGATACGAGAGCGACCGGAGCTTCAGTCCACGGTCTAATCCGCAAGGCTTTGCGCTTCTCCCTTCGTCGAGTACCTCCAAAAAACTGCGGAAAATTCAATATATTGTTGTCTCGGCCATCAAATGGGTGCGGAGCCAAAACCTGGCTCTTCATCCGAAGATCCCCGCGGGCAAAGACTTAGCGAAGTCGATTCCAAGAGCCGTGCAACTGGCACAAGACATGCATTGTATAGAATCGTAATTTCCCGTGATCCAAGCTCGGGTCCCGAACTGGTGACATTAGCAAGGAGGATTCGCGGTCCCTTCCCGCGATGCCAGGGATCTCTGAAGCGATGAGGCCGTGATTCGGGAGCCGAGCTTGGTAACCTCCTACCTCACTACAACGACTTCAAGCTAGAGCAAGAACTCCTCGATCGGAGCTTCTTCCTCGGTCTTGCGGTTGGGAATCTCCACTGCCGCTGCGCTGGGAGCCGCCGAACCGGCCTGTGGCGAGCCTTTCTTACTTACGAATCGTAAGAAGTCGGCTCTGGAGCCACTGAAATAGGTTTCGACGATGTGTCCGATGACCCCCTCCAGCGCTTCGTCCGACCTGATGGCCGGGGTGTACACGTAAGCTTTGCCTCGCTTGTGCTGGTTAAGAATCCCCTTGCGCCGCATCTTGTCCAGAACCGTCATTACCGTCGTATAGGCAAGGTCGCGCTGCGGGTTCACTTTCTTCCAGATCTCTTTGACGCTCCCTTCACCCAGGCTCCAGAGGATTCGCATCAGTTCGAATTCCCCAGGGGTCAAATGAGTGGCTCGTTTCATTGTTACTTACTGGCGCGGGGCCCGGTCGAACCGGTTTCGGAAGATTACTTCGTCTCGGTGAAGATCTGAATGTACGCGTCCTCCTTCAGCTGGGCAACGAACCTCTTTAGCTCAGGGTTGAACTTCTGGCTCCACATTCGCTCTTGAATCTCCTTCTTGACTTCCTCAAGAGGTTGGACGCTGGCAGTCTTGCGCGTATCGACTCGATAGATGACAAGTCCCTCTTTAGTCTTCATGACCGGCGTGATTTCTCCCTCCTTCACCGGGGCAATGGCCTTGGCGATGTCGGGGTGCAGCTTGGCCGTCACGTAGCTTCCGATGCCCCCTCCTTTGCTCGCACTGATTCCCTTGGAGAACTGGCTTGCCAGGGTGGCGAAGGGTTCGCCTTGACTCAGGCGCTTGCGGACCTCGTTCGCTTTGGTTTCGGCTTCCGAAGCGTCTCCCTCAATCGGAATGATAATTTCGCTCAGGCTTACTTCTTCCGGAGTAGAAAAGTCCTGGGCGTGGTCTTTGTAGTACTTCTCGATTTCGGGTGCGAGCAGCGTGATGCGGGAGCCAACGAATTCCTGAATCAGGCTGTTGATGATGATCTGCCTTTTGATCCTTTCCCGAAAGGCCGGAAGCGTCATGCCTTGCTGGGCGAGCGCGCGCTCGAAGTCCTCTGTGTCTTTTATTTTGTTATCGGCCATGATCTTCTGAATGTAAGCGGATACCTGGACGTCGACGTTAGCGCTGAAGCCAAGCTCGTTAGCCTTTTGGATCAGCAGTTTTTCTTGAATCAGACTCTCCAGCGCTCCCTGCTCCGCCTTTTTGATCTCCTGCTCCAACTGCTCGCCTGTGAACTGGGTTTTCAACTGCTCGTGGATCTCGACCAACTCTCGGTTAAGGTCCGAAAGAGTGATGATGTCGTCATTGACCTGAGCAACGATGCGGTCGACCGTCTTGGCCGGCGCAGCCCACGACACCAGCAAAAGGGCCAAGATTTGCCCCATAACGAATCTCTTCATGGGGTATTTCCTCCTCGGGTAGAAACTCGAGTTCCAAGATAATTGAAGTCCAGTTTATCTCGATGGATCTCCACCGGTATTTGGTTCATTAATGATTGCAACTCGGCCTTAAGTATACCGCGCTCGCGTTCCAATCGCAGCTTTTCGTGAATCTGATCCCTGACTTCATAAAAGTGCTGCTGGTGGGCGAGAATCCTCTCCTCGACCAAAAAGATATGGAAACCGTACTGGGTCCGCACGATCTTGCTGGTCGTTGCCGGTGCCAGATGAAACACGGCTTTCTCGAAGACTTCGGGAAGGTCTCCTCTCTGGAAGCTTCCGAGCCCCCCCCCGTCTACCGCGCCGGGCGCCTTTGAATAAAGCCTGGCGAGCTCGCTAAAGTTCTTGTTCTGGCCGGCCTTTAGCGCGGCCAGGATCTTCTGGGCCTGATTCAGGTCGTCGACCAGGATCTCCCGGAGATGCACCTCGTCATTGCGAATGTATTCCGCGAGATGTTCTTTGTAAAAGTCCTCACACTCTTTTTCGCTGACGGAAACGTCCTTGAACAAGAAATTGTAAATGTAACGTTGCACTTGCAAGCTCTCCGCCAGACTTCGCTCCAGTTCGGGATCGCGACCCACATCCTGCCGGTTTACGTTGCTTTCAGAGATTCTGTCCATCATCGACTTCAACATTTGAGGATCCGGATTTATTTTGAAACGCTCCGCCTGGTGAAGCAGAAGCTTTTCGTCAATGAAAGCGTCGAGCAGGTTCGATTTCACCTTGTCGGCGTAGGCAGGATCTCGGAAGTCACTGAGCCGGGTGTCAAAGAATCGCTGGAGGTCGGCCTTGCTGAACTTCTTCTGGCCCACCCGTACTGCGACACTCCCGTCATCAACGGGGCTGAGTAGATTTCTGACACGATCCGCAACTCCACACCCGGACAGGAACAGCAATAGGATCGGCGCCAGCCCTTGAATAGGCTTTGCGATCATCGCACTAACCACGAAGGCTCGAAGACACCAAGAAACGCGAAGCCATAGTAACTCAATCCTGACCCCCATGACGTAGGGCTTTACTTCAAGCGCGGATCTGGTCCAGGATCTGGTGGATCGATTTGAACAAAGCCGCATAGGAGAGATCCTGCACCTCCAGACCCAATACGCCTTGGGGAGAAAACGTAGCGCGCTTGTTTCGGGTGACCAGTTTTAGCAATTGCTGGGGATTCACCTTGGATTGGTCCACGAAGCGGAAATACACGTGATTGTTTCTTCTCTCGATGGCCTGGATCTCAAGTGCCAGGGCATCCTGGCGCAGCCTCGCGTAACGAAAGAGGTTTTCCACCGGCTCGGGATACTTTCCGAAGCGGTCGACCATCTCCTGTCGTAAGTTCTCGAGTTCCTCGCTGTTTGCGGCGGAAGAAATGCGCTTGTACATGCGCAGGCGCTGGCTGGAGTCTCCGACATAGTCTTCCGGGATCCGGATATCGAGATTGAGGTTGATGCTGGTGGAGATTTCGTCTGCGCTCTTCTGCCCCTGCAGCTCTTCCACGGTCTGTTGCAGCAGGCTGCAATACAGGTCAAAGCCAACGGCATCGATATGCCCGTGTTGCTCTCCGCCGAGGAGGTTGCCGGCCCCGCGAATCTCGAGATCGAGAGCGGCGACCCGAAATCCCGTGCCTAGATCGCTGAAGTCGCGGATGGCTGCGAGCCGTTTACGCGCGACCCCGCTGAGGAAATCTTCGGATGGGATGAGCAAGTACGCGTATGCCCGGCGATCGCTGCGCCCGACGCGGCCACGAAGCTGGTAGAGCTGTGAGAGTCCGTAGAGATCGGCTCGGTTGATGATGATGGTGTTCACTCGGGGAATATCCAGCCCGTTCTCTATGATCGTGGTGGAAACCAGGATGTCGACCTCGTCCTGGACGAAGCGCAGCATGACTCGTTCCAGGTCTTTCTCGGACATCTGTCCGTGCGCCACTGCAATCCGCGCCTGAGGAACGAGCTGCTGCACCATGGCAGCCGCAGAGTCTATGGTCTCGACGCGATTGTGCACGAAATAGACCTGCCCGCTGCGCGCCAGCTCGAGCTCTATTGCCGAGCGGATGACGTCAGGGTTAAATCTCACCACCGACGTCTGAATAGCGAGTCGGTTTTTCGGTGGTGTTTCGATGGTAGACATGTCGCGCAATCCGAGCAGCGCCATGTGCAAGGTTCGCGGTATCGGAGTTGCGGTCAGCGTCAGCACGTCGACTCTGGTCTTGAGCGCTTTGAGCCGCTCTTTGTGGGTGACTCCGAAACGCTGTTCTTCGTCTACGATCACCAGGCCCAAGTCTTTGAAAGCAACATCCTTGGAGAGCAGTCGATGGGTTCCAATCACGATGTCGATCCGGCCCAGTTCAAGGTCTTCGATCACCTGCTTCTGCTCCCGCGGGCTGCGAAAACGCGAAAGCAACTGGATGCGGACCGGGAAGGCGGTGAAGCGCTGGCTGAATGTATGGCAGTGCTGGAAAGCGAGAACGGTGGTAGGGGCCAGAACGGCGACCTGCTTTCCATCCATGACAGCCTTGAAGGCTGAGCGCATGGCAACCTCGGTCTTGCCGTAGCCGACATCACCGCACAGCAAGCGGTCCATGGGCCTCGGGGCCTCCATGTCGTTTTTAACGGCCTCGGTCGCATCGACTTGATCGGGAGTGAGCTCAAACTCGAAGGCGTCTTCAAACTCCTGCTGCCAGGCGGTATCCACTGAAAAGGAATAGCCGTCGACGACCTGGCGCTCGGCATAAAGCCGCAGCAATTCGCCGGCCATATCGCGCATCGAACTCTTGATTCGGGTTTTCGTTTTGGCCCAGCTGGTTCCACCCAGGCGGTCCAGCGCAGGCCGGGCTCCTCCCACATTGCTGTACTTCTGAATCAGGTCCAGCCGCTCCACCGGGACATAGAGTTTGGCCTCGCCGTGGTATGTCAGGAGCACGAATTCCTTGGCACCTTCCTGCAGGTCGATGTTTCTTAATCCCTGGAACTGGCCGATACCGTGATCGAGGTGCACAACATAATCTCCCAGCTTCAGGTCGCGAAAATCAGACAGGAACAGGCCGCGGTGGGCCCCCTTCAAGCGGCGCGGCGCGGCGGCAATTTCAGATTCGTCAAAGACGTCGAAGCCGGAGAGCACGCGGAAACCGGTTGCGGGCAGGTAGAACCCCGCGTGAAGGAATCCCGCGCCCAGCAGGATCGATCGTTCGACGACGTTTTCGTCTGCCTCGTCGCTGCGACAGAGGTGGGATGGAACGTCGTACTCTTTCAGGATGTCGTTGACCCTCTCGGCCCGGCCGAGGTTGGAAAACAAGAAAAGCACCCTGTCGCCGGCTTCGCGGAATTTCTCCAGATCGACGATCAGCTCGCGGATGTTGCCGTGATATCGGCGCGTGGTCTGGCAGGAGAGAAAGATCGGCGGGCTCGGATGTTTTTCCACAGCAAGTTCTTCGATCTCCAGGCGCGGAAAACGCTCGACGCGAGAGGAAAACTCTTCGTCGGTCAGGTAGATCTGGTCCGGTGCCAGCACGGGTTTCAGGGCATCCACGCGATCGACATAGCGCTCGTAGAGTTCGGCATTGTGTTTGGCCAGGGTCGCTTCTATTACCTCACGGTCGCAAACCATGAGGCGGGCGCCGGCGAGATAGTCAAAAATCGAATGGTCCAGCGGATCCGTCATCGGCAGCAGGAATTCATTGGCCGGAAAGAGCTCCCCCTGCCGTGCCAGCGCGACCTCCTCTTCGAGATGAGCTTGAAACGGCTTGCTCCAGTGGTTCGGCACCTCGTTGGCCCAGCGAATCAGCGTGTCACGGCTGAGGCAGATCTCCCGCATTGGAACGATCTGAACGCTATCGATTCCCTGAATCGAGCGCTGAGTCTCGACATCGAAAGTACGCAGCGACTCCAGCCGGTCTCCAAAGAATTCCAGACGGACTGGATTTGTCATCTGGGGCGGAAATACATCCAGAATTCCTCCGCGAAGCGAAAACTCTCCCGGTTCCGTGACAGGATCGTCCTCGACATAACCGACTTCTTGAAGATGCTGACGCACCTGCTCCGGCGGAGAATCCTCATCCTTTCGAAGACTCAGACAGTGGACCAGGAATCGCTGTGGGCTGTGAAGCCGCACTGCTAATGCGCGCGCCGAGGCTACGAGAATCCGCGTATCGTCCTGAATCAATTGCCAGAGCGCCTGCGCGCGCGATGCCGCTATCTCGGGATGTGGAGAAAGACCCCGATAGGGATCGACCTCGAGGCTGGGGAAATGGATGACGCGCGGGGGATTCGGAGAGAGCAACTCCAGGAAATGACGCAGCTCCTGCGTAAGGTTCTCTGCCTCGAGATTGGTACTCGTGAAAACGGCGGCGGTTCGCGCTTCGGTGATAATGGCGGCCGCTATGGCGAGAGCCCGGGCCCCCCCTGAAGGTCCTGAAAAGGTTACTACACGCGCGCCGTTTCCCAGCTGTGTGGAGAGTTGCCGGAAGGCGTCGCTCCCTAAGGCGTCTTCAAGAAATTTTCTTACGTGAGACATTATGGATTTACGATTGACGATTTACGATTGACGATTGAAGCTCGGCAGTAACTGTGCATGACTCCCTTAAATCGTAAATCGTCAATCGTCAATCGTAAATCGACTGAGAACCCGTGAGATGAGTCCGGTCGTCGAAGAACCCTCCGTCAGCGGAATGTTCCGGACCATTCCTCCTGCATCTCGAACGGTGTCGCGTCCTACGATCTCCCCTAGTTCCCAATCGGCCCCTTTGATTAGCACATCGGGGACGATGGTATCGATGACGTGCTGCGGCGTGGCTTCATCGAAAATGAAGACATAATCGACGCAGGCAAGGGCGGAGAGCACTTCGGCGCGCTCGTCTTGTGGAACGATGGGACGCCCCTCGCCTTTGTTTTCCCTCACCGAGTGATCGCTGTTAAGCGCAACGACCAGGACATCGCCGAACGCGCGCGCCTGACTGAGGTAACGGATATGTCCTACGTGCAGGATATCGAAGCAACCGTTGGTGAAAACAAGTTTCTGACCCCCTTGACGGAGCTGCTCTCGGATATGCGTGATCTCTTCAAGAGTCTTGATCTTTGCCTTCGTCATCGAGAGCTTTTGAGAATAACAGATGGCTCACAGGCCGACAAGAACACCACTCAGCCGCAGAGGCCAACACGAAGACGCGAAGTCCAAAGGAAAGTTATGAGGTTCCGGGAGAGCGGCTGGCATGTTTGTGCAAGACAGCGGCGAGTGATCGAGCTCCCTCTTCCACGATCGCCCGGTCATCTCCTTCGACCATTATGCGGGCCATCTTCTCGGTGCCGGAGTAACGCAGGAGGATGCGGCAGCGGGATCCGAGCTTCCCCTTGAGTGCCGCCTCGGCGTCTTGAAGTCCAGGGATTGCTCCGAAGGGGGTTCTTTCGCGCACCGGCACATTCGTGAGGACCTGGGGAAAGCGTTTTAAGGGCCGGCACAGCTCATGCAGTCCGGAATTTCGCTCGCGGATGATCTCCAGCACCTTGAGCGTGGTGAGGAACCCGTCGCCTGTTTGCCCTAACTGCAAGAGAATGATATGACCGGATTGTTCTCCGCCCACGATGGCGCCCAGCCGCAGCATCTCCTCGAGAACATATCGATCTCCGACGGCGGCCCTGGCCAGACCGAAACCGAGGTCCTTGAGCGCGAGCTCAAGCCCCAGGTTTGCCATAACCGTACTTACCACGATGCGCGGAGCGGTACCGAAATCGGTATAGCGTGCCAGCAGGTAAAGCACATCGTCGCCATCTCTTGGATCGCCGTGGCTGTCGACGAACATGACGCGATCGGCGTCACCGTCGAAGGCAATCCCCAGATCGGCCCCGCTCGATCGGACCTTTTCCCGGAGTCTTTCAAGATGGAGAGCTCCGGCGTTGAGATTGATGTTTCGGCCGTTGGGCTCGCAATGAAGGCGGTCCACGCCTGCTCCCAGATCGCTCAGGAAGTCTGGAGCGATGTGCGAGAGCGCGCCGTGCGCGCAGTCAACAACCAACCTCATCCCCTTGAGGTCGAAATCCCGGGGAAGGCACTCCCGAAGATGCCGCGTGTACAGCTCGCCTTGCGCGGGGAATGTGTCCGAAAGGACTTCTGGCGTGAACTGGTCGGAAATCGAGAATCCTGGGGGGCAGGTCCGCGAGCTGGAAATGATCTTAAGTTCGAGATGTTCCTCTACGGCATCGTTCAACTTCAATCCGGTTGAAGAAAAAATCTTTATGCCGTTGTCCTGGTACGGATTGTGTGATGCACTGATCATGATTCCGGCCTGCGCCCCTTCGCGCGCCGTAAGAAACGAAACCGCGGGGGTGGAGATCACGCCGCACATCTCGGTCACGCCGCCGGCGTCGAGAATGGCGCGATTGAGCACGGCCTCGAGCCACGGTCCCGAGATGCGCGTATCGCGCGCGACCAGGATACGAGGGCGACGATCGAGATCTCTCAGGTATTCCGTGAGACAAAACCCGACGCGGTACACCGTGTCGCAGTCCAGAGGAGGATCTCCGGCTACGCCGCGAATTCCATCCGTCCCGAAGAGTGGCTCCATCGCTAGCTCTTGCCCGTTCGGTGCACGGTAACCTGCGCGGGGACAATTTCTTTGATGCGAATGGCGGGATCCAGGGGATTGGTGAAGGTCACCACAGGCTTGACTCTTTCGGAGTCCAGGGCAGGATTCAGATTCCGGACCGCGACCGTAGCGGAAAAATCGGCCGGCGTCAGACTCCTTCGGAAGGTGCCCGGGACTAAGATCCGAAGCGTAACCCGGGGAGGGCGAACAACCACGGAGTCGTCATCGGGAAGAACGGGAACCGGCGAGATAGTCTGGAGGCTGCGGCGCGGGCCTATCTCGATCTCAACTTCGACCGATTCAACCGGAGAGCTGTGGACCAGGCTGTCTTTTATGTTGAGGTTTACCAATCTGCGAATCGATTCCTTTTGTCCTTGCAGCGATACAACCTCGGTCGCGACTGATTTGATCCGATCCAATCGTGACTGGGGCCCTCTGATGAGGGCAGTCGAAGGCGAGACTCTTACATCGTAGACTTCGAATCCGGTTTCCGGCGTTCCGTACTTGGGCTCGATATCAACCTCTTTCGAGATTTCCCGTTCCAAGACCACCCGGATCCGTGTCGGGCGGACATTTAGAATCTCCAACCCCGTGGTGCTCGTTTGGATGTTTTGAGGCGAAAGAGGAACCAGACGTTCCCCCTCGGACGCCGACGTGAGGTCGACCACGCAAAGGAGGCTTGACTGTCCAAAACCGCCGGCCAGGGGGCCGCGAATACTGACCTCGACTGAACCTTGCCGGTCGTCGTTAACTATCACCATGTTGCGAGGAATACGAATTTCCAGAGGAACCATCATATTCCGCTCAGTTCCGGGATCCCCGTGAACCATCAGCCAAAGGATGAAGGCAAGGAAGAGCGCCGTGAGTTTCAGACCCCAATTCTCGACGAATAAGTCCTTAGCCGTCATACAGCTTCCTGGCGTTCCTTCAAGGGGTGCGGAATCGGCTGCGATCGTCCTTCCATGGCGGCATGGAGGATCGCCCGAAGACCTGTCCCGTCCAGGTTCCGCGTAATTTTCCCTCCCATCGCGGCAGAGATGATGCCCGTCTCTTCCGAAACAATGACTGTTACCGAGTCAGTCTCCTCTGTGATGCCGATAGCCGCGCGGTGTCGGGTTCCCAGTTCCTTGCTGAGGTGCGGGTCCAGCGTGAGGGGAAGAAAGCATCCTGCGGCAATAATGCGGTTTTGTTGAACGATCACGGCGCCGTCGTGTAGCGGCGTATTAGGACTGAAGATGGTTACCAG
>Ga0075421_100013568_pt1 | contig 10162 bp, 8 predicted proteins | sample SoiMetdeltSBSDD5_FD_75292 | JGI IMG/M metagenome (GOLD analysis project Ga0075421, IMG submission 75292) | Bulk soil microbial communities from a Populus tree surrounding site in Tennessee, USA - Soil MetaG P. deltoides SBSDD5 | ecosystem: Environmental > Terrestrial > Soil > Tree plantation... | reverse complement strand
TGTGCAAGGCTTCTGAAGTATTGAATTGTATCCAGGTCCAGCCGAATGGTCACCTGCCGCTTCAATCAGCGGGCATATGGGTTGCGTTTCCCTTTGGAAAATCGTATTGCTTTCTCATCGTTTCCACCTGTTTCCATATAGCTCGCGCTCCTGCGGGTCGGCCTTGCGAGCCGATATGATCCGAATCGCGTCTTCTCCTTGCCGATAGCAATGGCATACGACCAGGGTTCGCAGCGTCCTGCTAAGTCCGAGCATGACGATATGGTCGGGATCGTCGATCAGAATCGCGTCGCCGACTAAAAGTACCGGACAACCGCCACGAACAAGCTAAAGCTTGTTCCACAGGAACGCAGTAGCTTACAGCAGCCATGTTTATTGCTGGTAAAATGGCATCGTGATGGATCGTGTACCACAGCAACCGGCAAAAGACCCGCCAAATTTGGCCCGCACCGGCTCGTTCTCACTCGAGCGGCTGCTGAGCCATGTCGATCCGGGTCCAGCGGAGGAGTCGGAAGCGTTCGGACACGCCATCTATGAGCAGCGCCGCCTTGACGTCGCCTCCGACGACCACCTCTAGGCTGGTCGTTGACACAGACGTCGCGAGCTACATTTTCAAGTGGCACCCTGAATTCGCGCCTCGCTATGTGGGAATCCTCCGCGGCTCGGAATTGATTCTCTCTTTCATGGCCGTCGCCGAAATGCGGCAAGGTGCGCTCGACGCAAATGGGGAACTCGGAAGCAAGACCTGCTAGAGGCTTATCTGGCGGACTTCTCGGTTCTGCATTCGGATGGGCTGCTGTGTTTCGTCTGGGCTGAGGTTCGGAACGAGAGGGGCGAAAAGGCATCCGATCGACCGTACTGCGGCTGCTGGCGGGTGGGATCGGCGAAGCTGAAATCGTGGGGGAGGATCCGGATCTCGAGTTCGACGACATTCGCGAGTGCGCTCGGTTCGCGGCGGTGGGGGCGACAATCGACACGAACAAGCTAAAGCTTGTTCCACAGTGGATTTGATTCGGGGTGGGGATTGGCTTGCGCTTGACCGCGGCGGAGTTCGGGACTCTCGAAGGATTATCGGCATCTGGATGGGTTGCGGCTGTTGTTGGTTTGGGAGTGTCAGGGTCATTCGTATGAGGAGCTGCTGGCGCATTAGCGTTGATCCGGCGCAGAGGGGCGGGGTTCCGTGTGGGTGCTGTCTTCGAATTCCGGTTGCTACCGGGCTGCGGCTGCTGGCGGGTGGGATGGCGAATGTGAAATCGTGGCGGAGTAGCTGGATTTGGAGGTCGACGATGTTCGAGTGCGGTCGGTCCGTGGTGGGGGGCGAGATCGGTCGGGTGTAGTCGGTCGGCGTGGTCGCATTTTTGCCCTGGTGGCGCCTGGCGCTTGTTGTGCGGATTTATGGCGACAATCGCCACGAACAAGCTAAAGCTTGTTCCACAGTTGATTCGATTCGGGTTGGGGTTGAGGCTTGCGCCCAAGTAGGGGCTGGGCTGGGCTTGCGCTTTGATGAGGGGCAGACCTCGGACTCGTCGGGCGACGATCGACACGAACAAGCTAAAGCTTGTTCCACAGTGGATTTGCGCTTGACCAGGGCCAGAGGTCGGGACTCCTTACTAAACCTGCTTTTACGGGATTCCATTCGATGTATTGGATGATGCGGGTGCGCTCGGTTGAGTTGCGTACCCAGCGGTCGTAGGATTCGTGCTGCCAGAATGGGTTGCCGGGACGGGCTAGGATTTCATTTGCCCTTCGGGCTGATGCTCCTTTGATCCATTTCATTATTTGTGGGGATCGGGAGATTGGCTTCAATAGGATGTGGACGTGGTTGCTCATTACTACGTAGGCTTGGATTTTGCATAGGTTGTGCTCTGATTCTGCGCGGTGGATGATTTGGACTACTTCGGCGGCTACTTGTGGGTCTTTTAGCCAACTGGGGCCGGTATTGGCTGAGTCTAGGTGGCGGTCGGCCTCTAGGAATGCCTTGCCGGGGGATTCGGTGGGGCGTTTCATGCGGGGGAGCGAGCCGAAGAGTGAGAATGTCACGAACAGGTGGGTGTTGGCGGGATGCCAGTGGGGGAGTAGTCTTTGATAGAAGACCTTTTGTTCTGGCATGTGGATTAGTGGGCGGGGGCGGATTTTTTCGCTCACGAACAAGCTAAAGCTTGTTCCACAGTGACTTTGGTTCCGACTGTATGTTGCTGTGTCGGTGGTGGTTGGGCTGGCAAAATAATTCAAATCCGGCTTATAAAAGACTTTTGGTTCAGTTCGGCATCGGGGCGTTGGTATACTGCCAGCATTGCCACAGGCGATCCAAACCGCGCCGGAGGATCAACACTTGCTTCGGGACTACGATCCTGGTCCGTTCTTTGACGAGATGTTTACGCCGGACCGCGTCCCGCGTCCGCATTACGCCAAAATCTATGAAGAGCTGGCGGGGATGTCGGTCAATCAGTTTGAGGAACGGCGGCAGTTGGCGGATCTCTCCTTTTTACTGCAGGGGATTACGTTCACCGTCTACAGCGACGGGCGTGGAACGGAGCGGCTGTTTCCTTTTGATCTTGCTCCTCGGATCCTGCCTCGGCCGGAGTGGGACCACATCGAACGTGGGCTCTGCCAGCGGGTGTTTGCGCTCAACCTGTTTCTGCAGGATGTTTATGGGCCGCAGCGCATTCTGAAAGACCGGAAAATTCCGCGGTCGCTGGTTTATTCGTGCCAGCATTTCCGGCGGGAGATGATCGGGCTGCAGCCGCCGTCGGGGATCCACACACACATCTCCGGCATCGACTTGGTTCGCGATTCCAAGACCGGCGACTATCTCGTGCTCGAGGACAATGTCCGCACGCCTAGCGGCATCTCCTATGTCCTGGAGAATCGCGCGGTGATGACGCGGACGTTTGCGCATGCTTTTCACTCTCATGAGGTCCTGCCGATCGGTCACTATCCTACTGAGCTGTGCCAGATTCTGCGGTCGCTTTCGCCGCGGGGGGTGCGCAATCCGGTCATCGTGCTGCTGACTCCGGGGATTTACAACAGCGCCTATTTTGAGCACAGCTTTTTGGCGCAGCAGATGGGAATCGAGCTGGTCGAGGGGCGCGATCTGGTGGTCGACTGCGACATCGTCTATATGAAAACGATTCGCGGGCTGACGCGCGTGGACGTAATCTACCGGCGCATCGACGATGAGTATCTCGATCCATTGGCGTTCCGGTCGGATTCGGTGCTCGGCGTGCCCGGCGTCATGGGGGCTTATCGCGCGGGGAATGTGGCGCTGGCGAATGCGGTCGGTAACGGGGTCGCGGACGATAAGGCTGTCTACGCCTACGTCCCCGAGTTCATCCGCTACTACCTGGGCGAAGAGCCGATCTTGCGCAACGTCGAGACTTATTTGTGCTCGGAGCCCCATCAACTGGCCTACGTGCTGGAGCATCTGCCTGAGCTGGTGGTGAAGGCTGTCGGGGAATCTGGGGGCTACGGGATGCTGATCGGGCCGGCGGCCGACAGTGCAGCGATCGCTGATTTCCGGGATCGGCTGCGGGCTTCGCCGCGAAACTATATTGCGCAGCCGGTGATTGGGCTGTCGCGGGTGCCGTCGTATGATGCGCCGACTAAGCGGCTCGCGGGGCGGCATGTCGACTTCCGTCCTTACTGTTTGTTTAACGGCGAGAAGGTGACGATTGTGCCGGGCGGGCTGACGCGGGTGGCGATGCAGCCGGGGTCGCTGGTGGTGAACTCGTCGCAGGGCGGGGGCAGCAAGGATACGTGGGTGCTGAAGGGAACAGTATGATGCTCTCGCGGATTGCGGATTCGCTGTTCTGGATCGCTCGCTACATGGAGCGGGCCGAGGACACGGCGCGCATTCTGGACGTGAATTATCATATGCTGCTCGAGCAGTCGGCGAAGACTTACCGGTTGCGATGGGATCCGCTGGTGGCGATTGTCGGGGAGCAGGAGCGGTTTCCGGAGTTTTATAAAGAGGCGACGGCGCAGAATGTTTTTGAGTTTCTGGCGTTCAATTCCGATAATCCGAATTCAATTGTGCAGTGCATCGGGCATGTGCGGGAGAACTCGCGCACGATTCGGGATCGGATTTCGCGGGAGATGTGGGAGGACGTCAACGGGCTGTATCACCGGGTGAGTCGATTTCGGCCGGCGGAGGAGATTGCGGTCGGGCCGCATCGGTTCTGTAATTCGATTAAATTTGCCAGCCATCGATTTCACGGGGTCAGCGATGATACGCTGCCGCGCGATGAGGGGTGGCATTTTCTGCAGGCGGGTCGCGCGCTGGAGAGGGCGGAGATGACGGCGCGGATTGTCGATGTGGAGTATCAGAAGCTCTATGAGGGGCTCGCGGCGGGGAGTCAGCCGGACAATCACCAGTGGATGGCGGTGCTGCAATCGGTGGCGGCTTACGAAATTTACCGGAGGGAGTATCACTCGCGGATCGAGCCGGAGCGGGTGGCGGAGCTGCTGATTCTGCATCCGCAGCATCCGCGGTCGATACGGTTCAGTATTGCGACGCTGCAGCAGTCGTTGCGGGCGATCAGCGGGTCGGGGGCGGATTCGTACGCCAACGAGGCGGAGCGGCTCGCGGGGAAGCTGCACGAGACGCTAATGTACGATCGGATCGAGGAAATCTTCGCGCGGGGGTTGCACGCCTTTCTGGTGGATTTGCAGAAGACCTGTCGGGCGATTGGGGAACACATTGCACGCACTTACTTCTACTACGCGGTCGTTGAATGAACCGATATCGAATCCTGCATGTCACTGAGTTTCAATATGACGGTCCGGTTTCTGAGAGCTATAACCAGGTCTGGCTGCGGCCTCGGCAGGATGAGCAGCAGAGCTGTCTCTCGTTTCGGCTGACGACTAATCCACATTCGCGGGCGTCGTCTTATGTGGATGCGATGGGGAATTGGGTGCATCGGTTCAATGTGGTCGCTGAGCACCGGAAGCTGCGGGTGGAAGCGGAGTCGGTCGTGCTGGTGCAGCCGCCTGTGCCTATCCCGGCTGAGACGTCGCGGCTGGATGCGTTGAAGGATCACGCCGATGAGATCGACGAGCATTATGATTTTCTGGCTCCCACCGGATATGTGCCGCATTCTCCGGAGGTGGCGGAGCTGGTTCGGTCCGCGGAGGAATCGAGTGATGGATCGGCCGGCGCTTTCGCGCTCGCGGCGACGTCGCTGATTTTCCAGCGCTTTCGTTATGAGAAGGGCGCGACTCATGTGCATTCGTCGATCCACGATGCGATGCAGAGCGGCGCCGGTGTCTGTCAAGATTTCGCGCACGTGCTTCTGGCGGTGCTGCGGATGCGCGGTCTGCCTGGGCGATACGTCTCCGGCTATCTTGCGCCAGCTCGTCTCGGGGGGGACGCGTCGCGGGCGATGGAGGACGTGATCGGCGGCATGGCGTCGCACGCCTGGGCGGAAGTGTTCCTGCCGGGGCTGGGCTGGTTCGGGCTCGATCCAACACTCGGCCGCGAGGTGGATCTGCGTCATGTGAGACTGGCGTACGGTCGCGACTATGGTGACGTCGCTCCGGTGCGCGGGGTCTACAAAGGCCACGCCGGACAGCGCCTGTCGGTGGATGTCGGGGTGCGGCCCGCGGTCGATGACGAAGGTTTCGAGGTCAAGCAGGAGACCGCCGCCGAGCCCGCTCGCGTGCCGGCGCCGGAGGATTTACCGCAGCAGCAACAGCAGCAGCAGCAGTAGCAACGCAATATTCATCAAAAGGCCATTGACAACAAGGGCCTCCTCGACTATATTTTTGTTACGACTCGCTTGAACGGATTATCGCGGCGACTCACCAATAAACGCGCGCGATTCCGTATACGCCCACTTCCAGATCCAAAATTCAGGAGACCTTTTATGAGCCTCGCATGCTTGAAGTCCTCGACGCTATTGCTCGCGATAGTGTTAACTGTTGTTTTTGGCGGTTTACTTAACGGCCAGTCTGATAGCGCTCAGATGTCCGGCTATGTTCGCGACGCGACCGGTTCCGGCGTCCCGAACTCTACCATCGCGATCAAGAATGAGGGCACGGGCCTGGAGCGCCGGGCCACCACAAATGAGTCCGGCTACTACGTCGTAAGCGCGCTACCGCCGGGCTTTTATACGGTGACGGTGGAGGCTACGGGCTTTAAGAAATTCCAGAAGAGTCAGAACAAGCTTGACCCAAATATTGCGGCTACGGTCGACCTCAATCTGGAAGTCGGCGCGGTGACCGAAACGGTCGAAGTGACGGCCAGCGCAGCGACCGTTCAGTCTGAAACGGCGACGCTGGGGAAAATCGTGACCACCAAGGAACTGGAAACCCTGCAGTTGAATGGACGGAATCCGATCTTCCTTGCGTTGCTCAAGCCCGGAGTTCGAGGGAACAATTCACTGGCGAACTTCAGCTTCGATCTGACCGCAGGCGACTTTAATATCAATGGCTCTCGATCGCGTGACAATCTGATTACCTATGACGGCGCAGTCGGGATTCGCACGCGCTCGAACGGGACCAGCATCGGTGTCGCTGATCTTGATTCGGTCCAGGAAGTGCAGATACTAACCGCGAACTACAACGCGGAGTACGGGCGATCTTCCGGCGGACAAATCCGCATCGTGACCAAAAGCGGCACAAGCTCGTTTCACGGCGGCGCATACGAATATTTCCGCAATTCCGCGCTCGACGCTAATACCTGGGTTCGCAATCGCAGCGCTACGACGAACTTCGTCGCTCCGTTCCGCTTTAACCAGTTCGGATATAACATCAGTGGGCCGGTTTACATTCCAAACAGATTTAACAGGGACAAAAACAAGCTCTTCTTTCTGTTCAGCCAGGAATTCGTACGCCGGCGGCGCGAGGCAACCCAGACCGGGACAGTCCCCACCGAACCCATGCGACGCGGCGATTTCAGCGCGCTGCTGCCGGGTACGGTGATACGCGATCCGAATACGGGCGCCCCATTCGCGAACAACATCATCCCGACGAATCGGCTGAGTGCGAACGGAGTCGGTTTGCTCAAGGCGTTTCCACTTCCGACACCGGGGTTTCAACAGGGTACGGCAAACTGGCTCCTGGGCCAGGCCGCGCCGACCAATCAGCGTAAGGAAACCTACTCGTTCGATGTGCTTCCCACGGATAAACATTCTATCCGCGTGCGGCTGCAGAATTTTAACTATTACGATGTAAATCCGTTTCAAAGCAATTTCAATCTGTTCTCGCGGATTTTTGACCGGCCCAATCAGACCGGATCGATTAACTGGGTGACCACAATCAGTCCGACCATGGTGAACGAGTTTCTGTTCACAGCCAGCCGCGACAAGGTCAAGATCTTCGTGAACACGGAGAATCCACTTTTCGATCGCGGCCAGTATGGAATCAACTTTCCCTACCTCTTCCCGGGCACAAAGAACCTTCCGACTAAGATTCCAACAGTCGCGCTGGGATCGCCGTACACCGAGCTGAGTGGCAGCCCGTATCCATCCTCATCGTCAGGACCGATCTATAATCTTTCGAACAACGTTACGAAAATCATCAACAACCACACGGTGAAGTTCGGATTCGCCTTCGAGCGGGCCGGCCAAAACGACTTCGATCAGATCAACGTGACCGGCGTTCCCGGCGGCACCGACAATCAGAACGGACGATTTGGATTCAGCAATACGCGCACGGGCGCACCCACCTCGGGGTTCGCGGTATCCAACGCGGCCCTGGGGTTATTCGACACCTATGCCGAGATCGGGACCCGCTCGTACACCCCCTACCGAGGCCACATGTGGGAATGGTTCGTCCAGGATTCCTGGAAAGCCACACCAAAGATGCGCGTCGAAATCGGTCTGCGCCACACCATTATCCAGCCCTATTACAGCCTCTGGGGGAACATGACTGTGTTCGATCCGAAGTTCTATGATCCGGCGAAAGCGATTCAAGTGGATCGAAACGGCAACCCGATTCCCGGAACCGGCGATCCTTACAATGGCATCGTATTCCCCGGCAGCGGATTCAGTGACGGGGCAAAAGGCCGGGTCCCAGTGGCCGATTCCGGGGCTTTTAACAACAAGTTCGTCGGTCTCCCCAAGCAGTATTCCCAAATCCACCACAAGGATTTTCAGCCGCGTATTGGACTCGCATATTCGATCACTCCCAAGACAGTGGTTCGACTCGGCGCGGGCAAATTTATCACGCGGCTGGGCGTGAGCGATTCCATCTTTCTGGGCGGCAATCCTCCCCTGCAACCGCTGGCCTCGGTTTCGCTCGGCAATGTGGACAACCCGGGGAGCGGATCGGCGGCGAGTTTTCCGCTCAGCGTGAATACGCAGGATCCCATCTTCCAAAACCCGATGGCGTACACCTGGAACGCAACTGTCCAACGTGAGATTGGCTTCGATTCGACAGTGGAGATCTCCTACGTCGGCCGCCGTGGCTTGCGCGGGCAGCGCGAGCGCGACATCAACCAGCCCGTTGCCGGCGCATTGCAGGCTAACCCGGGCGTGCATATCAATCAACTGCGGCCGTACAAAGGCTACGGCGTGATCCGCACAACCAACAACGAAGCGAACTCGCTCTACAACGGCCTCCAACTCGGCTTAGGCCGGCGTTTCTCGAAGGGCTTCATGTACGGCGTGTCTTATACCTGGTCGCATACGCTGGATAACGGCTCGGCCCAGCGGGACATTCTCCCTAATTCCTACGACGATCGTAATCTGTGGGGCGCGGCGGACTATGATTCCCGGCACGTCGCGGTAATCACCGTGATCTACGATCTCCCCATATTCAGGGATCGCAGCACAATAGGCGGAAAACTCCTGGGTGGTTGGGAACTTTCCGCCGTTACGCAATTTCAGTCCGGAAGGCCGTATTCGGTCGGCACCGGCGATGACTTCGCGGGAGTGGGTGGAACCGGCAGATTTGACGGCAACAGCGTCCAGAACATTCAGATGTGGGATCGTTTCGGCGATGCAAAGCTAACTAAGAATTTCGCCGCCGCTCCTGGCGATGCGTCATTCTGGTTCCAAACCACAAATCCGGATGGCACGCCTATCTTCCGGCGGCCGGCTGCGGGCACGTTTACCAACCAGCGAAACCGTAATATCCTTTACGGACCAGGCTTCCAGAACTGGAATGTGGGACTTTTCAAGAACTTCTATGTGACGGAGGGCGCCTTCGTCACTTTCCGCGCCGAAGCGTTCAACTGGATCAACCACCCGAACCTGGGCGGGAACAACGGCAATGACAGCAATGCCGGCCGGCTCGATGTGAACCCCACCAGCGCGACGTTTGGCAAAGTGACCGGAAAGGGAGGCGAGCGCAATCTTCAGCTCAGTCTGCGATTCACCTTCTGATCTCGATTGTTTGGCTAACGAGTAACAAGGCGCCGGGTTCCAAGTCCGGCGCCTATCCTTCTAGCAGACCGCCCAGCCTTGCTTCGACTAATTTTACCGATGTATGCAATCGCTGACTATGCAGGTTGTGGTCAGTTTTGAAGCCTAACACGGATGAAGCCATGTGCGCGGTAAGCATACACGTTTTTTTGGCGCTCATTTGGACAACCCGTCCACGCCATCTGTCTCGGACACATCCACGAGATGGGCATTTCTCGTCCACGTGACATCCAATTGCGGATTCCGGGGCAAGGCGAAAGGGATTCCGGGGTGAACGTGAAAACGATTCCGGGGTGAAGACGAACAGGATTCCGGGTTGAAGGCGAACAGCTATTCCGGCGGGAAGGCGAACGGTTTTCGCCCGAGCCCGGAATGGCTTTCGCGTTGCCCGGAATGTTTTGACAAGGACAGCGGCGCTGGACATCATAACCGGCACAATGAACCCTCCAAGGGAGGATCAGAGTGCCGGCCAGGAGACTGTCCATGCGAAAACTACAGGAGGTCCTACGCCTCCGATTCAAACTCAAACCAGGTTACCAGCAGATCGGGCGAAGCTGCGCGATCGGGGTCAGCACGGTTCACAAGTACCTGAAGCGCGCCGAGGCCGCGGGCCTGAGTTGGCCTCTGCCAGAGGGGTGGGAGATGAAGCACGGGTGGAGGCAACGCTGTTCCCACGCACCGGCCCAACTACGGAGAAGAAACCAGTGCGCACGCCACCCGATTTCGCCGCGATCCACGAGCAGTTGCGCAGCAGCAAGTACGTGACCCTGCAACGGCTGTGGGAGGAATACCGGCAA
>Ga0075421_100013566_pt1 | contig 10162 bp, 11 predicted proteins | sample SoiMetdeltSBSDD5_FD_75292 | JGI IMG/M metagenome (GOLD analysis project Ga0075421, IMG submission 75292) | Bulk soil microbial communities from a Populus tree surrounding site in Tennessee, USA - Soil MetaG P. deltoides SBSDD5 | ecosystem: Environmental > Terrestrial > Soil > Tree plantation... | reverse complement strand
GCTCTATATCGCTCAGCAGAGAATGGGAGCCCGGTGAATCTCAGTGAATTCGAGGAAGTCGCTCGGCCTTCACTAAAGCAGGAAATCAAAAAACCTCCTATAAAGGAACCCACACTCATTCGTGCAAAGGCACCGTCCAGACACTGAGCCTGTGCGAATGGCAGACAGCCACTCTCAAATCGTTCCGGCGCCGGCGTTGGTATGTCTTCTCTGTGTGGCTATAGCCAAAACGTCCCGGCCTATCAGCCTGGAAGTCCTGCTGGGGGTACCATCAGGGAGATTGCCTTACTGTTCTCCTTGGGTACAACAGCCATGATGTATTGACCCTTCTTTAGATCATCCATCGTGCCTTGTTTTCCTTCCACCAGAATCTCCGTTTGGGGCTCAACTGAGACGGTCTTGTCGACCTCCTCAGGGGTCTCGATTGTCACCAGGCGAACGTTGGCAGAAACCTCCTTAACGATGCCGCTGATTTCACGGGTCTCCTGATTGCTAGTGTTTTGAGCTGCAAGGATGGATGGAAACTCCATGAGAAGAAGTATTCCTAATGTGGCGGCGAGTACTTTTTTCATGATCCTGCTCCTTTCGTTGGCGTCATTTTGTTGTCGCCTGCAGCAAAAGTTCATGCAACCACCGGCGAGTTACAGGCCCTCCTAATCAGGCAGCAACCCCGTCGCCACTCTTTTAACGACATGAGAAAAGCGGCAGATCGAATTTTACGGCTGGGGTGTTTGCGGTGAGCTTCCTGTAAGATCGTCCGGCAAATGTAAAAACTTCCAGGTCATGGCGCTCAAGAATGCGTCTCAAGAATGCGTCGAGATGCCGACGCCTCTTCTGGATTTCCTATCCTGTATTTTGCCTGTTGCTTCCTGACTTTCTGGCTTCGAGATTGAACGTCCCAACCATATGATCAGTATTGAACAGCCTTTAAGGAAGCTCCACTCAATACTGGAGCGTGAGTTTTTCTGCTGGCACCTTTATCGCTAATTGGAAGGAGGGAGACTCGGATGGAATCAAAACATTTGGATTCGAGATTGAATTTGAGAAAGGCGGCTGCGAGACAAGTCAGCTTGGTGATGCTTGCTCTACTCTGCGGTCGGTTCTGGTTAGAGAGTGCCATTGCACAGACAAAGGTGGAGCCGGGCTTCAACATTTTCTCTGTGGAGCAGGATGTTGAAATTGGACAGCAGTCGGCGGCCGAAGCCGAAAAGCAGCTTCCCCTTTTGCGGGACCGCGCCACGGAAGGCTACATTAACGAAATCGGGCAGAGGTTGGCAGCTGTCGCCCCAGGCGCCAAATATCCTTATCGATTCAAGGCAGTCAATGTTTCCGATGTCAATGCATTTGCACTGCCGGGCGGCTTCATGTACATCAATCGCGGGCTGATTGAAACAGCTCGCAGCGAGGGCGAGCTGGCCGGTGTCATGGCCCATGAAATGGCCCACGTGGCGCTTCGCCACGGCACAAATCAAGCGTCCAAAGCCTATCTGGCTCAAGCTGGTTTGGGAGTCTTAGGTGGGGTCTTGGGTAGCGGAGCCGCAGGGCAGATCATCGGTGCTGTAGGAGGTTTCGGCCTGAATGCCGTGTTTCTCAAGTTCAGCCGCAATGCTGAAACGCAGGCTGATATCGTGGGTGCTCAGATGATGGCGAAGGCCGGCTACAATCCTCTCGACATGGCGAGTATGTTTGAAACATTGCAAGAGCGAGCGGGGCGCGAACCCGGCAAAGTCGAGCAGTTCTTCAGCAGTCATCCCTCTCCAAACAATCGTTCGAAACGGATCCATGAGGAGGCAAGGCTTCTGCCTCAGCGAAGCCGTACAAATCCCGTTGGGGACTTTCGCCGGTTGCAAGCCTCACTCGCAGCCTTGCCTCCAGCTCCTTCCATGCAGGCATTGGCGAGCGGCCAAGCCCCCAGCTCTCGTCGTCCCACAGGTGATGAACGGGTTGGAGAAGTCACTATCGAACGTCCTTCGTCGCGGTTCCGGACTTATGAGCAAAGGAACGGCCTCTTCCGCATTCAATATCCGGATAATTGGAAGCCTTACGAGTCAGATAACGGAATCGGGGTAACACTGGTGCCTGAAAGAGGAGCAGTCCAGACTAACCAGGGGCCTCAAATTGTGTACGGCGTGATTGTTAGTCACTACGTGCCTTTCGAAGGTTCCATCGTGGATCCGCGCCAAAGAGAAAACCGTTCGCGGGGCCGGCTTGAAGCGGCGACGCAGGACTTCGTTAACCAAATGGGGCAGACCAACACCCATCTGCGTGTGAGCCAGCCGGCACGGTGGCAGAAGATGGATGGACAAGACACCCTAACGGTAGTCCTCTCAGGCAACTCTCCTGTCACGGGCCAACAAGAACGGGTTACCCTATTCACTCGCGAGCTCGCCGATCGGCATATTGTTTACTGCTTGTTCATTGCCCCGGGGCAGTCTTATGAGGGACTGAACTCAACTTTTCAAAAAATGATCGGCAGTCTTCGCGTCGAGCAAGACGCCGAACATCGCGCTCAACGGTGACCTGGGTCGCGCGCCAAGCAGGTGCTTTCCGGGTCAGTTTTGAACAGAAAGGGAGCCGAGAGCCAAGATAGCCTCAATTTGTTTCAGAGCCTGAGCGTTTCGATGCGACCCATGGAAGGAGGCAATCATGCTACGAAGAGCGAGCGAATTGAAAGGGTATTCTATTCGTGCAACCGACGGAGACATAGGTCGCGTCGACGAGTTTTACTTTGATGATCAAAGTTGGGTGGTGCGCTATCTCGTTGTTAACACCGGCAACTGGCTAACGGGTCGAATGGTACTGGTTTCGCCGATTGCAATCGAGAAGGCCGTTTGGTTAGAAGAGAAGCTTCATATCTCGCTCACCAGAGATCAGGTTAAGAATAGTCCGAGTGTTGAAGTACACCCACCTCTGTCACGCCAGCGGGAAATCGAATACTTCAACTATTACGGATGGCCCTACTACTGGGAAGGCGGGGGCATCTGGGGGCCCTGGCCTCATCCGCGGAGCCTGGTGGAGTCCAGAGCACGAGCAGAGGCGGATATCGTGCAGCAGGGCAGAAGAATTGGGTCAACCGGAGACCCGCACTTGCGCAACACTGACGAAGTGATTGGATACCACATTGGCGCAACGGACGGAGAGATCGGGCATCTGGAAGATCTGCTGATCGACGACGAAACCTGGTCTATCCAGTATGCGGTCGCAGATACACGCAATTGGTGGCCGGGCAAGAAAGTTCTCGTGAGCCTGGAATGGATCGAGAACATTAGCTGGACGGACTCGAGGGTCTATGTGAAGTTGAGCCGCGAAGCGCTTAAGAACGGCCCCGAATTTGATCCGTCGATTCCATTGACATCAGAGTACGAGGCCAGGATGACAGATTACTATCAACAACTCCGGTTGTGACGGAGAAATGGTACAGTTCTTCAGGCCGCCTCCTGAACATGGATACTGTTGAGGACTTTCATATGAAAGTGCTTTTGGCTATTGATGGTTCCCGATACTCGGCCGACACTGCCGAGGCCATTGACTCTAGGCCTTGGCCAGCGGGGACAACAATTCGTGTCTTATCTGCTGTGGAGGTCGATCACGTGGTTTCAGGTAATGTGGAGGAGGAGCACACGCTTGAGTCTGAGCGGCAAAAAAGTCTAAAGAGTGCGGAGGAGCTGGCGACTTGGGTTGCGAGTTCTTTGCGGGCTCGAGGACTGGCCGTGGATCTGACAGTTCTCCTGGGCGATGCGCGCGAAGTCATTGTCAATGAGGCGAAGAATTGGGCTGCGGATCTCATCGTCATCGGTGCGTACGGACACTCCGGTGTCAAGAAATGGTCGCTGGGAAGCGTGGCCGAATCAGTAGTAAGTCACGCTCCCTGTTCAGTTGAAGTGGTGCGCAAGAAGCCGGAAACCAAAGGATAAGTCCGTCCGTTGGGCAGTGCAGGTGGGTCATCGCAGCAAATAAAAGCTAGCGGCAACTACTACGCCTACTAAAACGACCATCAAGGGCAAAAACACAGAAGATGGGCGATGCGTGCTTCCCAAAGCACTCCCGCAGTAGGTGCAATAAACGTTTTCCCCTGGCATCCAGGACCTGCAGTTCGGGCAAACCATTTGATTTCTCCTCAACTTATGATTTGCCAAGACGTCTAGGAAGACTGTTCACTTTTGCACGCAATTTGAGAAACAAGATAAATCTCGCGATGCGAGACACATCGGCCCTCGGGCAAACCTGTGTCGTCGCATAAAACAACGACCTCGGATCTCGGCCGGGTGTCCACTCCTCGGGTTTGGTTCTTTGGACTTTGAGCCTGAGATGACTTATGGCCGTCTTATCAATCCTGGGGTGACGACAGCCCAACCCTTTACATGCTCTGCCTCAAAGCAGATGTCTTCCAGCGAAGGTCTGCTACCAGCGGAAGATGGTCAGACGCCATGATTGCTGTCCGGCTCTTGTGGAGGCTCAAACACTCTAAGTGCAAAGTTTCGTCAAAATAGATGTGGTCCAGGTGCACGAAGGGAAAGAGACCAGGATAGGTTCGGCATCGTTGCAGATGAGCCCGAATGTCGGCGCTGACTAGATGCTTCGCTAATAGACGGGAGGGAGAACCCAGCATCCAATCGTTGAAATCCCCGAGCATGATGCGCGGTTCAGTAAGTTTCGGATCATTGAGGATACTGGAGGACACTAGTATTTGGGCTTGCGCCTTCCGTTCCCAGGGTGAGGTGCCCAAGTGCACGTTGAAAATGTGTAGACCCAGGTGCCCATTGATGGCCAAGTCTACTCTCAAGCAAGCTCGTGGTTCTTGTCTCTTCCAGGAGAGGTTGTAATTGTAGCTTGCCAGAACGGGATGGCGGCTCAGCACAGCATTCCCGTATGGGCTACCTCTGAACTGGCGGGCCGGTTCAAAGCAATAGTGTTGCAAGCCCAGGCTCGAAGCCAGATAGCGGGCTTGCTCCTTTTCCAGCCCGCCGCCGGGATCATTTACGACTTCCTGAAGTGCGATGAGGTCTGCGTTGAGTTCAGCTAAGACCTTGGCAATTCGCTGCGGCGACCTTCTCTGATCGAGACCGCGGCACTTGTGAATGTTGTAGGTGACAACCCGCATCCTTTCCAGAGCTTGGCTCATTGTTGTCGCTCAAGTATCCAGCCTAGGTACTCGTGCGCTCGCTCGAGCAATGGGCGTTGCTGCCATTCGGAATAGCTGATCGCCCGGCTAGATTGCAAATCGTTCTGGAAGTCCTTCTTGAGACGTGCTGCCAGTTTGGAACCACACACGACGAGATTCAGTTCATCGTTCAAGCCGAACGAGCGATTGTCGAAATTCGTGGAGCCCACGACACTCCAGCTATCGTCTACAATCAAAACTTTCGCATGCAGCATCGCTGGCTGGTATTCGTAAATCTCTGCTCCCGCACGCAAAAGATCCCCATAAAGGCGCCGGCTTGAGCGGCGTGTCAGGAGTTGGTCACTATGCTTTCCCGGTGTTAGAATCGCTATCCTAACGCCGCGCTCCCGAATTGCTCGTATCATCTCTTTCCTAGCACTCCAGTCAGGTAGGAAGTACGGAGTTGTGAGACAGATACTTGTTTGGGCTGAAGCAAGGAGGGTTTGAAAGAGAATGCGTGCTCGTGTCGAACGCCCCGTCGAAGGTGAACTAATAATGGCGAGTTGAACGTCGCCGAGGAGCGAAGGGGTACGACCCGGCATAGCACATAGCGAAAAGTACTGATCACCCATCAGAATGTCCCCTTTTGCTTCGAGCCAGTTTTCAGCAAAGGCAGCTTGCAGCCGAGTCACGATTTCGCCTTCGACTCGAAACATCGTATCTCGCCAGGGAGGATTCTTCGGGCTTCCTCGAAGCCACTGGTCGGCAAACCCAGCGCCACCCAGGAATGCCACTTTCCCATCGATGACGATCAAAACCCGATGCGTGCGATTGTTTAGCCTCGCCAATGTGTCCCAGCGAAAGGGGTGATACCAGGCGACTTGCCCGCCAGAGTCTTGCAGGGGCCTGAAATAGTTCTGGAAGGTCGTGAAGCTGCCGACCGCGTCCAAAACGAGATTGACCTGAACCCCAGCTTGGGCCCTTTCAGTGAGAGCCTCAAGCAACCTCTCCGTTACTTCACCGGGCTGAAAAATGTAGGCTTCGAGGTTGATACTCCGTTGAGCAGAGCGGATTGTGTCGAGCTCGGCTCTGTAAAATTCCTCACCGTTTGTCAGAACTTCGATTTTGCTTGAGTGATACAGTCTTGTGTCCAGCAGCGACTCCAGCACACAACGAAACTCCGCTGAATCCAGCTCCTGTGGGGCACTGGAAGCGATTCGGTAGCGTAAGCCGGGCTCAAAAAAGAAGAGAAAAAGCAGGAAGCCCTGCAGGCAGATTGCAATGATCGCGATAGTCAGAAAGAAGCTGGATTCCATAGCGGTCGGCGGTCGCGAGGTGTGCTCCTCCGGCCCGGAGTCCGTTAGCACTACGCGAGAGGCGGATCGCTGGCAGCTACAGCGGCCGTTTTTGAGTCCATGTCATCTATTGTTCTACTTTAGCGTGTTCTACTTTAGCCCGCTTCAGCTCCCGCCATTGTTCCATGCGCCCGATTCCCCTTAGAGTGACGAGTATAAGAGCCGTAACTCCAATCGCGAGGACTATCTGGGAGAGAGCCACGGCGACACCTACGGCAGCGGCTAGCAACAGAGAAGCAGCTGTGGTTAGACCTTCGACATAAGTATGCCCGCGACGGAAAATGGTGCCGGCTCCCAGAAAGCTCACACCTGTTATCACTGCTTCGATAATTCGAATCGGATCCGACGTCAATAATTCCGTCGAATGATAACTATCGAAATGCCTCACCATTGCATCGCCCAGCCCCACAAGCAAGGCCGAAGCGGCAGTCACCAACATGTGAGTTCGCAAGCCGGCGGGCTTGTCGGCAAGCTCACGTTCTAAGCCTATAGCTGCGCCCAGCACCATAGCTATTATCACGGTCCCCAGCTGATCGAGACTGTCCATAGGTTTCGATTGTCGTGCCGGTCTCTTTCACAAAGGCTGTCCTGCATCTGCAAAACAGCACAGGATAGCCAGTGTTTCGCTTCGTCTGCTGTTCAAAATTGATCAGGTCTGGCACGCACGAGGCTGACGACTAACTCGTCCTTCGGTGACATAGCTGGCGCGTATTTGTGTTTTGCAGTTTCTGCAGCCGGGTCCTGGCTAAGTGGTTCCTAGGAAATCTCAGATTGTTCAATTCTGACCAGATTTCATTGCTCCGACCTCTGAGAATCCACTGGGTTGATGAGCAAGCCACGTGACTAACGAGCTGAAGGGGGAAGCAGTTTTGATACGAGCTTGATGTCATGCCACAAATCTGAACCCAATGGGAGGCAACGATGGAGTTGAGCAAGTGCCGTTTCTATTCCGGCGGAGAGGGAATGAACTTTTCAATTTACTCAGATGCGTTGTGTCGGGCTCGTTACCGGGAGAGTATCAGTGTGCCTTTCGGAGACGCCCGCGTAGATGTGTATGAAATTGAACCCGCAGCAGAGAGTCACTGGATCGTGGTCAAGCAGAAGAAAGTGGAATCAGAAGGCCATGAATACAAGTGGTTCGTGCGAAATGGGAATAGATTTCTGGAACGGGAAGGCACAGAAATGTCGGCGGCCCTCAAGGCAAAAATCTTTGATAAGTTTCCAAGCCTTGGGCCCCAACCGGGCTCCCTGGTGGCCTAAGAAAGGCCACGAAGCCAAGGCTCCCTCGAAGTCCAACAAGCAGATCTTTCTCCAGCAGGATTGTCCAATCCTAAAAAGCGGAGCCACTTGCTCAGCTGACACTGACGATAAAGTGGGCTCTTCCCACAAGAAGGAGAGCCCACCTCACAGGTCCTGCGAGCACAGGTAGCGCCGTATGTCCGATCCAGGCAAGAATAGGGAAGATCGAAATGAAGGCCAGAAATGGCTACATCGCGAGGGGCAACCACCAGACACCGCCTCGGAGGGACTGCAAATCGATCAGGACCCGGCTTTTCAGGAGTTGGCTTGGAAGCTACAGCGATTCGGCTGGTGGGTGATGCTCTTGAGCGTCGTGGCGGCCATTTTGGGTTATCTGGGACCGGGACTGATGACTGACAGTCAAGTGGGAAGCGGAAGCGTAAGATTGGAATACAATCGCTTCATTCATTATGGAGCTGTAACACGCCTACGGATTCATCTCAAGCCAACCACCCATCGGAAGGATCATATTGATTTGCAGCTAAATCATCAGTACCTGGATCGATTTCAAGTGCAGCAAGTAACTCCTTATCCCGAAGGGGTTCGTGCTCCTCTTGTTGACGGAGTCGTCTATACCTTTGCTGTAGGGTCAAATGGCGACTCGGTTGTCGGCTTCGACCTGCTCCCCCTATATCCTGGTCTTCTTCGGGGCCAAGTGGAGGCATTAGACGAACGCGTCGATTTCAAGCAGTTCGTCCTTCCTTGACCAGCACCGCAAGCACAAGAACACTTCAGCGGCAGAGTTGATGGAGAGTTCATATGGAGCCGGTTGTTCGTGCCTTGGCGATCTATGTTCTATTGATGATCGTGTTTCGAATCGCAGGCAAGCGCACATTGGCACAAATCACAACCTTCGACTTCATCCTGCTTCTTATTGTGAGCGAAGCCACGCAGAACGCTTTGATCGGGAATAACTACTCGTTGACCAACGCGGCCCTGGTCATTGTCACCTTGGTTGGAACCGAAATTGGCTTATCCGTGCTGAAGGAGAAGTGGCCCCGCTTGGACAAATGGATTGAAGGATTGCCTTTGGTCATCGTCGATCACGGCCGACCGATTAAGGAACACATGGAGAGGGCTCGAGTTGATGAGTCCGATATCCTGACCGCCGCTCGCGAACTGCAGGGTCTGGAACGTATGGATCAAATCAAATACGCTGTGCTGGAACGGAATGGAGCTATCTCCGTTATTCCGAAATCACGAACCTGAATCTACTGCGAGTTAAAGAACCTGAAGCCTGAATCACGTTGCCTCCCTGTCGCTCAGAACGGCACTAGGACGCGTCTCGGCGAAGCCACAAACCAAAGTAGGTAGTCTGCTGACGGAGCAAACATCGTCGTCCTGCCCCTGGGCCATAAGAGCTCGTCTAGAGGCGGACAGAATCGTTGCGACTGCCCGCGAAGGCTGCCGTTCCGTCACTATGATGGGAGTTAGATAATGTGTGGGGGAGAAGGAGATTGAAGTGCTTGTCCTACTCATGGAATAGGACTTTCTGTTTCAACTGGATCGTTCCATCCACTCCACTTGAAACTACCTCATCTCCTTCTCTGCTCTGAACCATAGCAGACCCTCGAAAGCAAGACCGTTCACTTTTGCACATCTGGACGCAATTTATCGACAGGCCTGCCGTCTTGCCAACCTGGTCCCGACTTCCCAACCGGGCAGAACGAATCAGCGAAACAAGCGGCATCAGCCAACCATACCCGACTCAACAGCAGGAAGGTCGCTATAAGGAACTCTCATCATCCAGAACACCGGCAGAAGAATGTTCGAGTATCCATGACCATTCAGAGAATACACGAGCAGGTTCACAGTTGTATGAGGATCAATATTGAACAGCACGAGATCTGGCAGTCTGTCAGGATTTCGCTGTGGCAAAGATCTGGAAGGAACAAAAGGAGAAAGAATGAAATATTCACAACAAGGGAAGCTCGGATACCTGCTGGCCTGGTTATTGGGGATCCCAATTCCGATTCTGCTCGTGATTTTTCTGCTTCGTGGCTGTAACTGATCTGATGGTTGCGATATCACCAGCCTATTGTTTGTTCAGACCTCGAGGATTTGAGCATCACGAGCGGTCTTGATCGCTTCTAGAACCAGAAGCTCAATAGGGACTCCGTGGTGGAACACCATTTTGAAAGGAGGCTGAATTGATCGACAGCGGCAAACTGAGCGCCGTAGAACCCGCTCCTGCTGGATGGAATCCTCTCATTCGTCGTCGGACTACTTACCATTAAGCAGTGACGTGACGGCTGACGTCTGCGTGGTCGGCGCAGGCATTGCGGGAATTACGACAGCTTATCTCCTGGCCAGAGAAGGTAAGTCGGTGGTTGTTCTGGATGATGGGCCGGTGGGTGGTGGGGAGAGACGCGGGCATTGTATTGGGACAACCAAGTGCCCTACCATT
>Ga0075421_100013565_pt1 | contig 10163 bp, 10 predicted proteins | sample SoiMetdeltSBSDD5_FD_75292 | JGI IMG/M metagenome (GOLD analysis project Ga0075421, IMG submission 75292) | Bulk soil microbial communities from a Populus tree surrounding site in Tennessee, USA - Soil MetaG P. deltoides SBSDD5 | ecosystem: Environmental > Terrestrial > Soil > Tree plantation... | reverse complement strand
GCGGGAAAATTGTCGATCTGGAGATTCCGCTCGCGCCGCCGCGAGGCGTGGTATCGAAGTTCGGCCATTTGCCTCCGCAGCATGTTTGGATCGAATCGCGCAAGCTGGACGGCAACGTCGGCTACATCGCGTTCAACATGTTCCTTGATCCGGCGCGGCTCATGCCCGCGTTTGAGGAGGCGATCAAGAGCCTTCAGCAGACAGAGGGGATCGTTATTGATCTGCGCGGCAATCCGGGCGGAATCGGCATCATGGCCACGGGGATGGCCGGCTGGTTCATCGAAAAGCGCGACCTCCGGCTGGGCACGATGCAGATGCGTCAGGCTCCGTTGCAATTCGTGGTCAATCCGCGGCTGCCGGCGTTTCGGGGATTGCTCGCGATCCTGGTGGATGGCTCCTCAGCGTCGACGTCGGAAATATTCGCCGGGGGCATGCAGGATTTGAAGCGGGCCCGTATTTTCGGGACGCGAACGGCTGGAGCGGCGCTACCGTCGTTTATCGAGAAGCTGCCCAACGGTGACGGCTTTCAAACCGCTGCCGCCGATTACATTTCCGAGGGCGGGAAACGACTGGAGGGCTTGGGTGTTACACCGGACGTGGAGGCAGTTCCAACTCGGGAATTGCTGCTTGCCGGACGGGATGCGGCGCTCGACGCCGCGGTAAACTGGATTCATACCAAATGAAGCGCTCCACCTGGATACTGCTCACGCTCGCGGCAGGCTTCGTACTCTATGCCGCCGATCCGCTGCCGACCGGGGAGGCGATACTCGACAAGTACATCGCCGTGACGGGGGGCAAAGCCGAATACGAAAAGGTGCGCACGCAGATTTCCAATGCCGTTATGGAATTCACCGGCAAAGGCGTCAAGGCGAACATGACGATGTATCACGCCGAGCCAGCCAAAAGTTATACGGTCGTGGAGATTGAAGGCATCGGCAAAATGGAGGAAGGGACGGACGGGTCGACGGTCTGGGAGCGGTCGGCGATCAAGGGGCCGCGGATCAAGACGGGCGAGGAAAGAGCGGTGTCGCTGCGCGGAGCCGACATCCGGCACGACATCCGTTGGCGGGATTACTTCACCAAGGTCGAATGCACGGGCATCGAGCCGATCGACGGGCGCATCTGCTATCGCGTCGTGCTCACGCCGCGCGACGGGCAGCCCGAGACCCGCTATTACGACAAAACTTCTTTTCTGCTGGTCCGAACGAACATGATCATGAAGACCGAAATGGGCGAGGTACCTGCGGAAAGCATGGTCAGCGACTATCGCAAAGTGGATGGCGTTTTGATGCCGTTTCTGGTGAAGCAGAAGGTTCTCGGTCAGGAATTTACGGTTACCGTGCAGAGCATCAAGAATAATGTCGAGATTCCCAAAGATCGCTTTGCGCTACCGGACGACGTGAAGGCGCTCGCCAACCTGCCCAAATAGCTCCAAGAGACACTTCAGCCCAGAGAAAGAGCGTCGCGGGCGGCCGGGCCTGTCGGACTTTCGCCGTGGGTGTCCGGCCGCCAATGGATTGGGCCGCATCTTCGGGGGCATTGGGAACGCTGGATGGCGGAACGTCTACCCGTCGATTCGATGCTCGACCCTCTGGATTATGATGCTCAAGAATCGCGATTCTCTCGTTGATTCCGTCGACGCCATACCTATAGTTGGCCGCCGTTAGCCGTTGACGGGCTCCGGAACTCCAGTACCACCGTAATGCGACGCATGCTGGCCAGCATGTACTTCTGATCGGATCATAGCGCGAACGGGTTCGGATTCGGCGGATCCAACGCGGCAACACCTTGAAACGGCTGGCTTTCTATTTTTGGTTTTGCTGTGATTGCGGGCGGGCTACCAGAGGCTGGTGAAAGAAATGCGCTGACGAACAAGCTAAAGCTTGTTCCACAGTGACTGCAATTCCTTGATTTGTCGTGGTGGAACATGCTTTAGCTTGTTCGTTCGGGTTTGCAGTAAGCTCAGAGAACGTCAGCGAAGCCGCGCTTCATATGGCGGAAAAACAATCCACCCAGAATAAAGGTCACGATCGCGCAGATCATCAGAATCCCCAGGTCAGCGGCGTCGGGAGCGTTATACGAAAGTAGCATCTGGCGATATGCCTGGACGACGTAGGCGAGCGGATTCCCCGCTAGCAGGAATTGCAAATTTTCCGGGACAAGATCTCTCGTGATGAAGATGGGCGTTAGCCAGAACCAGAACGTGAGCACCACGCTGACCATCTGCGCCGTGTCGCGCAGGTAGACCTGAAGGCTGGCGGTGATCCATCCGAGGCCGATGGAGAACAAGCCGAGCGGCACGAGATAGAGCGGAAGCAACAGCAGCAGTGGGCTGATGTGATTTTCCGTCACGGCGATCGCCGCGATGACCAACACCAGCGCCATCACGTGGCTGATCAGCGAGGAGAGAAAGACCGAGACCGGCACCACTTCGGACGGGAACATGGTCTTGGTTATCAGATTCGAGTGTTCGAGCAAAGCGTTCGACGATCGCTGCACGGTGTCGGTGAACAGCAGCCACGGAAGCATGCCGGCGAACAGGTACAGCGAGTAACTCTGGGTGACCTCGCCTGGGGGCAGCTTCATCTTCAGGCAAACGGTAAACACGAAGGTCCAACTCATCAGCAGGACCAGCGGATGAATAATCCCCCACAGCCATCCCACAGCCGAGCCGACGAAGCGCTGTTCAAAATCGCGGCGCACCAGTTGGAAGATCAGGCCGCGACGCTCTACCAGGTTTCTCGCGAACAGGGTTCCAGGGAGGTGGGCCATAATTAATTATGTACCACTACAATCCCGAAACTGCGCTCGAGGAGTTGAATGACGAAGCGGTGCTGCCGCATCCGGTCCACTTGCGCGACATGATCGTCCGGGCCAGACTTCAGCCGGAGCGCGCCGTGGCTTTGAATCGCACCTTTCAAGACTATCTGCACGCCTTTGGCGAACTGCAGAAGATGGTCCAGCCGGTGCTCGAAGAGTTAACCCGAACGGAACGGAAATAGCGCTTTCTTACTTCTTTACTTCTTCGCCCTTTTTCAACAAACTTGGCGGTTTACGCTGTTTCTTCTGATCGGTGGCGGCTTTCTTCTCTGAGGCCTGACGCTCTTCCAGGTCCTTGGGCTGCATTACGGACTCGATCTCCTTTTTCTCGCGTTCGGCTTTGGCTCGGACGCCGGTTGAGCGGGACGCGAGATCTTCCTGAGCGAGCTCCAGGCTGTCGGCGGTAGTTTCGATGGCCTGCTTCAGCGACATCTGGTAGCGGCTGAGATCCTTGGGCGCCGATTCCTCGAATTTCTGCAGCAGGGGAAGCATCTCTTTCTCAGCCTGCGCTACCGCCGCTACGCCCAGATCGACAGCCACTTTTCGCTTCAGCGCGTCATCGGTCACGGTGTCGATAGCGTCGATTATTTTGGTGTAGTCGTCGAGCAGATCGTGGATCAGCGCCGACCGGCCTGGCTTGGTGGAGGCGAAGAGCTGCTGCAGCAGGTCGATACGCTGGCGAGCGAAATGTATGTACAGTTTGAGCCGCTCGTTCGGCTCCTGCGTCAGACGAATCTGGTCAACTTCGTCCGCGGTAAGAAAGTCCCGCTGGGCCGCCATCGGCAGCGCTAGGGCGAGACCAAGGAGAATCACAGGAATCTTCATTTCTTTTTTCTCGTCATGATTGCGTGCAGGAGCCGCTCGTGCGTCTCCAGCAACTTTTCCTTCAGCTTTTCGATCAGGGGGCGGTCGGCCTCATTCATGTCGCGAGAAAAGGCCTCAACACTGCGAAGTAAACTTCTGGTCTTGATTTCGGCGATCTTAAAGTATTTCGGACTCTTGATCGGGTCCTTGCCACTTTCCTTGAGTGACATCTCGGCCAGCTCCACTGACTGCGCAACCTCTTCGAGCAGCTCGGTTGTTTGCTGCAGATTCCCGGCGGCGTAGGCGCGGCGGCTGTCTTTGAGGATTTGTTCGGCATGCTCGAGCGCCGCGCGCGAGCGCTTCTCGAGATTGGGCTCGGCCCGCACCTGATTCAGCTCGGCAAGCAGCGGGGCGGCACACATGAGAATTGGGAGCAGGAATCTCATCGTTTACTCAGCTCCTTCTCGATGATACGAATTCTTTGCCTCGCCTTGAACTCCTCGTCCTCATATTTGCCCTGAGCCGAAGCCAGGAATCTCTGATAACTTTCGAGCGCCGGTTTGTACTGCTTGGTCTTATCGAGCATGATGGCCCGGAAATAGTGATGAGCCGGTGTCTCGCCGCCCAGAGCTTTCAGGCGGTCGAGCGCTGCCATCGCCTGCGGAAAGTCATCGAGGAGGATCAACATGCCGGCCAGCTCGTTCCAGGCATCCTTGGAATCCGGACGGATCTGGGTAGCGGCGAAAAACTCGCGCGCGGCGGCTGCGTACTTCTTTTGATCTCGCAGCGAGGTTGCGTACATCATCCGGAGATCGAAATTACGGGGATCGCCCGCAGCCGCCTTCTCGAGCAGAGGCAGCGCCTTCTCGGGCTGTTTATTCAGGCGATACGCGTGTGCGAGTGCGAGGTTATTGGCTGGGGTAGGATCCTTCGCGATAGCTTTCTCCAGCCGCTCGATGGCCTCGGGGATGCGCTTCGCTTCGATCAGCAATTCGCCCAGCCTCTCCTGCGCCGCAGGGTTGTCGGAAAACTTCTGATAGATGGCAATTGCGGGCTCGGGCTGTTTGGCGGCTTCGAATAACGACGCCAATTCCAGGAGAGCGTCTTTGTAGGACGGATCGAGCGCGGCGGCCTGCTCAAAATGTCCGGCGGATTCCGGCAATCGCTTCTGCCTGGCGATTGCGCGGCCAACCCCGAGCTGCGCCGCGGCTGATTTCGGATCCAGCTCGGCGGCGGCCTTATAGTGCTGCTCGGCTGCTGCTAAATCATCGGCTTGGAGCAAGGCGTCAGCAAGATAGATTCGCGGTCGAAACTCTTTGGGTTTCTGCTCCGTCGCGTCCTGCAGATATGGCACAGCTTCGCGCGGCTGCTTCTGGGTGACCAGCAGAATCCCCAAGTTTAGTTCGGCCTCGTACAATCGCGGCTTGAGTTTCAGGACCGTCTGATAAACGGGAATCGCCTCCGCCGGCTTTCCAAGCAAGCTGTAGGACAACGCCAGATGAAACTGGGCCGCGTAATCGGAGGGATCGGCGGCGACGGCTTTGGCAAATAGCTCAGAGGCTTCCTGATAGCGGCGTTCCTCCAGTGCTTTCATACCGTCGGAGGCGAAATCGGCGGCGATAAAGAGCAGCATGGCTAGGGTGGCCCACATGATTCCAGTCTACCGCTCGCGCCTGCGCTCTGTGGTAATCTGAACATAACCACCACCTTAAGGAGCAGTTACAAATGTTTCGTAATTTCGGAATCCGGCTTACCCTCGTCTTCGCCGCCATGCTTGCGGGAGCCTCGGCCGGATTGGCCCAGTCGAAAGTGGCCGTGATCAATTTGCAGCGGGCCGTGCTCGAGTCCGCCGAGATCAAAAAGGCATCGGCTGAAATGGAAGCCAAGTATAAGCCGCGCCAGGCGGAAATCGAAAAGTTGCAGAAGGAAATCCAGGCCATTCAAACGAGCCTGCAATCGGGCAAGCTCAATCCCATCGGTCAGCAGGACGCGACCGCGCAGGGCCAGCGCAAGCAACGTGAGTTGACGCGCATCACCGAAGACTTGCAGGCCGACGTGCAGCGGGAGCGGGAGGAAATCCTCTCGCGGAGCACCGACCGCATGCAGAAGGTCGTAACGAAGCTGGCGGAAGAAAAGGGATTCGACATCGTGGTGGATATCAACAATACCGTCTACTTCAAGACTGCTCTGGAGATAACCACCGAATCGATCGCCGCGTACGATAAAGCGCACCCGCCGAAGTAGGCATCTCCGATGCCAGGGTATCTGGATCGCTATGGAGAGGGACACGAGCAGCGGAGCAAGCGAAACCGCCTGATCGTGATAGCAGTGGTAGCCGTCCTTCTGGTTGGAGGGGGCCTGTATTTCGGTCTGCGAAACTACCGGCAGAAATCGCGTGTCAAGGAATTTATCGCGACGGTGCAGAAAGGCGACTATGCCAGCGCCTATCGCTTCTGGGGCTGCACGGAATCCACGCCATGCGCGGCATATCCCTTCAACAAGTTCATGGAGGACTGGGGTCCGCAAAGCTCCAATGCGCGGATTCCGTCGTTCGAGATCACCAAGAGCCGGGCCTGCGGAAGCGGCGTGATTGTCAGCGTCAATTTGGGTACTAAGGAAGAGCGCTTCTGGGTCGAAAACCGCGACATGACGATCGGGTTCTCGCCTTGGTCGGTCTGCCCCGCGCGATAGGACAAATGAAAACTATTACGTTGCCGTCCGGCCGCAAGGTTCCGGCTCTCGGCCTTGGAACCTGGAACATGGGCGAGGACACGCGTCGCCGCCCGCAGGAACTTTCGGCGCTCCAACGCGGAATTGACCTCGGGATGACCCTGATCGATACGGCTGAAATGTATGGGGAAGGCGCCGCCGAAGAGCTCATCGGGGAGGCGATCCGCGGCCGTCGCGATCGCGTGTTTATCGTTAGCAAGGTCTATCCACACAACGGCGCCCGGGCCGATGCGATCGCAGCATGTGAGCGCAGCCTGGGCCGCCTTCGCGTCGACCGCATCGACCTCTATTTATTGCACTGGCGAGGCTCTGTCCCGCTGGCCGAGACACTCGCGGTCTTCGACGAGCTGAAGCGCGGCGGCAAAATCGGCGGCTTCGGGGTGAGCAATCTTGATACGTCCGACATGGAGGAGGCTTGGGCGCTACCACACGGGCCGGAGATCGAGACGGACCAGATCCTCTATAATTTGACCCGCCGCAGCGTCGAGCACGATCTGCTGCCCTGGCTCCGCGATCATCATGTTCCGGTGATGGCTTATTCGCCGATTGAGCAGGGCCGCCTCGCGCATAATCCCAAGCTGGCTGCGATTGCGAAGAGCCGTGGCGCGACCTCCACGCAAATTGCGTTGGCCTGGCTCCTGGCGCAGCCTGCGATCATCGCCATTCCGAAATCCGGCGACCGAAAGCATGTCGAAGAGAATCGCGCTGCTGCCGATATCGAGCTGTCGGCGGAGGAACTGGCGGCGCTGGACAAAGCTTTTTCCCGCCCGGCCCAGCGTAAGCCGCTGGAGATGCTTTAGCGAACGGCTCAACGAACAAGCTAAAGCTTGTCCCACAGTGACTTCGACTCCTGGATTTGTCGTGTTCGTCTTAGAAAATGAAGCTGAGTCCGCCGCGGAAGCTGCGCGGGGTGTGCATGAGGACGATCTGGCGGCCGTCGTTTACTGAAAAGGGCATGTACCCTTCGGCCAGCAGATTCCGCAGATCCGCCGATGCCTCCATCCGGATCGGGAGCATCGAGAATGTCGGGATCGGCTGCCGCACCGCGACGTTCAGGCCCGCGTCGGCTCGCATTCGCTGTGTGGCGTAGTAGTGCGCCGGTGTCACGGATTGCCGGTCGGTCCACTGGTAGCTGGCTGTGAACTGCGTGCCGGACCACGGAGAGACGCCGGAGACCTGGGAGGTCACGGCACGCCGTCGCCCACTATGAATCATCGACCGCAGATCGTCCGGACTCTCGCTGGTAACCTGGTTCCGCTCCGCCACCAGCGCGCCGCCGGAGCCGTACATCATGCTTACTTTGAGGTTGTCGCCCAGGCGCTGCGTCACTGACGCCATGTATCCCAGGCTCTGATAGCCGCCCGCATTGAAAACCGAGCTGCTCGTGAAGGGATCCGGCAGCACATCCCAAGCTGGAAATCCCGCTGCGCCCGAGATCATCAGCGCGGCGTTGGAGACTCCCTCCCGAAATATGGCTGCGTTATAAGTACGGGAGCCCACCGTCCGGTGGTAGCCAGCCTCGAAGCTCTGGGCCTGCTGAATCCTGGCGTGGGAATTACGCGCCGAGATTTTGGGGAAAAGAGCCAGGGCGCTGATCTGGTTCTGCAATTCGCCTTCGTCGCCCATGGGATTCATGCCGAGGAACATGTCCGCGCGCGGAATCCCGGAGGTGTAACTGAACTCCACTTGCTCCGTGTCGGAAATCGAATAGATCAGGCGGCTGAATGGGCTGAAGAAATTGAGCCGTTCGGAAAAGCTGACCGCGTCGAGCGCGAATCCGTATTCGAGCCGCAACGAGTCCGTGATCTGGGTCGCATCTGCTGCGCTGAGAGAAAGCGTCCGCAGCATCGGTTCGTTCGAATTCAGACCCGGCAGCGACGCTGTGACACGGCCCGGCAGGTACATCTGCCGCATCGTGACGGTCACTTCGGGACCCTGGCCGGCGCGGCTATAGCTGGCGGCGAAGCCAGCCGACGGCGCGCCCGACTCCGGCGCATAGGCCACATTTCCGCTGAGCTGCAACTGGTTCCTGCCGAACATCGAGGTTGCCAGCGTGAACGCCGTTCCGAGATCGGATTCATTGCCAAACGAAGTTACTCTGCCGCCATCACCAGCCGAGACCCTCACCAGCGCCCGGGTATCGGAGAATATTCCCGTCGACGCCCGTCGTTCCGCGCCGTTCTCGTCGGGGTTCCAACCGGGGAGGAGCCGCAAGACCGGCCGCGTGGCGTTGGAGGTCCGCAACACCCACTTCCAGTCGTCGTTCATGATGGCCCGCTGCTCAGGAGTGGGATAGACCAGTTGCACCGAGCTGAACAGTCCCGCCAGGCTCACGTTGAGCAGAGTCCGCAGGCCGGGCTGAACGAAGATGTTGCTCTTCGACACCGGCATGAAGCTGGCGAGGGAGATCTGAATCGAATACACGCCGGCGCTGAGGCCGTCGAACGAGAACGCGCCCTTTTCATCGGTCAGCCCGCGCTCGCAAGGTTTGAAATCGCGATTGAGCAGCAGGACAACCGCGCCCATTTGCGGGATTCCCGCTGCGTCGGTCACTAAGCCCAGGATCTTGCCGGACATACCGGCGACGGTCACGGCGGGAGCGATGTTGGGGAGGCAGAGGTAGCCGAAAATTACCAGCGCACCGGCCCACGACCTGCTGGAGCTCGCTCGGACTACCGGGTTCGGGATTTGCGGAGTTTCGCGCATCCTCGCAAGAGTACCCTAATCTAATTTACCGTAAAACTGACGTTGGGGGTTAACGTCTGCTTCTTGATGCTGTCGGTGACCTTAATCTTCAGCGTGTATTGTCCCGGCTCCAACCTTGAGAGCGGCAACAATTTTTCAAGCGTCACCTGGGACGTCGACGAGCCTGGGATCGCCGAAATCGGCTCGCTCAACGCCGGAAATACAGGCTCATTCGCGCCGTTTTTCAGGATTTCATACTCCACCGTGCCCTGCGGCTTTTGCTTCTCATCGGCGCCGAAATTATACGCCTTCATGTAGATGCCCATCTTCTCGTCGCGACGGAAGGTATTGGAGAGCCGCGGACGCACCTTGGTGGAGCCGATCACAAACTGTCCTGTTCCAATGCTCTTGGTTGGGACCTTCTCGATCAGGTCAGCCAGCACAAGCGTGCTCGACGCCAGCTTTTCGGCGTCGTAATGAGGAACGTTCAGCGCCAGCTCATAGTTGTTCATGTTTCCGCCCACTACGTCGCGAACGACGACGTTCAGGCGATACATTCCCGGCGCCAGCGGAATCGACTTCTGATAAATCGATGCCCTCTTGCTGTGCTCGGCCAGGAAGTCGGCCGGCGAGTCTACCGTTACCGTGTCTTCGAACACGTTAATAACGCGGCGTGACATCGTCGTGATTCGGCTATACAGATTCACGACCGCTCTCTGGACGCCATCCTTGGCCTGGAACTGCAGATCCTTATTCTCGAGCTGCACCGTGACGTTAGTGAGCACGGAGGATTCGGTCAGCGGGAAATAATCCGCCTGCACTCGTACCGGAAGGATATTGAACTTGATGGTCGAGTTCACCGACGCTTCCAGATCCTTAAACTTCACTACGGGAGGCTTCTGAAGCTTCGCGAACTGCTCGAGGCGCTCAAACTGATTCATCCTGGAGGTCTGGCCACCAAACGCCTGGCCGAGCCTGGTGCCGTCGGTCCGATTGAAGCGATCCGTTTTGGATGCCATTCCCATCTGCTCCATCAGGGTGAGTCCGGCGTTCGGAACCATGAGGAGAGCGTCTTTCTCTGACGGATCCATGGTCATGCGGTACTCACCCGTCATGGTCGGATC
>Ga0075421_100013564_pt1 | contig 10163 bp, 9 predicted proteins | sample SoiMetdeltSBSDD5_FD_75292 | JGI IMG/M metagenome (GOLD analysis project Ga0075421, IMG submission 75292) | Bulk soil microbial communities from a Populus tree surrounding site in Tennessee, USA - Soil MetaG P. deltoides SBSDD5 | ecosystem: Environmental > Terrestrial > Soil > Tree plantation... | reverse complement strand
GGCGGCTGCGTGATCGCGTCCTCGTAGCGGTGGCGCCGCTTGATCTTGCCGGCATGCTGGTAGATGTCGAGCGTCGCCTCGAACGCGGCGCGCGTGATGTCGACGTGGGGCGACCAGTTGCCGAGCTTCTGGTAGGCGCCAATCGTCTTGGTCAGCACACCGATGTCGATGCCGGGAAAGAACGGCGCTTCACGCTTCGCTACTTCCGCTGCCGGCGTGGCGATCAGCCACGCGCGGCCCTTGCGATAGGCGCGCATGAACTTTTTCGCCATGTCGCTCGCTAGCCATTCGCGGGTCGCGGCGAGGCTCGAGAACGCGCACGGCCCGATCGGCACGCCGACCGCGGCTACGATGTGGCCGACTCCCTCATGCTCGAGCTGCTGAGGTGCCGGCCCCTGCAGATGAACGTACTCGGCGGTTCCCTGCTTGAAGGCGGCGATCATCTTGTCCGCCGAGCCGGCGTCGACCGCCTTGATCGCGGCGTATTCGAGCCCGCTCTTGAAGCACGCGTACTGGAACATCACGGTCGGCTGGCCGCCATGATCGACCAGCACCTCGCGTCCCTTCAGCCGCTGCCAGCTGAAATTCGGCTCTGCCTTGCGGCCGACGAGGAAGAATCCGTCCTTCTCGTTGATCTGCGCGAAATGCAGCGCCGGCGGCGTCTTGCCCTGCTCGAGCGCGCTGATGGCTTGCGAGGGCGCCGACTGCGCGACGTGAACGCTGCCGTCGACGAGCCCTTCGATCGCGGACTTGCCCGGCGGCGACACCGAGTGCTTCGGGCGCAACCCCTCTTCTTCGAGGAAGCCGCACGCGATCGTCGCGATCAGCGGCGAATAGAACGCCGAAAAGCGCGTGAATTGAATGCTGATGTCTTGTGTCAAGGCCGTCTCCTGTTACTTGCGCATGGATATCATGACGCATTCTCGAGGCTGCCAGCCGTCACATGAGCGAAAGTCCCGTTCCCGTCATCGCAATCGACGGCCCTTCGGCGTCCGGCAAAGGCACGATCGCAAAACGTGTAGCGCAAGCGCTGGGCTTTCATTACCTGGAGAGCGGCGCGCTGTACCGGCTCGTCGCTTTGGCAAGCCTCGAAGCCGGCGTTCCGCCTCGTGAGGAAGGGCGGCTCGTGTCGATCGCCGCGAATCTGCCGGTGGAATTCCGCGGGGAGCAGATCCTCCTCTCGGAAAAAGACGTGACCGACGCAATCCGCGACGAGGCCGTGGGTATACGGGCTTCGGAAATTGCCGGGGTGCAGCGTGTACGGGCGGCTTTGCTGGACCGTCAGCGCGCGTTCCGGCGGCCGCCCGGGCTGGTCGCCGAGGGGCGGGACATGGCGAGCGTGGTCTTTCCTGACGCGCGCCTCAAAGTATTCCTGACCGCGAGCCTCGAAGCGCGTGTCGAGCGCAGACATAAGCAGTTGATCGACAAAGGAATCCATGCTACCCTGCGCACCCTTTTCCGAGACCTCGCCGAGCGCGACGCGCGCGACGCAGCCCGGAGCGTCGCGCCGCTGGTCGCCGCGTCTGATGCGGTGCACATCGATGCTACGAACCTGAGCGTCCAGGACGTTGTCGCAGAGGTATTGAAGAGATTTCGGAATTTGAAGTAAACGGACGGGTCGGTCGCGTGCCGGCCCGATGTGCAACCCAACCCGCGGGCGGCAAGCCTGCGACTGAACCAAGGCCAAGCCCCACATGTCGAGTGTGTCCCCAAGCGTTTCCGCGCCGCACGCCCCAGAGTCGTTCGCCGCACTGTTCGAAGAAAGCCTGACCCGCAAGGAAATGCGGATCGGCGAAGTGATCACCGCCGAAATCGTCAGCGTAGACGACAACTTCGTGGTGGTGAACGCAGGCCTCAAATCGGAAAGCATTATCCCGGTGGAGGAGTTCCGCAACGATGCGGGCGGCCTCGACATCAAGCCGGGCGACTTCGTCTCGGTCTCGATCGAAGCGCTCGAAGACGGATACGGCGCAACCCGCCTGTCGCGCGACAAAGCGAAGCGTCTCGCCGCGTGGCTCGACCTGGAGAAGGCGCTCGAGACCGGCGCAAAGATCGAGGGCATGATCACCGGCAAGGTGAAGGGTGGCCTGACCGTCATGGTGAAGGGCATCCGCGCGTTCCTGCCCGGGTCGCTGGTCGACCTGCGTCCGGTGAAGGACACCACGCCGTACGAAGCGAAGCAGATGGAGTTCAAGGTCATCAAGCTCGACCGCAAGCGCAACAACGTGGTCGTTTCGCGCCGCGCGGTGCTCGAGGAAACGGCGGGCGCGGAGCGCGAAGCGCTGCTCTCGACGCTGCAGGAAGGCGCGGTGGTCAAGGGCATAGTGAAGAACATCACCGACTACGGCGCGTTCGTCGATCTCGGTGGAATCGACGGGCTGCTGCACATTACCGATCTTGCCTGGCGGCGCGTGAAGCACCCGTCCGAGGTCGTGAACGTCGGCGACGAGGTCACCGCGAAGGTGCTCAAGTTCGATACCGAGAAGAACCGCGTCTCGCTCGGCCTGAAGCAGCTCGGCGAAGATCCCTGGGTCGGCATCGGGCGGCGATACCCGCAGGGCACCCGCCTGTTCGGCAAGGTGACCAACCTCACCGACTACGGCGCGTTCGTCGAGGTCGAAGCCGGAATCGAAGGCCTGGTGCACGTCTCCGAGATGGACTGGACGAACAAGAACGTGCATCCGTCGAAGGTCGTGCAGGTCGGCGACGAGGTCGAGGTGATGATCCTCGAGATCGACGAGGAGCGCCGGCGCATCTCGCTCGGCATGAAGCAATGCATGCCCAACCCGTGGGAAGACTTTGCGCGCGAGTACAAGAAGGGCGACCGCGTCAAGGGCACGATCAAGTCGATCACCGATTTCGGCGTGTTCGTCGGCCTGCTGGGCGGCATCGATGGGCTGGTGCACCTGTCGGACCTGTCCTGGAGCGAGCCCGGCGAGGAAGCCGTGCGCAAGTTCAAGAAAGGCGACGAGCTCGAGGCGGTGGTCCTGTCGATCGACGTCGAGCGCGAGCGCATCTCGCTCGGCGTCAAGCAGATGGAAGGCGACCCCTTCACGAACTTCATTGCCAGCCACGACAAGAACAGCGTGGTGCCGGGCGCGGTGAAGTCGGTCGATGCGAAGGGCGCGGTCATCGCGCTGACTCCCGAGGTCGAGGGCTACCTGCGCGCTTCGGAATTCTCGCGCGAGCGGATCGAAGACCTGCGCACCGAGCTCAAGGAAGGCGACACGGTCCAGACGATGATCATCAACGTCGACCGCAAGAATCGCTCGATCAACCTGTCGGTGAAGGCCAAGGATCTCGCCGAGGAGACCGAGGCGATGAAGCAGTTGCGGACCGAGAACGCCGCGGCGAGTGCCGGGGCGACGAACCTCGGTGCGCTGCTGCGCGCCAAGCTCGACAAGGGCACACCCGGCCAGCAGTAGGCGGGCCGTCCTGACGATTGGTTAAGGGAGGACCGTCGTGACGAAGTCCGAACTGATTGCGCGACTGGCGCAGCGCTATCCGCAGCTCGTGGCGAAGGATGCCGAGTACGCCGTGAAGATGATCCTGGACGCGATGACGCATTCGCTCGTCGGAGCGAACCGGATCGAGATTCGCGGCTTCGGCAGCTTCGGGCTCAATTACCGGCCGCCGCGCGTCGGCCGCAACCCGAAGTCGGGCGAGAAGGTGCACGTGCCGGAGAAGTACGTTCCGCACTTCAAGGCTGGCAAGGAATTGCGCGAGCGCGTCGACGGCGCCCCGGTCCCGGCCGGGCACTCGGTGCCCGCGCACCCGAGGACCGCGCAGCCGTAACGGGGGCCAGCGCGGAGGCGCACCGCCCTGAACCGCGCCAATCCCGATGCGTGTTCTGACCTGGGTAATCCGGCTCGTGATCTTCCTGTTCCTGCTTGCTTTCGCGGCGCGGAACACCGAACTGGTCACGCTGCGCTTCTACTTCGATCTCGCCTGGCAGATGCCGCTGGTGGCGCTGCTGGTGGCTTTCTTCGTCGCCGGCGCGCTGCTCGGAGTCGCGGCAGCGCTCGGCGTGCTGATCCGCCAAAGACGCGAGATCGGCAGGCTCGAGCGCGAGGCAGATGCACGCAGCGCGCTGCCGCGCCAGGCTCCGCCCGCGGCCGAAGGGTGAGGCCGGGTCACCACTTTCGGCGACGAGCGATGGAATTCGAATACTGGTGGCTGCTGGGGTTTCCGCTGTTCTTCGGGCTGGGGTGGCTCGCGGCGCGCATCGACATCCGCCACTTGCTGCGGGAATCGCGCTCGCTGCCGCGGTCCTATTTCCGCGGCCTCAATTTCCTGCTGAGCGAGCAGCCCGACAAGGCGATCGAGGCCTTCATCGAGGTCGTGAAGGTCGATCCCGAGACCGTCGACCTGCACTTTGCGCTGGGCAGCCTTTTTCGCCGGCGCGGGGAATACGACCATGCCATTCGCATGCACCAGAACCTCGTCGAGCGCACGGACCTCGCTGCCGACCAGCGCGCTCACGCGCAATTCGAGCTGGGCCTGGATTACCTGAAGGCAGGAATCCTGGACCGCGCCGAGGAGGTCTTCAGCCGGATGGTCGATGGGCCGGGGGCGAACGAGGCGCGACGCCACCTGCTGGAGATCTACCAGGCGGGCAAGGAGTGGCAGAAGGCAATCGACGTCGCGCGCGCCATTGAATCCGATCCCGCCGAACCGCGCTCGGCGGAGATATCCCACTTTCTGTGCGAGCTGGCAGCGGGCGACGCAATGCACTCGCGCCCGGACGCTGCGCGCGCACACCTGGAGCAGGCGCTCGAAGCGAACCGCAGGTGCGTGCGTGCAAGCGTCCAGCTCGGCGACCTCGAGCGCGCAGCAGGCAATACCGATCGCGCAATCGAGCAATGGAAGCGCATCGAGCAGCAGAATCCCCCCTATCTCGCGCTCGTCGCGCAGCGCCTGCTCGAAGCGCACCGCGACGCAGGCCGGCTGGAAGAGGGCCTCACGCTGATCGCCGGTTATCTGGAGCGCTATCCGTCGCTCGACCTGCTCGACTCGGTGTTCCAGTACACGCTCGAAGCGAAGGGTGCGACCGCCGCGTACCGGCTGGTTCGCGACGAGCTGCGCAGAAACCCGACGCTGCTCGGCCTGGACCGGCTGCTCGAGGCGCAGATCATGGGAGATTCCCATCCCGAGCGCAGGCGTGATCTCGAGCTGGTGAAGAATCTGGTTCACGGCCAAACCCGCAAGCTCGCTCGATACCGCTGCGAGAGCTGCGGGTTCAAGGCGCGCCAGTTCCATTGGCGCTGTCCGGGTTGCGGCGGCTGGGAAACGTATCCCCCCCGGCGATCCGAGGAGTTCGAGCTGACACCATGAACGTCACAGTCATCGGCACCGGGTACGTCGGCCTCGTCACCGGCGCGTGCCTTGCGGACATGGGCAACCATGTGTTTTGCCTCGACCTCGACGAGGCCAAGGTGCGCATGCTGAATGCAGGCGGGATCCCGATCTTCGAGCCGGGGTTGGAGGCTGTCGTGCGCAGGAACGAAGCGGCCGGAAGACTGGTGTTCTCCACTGATGTCGCCGCCAGCGTTCGCCACGGCACGCTGCAATGCATCGCGGTCGGCACGCCGCCCGACGAGAACGGATCCGCGGACATGCGGCACGTGCTCGCGGCGGCAACCAGTATCGCGCGGCACATGGATGAATACCGCGTGATCGTCAACAAGTCGACCGTGCCGGTGGGTACGGCCGATCGGGTGCGCGATGCGATCGCCGAGGAGCTCGCGCGCCGCGGTGCGGCGATCGAGTTCAGCGTGGTGTCGAACCCCGAGTTCCTGAAGGAGGGCAATGCGGTCGAGGACTTCATGCGCCCCGATCGGATCATCGTGGGCTCGGACGACGAGCGCGCAACGCAGCTGCTGCGCGAGCTGTATGCCCCGTTCCAGCGCAACCACGAGCGCCTGATGCTGATGAGTGTTCGCTCGGCTGAGCTGACGAAGTATGCGGCGAACGCGATGCTGGCCACCCGCATCTCGTTCATGAACGAGCTCGCCAACCTCGCCGAGCGTCTGGGCGCGGACATCGAGGAGGTGCGCCGCGGCATCGGCTCGGACCCGCGGATTGGCTATCACTTCCTCTATGCGGGAGCCGGATTCGGCGGCTCCTGCTTCCCGAAGGACGTGCGCGCGCTGCAGAACTCGGCGCAGGAAGTCGGCCGGCCGCTCGGCGTCCTCGCAGCCGTGGAACGCGCCAATGAGGCGCAGAAGCGTGTGCTCGGCGACAAGATTCGCGCGCGCTTCGGTGCGACGCTCGCCGGGCGGCGCATTGCGCTGTGGGGACTCGCCTTCAAGCCGAATACGGACGACATGCGCGAGGCGCCGAGCCGGGTCGTGATCGAAGACCTGCTCGCATCGGGCGCCCGGGTGCGCGCCTACGACCCCGTTGCGCGGGACGAAGCGCGCCGGATCTATCGCGACGAGCCGCGCGTCGAGATCGTCGATTCCGCGCTCGATTGCGTGAACGGCTGCGACGCGCTTGCGATCGTCACCGAGTGGCAGGAATTCCGGAGCCCGGATTTCGCCGAGCTTGCACGCCGGCTGCGCGCGCCTGCGATCTTCGACGGACGCAACCTGTACGACCCGGCGGCGGTTCGCGCGCATGGGATCGAGTATTTCCCGATCGGACGGCGCCCATGAAGGCGCCCGACTTGCGCGCGGCGCGCGTCATGGTCGTCGGCGACGTGATGCTCGATCGCTATTGGTTTGGCGAAGCGTCGCGCATCTCGCCCGAGGCGCCGGTGCCGGTGGTGCTGTTCAGCAAGGAGGTCGACAAGGCGGGCGGGGCCGCGAACGTTGCCTGCAATTGTGCCGCGCTGGGCGCGACGACCCAGCTGCTGTCCGTCATAGGAGACGATCCGGAAGGCGAGCAGCTGCGCAAGCTGCTCGAGGCGGCGCGCGTGCGGACCAGCTTCCACAAGGATCGCTTGATCAAGACTACGCAGAAGTTGCGGGTCCTGACGCCCCGGCAACAGCTGCTGCGCATCGACTTTGAAACCAGTCCTTCGCGCGAAGTGCTGGCATCGAAGCTCGCGGACTTCAAGTCAGGGCTGGCGGGATGCAACGTGATCATCCTGTCCGATTACGGCAAGGGGGGCCTCGCCCATATCCAGCAGATGATCAAGCTTGGGCGCGCGGCGGGCAAGAAGGTATTGGTCGACCCCAAGGGGGACGACTACTCGCGGTACAAGGGTGCGCACATCCTGACGCCGAACCTCGCCGAGTTGCGGGACGTCGTCGGCAGCTGGAAGAGCGAGGCAGACCTCGAGCGCCGCGCGCAAAAGCTGCGCAAGCAGCTCGGCGCCGAGGCGCTGCTGCTGACGCGCGGCGCAGAAGGAATGTCCCTGTACCGCGATGCCCGCACGGTGCACGTCAAGGCCGAGAAGCGCGAGGTGTACGATGTCAGCGGCGCGGGTGACACCGTGATTGCGACGCTTGCGACGATGCTCGCCGCAGGCGTCGCGCTCGAGCCCGCGGTGCGGCTGGCGAATCGCGCCGGCGGCATCAAGGTCACGAAGCTGGGAACCGCGGTCGTCACCAGGAAAGAGCTCTTCGGATAACGCATGTATTACGTCGTCACCGGCGCAGCCGGGTTCATTGGCTCTCGGCTCGTCCTGGCCCTCAACCGGGCCGGGATCACGTCGATTCTTGCGGTCGACAACCTTGAGACCGCGGACAAGTTCCGCAACCTCGCGGGCTGCGAGATCGACGACTATCTCGACAAGCGTGATTTTCTCGAGCGGATCGCGACGAACCAGTTCGACGATGCCGTAGAGGCAGTGCTGCACCAGGGCGCGTGCTCGGACACGATGCAGTCCGACGGCCGCTACGTGATGGAGAACAACTACCGCTATTCGCGGGTGCTGCTCGACTGGTGCCAGGACGAGGAAGTGCCGTTCCTGTACGCCTCGTCGGCCGCGGTGTATGGCGCAGGCCGCAAGTTCTCCGAGGAGCGCGCGCACGAGGCGCCGCTGAACGTCTACGCGTACTCGAAGTTCCTGTTCGACCAGGTCGTGCGCCGCAGGCTGCCAGGGCGGACGAGCCAGATCATCGGGCTGCGCTACTTCAACGTCTACGGCCCCAACGAGGCGCACAAGGGCCGAATGGCATCGGTCGCGCTGCACGCCTATCAGCAGCTCATGGCGGACGGGCGAGTACGCCTGTTCGTCGGGTCCGATGGATTCGCCGATGGCGAGCAGCGCCGCGATTTCATCCATGTCGACGACGTCGCGAACGTCAACCTGCATTTCCTGGAGCACCCGGAAGTCTCGGGTATCTACAACTGCGGCACCGGCCGCGCGCAGAGCTTCAACGACGTCGCGACCGCCGTCATCAATTCGGTGCGCGAGGCATATGGCGAGCCGCGCCTCCCGACGAGCGACCTCGCGTTGCAGGGACTGATCCAGTACATCCCCTTTCCGCCGCAACTCGAAGGCAAGTACCAGAGCTTTACCGAGGCGGATCTCGGCCAATTGCGCGCCGCCGGGTACCCGGGCGACTTCCTGTCGGTGGAGCAGGGCGTCGCCGCCTACGTGCGCGAGCTGCTCGGCAAGTGAAGAAGACAATCGAGGATTTCATCGGCGAGACGCCGCTCGCGCGCCTGCAGCGCCTGCCGGGCCCGGACAGCGAGCGCGCCGGCAACGTGCTGCTCGCGAAGCTCGAGGGCAATAACCCCGCCGGATCGGTCAAGGACCGCCCCGCGATGTCGATGGTGCGCCGTGCCGAGGAGCGCGGCGCGATTCGTCGCGGCGACACGCTGATCGAGCCGACGTCGGGGAACACCGGGATCGCGCTCGCGATGGCCGCCGCGATCCGCGGCTACCGCATGGTGCTGATCATGCCGGAGCACCTTTCGGTCGAGCGCCGGCAGACGATGCGCGCGTTCGGCGCCGAAATCGTGCTGACGCCGCAGAGCGGCGGAATGGAAGCGGCGCGCGATCTCGCGGAAAAGATGGTGCGCGAAGGCAAGGGCGTGATGCTCGACCAGTTTGCCAACCCGGATAACCCGCTTTCGCATTACGAGGCCACCGGCCCTGAAATCTGGCGCGATACCGGCGGGAAGATCACCCATTTCGTGTCCTCGATGGGAACAACCGGGACGATCATGGGCTGCTCGCAGTTCTTCAAGGAGAAGAATCCGGCGGTGCAGATCATCGGCTGCCAGCCGGAGGAAGGCTCGCAGATTCCGGGCATCCGCAAATGGCCGGAAGCGTACCTGCCGAGGATCTACGACAAGGCGCGCGTCGATCGCCTCGAATACGTGAGCCAGGCCGAAGCCGAGGAGATGGCGCGGCGGCTCGCGCGCGAGGAGGGAATCTTCGCGGGGATTTCGTCAGGCGGCGCCGTCGCCGTCGCGCTGCGGGTCGCGCGGGCGCTGACGAATGCGGTGATCGTCACGATCATCTGCGACCGGGGCGACCGGTACCTGACCACCGGCGTGTTCCCGGACTGACTTGACCCCGATCCTCGCGTTCGACATCGAAACGGTCCCCGACAGCGCGGGAATCCGGCGCCTGCACGCGCTTGCGGATTCGCTGTCGGACGCCGAAGTCGCCGAGCTGGCGTTCCAGCGCAAGCGCGCGCAAAGCGGCAACGATTTCCTGCCCCTGCACCTGCACCGCGTGATCGTGATCTCGTGCGTGCTGCGCGACGACGACGGCGTGCGCGCCTTTTCGATCGCCGAGCCGGAGCACGACGAGCGCGCCGCGATCCAGCGCTTCTTCGACGGCATCGGCAAGCTGACCCCGCAGCTCGTGTCCTGGAACGGCGGCGGCTTCGACCTGCCCGTGCTGCAGCTGCGCGGCCTGCTGCACACGGTTTCGGCGCCGCGCTACTGGGACTCCGGCGACGACGACCGCGAGTTCCGCTTCAACAACTACATCAGCCGCTACCACGCGCGGCATTGCGACCTCATGGACGTGATGGGCCTGTACCAGCCGCGCAACAATGCGCCGCTCGACGAGGTCGCGCAGCTCGCCGGCCTGCCCGGCAAGATCGGGCTGTCGGGCGGGGACGTCTGGCGCGAATATCTCGCGGGCGGCATCGCGCGGATCCGCGACTACTGCGAAGCGGACTGCGCCAACACCTACCTGCTGTGGCTGCGCTTTCAGCGGATGCGCGGCGCGCATTCTGCCGAGCACTACGCGC
>Ga0075421_100013562_pt1 | contig 10163 bp, 8 predicted proteins | sample SoiMetdeltSBSDD5_FD_75292 | JGI IMG/M metagenome (GOLD analysis project Ga0075421, IMG submission 75292) | Bulk soil microbial communities from a Populus tree surrounding site in Tennessee, USA - Soil MetaG P. deltoides SBSDD5 | ecosystem: Environmental > Terrestrial > Soil > Tree plantation... | reverse complement strand
TTCTCCGCGATGATGTCGTGGCCCATCGCCTGGCCGCGCGACGAGAGATAGAAGTTGCGGAACTCGTTGCCCGCGACCTTCTCGCGGTACATCGGCGTGATGAAGTGCTCCTCGATGGCGATGATTCTCATTCGTTCCCCCGGACCTTCACCAGCCCGCGCAGCGGGCTGTAGACGTAGCGCATGTCGGTGCCGCGCCCCTTGCCCTCCATGTACAGCCAGTGGAAGCGCAGCGAGTGCGGCACGCCGTCGTGGACGAAGTCGATCTCCTCGATCGTCACCTGCAGCGGGCGCTTCGAGCGGCCGCCGCGGCAGGCGACCTGGTACTCGCGCACCTCGCCCTGCTTCCAGTAGCCGAGCGGAAATTTCACCTCGCCGCGGCAGCCGAGCTGCGGATAGCGCGAGTCGAAGACGCGGCCGAGGCCCGTCCGGTCGTCGCGGATGGCGAAGAGCTGGAGCTTGCCGCGGTTCAGACGTTCGTAGACCTGGATACCGTTCCAGGTCGTCGGCCCCTTGACGCTCTTGTCTCCGCGCCGCCCGAACTCGAGCGCCGCCGGCGCCATGCGGATCTCCTGCGTACCGTCCCAAGTCGCGCCGGTCCAGAGCTCGACGGGAATGAAGCGAGTACGCGTCGCCGGATCGTAGGCACGCTGCCACGCCGACCAGTCCTCCGCGTGTGCCGTGCCGGCGAACGCGAGGCAGAGCGCGATCAGCAGGAGCGCGTTTTCCTTCAGCATTCGGCGCCCTGGCCTACAACTTCTCTGCGTGTACCCGCGCGAGGCCGAGCCGGCAGCGAGCGGCGAGCGGGTGCATCGACAGGCTCTCCGCCAGGGCGAGCGCCCGACCGTACGCCTGCGCTGCTACATCGTGGCTCGCGTGGCGTTCGGCGACCGCGGCGAGAAGATGGTGCGCGTAGGCCTGCTGACCACACTCTCGCTGCTCCTCGGCCGTTTCCAGGGCGCGACGGGCGAGGTTCCCCGCGGCTTCGCCGCGATCGGCGAGCAATAGCGCGTGTCCGAGCCACGCGAGCCGCAACGCGTGATGGGCGGAAAGCCGCATGGAGATCGCCTGCTCTATCGTCTGCTCGAGGAGCGTGACGGCACGCTCGACACGGCGGTCGAGCAGATACGCAGCGCCTAGCGGCCCGCTGAGGAAGGGCACGAGGAACGGAATGTTTGCAACGCGCGCAACCACGAGTCCCCGCTCCAGGACCGCAATGGCAGCGTCGACGTTGCCCTGGATCAGATAGAGCATCCCGAGCCCGAACGCCGCCTGCGCTCGGCTGTGGGCATGGTCGCCCGATTCGGCGAGCGCGATGGCTTCTTCGCCCGCGGTCACCCCCTCGTCGAACTCACCCAGCTCGGCCAGGGTCCACGCAAGCCACGAACGGGCCCAGACCGATGGAAACGCGGCCATGCCGAAGTGGTTGTGGGCGAGGTCGGGACCGAGCGACGCAATGGCCTGACGGAACAGCTCGGCCGCCTTCTTGTAGTCGCCGAGAGCGTGATGGGCTTGCCCGAGCCGGCACGTTGCCCTGATGCGCGTCGAGAAGTCACCGAACGACGCGGAGACGGCGAGGTCCCGCTCGGCCGCCCGCAGTGCCCGTTCATGGTGACCGATCCACCAGAGCTGCCCGGCACTTTCCGGCCCGCCCATCACCTCGCCGATGTCCTCCGGGGACGCGACCTCGCCCAGGTCTTTGAGGTGGGCAAAGGCCTTTGCCCAGACCTCTCCCCGGAACGCATGATGGAGAAGTCGGTCGCGATGCTCGGGGAGTCGGTCCGGGTACAGGCGCTCGATGGCGGCCACGACTTTCGCGTGGAGCGCGCGCCTCCGCTCGTGCAGGAGGGTCCCATAGGCCACTTCGTGCGTGAGCGCGTGCTTGAACGTGTACTCGATGTCCGGGAAGAGGCGCGCTTCGTAGAGGAACTCGCCCGCCTGAAGGCGAGCGAGTCCGCCCGCGACGTTGTCCTTGGTCGCGTCGGCGATCTCCTCGAGCAGCGCGAGCGGGACGTGATGACCGACGACGGCAGCCGATTGCAACAGGGTCTTGTCGTCAGGCGCGAGTCGGTCGATGCGTCCGGCCAGGATCGCCTGAACGGTCGCCGGCACCTGGAAGACCTGCACACTCTTCGTCGCGCGATAGCCGCCGCGCTCGCCCTCGATGACTCCGCTCTCCGTCAGCGAGCGCACGCATTCCTCCAGAAAGAGCGGATTGCCCTGTGCTCGCTCGATCAGGAGCGATCTGACGGACGTGAGCGAAGGGTCGGCGCCTAGCAGCACCTCGAGCAGCGTCTCCGCTGTCTGGGGTAGCAGCGGATCGAGACGGACTTGTCGGTAGTAGCTCTTGCTGCCCCAGTCGTGCCGGTATTCGGGCCGGTAGTTGACAAGCAGCATCACACGGTGGGACGGCAGACTCTCGACGAGGCTATCGAGGAACGCCTGCGTGTCGCTGTCGATCCAGTGCAAGTCCTCGAACACCAGGAGCGCCGGTTGCACGAGAGTTTCGCGAAGGAGAAGCCGCTTGACCGCGTCGCGCAGCCTCTCACGCTGCGCCTCCGCGCCGAGACTATTCCACTCGGGGTCATCACCGGACACGTCGAACAGCGCCTGGAAAGCTGGCAGCATATTGCCCAGTGTTTGATCGAGGCCCAGCAGCTTGCCGATCAACTTTTCTCGGACACGCCGCCGGTCGTCGCGATCGTCTATCCCGAAATAAACCTTGAGGAGATCGACGACGGGCAGCAACGTCGTTGCCTGTCCGTAGGAGACGGAGCTCGATTGCAGAATCAGCCAGCCTTGCGTCCGGTGCGAGTGCGTGAGCTCCCACACCAGACGGGATTTGCCAACCCCAGGTTCGCCGACGAGCGCCACGATCTCGCCGTGCCCGTTCCGTGCACGCTCCAGCGCGGCCCGAATCTGCTCCAGCTCCGTGTCACGACCTATGAAACGTGTGAGACCCCGGGCCGCCGCCACTTGAAGCCGCGTGCGGCCGGCCCCGGAACCGAGGAGCTCACACACGTCGATCGGCTCGGTAAGGCCTTTGACTGGTACCGGCCCCAGGGAGCGGACGCGGACATATCCTTCGACAAGCCGGAGCGTCGAGGGAGCGACGAGAATCGAGCCCGGCTTCGCCATCTGCTCCATGCGGGCAGCGAGATGCGTCGTCTGTCCGACCGCGGTGTAGTCCATGTGCAGGTCGCTGCCGATCGAGCGCACGACCACGTCGCCGGAGTTGATGCCGATCCGGATCTGAAGCGGCACGCCATGGAGACGTTGGACTTCGTCGCCATAGTCTCCGACGCGCTCCTGCATCCGCAGGGCGGCGTAGCATGCGCGCAAGGCGTGATCCTCGTGAGCAAGCGGTGCTCCGAACAGGGCCATGATCCCGTCGCCCATGACCTGGTTGACGGTGCCGTCGTAGTGGTGCACCGCCTCGATCATCCGCTCGAGCACCGGGTCGAGAAGTCGACGGGCCTCCTCGGGATCACGATCGGCCAGGAGCTCCATCGAGCCCTTGAGGTCAGCGAGCAGCACGGTGATTTGCTTTCGCTCGCCCTCGAGCGCGCCGCGGGAGCTCAAAATCCGCGCGGCCAGATGCTGTGGGATATAGGAGGCCGGCACCGCATCGGCCCGTGCCGTTGCGACGGTCAGCGCTTCACCACAGTTATTGCAAAAGCGGCTTCCCGGAGAGTTGCGCTGCCGGCACCTGGGGCAGAGCACTTCGAGCTTCGCCCCGCAGTGGCTGCAGAAGTTGGCGGTGGGAGGGTTCGGACGCTGGCACTGGGGACACATCCGACGGGGGTGTTACGTCCCTTCCTTCACCTCGATGATTTCGTCGGCCACCAGGCCGTGGGCTTCGCGATGGACGGCGGCCGCGGCCTCTTTACTGGGGGCCTCGACCAGGCAAAAGACCTTTCCCGTGCCTTCGTCGTACCAATAGCGTAGGTAGTTGACGCCATACTTGTGCTGAACCTGCAGGTCCTTCTGATGGGCATCGCCCGCCGCTTTGCCAGTCAGGCCTTCAATGCTGTTGTGCACGTCGAGATAGAGCGGCATCTGAACTCCTCCGTTGCCAGCTTCTCACCGAGTGGTGTCCCGCGAGTCTAGCGTGACACCGAGGCCGGGGCAACGGCGGCGACTTCCCGGCCGACGGGAATGGGAGGTGAGCGACAACCGTCACCGTGGACGGTTCTGCGCGGCGCGCTGACGTGCGGCTTGCTCCCGCAGCGCCGGCAATCGCGCCAGCACGTCGGCGAGGCCGGGTCGGAGCGCAAGGGCGCGTTCGAACGAGGCGACCGCGCGCTGCGCGTCGCCGTGCACGCCGTAGGCGTGGCCGAGGCCATAGTGCGCCCACCAGTGGTTCGGCCGCATCGCGGCGGCGCGCTCCAGGTACCGCAGGCCGTCGCGGTTGCCCTGCATGGCGAGCGCGTAGCCGTACACCGCGTAGATGTCGAACTTCTCGTGCCGCTGTGCGACCGGCTGGAGGATCGCCGCGATCTCCGTGAACCGGTCACGTCCCAGCATGGCGGAGGCGATCTGGGAGGGGAACTCCGCGTCGCCGGGGGTGCGAGCGATGTACTCGCTCGCCGCCTTGCGGGCGGCGTCGAAGCGCAGGAGTCGCAGGTGGAACCACGCGAGGTCCTTCCAGACTTGCCGGGCGCCGGGCGTCAGCCGGAGGATGTCCTCGCTCTGCGCCTCGAGGTCCGGCTCGACGGCGGAGACCCACCGGGTACCGTAGAAGCCCTGACGCTCGAGCACGACGACCGGCTGTCCCGGCCACAGCCGCTCCTGCTCGTCCCATCGCACGAGCAGGCTCTCGGTGCGATCAGGGGCGCGCCACGAGGTCAGCGTCATCCATGCGAACGGCGTGGACGGGCCGAGCGCCGACTCGTCGTGCGCGATGCCGACCAGCTTCACACGGTGCGGCACCGGATCAGATAGATCGAACTTGCCGTTCGTGAAGAGATAGAGGCTGTAGAACGCGAATCCCAGGACCACCAGCGCGCAGACCTGAAAGCCACGGTCGACGGGTCGCCGATGCTCCGGTGCGGCCCCCAGGTTCTCGAACACGGTCACCACCCAGAACACGACCGTGAGTCCCACGCTGGCGACTGTCACGGCAGCGATGACGATGCCGAGAAGGCGATCCGGGACCCGATAGACGAACTGTGCCCACAGCGCCCAGCAGGCCAGCGCGCCGAGCGCGCCGTGCACGATGTTGATCCGCGCCAGGCGGAGCAGCTGCCGGATCCAGGTCGGCATTCTATTTCTTCATCGCCAGCGCGGCGCCCGCGTGCTCCAGCAGCACCCCGGCCCGCACGTTGTCGGGGTCGCGCGTCAGCACGGCCGACAGGCAGTTGAACGCACGCTGGTTCTCGCTCAGCGCCTGGTAGACCTGGCACAGGTTCACCAGCATCTCGACGTTGCCTTCGCCCAGCGCGAAGGCGGTCTCGTACTCGCGGCGCGCGTCCTTCCAGCGCTCGCGCTTCGAGTGGATGGTGCCGAGCCCGGTATGCGGAGTGAAACGCGCGGGCTGGAGCTTGATCGACTCCTGGTAGATGGCCTCGGCCTCGTCGAGGCGCTCGAGTGCGACGAGCGTGTTGGCGGCCGCGTCGCGGTACTCGGGATTCTCGGGGGCCAGGCTCGCCGCCCGCCGATGGGCGGTCAGCGCCGCCGCGTGATCGCCGAGATAGGTGTGGACGGTGCCCATCCGCCACCACGCCTCGCTGTCGGTCGGATTCGCCGCCACCGTGGCGCGGTCGAGCGCGAGGGCCGCTGGGTAGTCGCCGAGCTTCCCGGTGAGGAGGCCGTGGTAGCCGTTCACGACGAAGGCGTCGCGTGGGGCCGCCTCCACCGCCTGCCGGGTCAGCCGATACTCCTCGGCGATCTCGCCGCGCTTGGCGTGCTGGCGCGCTGCGCCGCGGAGCGCGTGCACGTTGCGCGGGTTCGCCGCGATGCCGCCGCGGAACGACTCCAGGGCATAGCGGTGCCGGCCCGTCTTCTCGAAGATCACGCCGAGCGTGACGTACGCCTGATCGACATGGTCGCCGGTCGCGATGGCGGCGCGCGCGTACCGCTCCGCCGGACGCGCCTGCGTCGAGTCGTAGATGCGCAGGTACCGGTGCAGGGTCGCGAGGAGACAGGGAGAGGTCTTCGGATCGTCGTCGAGATCGCCGGTCAGCTCGAGCGTGGCGAGGAACACCGTCACACGACGCTCGACGCGGTTGTAGCGGAGGGCCCGGTTCAGCGCCTCGATGGCGCCGCCGGCGTCTCCGCGTCGGGCGTGGGCGGCCGCCACGATCAAGAGGGCGTCGTAGTCGTCGTGCCGCAGCGCCAGCGCTCGATTGGAAAGCTCCAGCGCTTCGGGAAGGCGGCCCGCGGCCAGCGCGATCTCGGCGAGCGTGATCAGGATCTCCGGGTTCCTCGGTGCTTTCTCGACGTCCTGGCGGACGAGGCGCTCGGCGGTCTTCAGGTCGCCGGAGATGAACGCCGTCAGCCAGGGCGGAGCCTGCGGAGACAGCCGCTCGGCCAGGTCGACCCGGTAGAGGCGTGCGGCGGCGCCATAGTCGCCCGCCAGATACTTGGCGAACCCTCGCAGGCCGGTCATTGACAGGGGGTACAGCCGAGGATCGAGTTGGCGCAGGAGATAGTCCCCGGCCAGCAGCGCGACGACCACCAGGACGCACACGATCACGAGCCTCCGAAGCGTCGGGAACCGTCGACCCTGGATGGGGCGCCTCCTCTGAGCGTGGTCGGTCGTTCCGCTGCGTGCAATCTGGCCGCCACGCCGGAGGTTGCGACGCACCGCGGACTCCGCATTCGCCCGTGTCAGCTTGCCGGGCGCACTGACACCCATAGTGGCGAACCCGGCGCAGCGGCTCCGGCGCGGCAGGCGGTGGTACGCTCTCGGGACCTCGACAAGGAGGCGGACCTTGAGGTGGGAGCGCACCATCACCGTCATCGGCTGCCACGTGGGCGGCGAGGAGAACGACGTCATCGTGGGCGGCGTGCTGCCGCCGCCGGGCGCCACCATGTTCGACAAGAAGCGCTATCTCGAGACCCACGCCGACGAGCTGCGGCGGTGGCTCCTCTTCGAGCCGCGCGGCAAGCCGACGCTCTGCGTGAACCTCGTCACACCGCCGACTCGAGCCGACTGCGACGTCGGGCTCATCATCATGGAGGCGACCGACTATCCGCCCATGTCGGGCTCGAACACGATCTGCACGGTCACCGTCCTGCTGGAGACCGGGATGCTGCCGATGCGCGAGCCGGTCACCACCCTCACGCTGGACACGCCGGCGGGCCCGGTGCCGGTCGAGGCGCGCTGCCGCGATGGCAAGGTGGAGCGCGTTCAGTTCACCAACGTCCCCTGCTTCGCCACACATCTCGGCGCGACCGTGAAGGTGGACGGACTCGGTGCGATCCCGGTCGACGTTGCCTACGGTGGCGCCTTCTTCGCCATCGTGGACGCGTCATCGCTCGGCTTCCGCATCGAGCCGCACGAGGCACGCGAGCTCGTCGGCCTCGGTAACCGCATCACCGCCGCCGTGGCCGAGCAGCTGCCCGTCGTCCATCCCGAGAACCCGGACATCCGCGGCGTCACCTTCACGGAGTTCGCGATGCCGTTCGCGGGGCCCGGCACGGTGAGTCGCAACGCGGTCGTCGTCGCGCCCGGCCGTATCGATCGCAGCCCCTGCGGCACCGGGACGTCGGCGCGGCTGGCGGTGCTCCACGCGCGCGGCCAGCTCGCGGTGGGACAGGGCTTCGTGCACGAGTCGATCACCGGGGCGCAGTTCGAGTCGGGCATCGCGCGAGAAGTCACGGTGGGTAGCCGCACGGCGATCCTGCCGACCATCGCCGGCAAGGCATGGATCACGGGGATCTTCCAGCACGGCATGGATCCGACGGACCCACTCCGCGCGGGCTACAAGCTGCCGGATCTCTGGCTGGGCTGAGCCCGCCTCGGTGCGCCTGCCTGCCGCCGCCGGGAACGCGATGACCAACGTCACGACGCGAACGCTGCGCACGATTCCGATTCTGCTCTGTGCGTCGCTTGCGCTGTCCGCTTGTAGCGTGACACCCGGCGACGCCGCTCGTCGCGGCGGGCACTATCCCCAGGCCGCGAAGCTGTACGAAGTCCGGGCGAATAACGGGGACGCGCTCGCCGCAGAGAAGCTTGGCGAACTCTATCACCTTAGACCCGGACTCCCTGAGGATCGGCAGCGGGCGGTCTACTGGTACGAGAAGGCCGTGACTCGCGGACAGATTGGTCCGATTTGGTCGTTGGGAACGATTTACCGAGATGGTACCGGGAATGTGCCGCGTGACATTTCAAAGGCGCAATTCTGGTTTCAGAAGGGAGCAGACGCCGGCCAGCATTACTCGATGTACGACCTAGCCGATCTCTATGCGAGCGACGCTATCGAACCACGGAATGATGTCGTCGCGTTGATGTGGCTCGAGGTGGTCACTGAGTTCTCGAAGACCTATCCGAAGGGAAATGAGGGCGCCCAGTACATCTTGCGAGACCCGAAGCAAGTCCGGCAGCGATTGGAGAGTCGGATGACGGCCGCTGATGCGGCAAAGAGTCGTGAACTGGCGAAGGAGTGGAGCGCCAGATGGAGCGCCACGCATGATCAGCGGCAAAGAAAGCCTTAGGGCTGCATGCGATGGCACCTCGGGATCGAATTCTTCCAAGCCCCGCTACGCTTAGGCCCGATTGAAGCGCGGACGAGAACTTCAGATCTTGCAGTACGAGGGCACCCAGCTCCGCTCGAGCATCTCGGGCGCAACGGTGCTGTAGTCGAAGCCTTGTCCATCCGCCGTCATCCGCGCGACGTCGAAGAGCAATGGCGTCTCCGGAATGTCGCGGAAAAATGCTCGATACATCGGCGCCACCATGACGCGGGCCGCGCGCAGTCCGAGGGGGCCGAGGAAGTTGCGGCGCTGGCCGACGTGAGCGAGCTCATCGGTCATGACGTGCCGGAGCAGCGTGCGGACGCGCTCACAGGCCTCCGGCTCGTCCGCAAGGATCTCGTCCAGGACGCCGTCGATGTGGGCGTATACGGTCAAGCCCATGAGTTCGCTCACGAAGGCGGGCGGGGCGAGCATGGCTTCCGGGAACATCGGAAACAGACGGTACATCAGGTTCATCCACTTCCCGAGCGGAACCCACTCCACCTGATCGAGATGAAACGTGCGGAAGATCTCCTGAAACAGCCGCATGTGGCTGAACTCTTCGCAGAGGTGATAGAGCCCGATCTTCGCGATCGTCGTGGTAGATTCGGTGATCGGCTCCGCCCGGTCCCACGCCGCCGAGATGCCGACGTATTCGTGGCGGGCAAACTTGTAGAGGAATGTCAGCAACAGCGTCTTGCGGTCGAGGGTCGTCGGATCGTCGCGCATGATCACGCAGTTGCGATAGAACCGCGCGGGGTCGGATAATGGGCGGCGCGACCGCACAGGGTGCGCCTGGAAACCGGCCAGCACATCCCGCTTGCTCTCGAGATCCTTCGCGCTCTGCAGGATCGCTCCGTCGTGGCCGACGCAATACGCCCAGTAGGCGTCGAAGTTCGCCTTCCGCTCGTGCCGGGTCGCCGAGGTGAAGATCGATCGGTAGTGACCGCCGCTTGCACGCGATTGCAAGGTCAACACGTTCAGTGTAACTCCCGTGTCTCATGGTACCGGACGCCCCCTCGCGACGTACGCCAACAACAAGCCCGAGTCGCTGTTCGGCAGCTGCCGACGGCGGCTCACGATCGTGCTCACACCCGACTCGTGGTCCGCGATGCGCTAACCCTCGGAAGATGTGCTTGAGGCCGTCACGACACTGACTGCGCAGCGTAATCGAAACGTTTAGGGGGATTACGCGTCAGTGAGTATTAAACGACTGGAGAGACCGTGGCACTCGCGGCCCTTGGGGGCTCGCCTCCGCCATCTGCGCCTCACGCACCCTAGGACCCCAACGCGATTCGAACCCGTGTTTGAGTCGCGATCACGTTTTCGCTACTACTTCCCTGTTGCGGACTTCCGCCACCGCCCAGGTGTCGCGAGGCGTGTGCCACGGCCGTACGCGTCCAGGAACTTCTGGAACATTTCCTGCGCCGGGCGAGCCTCCGTCAGGGCGTGACGGCGCCGAGCTGTGAGGAATTGCTCACGCCG
>Ga0075421_100013560_pt1 | contig 10163 bp, 11 predicted proteins | sample SoiMetdeltSBSDD5_FD_75292 | JGI IMG/M metagenome (GOLD analysis project Ga0075421, IMG submission 75292) | Bulk soil microbial communities from a Populus tree surrounding site in Tennessee, USA - Soil MetaG P. deltoides SBSDD5 | ecosystem: Environmental > Terrestrial > Soil > Tree plantation... | reverse complement strand
GAGCTACGCCGGTCGGAATGATCGTCTCGACTCGAACAAACCTTGGCGAGGCAACGATCTAGTTCCAGCAGACCGCGCTCGTCGCGGTTTTCGCACCGGTCTGGTCGATCGCAAACGTCGCGCATCGCGTGTCGTCCGCCTGGCGGCCGCGCGCTGTCGCGGTCGCGGAGAATGCGTTGACATCGCCGTCGGTAATCGCGACCGCATAATGGCCGTTCTCGGTGAGGTCCGGGATGCCGAGCCCCGCCGGCGGTGACATCGTCAGGCCAGAGGGACCCGCGTAGGTGTCGTTCTGCAGGTAGAACCTCTCCTGCGCCGCCGCCACATCGAGCAGGGCCCGCTTGGCCTCGGTGCGATGCGTGCGCAGCAGGTGCTGGCGATAACCCGGCATGGCGATCGAGGCCAGCACGGCGATGAGCACGACGACCACCATGACCTCGATCAGCGTCATGCCTCGGGCGTCGCTCCCGATCGTCGCACTCCGCGCGGTCCGGTCCCCCATCGCGTTCGCCGGAATCAGCTTCCGCCCTCCCGCCAGTAAGTGCGGACCGGCGGGTGCGCGAGGCCCGTTCCACAGCCCTCCGGTTCTGAGGGACAGGTGGGCGGCGGCCCGGGTGGGCTCGTCCCCACGACGTAGAAACCCTGTACGTGGTGCGACACGGCCTGCCGGCTCGAGCTTCCGTACGCGTCGACGACGAAGTGATAGGCCAGAAATTCCGGTCCGAGGCCGAGATCGTCGGGCACTGGTGTGGTGCCGGTCTGCGCGTCGTAACGCATGAAGTATTCGTAGCAGTCCGCGGTGTTGCTCGCGGAGCCGGTGTCGTCGACGGTTCGAACGCAGCCGCGCACGCCAGTGCCGCGCTGCGGAGTCGGTGCGAAACCGGGGCGGCCCGGCGGGCTGTAGGTGCCGATGGTCGATCCCGTGTCGTAGACACCGGCCCGGATGGCCCGCTCGATCCCGGCGTCCGCCGCCTGGAACGCCCGTTCCTGGTACTGCTCGTTGCCTGCCATCCGCAGCTCGAGCGAGGCCGCGGTTAGCCCTGAGATCGCGAGCAGCGTAAGTAAGGAGAGCAGCAGCAGGCTCACGACCAGCGCTGCGCCGACCTCGTGCCTCTTCCAGCGTACACGCGCGTCCATCTCAGCTGCGCCTGTTGTGGAGGCTGATGGTCTTCGAAACGACGATGCGGCGAAAACGATCGCCCGGAGCCTCGTCGACGTCCGCGTAGCGATACACGCGGTGATCGGTGAAGCCTGGCTCGGTGTCCTCCGCGCGCACGCGCAACCAGATGGTCACCGCGACGATCCGTCCTTCGTGGGTGTCGGGATCGGCCGCAGGGTCGACATAGCTGTCGGCATTCGTGTCGCCGTCGGTGTCGATCCCGAACCGAATCTGCAGATCCTCGACGCCGGAGACAACTTCCTCGTCGAGCATCGAACCGGTCGCGAGCCGCTTGCGACGGAGCGCCGGGACATCCGCGCGGCCCACCGAGCTGCCGGTCACGTAGTAGGCGGTCGAGATCAGCTCGCGTGTCTCGGTGGCATCGGGCGGGTAGCCGCCCGGAATGCAGCCGGCATTCTTCGGATCGGTGCACGACGCATCGGCGACGAACAGAGCCCCCTGCGCGCGGCCGCTCTGGATGTAGAGCCGCTCGCCGACGAGCGCCTCGGCGGCGGTTTCCGCGCCGCGACGCAGGATCAGCCCGTCGGTGCCGGCGCGATAGTCGTCCTGATATGCAGTGCAGGCGAGGCTAAAGCCTGCTGCGCCGTTCCACCCCGCGAGGTACCCGTCCAGATCGATGGCCCAGTTGTCGCCGCAGCGATCGATCACCGCTTCCACCGCCGCCAGCTCGACGGGCGTGCCCTGCGAGGGGCCCGCGCGGTTCACGACGTGCCCGGTGCGGCTGCCGAGGCCCCAGTAGCTCGCCATGCGCACGTCGGGCTCGATCACGTCGAACGCGTAGCGCGCTGTTTCCTGCAACCGTGCGACGGCCTCGGTCGAGCGGTAGATCGCGCGAGACCGGCTGTAGATGCTGACTGTGCCGAGGATAAGGAAGAGCCCGATGACGAGCGCGACCATGATCTCGACGAGGCTCACGCCCGATGCCCGGGGGCGCGCCGTCTTGTCGTTGCGCGAGTTCATATCTCGAGCCGCAGCTCGTAGATGAGAGGTGTCGATCCGCCGATCTCGTGCCAGCTCACCCGGATGGTGTACGCGGCGGGCGTGTCGGTGGTGCCGGCCACGAATCGCACTTCGCCTGCGCCTTGTGGCAAGCGCGCCGCGACGAGTGCCTGCCACTCCGCCAGGTCGGCAATCGCTCTCGCGCCTGCACCCGTGCCCGTGTAGCCATCGACCGGGGCGCGATTGGCGCGGATCCGGTCGGCGAGATCGGCCGCGACGTATACCGCCTGCGTCCGGTGCTGCGCGGAGCGGCCGACTCGCAGCGTCTCGACGTACAGCGCTGCGATGCCGAGCAGGCCGATGGACACCACGATCAGGGTGATCAGAGACTCGACGAGCGTGAAGCCTGCTGCCGGGCGAACCATGACTCAGGCGCAGCGCAGCGGCGTCCCCGAGGAGCCGGACCCCGAGATGCGCGGGCGACCCGTCTGGCTGATGATCACGGCGCGCGCGAATCGATCGCCGCGGCGGTCGCAGAAGGTGAACGTGGCCGTTGTTCCCGACTGCCCGAACGGCCGGAAGGAGAGGGTGGTCCGGTTGGCGAATACGCTGCCGGCTGCCCATCCGGAATAGACATGCAGCAGGTCCTCGTCTGGATCTCGCACGGCCGGCTGATCGCGGTCCCGGTTAATGAACACGATCCAGCCCGAGTGCCAGGGCGTACCGGCCGCCGCACAAAGGTTGCCGTCGTGGCTCGGGCAGAGGCTGACGACGCCGTTGCGCTTGATCGCTTCGCTCCGCGCCAGGTAGAGCGCGTGCACGAAGGTGTTGACCTCGCGCGTGCGGGCGGTGTCGAGACCGAGCGTACGAAAGGCGGGGATCCCGTAACCGAGAGTCGTGGCTACGAGCGCCACCGCCAGCAGCATTTCGGGCAGGGTATGGCCGCGGTGCCGTTCCATCGCCGAACTCCATGCGATCCGTGCCCATGCATGCTGGCGGCATCGCGGCGCCGGCGCAGCGCGCCTTTCTGCCGCGAACGACCGGATTCGATGTCCGCTGGACGACCAGGCCGTATAATCCGGGCATGGTTACCGAGGCGTCCCAAGCCCTGGATTCGCGCGCGAATGTCCGACGCACGCTCGAGCAGCACGGCATTCGCCCCACTGCGCAGCGGGTGCGGATGGCAGAGGTGATGCTGGCGGCGCCCTGTCACATGACCGCCGAGCAGGTACTCGCGGCCTTGCGTCGCTCGGCGGCGAGGGTCTCGAAAGCGACCGTCTACAACACGCTCAAGCTCTTCGTGGAGCGCGGGCTCGTGCGGCAGGTGCACCTCGATCCCAACCGCTGCGTATTCGACTCGACCCGCGAGCCACATCATCATTTTCAGAATCTCGACACGGGCGAGATGATCGACATTGGCCCCGAAGAGCTCGCATTCTCGCGCATGCCGGCGCTGCCGCCGGGCACGGAGATCGCGGGCGTCGACGTCGTGATCCGTCTCCGCCGCCGGGCCTGATCGTCAGCGACGCCGCTACCGCGGCCCGCCCGCAGAGCCGGCGGCGAACACCAGCGGGAATCGCAAGCTCACCCGGTACTGGTCGGCGGAATCTTCGACCGTGACCGAGGAGCGACCCGGGTACGCGAGCTGCAATCTCTGTCGGATGTTGTCGAGCGCGATCCGGTGTCCGCCCGACGCGGAGCGGCGACCCGGTGGCACCGGATTCGAGACCACGATCTCGACCATGTTGCCGTCCGCACGTCCCTGCACGATGACGACGCCCCCGTCGGGTAGCGGCTCGATGCCGTGGCCAATAGCGTTCTCGAGCAGCGGCTGCATCAGGAGGCTGGGCACGAGCGCCTGCGACGGTATCCCGTCGATCAACCAGCTCACCTGCAAGCGGTCACCGAGCCGCAGCTGCTCGATGCGCTGATAGACGCGCGCGACCTCGAGCTCCTCCTCGAGCGTGATCTGACCGTGCGCGTCGGCGAGGTTGAATCGGAACAGGTCGGAGAGATCCTCGATGGCTTCCTCGGCGCGGCCCGGGTCGGTGCGTGTCAGGGCTGCGATCGCGTTCATGCTGTTGAACAGGAAATGCGGCTGGATCCTGGCCTGGAGCGCGCGAATGCGGGCTCGCGCCTCGAGCTCGACGCTGCGACGCCATTCGTGCGTGACGTGGAAGTAGCGCAGCGCAAGCGCCCCTACGATGGCCGCAATGCCGATGTTGGGCAGCAGGAACTTCCAGTGCTGGCGCGGAAAGATCCCAGAGGTTGCGCCGAGCTGGGACTCCCAGACGCGGCCAAACCGGTAGGTCGCCTCGGAGACCAGGGCCACCGTGCCGACGATCAGGCAGAGCGCGAAGATCGAGGAAGCACGCAGCGAGTGCCTGGCCCGCCAGGGGCGCGAGATGCAGAGCACCATCGCGCAGAGCAACCCGTTCCACAGCAGGTACGTGGATGTTCGCGCAAGCGCAACCAGGAAATCGTCGCGCGCACCGTACTGCGCAAGCGCCACGACGATAGCGAGCAGGGCCGACACCAGCACCACCGCGAGCACGACCCGCTGCTCGCAGAAGTCCGGCAGATAGTCGCCGCGCTCGGCTCCCTTGGCCGGCGACGGTTCCGGTTTCATCGATCTGTCTGCTTCTGCCTGTACATGCACAACTTCCGGCGAAGCAAGCCGCGCCACGGCGAGGCCTGCGGACCCACGCAACTGCGCCGGGGCCCGTTTGCGCGTCGAGTGGAGCACCCGCCGCCCGCCGGTATTCTGCCCGGGAACCTCGCTCCCGGTGCCGACGCCTGCGGGATTGTCAGCCTTTCGGATGGCGGATCGAGGCCGTATACTTCGCGGCCCTCCGCCGGCTTAGCTCAGTTGGTAGAGCATCTCATTCGTAATGAGGGGGTCGGGGGTTCGAATCCCTCAGCCGGCACCACCCCCACCCAGCGCTTTGGGCCTGCACCTGCCCCGCAGCGGGCCTCCGATTCTGTCAAGTCCATGCCTCCTGTCCCCCGTCGCCTACCGCTTGTCGGGCAAGTTTTGGCGCGATCCGTCGGGCTGCTAAACCTCTCGCTCAGCGTTGCAAGAGCCGAGTCATGCACAAGCGAAAAGGGTTTTCACTGATCGAGCTGATGGTGGTGCTGGCAATCATCGCCGTCCTGGCGGCCATCGCAATTCCGAGCTACCGCCAGTACGTCATCCGCAGCCACCGTCGCGCGGCGCAGACATCGATGATGGACATCGCAAACCGCGAGCAGCAGTACTTTGCTGCGAATCGCGCCTATGCGAATAAGGCCACGCTGGGCTATGTGGTGCCGACCGAGGTCAGTGACAACTACACCTGGGACGTCACGCCGAACAACGCCGCCACGCCGCCCGTCTTCACGATCAACTTCACAGCCACGGGCGGGCAGGCCGTCGACGGCAACCTCAGCCTCACCAGCGCAGGCGTCAAGGGGCCTGCGGCAAAGTGGTAAGACCATGAACTACGCAATCCGCCAGTCACAGCGCGGCACCTCCCTGATCGAGGTGCTCGTCACGATGGTCATCCTCGCAATCGGCCTCCTTGCGCTGGCCGGGCTGCAGGCACGTCTGCACGTCCTGCAGATCGAGTCCTACCAGCGCGCGCAGGCGCTGATCCTCCTGCGCGACATGGCCAGCCGGATCAGCAATAACCGCTACTTCGCCCCTGACTACATCACCGCGGCGCCGCTCGGCAGTGCCGCGTGCCCTACGGCAACCGCGACGCGGCAGGAGGCCGACGCCGTGGAGTGGTGCAACGACATCGTGGGCGCGAGCGAGTCGCTGGGCGGTGGCAACGTCGGCAGCCTCGTAGGCGGCCGTGGCTGCGTCGAGGACCTCGGCGGCGACGAATTCCTGGTCACGGTTGCCTGGCAGGGGCTGGCGCCGATTTCAGCGCCACCCGCCAGCGTGACCTGCGGCCAGAACAACTACAACACCGCAGGCTCGGCGTGCGTCAACGACCTCTGCCGCCGAGTCGTGACCACTGTCGTGCGGATTCCGACACTGACATGACGAACACGAGCCGGAACTTGCAGGCTGCGGCTCGTGTGCGGTTGAGCGCCGCCCGGGAGCGCGGGTTCGGCCTGGTCGAGCTGATGATTGCCATGCTGATCGGCCTGGTGATCATCGCCGCCCTGGTCACGCTGTTCGTCAACACCAGCGGCAGCAATCGCGAGCTGGCGCGGGCCAACAGCATGATCGAGAGCGGCCGGTTTGCGATCAAGGTGCTGGAGGACGATCTCGGGCACGCGGGTTACTGGGGCGGCTACATCCCGATGTTCGACGACCAGACCGCGAGCGTCACGGTAGCACCCACCGACGACCCTGCAGCGATTCCCGATCCCTGCCAGGACCCGACGACCTGGACTCTGGAGGACCGCGAGAACCTGATCGGGATTCCCGTGCAGGCCTACGACGACGCTGCCGTGGCGGAGCTCGACACCTGCGTGACCGACGGCGTCATCGCCGACTACCAGGACGACACCGACCTGCTGCTCGTGCGGCACGCTGATACTTGCGCGGTCGGTGACGCGGGCTATTGCGAACCCAACGTCGCCGGACGGGCTTACCTCCAGGTCAGCCGTTGCGATTCCGATCCACCGCCCCCAGCGCGCTACGTTCTTGACACCGACGCCGCCGGTTTCACGGCTACGCGCATGAATTGCGCCACGCTTGCCGAGCTGCGGAGGTACGTCTCGAACATCTATTACATCCGGGACTACGCGGTCACTGCCGGGGACGGCATTCCCACCCTGGTTCGCTCGGAGTTCGATTTCGTCGGCGGCACGCTCGCGCAGCAGCCGGCCGTCCCGCTGGTCGAGGGGGTCGAGGACTTCCGCATCGAGTTCGGCGTCGACGACGAGAGCAGGAGCGGCGATGCCGTGGACTACGACGCGCCGATCGACTGGGAGGATCCCGAGGACAAGAACACGCCGACCAACCGCGGTGACGGCGTCCCGGACGGGGATTTCGTCCGCTGCACGACGGCAACCCCGTGCACTGTCTCTGATCTGGTGAACGCGACGTCCGCCAAGATCTACGTCCTGGCGCGGAGCCGCGAGGCATCGCCCAACTACACCGATACCAAGACGTACACGCTGGGCACCGCGGGCGCCGTCGGCCCATTCAACGACAACTTCAAGCGGCACGTGTTCACGACCACCGTGCGGCTCACTAACATCGCCGGGAGGCGCATTCTGCCATGACGCGCCTGAATCGCCGGTCAGAAACCGGTGCGACCCTTGTGGTGAGCCTCATCATGCTGACGCTCATCACGCTGATGATCATCGCGGCGCTCGCGATCGGCACCGCCAATTTCAAGACCGTGACCAACATGCAGTTCCGGGACGGGGCGGTCGACGCGGCCAACAAGGCCATCGACCAGGTCGTGAGCTCGGCGTTCGCGCTGGCGCCGACGGCCGAGACGATCAACGTCGACCTCAACAACGACCTCACCACCGACTACGTGGTCGAGATCGCGTTGCCGGTATGCGTTCGAGCCACCAAGGCGGAAGTCACCGCCCCGAGCAGCGAGTCGTTGCCGCCGGCGATGGGGTCCGTGTCTTCGTGGAACACGGTCTGGGACATTCGAGCCTCAGTTACAGGAAACAATCCGGGCCAGGCTGCAGTGGATGTGCGCGCGGGCGTGCGCGTGCTGCTGAGCGAGGCACAGAAGGACGCGGTGTGCATATGAAACGCATGAAAAATTCCATCGGGACGTTCAAACGCCACCTGGCGATCGGCCTGGCCGCCGCCACCCTGGCGATCTCGCAGCGGCCCGCGCTGGCTGAGGACATCGACCTCTTCGTCCAGCCACAGGGGGCGATCGGCACGCCGAACGTGCTCATCATTCTCGACAACACGGCGAACTGGAATACGCCGTTCACCAACGAGATCGCGGCGCTGATCGAAACGGTGAACAGCCTGGAGTTCAACGCCGACGGCACCGCCCAGTTCCGGGTCGGTCTCATGCTCTTCACGGAGACCGGCAGCCCGAACAACAACATCGACGGTGGCTACGTGCGGGCGGCGGTGCGGGACCTCGACGGAACCTACAAGCCGCTGTTCATGAACCTGCTCAACAGCCTGCACAAGCTCAACGACAAGTCGAACAGCGGCAAGGCCAGCATCGCGATGATGGAGGCCTATTATTACTTCGACGGTCAGAATCCCCGGTCCGGAGGCAACAAGGTCAAGACGGACTACACGGGCAACACGACCGGCACCGCGGCTTCGAAGGCGATCTACGCCCTTGGGGACAATGCGCTGTCCCAGTTCGCCGCTACCCGTGCGGCCGGTCCCGCTTACAACAGCCCGGTGCAGACGGACAGCTGCGGCCAGAACTTCATCATCTACATCAGCAACAACGCCGTGCAGGACAACAGCTCCGATGCGACGACCGCCCGAAACGGGCTGGCCGCCGAGGGCGGCGACACGACGACGATCCCGATCTCCCCCAGCGGATCGCAGAGCAACATGGCGGACGAATGGGCGCGGTTCATGGAAGCGAGCCCGCTCGGGGTTACCACCTACACGGTCGACGTCAACAAGTTGACCACCGGCCAGGGGCCGGGGTGGACCGCACTGCTCAGGAGCATGGCCGGGGTCAGCAAGGGCAAGTACTTCGACGTCAGCTCGGCCGGCACCGGCCAGCAGATCACCGACGCGCTGAAGACGATTTTCTCCGAGATCCAGGCGGTCAACACCGTGTTCGCCTCGGTGAGCTTGCCGGTCAGCGTCAACACCGAGGGCACCTACCTCAACCAGATCTACATCGGCATGTTCCGCCCGGATCAGGATGCGTTCCCGCGCTGGGTGGGCAATCTCAAGCAGTACAAGCTGGGCCTCGCCGGCGGCAGCCTCGAGACCCAGGACGCCAACTCCGTCAACGCGATCAACAGCGGCACCGGGTTCATCACCGAGTGCGCGCGCAGTTTCTGGACGCCGACCACGGTCGACACCTACTGGAGCTTCAGTCCATCTGGAGCATGCCTGACGGTGGCGGGCTCCAGGAACTCGAACTACCCCGACGGCAACATCGTCGAGAAGGGTGCGCAGGCCTACACCCTGCGTGCGCCGACGGCTGGGCGCACGCCGTTCAAGACATGCTCGGCATCGTCGTGCACGGCGCTGCTCGATTTCGACAGCACCAACGTCTCGGTGGGCGATCTCGGTGCTGCAGACGCGACCGAGCAGGGTCGGCTGATCAGCTTCGCCCAGGGCATGGACGTCGACAATGAGAACCTCAATGCCACGACGGCGACGACCACTCCGGCCGAACGGCGGCCCTCGGTTCACGGCGACGTCGTGCACTCGCGACCGCTGGCCGTCAACATGGGCACCGACGCCTCGCCTCAGGTCGTGGTGTTCTATGGCGGCAATGACGGCGTGCTGCGCGCCGTAAACGGCAATCGCACCGCCGCGATCGGCAGCGTCGCCGCCGGCAACGAGATGTGGGCCTTCATGCCGCCCGAGTTCTACCCGCACGTCAAGCGGCTTCGCAACAATACGGTGCCGATCGACTTCTTCGGCAACACCTTCACCTCTCCGGCGCCATTGCCCAAGCCCTACGGCGTCGACGGGCCGATCGTCGGCTATAAGAGCGGCAGCACGCTGTGGCTCTACGCGTCGATGCGGCGGGCCAGCCGGACGATCTATGCCTTCGACGCTTCGACGATCAATACCAATCCGGCCAGCCCGACCCTCAAGTGGCGGAATGGCTGCCCGAATCTCACCAACGACACGGGCTGCACGGCGGGCTTCGAGGAGATCGGCCAGACCTGGAGCGCGCCGAAGGTCATGAGAACGCTTGGATTCTCCTCCGGCACCGCGCCGCTCCTGATCCTGGGCGGCGGCTACGACAGTTGCGAGGATGCGGATCCGAACACCTGCGACTACACGATCACGTCTCCTGCGACGATCGCCGCCGACAGGGGCAACCGCATCTACGTGCTCAACGCCGACACGGGGGCGATCGAGAAGTCGTTCGCGACCGAGCGAGGCGTGACGTCCGACGTCTTCGTCATC
>Ga0075421_100013559_pt1 | contig 10163 bp, 6 predicted proteins | sample SoiMetdeltSBSDD5_FD_75292 | JGI IMG/M metagenome (GOLD analysis project Ga0075421, IMG submission 75292) | Bulk soil microbial communities from a Populus tree surrounding site in Tennessee, USA - Soil MetaG P. deltoides SBSDD5 | ecosystem: Environmental > Terrestrial > Soil > Tree plantation... | reverse complement strand
GAAGACCTTGAGTCAAGATCTTGACTCAGGGTCTGATTGGGAAAGGTTCGAAGGGGCTAACCTGGCGTGGCGATGCCGTGGAGCGAACCCCAGAAAAGGGTGGCTCCCAGAAAAGCAATGAGCAAACCGCCGCCCAGCCTCAGGCCGAAGACCGCCCAATCGAGCCATACCTGTTGTCCGCCCAGCATGGACATGGCCTTGGCTTTCGAAAAAACCGCAATGATGGCGATGGCCGAGACGGTGAGGGCGGTGCCGATCGCCATGATGAAGGTCGCCGCAACGCCCGCCCAATACACTCCGACGGCATTGGCAAAGAGAAGCGCAAGAATGGCGCCAGTACAGGGCCTGATTCCGACTGCAAGCGATATGGACAAAGCCTTGGACAAGGACCAGTTCCGACCAAGCTCGCGGGGCGCCGGCATGTGGGAATGGGTGCAGTCTGGTCCATGGGAATGGCCGTGGTGATGAGAGGGACCGCCGGCTGTGGCCGTGGCAAGTGCTGGCCTTGAAGGCCAGATCATCCCCATGGCCTGCCATAATAGGTAAAATCCGAGAAGAGCAATGAAGCCATAGCTCACCGTCTCAAGAACGACGGCCACGGAACGGGCAGTCGAGCCCACGGCCTTCACCAGGAAGAGCAGCGTCGTGACGATGAGAATTGCCGAGAGTGCCTGGATCAGGGCGCTGGCGAAGGAAATGATGATTCCCCTCTTCAGCTGCTGCTCAGTCGCCAGAACCCAGCCCGAAATGACTGTCTTGCCATGGCCGGGGCCCGCGGCATGGAAAACGCCATAACCAAAACTCAAGAGCATAAGGGTCCAGGCGGTCGCCCAGGAAGGCCCCGAACGGAGGCTCGAGATTGCTCCGGAGATGCGCTCGTAGAAGGCTTGCTGCGTCGCGAGTATGAAGGCTGAAGGATCGGTCCAGAAGGAAGGGGTGAAGGAGAGGCCCTGCCGCGTTCCGACGAGAGAGCGGCGGCTCAGATCGTTTGGCTCTGCCGCTGCAACAGCCTGAGGTGCTGCACCGCAAGCCACGGCAATTGGCTGGGCGAACATGGCGCCGAAATCTTCTTCGGGCGGCGCTTGCCAATCCACGCCCTTGGTTGCAAGCATGGCCTTGGTATCGCTTGTCTGCTGGTCGGAGACAGGTTCCTGAAGCTCGATCCTGCAGCCAGCCGGGACGGCTCCGGTCGCGGCGACCGCATGCTGGTCGGGGAATTCGATGGCGATGAAAAAGCCCGGATCATACACGCGGTAAACGACGCCGGCCCTCAGAGGATCAACGGGTTCCTTCAGAGGGAGACGAAAGGTGAGCGTCAGGCGCTTGTCTTTCCAGACCTGGCTTGCCTCGACCACGTCGCCGAAGCCGGTCTTCTGGCCGGCTACCTTGAAGGAGGTGAAGTATTCATATTCCTTCAGAGAATCGATGTTCTCCTTGGTTAGTGGCTGGAGCTCTTCGGGCGAATATGCGCCGTTGCCGTCCTTGTCGAGACCGTCGACTGCGGCCTCAGTGTACATCTCGTCCATGGTCCAGCGATGATCGAGGGCGACGATACGTCCCTGGTCGTCAAAGACGACGTTGGAGCGCGCTTCGATCCAGACATGCGGATGGGCCGCCAGGGGAGTGGCAGACAAGCCAAGAGCTCCCAGCAGCATGGGCAAGCTCAGGGATATATTCCGGAACATGTGGGTTGCTGGCTGCATGGATTCCACAGCGGATACTGCGCGAATGAGGCGGGAAAGTGAAGGCGGCCAAGGGCCCCCCCCGTGCTAGGTCAAGGTGAAGTGAGTTGCCTTGGACCAGGGCTCCCGCTATTCGCGCCCCATGAGGGCAGGAACCAAACCAGAATGAATTTCGAAGTCAACTTGGGTGGCGCCTTTCTGGCGGGACTCTTGAGCTTTCTTTCGCCCTGCGTTCTGCCGCTCGTTCCGCCCTATCTGTGCTACATCACCGGCCTGTCACTCGAGGAGCTTTCGGAAGACCGTGACGAGCGCGCACGGGCTTCGGAGGTCGTTCTTGCGGCCTTAATGTTTGTCATCGGCTTTTCCGCGGTGTTCGTCGCGATGGGGGCGACCGCTTCCGCGGTTGGCCAATTGCTGCGGGACCATCTTGGACTCTTGTCCAAGATATCAGGCGTCTTCATCATCATCATGGGCCTGCACTTCCTCGGGGCGTTCAAGCTCGGCCTGCTCAACAGACAGGCGCAATACCGGCACCGCGTCCGCCCCTCGGGCCTCATCGGGGCTTTTGCCATTGGAGCGGCATTTGCCTTCGGCTGGACGCCCTGCATCGGACCGGTTCTCGCCGTGATTCTGGCTGTAGCCGCCAGCACGGAGAGCATCTCGCAAGGATCAGTGCTCCTGGCGATCTATTCGGCCGGACTTGGAGTGCCTTTCCTGATGGCAGCGGCATTCCTCGGCAATTTTCTGGGTTTCCTCCGGCGATTCCGCCACCGGGTGGCGACAGTCGAGAAGATCATGGGAGCGTTGCTGGTGGTCGCTGGTGTCATGTTCCTCACCGGCTCGATGCAGACGCTCTCCTATTGGTTTCTGGAGATGTTCCCGGCGCTCGCCACTCTCGGTTGATCAGGCGGAGGCGGCAAGGCGCCGATGGGCCAGTTGCGCGGGTTTGGAGGCGCGATAGGCGCGAACGGCCTCGCCGAAGGCCGTGAAGAGCATCGTTGAGTCCGGATTGTCGCCGGCCTTGAACTCGGGGTGCCATTGGGTCCCGAAGGCAAAGGACTTTGCTCCCTTGACGGAGACAGCTTCGATAATGCCGTCGGGGGCCACGGCCTCGGTGGCAAGAAGAGGGGCGAGCTTCTTTATTCCCTGGCGATGAATGCTGTTCACCATCGTTTCGCGCTTGCCCAGAATGCGTTCCAGCATGCCGCCCGGCGTGATGGAAATCTTATGGGCAGGGCCGTAACGGAGATTGACATCCTCCATCGGCCGCGCCCGATGATCAAGGCGACCCTCCCCGCGCTGGAGCTCCGTTTCGAGGGTACCGCCGAGAACCACATTCAGCTCCTGGAATCCGCGGCAAATACAGAAGAATGGCATGCCCCGGTCCAACGCCTTGCGGATTAGCTGAAAGGTGGTCATGTCGCGGGCGTGATCATAGGGCTCATGATCGACGCTCGGCACATCCCCATAGTGAGGAGGATGGACATTGGACGGCGCGCCCGTGAGCACGAGTCCATGCAGCTGATCGAGCACGTCGTCGAGATTGATCACTTCGGAAGAGGGAATCATCAGCGGCTGACATTTGGCGATCTCCGCCACGGCGCGGAGATATTTGTCGCCGACCGAATGAAACAGAAAGCCTGATTTCTCAAAGGTGTCGGCAGGCAAGCCGACGATTGGTGCAGCCGTCATTGATTCGGTTCCCATGAATCATCCAAGAGGGATAGCCTAGAATGTGGAGCAAATCCATGCCACCTTGCCGGCGCGGGGAAGTTCATGAGCCAGGTTCAAAAGGCCAATCAACTATTTGACTTAACAGGGGAAATTGCTCTAGTGACCGGGGCTTCCTCCGGGCTCGGTTCGCGTTTCGCCAAGGTGCTTGCGGCACATGGGGCGGCGGTGATTCTGGCGGCGCGTCGGCGCGAGCGTCTCAAAACGCTGAAAGACGAAATCATGCAGGAGAGGGGCAGGGCCGAGGTCATGGAGCTCGACCTGTCGATACCGAAATCCATTCCGAGCGCCTTCGATGCGGCCGAGAAACTCTTCGGCACGGTCACATGCGTCATCAACAATGCCGGGATCGCAAGGCCCGCCCGCGCGCTCGAACTCAGCTTCGAGAGCTGGCAAAGCGTCATCGACATCAATCTCAACGCGGTGTGGTGGGTGGCCCAAGAGGCGGGGCGGCGGATGGTCGCGGCACAGCGGTCGGGCACCATCATCAACATTGCTTCCATTCTTGGAATGCGCGTGGCGCGGGGCGAGGCCGCCTATGGCGCGGCCAAGGCCGGCGTGCTTCAAATCACCCGCTCGCTCGCCATCGAGCTCGCCCGACATGGCATAAGGGTGAATGCGATAGCTCCTGGATACATCTTGACCGAAATGACGGAGGCTTATCTTAAGAGCGCGAAAGGCGAAGCGATGATCAAAGCCATTCCCCAGCAGCGCTATGGGGAACCTGCCGACCTCGACGGGACACTTCTTCTGCTCGCATCAAAGAAAGCCTCAGGCTTCATGACGGGATCCACGGTCGTTGTCGATGGCGGGGACATGTGGGCGTCGGGCTAATGGATTTCAGTCTTTCCCCCGAGCTCGAGCGCATCCGGCTCAAGACCCGCGAATTCGTCGAGACGGAAGCAATGCCGCTCGAGGCCGACCGCTGCAACTACGATGATTTCGAGAACATTCGCCTCGATGTGCTCGAGAGATTGCGAGAGAAAGCCAAGGCACGCGGCCTGTGGGCGCCGCAGATGCCAAAGGCACGGGGCGGGCTCGGGCTGCCGCTCGTAGGCTGGGCCGCCGTCTACGAAGAAGCCAACCGGTCCATTTTCGGGCCCGTGGCGCTCAATTGTGCAGCACCTGATGATGGCAACATGTCGCTCCTCAACCGCGTGCTTGCGAGCGATGCCATGAAGGACGAGTGGCTGCAACCGATCATCGATGGGCGTGTGCGCTCGTCCTTTGCCATGACAGAGCCGGCCCCCGGTTCAGGATCCGATCCAGGCGGCATGATGCTCACGCGGGCCGAGCGCAAGGGGGAAAGATATGTCGTGAATGGGCGGAAGTGGTTCATCTCGGGTGCGGCTGCCGCTGGCCATTTCATCCTCGTGGCGCGCACGTCGGGGGATGAACGACGCGGTCTTTCGGCCTTTCTCTTTCACAAGGACGATCCTGGCTTCAGGATCGTCAGGCGCATCGACATTCTCGGACCACAGGAACACGGCGGGGTGTGCGAGCTCGAGTTCAACGACCTCGAAATACCAGTCGAGCACCGGCTCCTCGACGAGGGGGACGGGTTAAAAATCACTCAGATCAGGTTGGGACCGGCGCGGCTCACCCATTGCATGCGGTGGCTAGGGCTTGCCAAGCGGTGCCTGGAAGAGGCTCAGCGCTACGTGGGAGAGCGTACAGCCTTTGGGATGAGGCTTGCCGACAGGGAATCTGTGCAGCTCATGCTCAGCAGTGCGGCGCGCGACATTCACATCGGCAGGCTTCTCACCATGCAAGCGGCCTGGCTCATCGATGAGGGCGGCAAGGCTCAGAAGGAAGTCTCAATGGCGAAGATCCACGTGGCCGATGCCTTGCACAAGGCTTCCGATACGGCGCTGCAGCTCCTGGGGGCCAAGGGATATTCCAAGGACACGGTGGTCGAGTGGATCTATCGATATGCGCGGGCGGCACGGCTCGTTGACGGCGCCTCGGAAGTGCATGGCATGGTGCTCGCACGACACTATGCCAAGCTAGGGAACGAGTTCTGGAGCTGGGGTCCCGAGCAAAAGCCTTAGAGCGAGGCCGGCCACGGCGCTCAGCCCGATCACGGCTGGTACTGGGAACTTCCATCTGAGCAGTAGGGCACTCGCAGCTAGAAGAAGGAGCAGCGATGGCAGATTCAGACTGGTGAGTACAGGCAGCCAGATATCGAAAGGGCCTCGTTCCACGTGCTCTACGCTGTCGAACAAGACATGAAGTCCAAACCAGACTGAAAGGTTGAGGATAACACCAACAACCGCCGCGGTAATGGCAGCGAGTGCGCCCGACAATCGGGGCATGGATCGCAGATGGTCGATGATAGGGGCGAAGAAGAAGATCCACAGGAAACAGGGGACGAAGGTGACCCAGAGGGAGATGAAGGCGCCGACAAGCCCTCCTGCGATGCCGCCAGCAAAGCGATGGCCGGCGAGATATCCGACATATTCGATGACCAGGATCAAGGGCCCCGGCGTGGTTTCGGCCAATCCCAGGCCATCGACCATCTCGCCCGCGGAAAGCCAGGCGCGGGACTGGACGACTTCCTGCGCCATATAGGAGAGCACTGCGTAGGCGCCGCCGAAGGTCAGCACGGCCAGTTTCGAGAAGAAGGTGGCTAGGCCCGTGAACACATGATCAGGGCCAAAATAGATCCACAGGAGATACACGGGTCCCAACCAGAGAAGGAGCCAAATCACTGCCGTGAAAATCGTGCTGGAAATGCTGCCTGAAGGCTGGGCTGGTGCGGCGGCCGGCAGCGCGTTCCTAAAGAAGCCGATCAGGGCCGCCGTGAGGATGACGAGGGGGAAGGGAATGGCGAATGCGTAAAGGGAAAGAAATGCTGCTGCGGCGATCCACCAGTCGCTTGCAAGCTTCAGCGATCGTCTTGCGACACGCAGAAGAGCTTCGATGACAATTGCGAGCACGGCAGCCTTGATGCCGAAGAAGATGGCTTCGACCAAGGGCAGGGCGCCAAAGGCCACATAGAGCATGGACAGGAGCAGAACAATGAAAGCGCCCGGCAGGACGAACAGGAGGCCGGCAGCGAGCCCCCCACGCAGGCCATGAAGGCTCCAGCCGGCGTAGGTGGCAAGCTGCATCGCTTCGGGGCCCGGCAGAAGCATGCAAAAGTTAAGCGCGTGAAGAAAGCGCTGCTCAGAGAGCCATTTCCGCTCATCGACGATGGTACGATGCATCAATGCAATCTGAGCTGCAGGCCCGCCAAAGGACAGAATTCCGATGCGGGCAAAAACGGCGAGCACGGTGCGAAAGCTCGGGCGAGCGCCGCTTATGAACGGCTCGGCGGGGACCGGCAGCAGGGCATCTTCGGGAGTCGATGGCGAGGGGGCTATGGCAAACTCCACTAGGCTTGTGGAGCGGCGCTTGGCCATTGCCAGCCTGAAGGGGCGACCGCTTGTGGCCCCTGTGCAACGAAGCATATGATTTTCGGGTTATCAGAGCAAGGATCGGTCGTTCGGCATCACTCGGGCGACATTGCATTACTATTTGACCATAGGTTGCGCAAAGCATTGCAAGAGTGAGGCTGCGGTGACACTTATTGGAGGGCCGAAGGCTCCGGACAGAGGCATATGACGCAGCACGTTACCCTGGAAGACAAATACGATCTTGGCGTGGAGCGGGTCCTCGTCTCCGGTACGCAAGCGCTCGTTCGCGCTGCGCTCATGCAGCAGGAGCGGGACCGGAAGGCAGGGCTCAACACCGCCGGCTACGTGACGGGATACAGGGGCTCACCGCTCGGAGGTCTCGATCAACAGTTCATGCGTGCGGCGAAGTATCTTGCGCCTCGCAGCATCCTTTTCCAGCCCGGTCTCAACGAGGATTTGGCGGCGACAGCGCTCTGGGGCTCGCAGCAAGCGGAAATGCGGGGGGAGGGTCGCTTCGACGGCGTTTTCGGCATGTGGTACGGGAAGGGGCCGGGCGTTGATCGCAGCGGCGATGTTTTCCGTCACGCCAATGCGGCGGGTTCGTCGAAGCATGGCGGGGTCCTCGTTCTGATGGGCGACGATCACGCGGCGGAATCCTCCACCGTTCCCCATCAGAGCGAGTTCGCCCTGCTTGATGCGATGATGCCGATCCTCAACCCCGCAGGTGTGCAGGAAATCCTCGACTATTCGCTCTATGGCTTGGCCCTGTCACGCTATTCCGGCACCTGGGTCGGTCTCAAATGCGTGCACGACAACGTCGAATCGACCGCCATCATCGAAGCAGGCCCGAGCCGGGCACAGAGCGCGCTGCCGAGCGATTTCGAGATGCCCAAGGGCGGGCTCAACATCCGAGCGGCGGATGATCGGTTCGAGCAGGAGCTGAGACTTCACACCTATAAGCGTTTCGCCGCCGTAGCTTTCGCCCGGGCCAACAAGCTCGACCGGATCGTGCTCCAGGGCGGCGCGATGGCGAAGATCGGCATCGTCACGGCGGGCAAGAGCTATCTCGACACGCGCGAGGCGCTCGAAGAATTGGGCATCGACGAGAGTCGCGCTGCGAAACTCGGCTTAAGGCTACTCAAGCTCGGACTCGTCTGGCCGGTTGATCCAATCATCATCGAGAAATTCGCAGAAGGTCTCGATCTCATCATCGTGGTGGAGGAGAAGCGGTCTCTGATCGAGACGCACGTCAAAGAGCAACTCTACAACATCAGATCCTCGCCAATCGTCATCGGGAAGCGCGACGAGAACGAAGCGCATCTGTTTCCGGCTTTCGGCACGCTCGAGCCGCACCAGATCGCAGTCGCCGTGGGCGAACGGCTGGTCGCCCTCACCAACGACCAGGACCTAGCGCGGCGGGTCGATAGCCTCCGGCATCGGCGCGCGGGTCTCAAGACGTCGGCCGACCTCATGACGCGTATTCCCTATTTCTGCGCGGGATGCCCCCACAATTCCTCAACGGTGATCCCTGAGGGCGGGCGGGGATATGCCGGCATCGGCTGCCATTGGATGGTGCAGGGAATTCCCGAACGTCACACGGAAGGCTCAACCCATATGGGTGGAGAGGGTGCCAACTGGATTGGCGAGGCGCCTTTCTCCAAACGCGCTCACGTGTTCCAGAACATGGGCGATGGCACCTACAACCATTCTGGCCTCATGGCGATCCGTGCGGCCATCGCCGCCGGCGTCACGATGACCTTCAAAATCCTCTACAATGATGCCGTAGCCATGACCGGCGGGCAGGCCAATGATGGAAACGTCACGGTCGAGACGATTGCCCAGCAAATGCGAGCCATGGGTGTCTCCCGCATCACCGTCGTCTCCGACGAGCCCGAGAAATACGAGGGGCGCATCGTCTTTCCTACCGGAACGACGGTGCACCACCGCGACGATATCATCAATTTGCAGAAGGAGCTGATGCAGCTCCAAGGTGTCTCCGTTCTGATCTATGACCAGACCTGCGCTGCGGAAAAGCGGCGGCGACGGAAGCGCGGGGCATATCCCGATCCCAATAAGCGTGTGTTCATCAACGAGCGCGTTTGCGAAGGATGCGGCGATTGTGGCGTGAAATCGAATTGCGTCGCGGTGCAGCCGGTCGAGACGCCATTCGGACGCAAGCGACAGATCGATCAATCGGTTTGCAACAAAGATTATTCCTGCCTCAAAGGTTTCTGCCCGAGCTTCGTGACCGTCGAAGACGGAGAGCTGGTCAAGGGCGCACAAGGTGCGGCGCTGCCGGTGTTCCCGGTGCTGCCGGAGCCCGAGCTCATTCCACTTGAGCGGCCATGGTCGGTTCTCGTCACCGGCATCGGCGGGACGGGCGTGGTGACCATCGGGCATGTGCTGGCGATGGCTGCACATATCGAAAAAAAGGGTGCTGCGCTCATCGACATGGCTGGCCTGTCACAGAAGAACGGAGCCGTGGTGACGCATCTGAAGATTGCGCAGCGTCCACAAGACATCGCCACGATCCGTATTGCGGCAGGCGGCTCGGATCTGATCCTCGGCTGCGACCTCGTCACCTCGGCGTCGGAAAGAGTGCTTGCCACGGCCGATCCCGTTCGGACCTTCGGCGTGGTCAACAGTCACGAGGTCATGCCGGCGCAGTTTACGCGATCCGCCGATCTGCAGTTCCCGGCCAAGGAGATGAGCAAGGAAATCGAGTCGCGGCTGAGACCCCAGGGGGCGCATTTTGTCGACTCGACGCTCATTGCCACGGAACTCCTCGGCGATTCCATCGCGTCGAACATGCTCACGATGGGCTATGCCTATCAGAAAGGCCTGATCCCGATCGGGTCTACCGCCATCGAGCGGGCCATCGAGCTCAACGGCGTGTCGGTGAAGCTCAATCTCGACGCCTTCCTGCTCGGTCGGCGGGCTGCACATGATCCCGATCTGTTCGCCGCGCTCGTCGTCAAGAAGATGGATCGCCGGTTGGAGACGCTCGACGAACTCATCGAGCGACGGTTCAACGATCTCGTCGCCTACCAGGATGTGGCCTATGGGCGGCGCTATCGCGCGCTCGTGGAGGAGGCTCGTCATGCGGAGGAGGCGCGCAGCAAGGGTGGAATGGCCCTGACGGAAGCGGTGGCGCGCTATTACTATAAGCTCCTTGCGTATAAGGACGAATATGAAGTAGCGCGCCTTTACACGGATGGGGAGTTCCGCAAGGAACTCGAGAAGCGATTCAAGGGGGGGCAGGTCAAGTTCCATCTGGCACCGCCGCTTCTTGCCTCGCGCGACCCCGTCACAGGCCATTTGCGCAAGAGAGTCTATGGGCCGTGGATGATGA
>Ga0075421_100013558_pt1 | contig 10164 bp, 11 predicted proteins | sample SoiMetdeltSBSDD5_FD_75292 | JGI IMG/M metagenome (GOLD analysis project Ga0075421, IMG submission 75292) | Bulk soil microbial communities from a Populus tree surrounding site in Tennessee, USA - Soil MetaG P. deltoides SBSDD5 | ecosystem: Environmental > Terrestrial > Soil > Tree plantation... | reverse complement strand
AGCAGCTCGGCGTGGCGCATGGCGCGGCGCATGATGCGGCGGAGCACATAGCCGCGGCCCTCATTGGAAGGCAGCACGCCGTCGGCGATCAGGAAGGAGGAGGCGCGCAGGTGATCGGCGATGACGCGATGCGAGGCTTTCTGCGGGCCTTCGGGCGAGACCTTGGTCAGCGCGGCGATTTCGCTGATGATCGCGCGGAACAGATCGATGGCGTAATTGTCGTGCGTGCCCTGCAGCACGGCGGCGAAGCGTTCCAGTCCCATGCCGGTGTCGATCGAGGGGCGCGGCAGGTTGACGCGCCGGCCGTCTGCCATCTGCTCATACTGCATGAAGACGAGATTCCAGATCTCGATGAAGCGGTCGCCCTCGGAATCCGGCGAGCCGGGCGGTCCACCGGCAATCTTGTCGCCGTGATCGTAGAAGATCTCCGAGCAGGGACCGCAGGGCCCGGTATCGCCCATCGCCCAGAAATTATCCGAGCCGGCGATGCGGATGATCCTGGATTCGGGGAGCCCGGCGATTTTCTTCCAGAGAGCGAAGGCTTCGTCGTCGTCGATATAGACGGTCGCCGTCAGCTTCTCCTTCGGCAGGCCGAATTCCTTGGTGACCAGGTTCCAGGCCAGCTCGATCGCGCGGTCCTTGAAATAATCGCCGAAGGAGAAATTGCCGAGCATCTCGAAAAAAGTGTGATGCCGCGCGGTATAGCCGACATTGTCCAGGTCGTTGTGCTTGCCGCCGGCGCGCACGCATTTCTGCGAGGTCACGGCGCGGTTATAGGGACGCTTTTCGACGCCGGTGAAGACATTCTTGAACTGCACCATGCCCGCATTGGTGAACATCAAGGTGGGGTCGTTGCGCGGCACGAGCGGAGAGGAGGGCACGACCTCGTGGCCGGCCTTGGCAAAATAATCGAGAAAGCCCGATCGGATTTCGTTGACGCCGCTCATGTCATCCCGTGCGTGCCGGCAGCATTGTTCGCTTAAGCGCCGGTCCGGATTGAGGTTTCAGCGGTGTTTTGTAGCGGCGGGGGTGAAATGAGTCCATGGAAAGGGCGGCTTCATCCCTCCCCGCATGCTTTTTCCCCTCTCCCCGCATGCGGGGGAGAGCATGGCGAGCGGAGCGAGCCGGGTGGAGGGGCGTTTCAGTGACGCTCAGAATCGCGGCGACGCCCCCTCACCCGATTCCTGCGCTACGCTTGGAAATCGACCTCTCCCTGCACGCGGGGAGAGGTGAACAGATCTCGTCCCCAAAAGGAAAACCCCCGGGAGAGATCGGCAGAATTTGGGTTTACCCGAGGTCTGCCGGCTAAGAAAAAAGCCAAGTCGGAAATATCCGACTTGGCCGGGGGCTGGGTGACACGCAAGACTCAATCGTTATGCAACGCCTACATTACGCAACGCCTACATAAGAAGGCCTATGCCTCTTCCGCCGCCTCGTCGTCGTCCTTCTCGGCTTCGCCGGCCAGGATCTTGTCGGCGATGATGCCGGCATTCTGCCGCACGGCGGCTTCGATCTTGCCGGCGATCTCGGGATTGGCCCGCAGGAAGGTCTTGGCGTTTTCGCGGCCCTGGCCGATTCGCTGGCTGTCATAGGAGAACCAGGCGCCGGATTTCTCCACCACCCCGGCCTTGACGCCGAGATCGACCAGCTCGCCCATCTTGGAGATGCCCTCGCCATACATGATGTCGAATTCAACCTGCTTGAACGGCGGCGCGAGCTTGTTCTTCACCACTTTCACGCGGGTCTGGTTGCCGACCACCTCGTCGCGGTCCTTGATCGCGCCGATGCGGCGGATGTCGAGACGGACCGAGGCGTAGAATTTGAGCGCATTGCCGCCGGTGGTGGTTTCCGGCGAGCCATACATCACGCCGATCTTCATGCGGATCTGGTTGATGAAGATCACCATGGTATTGGAGCGGTTGATCGAGGCGGTGAGCTTGCGCAGCGCCTGGCTCATCAGCCGCGCCTGCAGGCCGGGCATGCTGTCGCCCATCTCGCCCTCGAGCTCGGCGCGCGGCACCAGCGCCGCCACCGAATCGATCACCAGCACGTCGATGGAGCCGGAGCGCACCAGGGTGTCGGCGATTTCCAGCGCCTGTTCCCCGGTGTCGGGCTGCGAAATCAGCAGGTCGTCGATATTGACGCCGAGCTTGCGCGCATAACCCGGGTCGAAGGCATGTTCGGCGTCGATAAAGGCGCAGGTGCCGCCCTTCTTCTGCGCCTCGGCGATGCAATGGGTGGCGAGCGTGGTCTTGCCGGAGGATTCCGGGCCATAGATTTCCACCACGCGCCCGCGCGGCAGGCCGCCGATGCCGAGCGCGATGTCGAGGCCGAGCGAGCCGGTGGAGACGGTCTCCACCTCGACCGAAAGCTTGCTCTTGCCGAGCCGCATGATCGAGCCCTTGCCGAAGGCGCGCTCGATCTGCGAAAGCGCGGCATCGAGGGCCTTTGTCTTGTCCATGGAATTTCCTTCGACGACACGCAGGGATGCTGGACTCATTTTCCGCTCCTTATGGCCGGTATTCGCCGGGCCGACAACGCGGAGCCTGCCCCCGCCCGCCGGCCTGGAATGAAGGAGGGAATGTACACTGTTTGTTCTCAGTTCGCAATATGTTCCTTTTTGGGGGGTGGGTACTGTCCTAAGTCCATATCCACTGTCCTAATTCGATCCTGCGAGTATCCTATTTTAATTTTGTTCGCCGCTGCTAACATCATGACGGAAGCGCGCAACGGACTGGAGAACCGTTGGGGCGGCCATGTTTACGCCGACGTATTATTTGCAGCGGGCCGCAGAGCTTGAGGCTCTAGCGGAACGAGCTCCAGATTCCGCTTTGCCAGAGGGCTACCAAAATCTCGCGCGAGCCTTCCGGGATATGGCCAACATGGCCAGTGTTTCACAAAGCCAATCCGACGAAGAAGCTCTACGACTCGCGGAGCGTATGGTCGGGAAAGGCATTAGCACTCATTAGGCCGCCTCAGTTGGCGGCCTCTTTTAGTAGGGCGGGTGCTGGCCTGTTTCGACCCTCAAATGGCCTCGTTTGAAAAAGCAGTGGGCTAGCTTGAAAAACGGAATGAATGAGTCGCCTACCGGTCAGACAGCACCCAGGCACCACGCCTAGCATCCGAAAAACGAACATAGAGATAAGCTGGGTGGCGTGATGTTGGGACCAGAGCATTACATCGCACGAGCTTCCGAACTGGAAGCTGAAGCGAAGCGCGCGTCCAATTCCAGCATCCGCGGGAGCTACCTAGATTTGGCGCGGAGCTTTCGCGAAATGGCCAACCTCGCCAGCCTTGCACGTAGCGCCGAAAAGGCCGAGGCCGTCAGTCTTGCCGAGCGCATGGCCGGGAAAACTTCCAGCCCTCGTTAGCCGCCTCAGTTGGCGGCCTCTCGGTGGGACCTATTTCCGGGAATGGCCTACTGTGCCCCACGGGGTGGCCCAGTTCGGCCTGGCCTGTTTCGACTCCCAGTCACCTAATTTGAGAATCCCACTGGCCCATGTTCGATTTCAGTCGCAATCATCGAACAGAAGGCGCACAGTTTGCCATCACCGGCCAAGAAGGAACAACAACGGGCGTCGGTGACTGAGAGACGCGACCGCGCTCCCGCCGTATCCAGGGGAGGCTCCAATGTCTGAACTTCATACCCGCGCTGTTCCCCAACCAATGTCGGTCGAGAAGCGCCTTTGCCCTCGGTGCCAAGCGCGGATGACGCTGACCGGCATCGAGCCAGAGGGGCCGGGCATTGATCGGCGCATCTTCGATTGTGCCAGATGCGGTCTCATCGAAACGTTCCTCGTCAAGTTTCGATGACGCAAAGGCCGCCTCAGTGGGGGGCCTTTGCGCGCTGGCCACGCCGCCCATTAAGCCCAAAAGCGCCCGTGCCCGGATCGGCGCGAGCCACTTAAAGTAATTCCAGGGGGAAAGTCTTAGCGAAATCAATAACAAAATAAGATTAGTGCAAGTGATATTGTAAAAAGCGGGCCAGTAGCTATCTGTGAAAAGTACTGGAAACATCATTTTTCAGTCATATCGAGGAATTGCTATGACCAATGTTGCTCAAAATGAAGCCCCGAAGACCCCCGTCCCGGGCGAGAGCAAGCCCGCTCCTCAGCAGCAGAACCAGGACGCTGGCGATAAGCCGGCCGAAAAGTCAGACCAGCAAAAGTAGTCTGGTCGTATTTATTGAGCAGGCCCGGCGGTTTGCCGGGCCTTTTTTCTGAAAGGACATAATTCTTGTCGCGCTCGGACCAAGTTTGGGAATGGTTCGTCCCCCCTTATCGTGCCTCTCATCATGGCGATCGGGATTACTCTTGGGTCGTCCTCCAACCACAATTACGGAAATGGCCTACTTTAAACATACAGTTGGCCTATTTCGGCCAGCACCGGGGGACTGCCACTGTCCTAATTCGCAGAAACAAGTGTCCTAATTCACAAAAATGCGGATGTGTTGGCTGCCGGACAGACACCATTCAAGCGCCCCGATGAGGGTACTGTTCGACCGCGCAGTATGAGGGTACTGTTCGACCGCGCAGTATCATGGGACGCGGTTGGAGAAACGACGCCATGTTTCCCCCAAACTATTACAGTCAGCGGGCGACTGAGCTTGAGGCTATGGCGAACGGGATTACCGATCTCACCACGCGGGAAATGTGCCTTGAACTGGCGCGCCGCTTCCGTGACATCGCCAATGTAAAAAGCGTTACCCAGCAATCCGACGTCGACGTGGTGCGTTTGGCCGAGCGCATGGTGGGCAAACCCCCGTGCCCTGATAAGCACTAGGCCGCCTCAGTTGGCGGCCGCTTTCTTCACGCTGATGTGGGGTGCTGGCCAAAGTCCATGCCCGCTGTCCTAACTTAGATTCACAGCTGTCCTAAATTCGCCATCGACAACAAATACAGCCCGCACTTCCTTTAATCACAGGGGCTGGCTGACTCGATTGGCGGGGCGCCATCGAATCGGCGAGGGAGATCAATGTCGAGCACGCAGAGTCAATACCTTCAGCGGGCTGCTGAGCTAGAAGCTTTGGCAGCACAGGCCTCCGATTCCACCGTGCGGATAAGTTACCTGAAAACGGCGCAAGGCTTCCGCGACATGGCCAACTTCGCCGGCGTTTCACAGATGGAATCAGACGAAGAGGCCATACGCCTTGCGGAGCGTATGGTCGGCAAGGCCTCCGGCGCTTGAGGCGCATCGTTGGAGAACCCGGACAACGCAAAAGAGTAGGCCGTCTCGGTTGGCGGCCTCTGCATTAAAAGCCAGCCAACGCCGGGGGAGGGGGCGCAGGCCTTGTTTCGGCCCCCAGCGGCCATTTTTGGGTTTGCAGCGGCCTATTTTATGTTGAGTTCATCCAAGGCCGGGTATTTCGGCATAATACAACGATCAACAATCCCAGCCGGAGCCTCCGCTCTCATCCGGCCGCACTCTCGCTATGTCTCAGGGGATCCCGTGTCCATTTCATTGTCATCCGACTTTTCCGAACCGTATCTGTCACTTGACGAGAAAATAGAGGCAGCTGAGCGGGAAATTGCGCGGCAAGAAGCGACAGTCGAAAAACTGATCGGCGAAGGCCATGAAGCGGCCGACGCGACAAAACAGCTTGCTCACCTGCTGGAATCTCTAGCCGAGCTGCTGCGGATGAAGAGCGAAGCCGGGCGATAGCCTGCAGGGTATGCTCCTCAGCCGCCTCGGTCGGGCGGCCTCTTGGTCGCCGGCGCCCTGGATTTCTTCGGCCTCCCAATTCCAGTTTGCCGATCTCCGCAAGGCTGGTAATATAAGCCGCCGAGGGGCTGCAATGTCGGACAATCTGTTCAAGGACGCGCCTTTTGAGCCGGAGGTTATCTCCGTGCTCAATGAAGCATTCGACAGGGCGTGCAAGGCCCTGCACGACACCGGGCAGCCCGACATCATCAAGGAAGTTCTCGCCAGCCGGATTGTTGCCGCCGCCCGCAAGGGAGGCCGCGATCCCGGCAAGCTCTGTGAAGACGCCCTCACATCCTTCGGGATCCAGGCGGATTGCGACTAGAGCCGCCGACTGGAACTCCTGAGCCGTCTGAGGTAGTTATCCCTTATGGACCAGAAGGACGAATATGAACTCAACGTACGCGAAGCTCAGCGTATGGCTGAGAATTCGATAACCGATGCCGACAAGGCCGCCTGGCTCCGGATCGCCCAGCAGTGGCTGCGCATGCTCCGTGGGCTTGCGCGGAACCGAGACCAAGCAGGAAGATCAGTCGCGCTGGCCTGCGCCGCGCGACGACGAATCCAAATCCTCTCATTAGGCCGCCTGCGCGTCTTCGTTCCCTGCGTCGTCACGCGCCGCTTCGCGGGGTCGCATCGGAACGCTCACAAACTAATGATTCGCCAGCGCAACGGATTGCGGTTCTAGTTTCCGTTGGCGTCCAATCGGACCAAGAGCGCCGATAGCGGAGAGTGTCATGTTGTCTTCTCGTGAAGATCGCAATGGACCAGCGCGCGTGTCCGATCCGATAATCGATAAAATGCTGGAGGAAATAAAGCGGCACGAAGTAACCATTGCTGCGCTGGCCGCTGAAGGTCACGAAGTGACGGATGCGACACGACACTTGAAAGGGCTGGTCAGCAGGCGCGACGCCCTGTTGCAGAGGCGCTGATCCGCCTGTCTTGCCAAAAATCCGCAAGCGAGTCCGCCTGGTTGGCGGGCTCGTTGTGAATTGCAGCATCGCGATGACGCCCGCGACCCGCCGCCAGACGAAAGCTGACAAACGGCAGCATTCCAAGCTCGGCTCGGATCGAGCCCGGAGGCCGCCACCTCATCGAGGCGGGAACGAAGGGAGCGCCCGGTTCTTATATATGAAATCAACGGGGTGGTAGGGCGCGTGGAACTTGCCGAGGAATTCAGGTTGCGGGCGCAGCGCTGCCTCAAGCTGGCGCAGGAAGCGCCCACGCTCGAAGCCCAGACGCATTGGCTTGCCATGGCGCAGCTTTGGTTCAGCCTGGCCCAGCATGCCGAAGAGCAGGATGCCGAATTCCTGAGCAAGTCCGTGTCCCAGCTGCGCGCCAAGGGTGACGAAAGCGGCCAGTCAAATGGCGACGGCGACGGCGAAGAGGGCCATTAGGCCGCGGGGATGCCCGCAGCGCGGCGCCGGAGCGGCGGGGCGAAATCTGCTGGCAGCGCTTGAGCGTTGCGGTCGGGCAACACGCCGAGACCCTCATCGTGTTCGACCGCACCGGCATTCCGGAGGGCGAGAGCGGCCACATCGAAGAGCGCTGGCCGAAAATGTACCGGAAAAGGCTGCGCGACTATCTGGAATAAGGTCGCCTTACTTCAGTCCCATCATCGCGAGCGCGGCACGGCCCATGAAGCCGTAGGGACTGCCCATGGTCTCCTGCGTCTCGAAATGGTTATAGGCGTGGCCTTCGAGCAGCTTCGATTGCTTGCCCGCCGCCGTCAGTGCCGCATGGAAGTCGCGCGCCTGCCGCTGGAATTCAGGCGTCTCCAGGCTGCCATAGGTAATGGTGATCGGCGCGGTGATGCGGTCGATGTGCCGCATGGCGCTCAATTCTTCTTCCATCGCGTCGGTGAAGGCGACGTATTGGCTGCGCTTGGAAAGCCGCGGCGCCTTCAGGTCATACATGCCGCTGCCGAGAAGAAAGCCTTTCACGATGTCGCGCGGCAGGCCGGTCTTTTCCCAGTCGGTGATGGCAAGGCAGCTCGCCAGATGGCCGCCCGAGGAATGCCCGGTGACATAAACGCGCGCGGGATCGCCGCCGAAGCTTTTCGCATTCTTATAAACCCAGGCGACGGCGCGGCGCACCTGATCGACCATCGGAAAAATGCTGCCGTCGGTTTCCTTCACGTTGTTGAAGTCGACCGCGATGAAATGCGCCCCGGCGTTGATAAAGGTTTCCGCCATATAGGCGACCTGCGATGAGCTGCCGCCGCGCCAGGCGCCGCCGTGAATATAGATCATCACCGGCGCGTTTGACGTCTTGGTCTTGTAGATGTCGAGCTTCTCGATCTCGGCCGCGCCATAGGCCACCCGGTCGGGCTGGCCGAGGATGCGAAGCGTGATCTCGTTATTGGCGAGGCGGCGGGCGCGGATCTCCTCTCGGTTTGGCGCATAGACCGTCTGGTCATAGGCGTCGTCGAGTTCCTGCTGGTCCATATCGAGCCAGACGAGGGGGCCTTTGGCGCGCCGACGGGCGGGGGCAGAGGGATTCATGGGGACTCTGCAAAAAATGGGCGGAAGGTCGCAGGGCGGAGCCTGCCAGACCGCCTATTCTGTTGTAAACTGCCTCAACAAAATATGGCGCCTCCGGAGCGCCAATTGCGCGAGGAACGAAGCGAGGCAAGGAGACGAAAGTCATGCCGTCATTGCCGCGGGCTGCGCTGACGCTCTTGTGCGGAGCCTACTTGCTCTTCGCGGGAGGAGAAGCGAAAGCCGAAGTCAATTTCAAGGGCAAGACGATCGAGGTCATCCTCGGATCCGCCGCCGGAGGCGGGACCGACGGCACCACACGGCTGGTCGGCAGCTTCCTGGAGAAATATCTGCCCGGCAATCCGTCGATGCGCTATCGCAACCTGCCGGGCGGACACGGGGCCAAGGCGCTCAACTATTTCATGAAGGTCAAGCCGGACGGGCTGACCTGGGTCGGCGGGGGCTCTTCGCATGTCGATCCCAATTCGCTGCGCAAGAATGTGGTCGAATACGATCCGACCAAGTTCCACATCTTCGGCGGCGTGCAGCGCGGCGGCTCGGTCGTCTTCATGCGCACCGACCACAAGGCCAATCTGACCGACAAGTCCAAACCGCAGGTGGTGGTCGGCGTGATCGATGGCGACCGCAGCTGGGAGCAGATGATCACCTGGGGCGCGGAGTTCCTGGGGTGGAATGTCCGCTTCGTCGTCGGCTATCCCGGCTCCGCCATGATGCTGCTCGCGATCCGGCGCGGCGAGACGCATATGATGGGCACGTCCAATCTCTTTATCCTCAAAGACATGTTCAAGAGCGGCGAGTTCTTGGGCGTTGCGCAGCTTGGCGGCGGCGCGAGCGTTGGCGATGATGTCGAGAGTCGCTCCGAATTCGGCTTTATCCCGGTCTTCAAGACGATGATGGAAGGAAAGGTGACAGGCCTTGCGGCGGAGGCCTTCGACTTCTGGACCGCACTCAACGACATGGACAAATGGTACGGCCTGCCGCCCGGCACGCCGAAAGAGATTGTCGATGTTTATCGCGCGGCCTGGGACAAGATGGTCAAGGATCCCGAATTCATCAGGCAAGGCAAGCAACTGTTCAGTGCCGACTTCCAGCCAGTGAGTGGCGACATCATCACCGACCATGTGAAAAAAACCGCTTATCCGAAAGCGGAGATCGTCGCTTTCATGGATCAGCTGAAGACCAAGCACGGCCTGCCGGCCGAACCGCTGTCGGACGAGGAGCTCGCGGCGCTGGCCAAGGCCAAGGGCCTCGATAAGATGGAAATCCCGAAGGTGGAGGCGGTATTGCTGAAGGTGGGCGACGGCGGACGCGACATCGAATTCGCCGTGGGCGGCGCCAACAAAAAGATCGACGTCAGCAACAGCCGCACCAATGTGAATATCGGCGGCAAGAAGGTCGCGCGCACCGAGCTCAAGCCCGGCGTCACCTGCACGATCGAATTCATCGACGGCAACAAGGAAGCGAACGGGATCACCTGCCCGTAGGGACCGCCGCCCGACTTCCTCCAACCTCATCCTGAGCGCCTTCTGTTCCCTCCCCCGCGTGCCGATCGCGGGTTCACCCGATGATCGGGATTCTAAGTTACACAAGTCGGATACATCCGACTTGTGTTGGAGGGTCAGGGAGGGGGGCGAAATTGCACGTGCTTTGTTGTTAGCCCCCTCCCGGCCAGCTTCGCTGCATAGCCGATGCTTGCATCGGCGTTCTCAATTAGGACACGGCGTCCGAAGGACGCCTATGCCTCCCCCGCAAGCGGGAGAGGTGAAAAGAGTCGCGTCGCGTGCTTTCCGATTCAATTTTCAAACAGCCAAGCGTCATCGGCCCGTGTTGTTGTCAGGCGACGGGTGCGCCTGTCTTTTTCTTCCCCGAGTCAAATCCAGGGGAGCGGAGCGCCGGGAGGCGCATCAACAATTCCACGCTTGCGAGGCGCGGCGCGCGTCTTGCGCCGTAGACAAGTTTACGC
>Ga0075421_100013554_pt1 | contig 10165 bp, 7 predicted proteins | sample SoiMetdeltSBSDD5_FD_75292 | JGI IMG/M metagenome (GOLD analysis project Ga0075421, IMG submission 75292) | Bulk soil microbial communities from a Populus tree surrounding site in Tennessee, USA - Soil MetaG P. deltoides SBSDD5 | ecosystem: Environmental > Terrestrial > Soil > Tree plantation... | reverse complement strand
GCCTTGGTGTCGGCCGCCGAAGCCTGGCGGAAGCGCTCGAACACGAAAGGAAGTGCCTCGGACCGGATGCCCGATCCCGAGTCGGCCACGGTCAAGACGGCGCTCGTCTCGTCCAGGGTCAGCCCCACCTCCACGCGCCCGCCGCGAGGCGTGAACTTGAGCGAGTTGGTCAGGAGGTTGGTGACGACCTGCTGCAGGCGCGCGGGGTCGCCGGAGATCGGCGCGGAGGTGGGCGAGACGACGACCTCGAGGGCGATGCCGCTCGCGGAGGCGGTGGGGCGCGCCGAGTCCACGGACGCGTGGACGAGCGCGGGCAGGTCCAGGGCCGCCATCTCCAGATCGAGCTTGCCGGAGACGATCCGCGAGACGTCCAGGAGATCGGCGATGAGCGTGTTCTGCACGTTCAGGTTGCGCTCGATCGTCTCCACCGCCCGCTGGATCACGGCGGGATCGGTCTGCCCTTCCTTGAGGATGTGGACCCAGCCCACGATCGCGGTCAGCGGGGTCCGCAGCTCGTGGGAGAGCGTCGCGAAGAAGATGTCCTTCATCCGCGCCGCCTCCTCGAGGTCCCGCTTGGCCACGGACAGCTCCTCCTCGCGCTGCCGCAGCAGCGTGTTCGCGCGGACCACGTCCTCGAACGTCCCCAGCAGGAGGCGCAGGATCTGCTCGCGGTTCGCGTGGACGTGGATCGCCTTGCCGTCGAAGACGGCCTCCACGCCGCGGAAGGTCGGATCGTCCTCCTTGCGGCGGCGGGGAACGGGGGCCAGGTCTTTCCTCCCTGGCGGCCGTTGGGCGAGCAGCGAGCGCAGCCGGGCCACCAGGGCATCGGGCTCGTAGGGCTTCCGAACGAAGCTATCCGCCCCCACCTCCAGGGCCTGGACGATCTCCTGGGGCTCGCGCAGCGTCGTGACCAGGACCACGGGGATGTCGCAACGGGCGGGATCCGCCTTGATCATCCGGCAGAGCTCGAAGCCGTTGACTCCCTGCATCAGGACGTCGCTGACGACGAGATCGAAGGAGGCTTCCTCGAGTCGGCTGAGCCCGGCCCGGCCGTCACCGCACACCTCCACGGTGAACCCTTCGGCCTCCAGGATCAGCTGGAGGAGCCGGGCCTGCGTCGGGCTGTCTTCGACCACGAGGATGTGCGGTGCGCTCATCGGGCTCCCTCTGCACTGGGGACGCGGGTCACGACGGGCAAGTCGGCCAGCGCCGTGCGAATCTGATCGAGGGGAAGGATGAAATCGGCCAGGCCGGCGCTGACGGCCGCCCCCGGCATGCCGTTGACGACGGCCGTGGTTTCCGACTCCGCGATCGTACGGCCCCCGAGCCGTCGGATCGCACCCAGGCCGTCGACGCCGTCGCGCCCCATCCCGGTGAGGATGACGGCCAGCGCGCGGCTTCCGAAGGCCGCGGCCACCGATTCGAACAGCACCGTGCCGGAGGGCCGGAAGCCACCCACCGCGCCTGCGTCCGAGAGATGGATCCGTCGCGACGGCGTCACGCCCAGGTGATGGTCGTCGACGGCGATGTAGACCGTCCCCGGCCGCAGCGTCTCGCCCTCCTCGGCCAGCTTGACCCGCAGCGGCGATGCCTTGTCGAGCCAGCCCGCGAAGCCCGGACTGAAGCCGCGGGAAATGTGCTGGACGACGAGGATGGGGATCGGGAAGTCCGCGGGAAGGGCGGCCAGTATGGAATGGATGGCCGCCGGTCCCCCCGTGGAGGCGGCGATGGCGACGACCTCTGCGGGCACTTCCTGCAGGGCCGCCACGGACGGGATGTACGTCGGCGGCAGCCGCGCGGGCTCCGGGTCGTAATGGCGCACGACCTTGACCCGCGACATGGCCTTGACCTGGCGGACGAGCTCCTGCGCGTCCTCGTCGAACCCGGGGGCCAGGGGATCGCCCGGTTTGGCGTGCACGGCGAGCGCCCCCATGCGAACGGCCTCGAGCGACACGGAGAGGCCGCGCGGATCGACGCCGGTCGTGATGAGGATCGGAGTCGGGGCCTCGACCATGATGCGCTTGGTGGCGGCGAAGCCGTCGAGCCGCGGCATCTGCACGTCCATGGTCACGATGTCGGGGCGGAGCCGCTTCACCATCTCCACCGCCTCCAGGCCGTCCGCGGCCTGGCCGATCACGTCGACCTCGTGGTCGGCGCGCAGGATCTCCACGAGCAGGCGGCGCGTGGTGGGGGAGTCGTCGACGACGAGGACGCGCACGCGCTTCACAGGAGCTGGCCCACGGCCTCGAGGAGGCTGCTGCGGTCGAAGCCGCTCTTGACGAGGTAGGCGTCGGCGCCGACCTCCAGGCCCCGGGCCCGGTCCTTGTCGCTCGAGAGCGACGTGACGAGCACGACCGGGATCCGCGGCAGGGCCACGGCGTGCCGCAACGTCTCCGTGAGCGTGAAGCCGTCCATGCCCGGCATCTCGACGTCGGCCACGACGAGGTCGATCGCCTCTTCCCGGAGGATGCGCCAGGCCTGGTGGCCGTCGGCGGCGAGCCGTACCTCGTAGCCCGCTTCCTCCAGGATCGCCTTCTCCAGGGTACGGGTCGTCACGGAATCGTCCGCCACCAGGAGGCGCCTCCGCGCTCTCTTGGGACCCGCGGCGGGAATCAGGAGCCGCCGCGCGGGGGCCTGGAGCGCGCTCTCCGCCAGCTCCGCCGCGCTCAGGATGAGGGCGATGCCCCCGTCTTCCAGGAGCGCGCAGCCGGCGACGTTGGGGACCCGGCGCAGTCGTCGGCCCAGGCCGGTGACGACGAGGTCCTGCTCGGCCCGGAGCTCGTCCACCACGAAGGCGACCCGCGAGGTGCCGGCCTCCACCAGCACCACGAAGCCGCCTTGACCGCGGTCACGGCGGGGAGGGGGCAGTCCGAGCGCCTCGGCCAGCGAGACGAGGGGAAGGAGGCCGGCCGTCACCGCCAGCATCTCTCGACCGCCGACGTTGCGGACCTCCGTGGGGATCAGCCGGCGGAGGCTCATCACCTGCGTGGTCGCCAGGGCGAACGTGCGTCCGGCCGCCTCCACGAGGAGGGCGCGGATGAGCGTGACGGTCAGGGGCACGGTCAACGCGAACGTCGTCCCCACGCCCGCGATCGATTCGAGCCCCACCGTGCCGTGGAGAGCGTTCACCTGGCTCTTGACGACGTCGAGGCCGATCCCACGCCCGGAGACGGTCGTGAGGGCGCGCGCCGTGGAGAGGCCGGGATGGAACACCAGCGCGAGGAGGTCCCGATCCTCGACGGATTCCGGCAGTCCTCTCGCGCGCGCCTCCTCCCGGATGCGCTCGCGGTCGAGGCCGCGTCCGTCGTCGGTGATGGCGATCTCGACCTGCGCCCCCTTCAGCGCGGCGGACACCGTGATGACGCCCGCCGCCGGCTTGCCCGCGGCCGCTCGCTCCGCCGGCGACTCGATTCCGTGGTCCACCGCATTGCGCACGAGATGCCGGAGCGGGTCCTTGAGCCGCTCCGCCACCGCGCGGTCGAGCTCCACCTCCTGGCCCACCAGCCTGAACACGACCTCCTTGCCCGCGGCGAGGGCCAGGTCCCGCACCGTCCGCTCCAGACCCTGTCCGGCTTCGGCGAACGGGATCATCCTCAAGCTGCGGACGCCGGAGTCGAGGTCGCCCGCCGTCCGCACCAGACCGCGGCCCCCGGTGGCGGCGTCGGCCCCCGCACGCTCGACCCCCTCCCTCAGCTTGTCGATCTCCGCGCCGACCTGTTGGAAGGCGGCCCGGGTCTCGGTGGCCGCACTGGGGGAAAGGAGCGCCTGCAAGCGGCGGAAGTCCGCGGCCAGCCCCAGGGCGGCCTCCTCGAGGCTGCGCCACTCGTCGCGGCGCTTCTCGGTCTGGCGGACGGCCAGGAGCAGCTCGCCGCTGCGGCTCAGTACGGTATCGAGCTTGCTCGCGCTCACGCGGAGGGTATCGCCGTCGCGCCGGTCGACGAGCGCCGGAGCGGAGGGCGTCGCGCTCGGAGGGGGTGAAGTGGAGGGAGCGGGCGCCACGACCGGCGGCGGGCCCGGTCCCGGCACGGCGGCCACGAGGCGCGACGTGAGCGCGGCCAGGGGTGAGGCGGCCAGCGACTGCTTTTCCTTGAGGCGTGCGCCCGCGTCCTGGATCGCGTCCGCGGTCGCGAACAGGATCTCGAAGTCTTCCGGGGCCAGGGCACGCTCGCCGTCCCGAGCCCGCGCCAGGATCTCTTCCAGGCCGTGGCAGGCCGTCTCGATGAGGCCCACGTCCACCGCCCGTGAGGCCCCTTTCAGGTTGTGGGCGGTGCGGAACAGGGACCGCAGCAGGCTCGCCGGATCGCCGGGACCGCTTTCGAGGGCCAGGAGGTCGGCGTTGAAGCTCCGGACGTGCTCCGCCACCTCCTCGACGAACGTCGACATCAGGCTCTCGATGAGCGCGGTCTTGTTCATGGCCGGTGGATCACCGCATCATCTCCGTCAGCCGCCGGCCCGCGTCGCTGAGGGCCTGGGCCGTGCGCTCCGCCTGCTGGGTGGCGGCGAGGTGCTGGCTGGACGCCTGGTTGATGTTGCTCATGGCGTGATGGATCTGGGACATGCCGGTGGCCTGCTGGCCGGCGGAGGCCGCCATCTGGCCCACCACCTGGCCCGACTCCGTCACCGTCTCGCCCAGCGCGCGGATCGTCTCGCCGGCCTGGAGCGCGACGGTGACCGCCGCGTCCACGCTGCGCTTGCCCTCTTCCGCGGCCGCCACCGCGCTCGTGGTGGCCTTCTGGATCTGGCCGAGGATCTGGCGCACCTGGGCCGTGGCCTTCTTCGACTGATCGGCCAGCGCCTTGACTTCGCCCGCCACCACCGCGAACCCCTTCCCCTGCTCCCCGGCCCGCGACGCCTCGATGGCCGCGTTGAGGGCCAGGAGGTTCGTCTGCTCCGCGAGGTCCTTCACGGTGGACGTGATCTCTCCGATGGCCTGGCCCTGCTCCGCGAGGGCCATGGTTCCCACCGTGATGGCCTGCACCTGCTCCTTCACCGACCGCAGCCCCACCACCGTGTCGTCGACGGCCTTGCGTCCCGCGCGCGCGATCTCGACCGCACGGTTGGCGGCGTCGGCGACGGAGGGCGCGCGCTCCGCGGCCTGGCGTGAGGTCTCCGCGACCTCGTTGACGGTGCTGACCGTCTGCGCGACCGCCGCCGCCTGTTGCTGCGCGGCCGCGGCCTGCTCGGTGGTGCCGGCCAGGAGCTGCGCCGCCGCCGCCGAGATCCCGTTCGCGGTCTCCGAGACCCCGGCCAGAAGGGTCTCGAGCCTCACGCGCGCGGCCTTCTCCTCGCCCAGGAGATGGCGGATGGTGGCCAGCACGCCGTTCCACGCTTCGCCCAGCCGCCCGACTTCATCCCCGCCCAGCGGGGGTGCGTCCGCGGCGTAATCGCCCGCCGACGACTGCTCGGCCACCTGGACGAGCACGCGCACCCGCCGCGCCGCGTCGTGGACGAGGTACAGGGTCACGAGACACACGAAGGCCACGAAGAACAGGAATCCGAACTGGGTGGAACGGAACCGGCCGGCGTCCCGGCGCGCGGCGGCATCGACGTTCTTCTGGCTCTGGTCCATCTCCGCGACGTACCGCTTGACGGTGGCGTTGAGGGCCGCCAGCGTCGCGGGATCGTGGCCGGCGATGAGCTGGTCGAGCGCGGGCACGATCTGCGATCGCCAGAAGGTCTCCGGTCCGGGGTCCCGCACCCGTAGCGTCGGGCGCGTCCCCGCCGTCGACTCCCCTCCGCGAACGGCGTCGAACCGGCGGTCGATCTGTCCACGCACCTCGCCGACCTCGCCCAGCGTGCGCACGCGCTGCTCGCCCGTATCCCGCGCCAATCGCTCGGTCAGGGCGAGGAGCTGGTAGGCGTCGCTGCGGTTGTGCCCCAGGATGTTCGTCTGGGCCCGCGCCGCGTCGATGTCGCCGAGCATTCCGAAGTCGGCGACGATCAGGAGGATCGCGCACACCAGGATGGCCACGCTGAGCAGTCCGAGCCGCGCGCCCAGGGACTTGCGCCAAGGTATCTGTCTCGCCATATCGCCTTCTCTCTCGGTCTTGATCCGGCCGCTCACGAGGCACGCCGCGAGCCCGGCTCGATATCCATGGTCAGCTGCGGATCGCGGAGGAGCGCCTCCCCGGAAAGGACGACGACGCCGTCCGGGGTCACGCCGCGAACGTACGCGCGTCCCCAGGCCGTCTCCGTCTGGGCCAGGCTCGCTCCGGGCACCCAGAGGATTTCGCTGGCGGCGTCGGCCAGGAGGCCGAACTCACGCCGATGCTCGCCGAGCACGACGATGCGGCCGAGGTCGGTGACGCCCTCCGCCACGACTCCCAGCAGATGGCGGAGATCGAAGAGGGCCAGGATCTCGCCACGCAGGCTGGTGACGCCGAGGACGAACTCCGGAGTGCCGGGCACGGGCGTGAAGCGCGTCAAGCGCGCGACCTCGCGCACGAAGCGGCTCTCGATGCCGTAGCGCTCGCCCGCGAGCACGAACCCCACGAGCTCGAGGACCTCTCCCGCGCGCGGCGGCTCTTCGGGGACTCGGGCCAGGAGGCGGGCCCGGGCGTCCAGCACTTGACGGCGGCTGTCAGCCAAGGGTCACCTCCATCCGCTCCATCTCGCTGGAAGCGGCGAGGTGGAGGGCGCCCGCCCGCTCGCCGGCCCCGGCCCGGACCTCGTCCTCCGCCGGGAGGGCCGCGGAGAGGTCTCTTGCGTTCCGGAAGGCGCGCCGGGCCTCGGCGCGAGCGCCTCGTCTGCGCAGGATCGTGCCGAGGAGGAAGTGCGCGACGGCGAGGGTGCGATCGAGGTAGAGCGCATGCTCTGCCTCCTCCTCCGCCTCCCCGTCGCGCTCCAGGGAAAGGAGGAGCGCGGCGTGGAGGTAGTGCAGGGGGGCGCTCAGGGGCTGGCGGCGCAGCTCGGCCATTGCGATCGATTCCGCTTCCTCGGCCCCGTCCGCGTTCGCCTTCGCCATCACCCGCTCGAACGCCTCCCGGCTCGGGTCGGGCGGGAGGGGAGGGGCGAAGCTCGTCGGTGGCGGGACCACGCGGGCGACCGGTGGCCCGTCGTCCACGTGTCGCGGGAGAGTCGGCGCCGGGACCATCGTCGGCACGGCCCGGATCGGTCCGGCGGGGCGCCGATACACGAGGCCGTCGCGCGTCACTTCGACCTCGAAGGGGGCGTACTCGGCGAGGAGCGGATCGGCGCCGGCGGTGAGCAGCACTCCGCCTTCGGCCAGGCAGTGGAACAGCCTCGCGGCGATCCGTCCCGCCGTCGCGTGGTCGAAGTAGATGAGGACGTTGCGGCAGAGGATGAGGTCCATCGCGTAGGCGCCCGCCGTCGCGTAGTCCTTCGCATCGACCAGATTGAGTCGCTCGAAGCGAACGTTCCTGCGAACCCGATCGACGAGGACGCGGCGCCGACGTTCGTGACGGAAGTACTGCTGGAGGAACGGGCCCGTCACGCCTCGCATGGACCAGTCCGAGTACGAACCGGCCCGCGCCTTGGCCAGGGCCGCGGAGGAGAGGTCGGTGCCGAGGACGAAGGCTCCGTCGTCCAGCCCTTCCTCCTCGAGCAGGATGGCGAGGCTGTAGGCCTCCTCGCCCGTCGCGCAGCCCGCGCTCCAGACCCGGGGGGCCCGGCCGCGGCGGCGGCTCCGGAGCGCGACGAGCACCTCGCGACGGATCAGATCCATCTGGGCGGGGTCCCGCATGAAGTGCGTCTCTCCGACCGTCACCTCGTCCACGAGATCGTCCAGCGCCGCGGAGTCGCGGCGCACGAGGGCGAGGTAGGCGGCAACGTCCGGCGCGCCTGTCTCCTTCATGGCGCGCGCGATGCCGGCCTGCGCTTCCACGAGGCGGTTGGGAGCGAACACCATGCCCGACCGCTGCGCGACGAGGGCCAGGATCTCCTCCGTCATGTCGTGACCGGCGCGCGGAGGGCGGCATCGAGCGAGGCGTCCTCCGCCGCGGAGAGGAAAGTCGTGAGGTCGTGAATGAGGACGAGGCCGCCGTCGAGCGTGGCCACGCCCGCCACGTAGATGGCGCTGGATCCGAGGGCCTGGGCGGCCCGGACCGAGGCCTCGTCGACTCGGGCCAGATGGGTGGCCCGATCGACGCGGAGGATCACGCCGCGTGGTCCCGCCGAGGCCACGATGAAGTGGTCGTCCGGATCGAGGGGCTTGGCCGGGAGGCGAAAACGCGCGCGGATGTCCAGCACGGGAAGGATGCGGCCCCTCACGTCGACGACGCCTTCGATGAAAGCCGGAGCGTTGGGCAGCGGCGTGATCGTGACCGCGCGGACGAGCTCACGCACGTCGAGGGTGGGAAGGCCATATCTGTGGCCTCCCACCTCGAACACCAGGACCTCGCGGGTAGGAGCGCGCGGGTCGGCCGAGGCCGGCACGGACGTCGGTCCCGGGCCGGGCGCGGACACGTCGAGGGTGCCGGGGGCGGCCATACGTAGGGCCTCATTGACGTCTGGGTCGGCGAGAAGGATCGCCGGTTGCCTACCAGCAAGATCGGCGCCATGGGATTCGGTGCCGAAGTCGCGGACAGGGCGACGGATTAACCGCCGAAATCGAGGCTTGTGTCCGCGGCGAGGAGAGCGCAGACTGTGAAGTTGCACCGCCATTATGGAATCTGGAATGTCGCCGCCCCGCGCCTTGATCGTCGACGACGACCCGGAGATCGCCAGTGTCCTGACCGAGCTGGTCGAGCGCGAGGGGTTCGCGGTGACGAGCGCGGCCAGCCTGGCGCAGGCGCGCGAGGAGATCGCGGCCCAGGTGCCCGACATCGTGCTCGTCGACATCCACCTGCCCGACGGCAGCGGCCTGGACCTCCTGGAAGGCCTGGGACCGGCTGCTCCGGAGGTCGTCCTCATCACCGGACAGGCGAGCGTCGAGACCGCGGTGGACGCCCTTCGCCGGGGCGCCGCCGACTACCTGACCAAGCCCGTGGACTTTCCCCGCCTCAAGATGGTGCTCGGCAACGTGGCGCGCACCCTCGAGATGAAGCAGGAGATCGGGGCGCTGCGGACGGAGCTGCGCCGGATGGGCAGGTTCGGCGCGCTCATCGGCGCCTCACCACCCATGCAGAAGGTGTACGACCTGATTGGCCGCGTGGCCCGCACCGACGCGGGCATCCTCCTGACCGGCGAGACGGGAACGGGCAAGGAGGTCGTCGCCCAGACGATCCACGCCTTGAGCCGCCGCAGCAAGAAGCCGTTCGTGCCGGTGGACTGCGGAGCGATTTCTCCGACCGTGATCGAGAGCGAGCTCTTCGGCCACGAGCGCGGCAGCTTCACGGGCGCCGAGCGCCAGCACAAGGGATATTTCGAGCGTGCGCACACGGGGACGCTGTTCCTCGACGAGATCACGGAGATGCCCGTGGAGCTGCAGGTCAAGCTCCTGCGCGTCCTGGAGACTTCGGACGTGCTCCGCGTCGGGGCGGACAAGCCCATCAACATCGACGTCCGCATCATCGCCGCCACGAACCGCCGGCCCGAGGAAGCGGTGGCGGCGGGGAAGCTGCGGGAGGACCTTCTCTATCGCCTGAGCGTCTTTCCGATCCCGCTGCCTCCGCTGAGGGATCGCGGCGACGACGTCGCGCTCCTGGCCGAACACTTCCTGGCCGAGCTCAACGCCGCCGAGGGCATGAAGAAGCAGTTCACGCCGGCGGCCCGAGAGCGGCTTCTCGTCCACAACTGGCCGGGCAACCTGCGCGAGCTCAAGAACGTCATCCATCACGCCTTCATCGTGGCCGACCGCGACCTGGGTCTCGAGGAGCTCGGGGAGACGGCCGGAGGCAAAGGCGCGTCCCAGAGCCTGACCATGGCCGTGGGCACTCCCCTCGCCGACGCGGAGCGCCGGCTCATCCTGGCCGCCCTGGACCAGTTCGACGGGGACAAGAAGAAGGTCGCCTCCGCCCTCCAGATCAGCGTGGCCACCCTCTATACCCGCCTGAGTGAATACAAGTCGCACTGAGCCCCGAAGCGCGCTATAATAAGGATGCATTAGTGGCGTTGTCTGGCGTTTGACAATGAGGGCAGCCACCGCGGCTGCCCTTCGTTTCGTGAGCGCGCAGGTGACGAGCGACTAGCACCAGGCCAAGGAGGCCTGCACGTTCATGATCGAAGGCACCGTCAAGTGGTTCAACGAAGCCAAGGGCTTCGGCTT
>Ga0075421_100013553_pt1 | contig 10165 bp, 10 predicted proteins | sample SoiMetdeltSBSDD5_FD_75292 | JGI IMG/M metagenome (GOLD analysis project Ga0075421, IMG submission 75292) | Bulk soil microbial communities from a Populus tree surrounding site in Tennessee, USA - Soil MetaG P. deltoides SBSDD5 | ecosystem: Environmental > Terrestrial > Soil > Tree plantation... | reverse complement strand
GTGTCGCCCGGCCGCAGCGCGTTCATCTCCCGCAACCGAACCGGATCCATGGAGAGCGTCTCGGCGATCCGCTCCATGTGCACCTCGAGAGCGAACTGCGTCTGCGGCGCGCCGAAGCCGCGAAAGGCCCCGTTAGGTGGCGTGTGGGTCGCCACCGCGCGCGCCTCGACGAGCACGTGGTCACATCGGTACGGTCCGGCGGCGTGGATCGCGCCGCGCGACAGCACCACCGGGCTCAACGTGACGTACGCGCCGCCGTCCATCAGGATGTCGACCTGCATCGCGACGAGACGGCCGTCGCGCATGACGCCCGTCCGATGCCGAACGATGGACGGATGTCGCTTCGTGGTCGCGAGCATGTCTTCGAGGCGGTCGTACACGAGCTTGACCGGCCGCCGTGCCTTCAGCGCGAGGACGGCCGCGTGGGCGGCAATGACGGACGGGTACTCCTCCTTGCCGCCGAAGCCGCCCCCCGTCTCGGCCTGAACGACACGAATGCGATCGGCCGGAAGTCCAAGCACGACGCGCAGCGCCTTGTGCACGTAGAACGGGCATTGCAGCGACCCGTAGACCGCAATGCCATCCCCCTCGGGAACGGCGATGACGCCGTTCGGCTCGATGTAGAGCTGCTCCTGATGCCCGGTGCGGTATTGTCCCTCGACGATCACGTCGGCGTCCCGCATCGCGGCCTCGGCATCGCCTTTCACGATGCGGAGCGACTTGTGGACCTGCGTGGAGCGCAACGGGTCCAGGACCGGCTCGTCAGGCACGTAATCGATCTCGACCGTCGCCCGCCGGAGCACGTCGGCATCTTCGTGGGCGAGCAGGAGCACCGGCTCGGCGACATGCCGGACCTCGCGTTCGGCCAGGAGTGGCTGATCGTCCTCGACGACCGAAACGGCGTTGCGCCCGGGGATGTCGCGGAAGTCGGCGACGACAAAGCCGTTGCCATCGAGCTCGTGGCGAATGTCGCGGATGCGTCCGCGAGCGATGGTCGAACGAATCGTTCGCGCGTGCAGCATGCCGGGAAACGCGAGGTCGTCGATGTACCTCGCGGTTCCGGTCACCTTGTCGTGGGCATCCTTGCGTGGGACGCTCCGTCCAACGGAGGGCATGCGGGACGATGCAGGGTTCACCGCAGGCGGGCAAGTGAGGAGCTCGAGGTGGTCGAGGTCGTCAAGGTGATCGAGGTAACTGCGTCTCGCGTTGACGAAGTTACCTCGATTACCTCGACGACCTCGACTACCTCGACCACCTCGAGTCTAGCTCGCCCTCCTCATGACAAGAGAGGCGTTGACCCCGCCAAATCCGAACGAGTTCGTGAGCAGATGCTCCACCCTCGCCGCTCTTCCCTCCGCCGGGATGTAGTCGAGGTCGCACGACTCGTCCGGCGTGGCGAGGTTCACCGTGGGCGGCAACCAGTCATTCGTGAGTGCCAGCGAGCAGATTGCCGCCTCGATCGCGCCGGAGGCACCGAGGGCATGGCCATAGTAGCCCTTCGTGCCGCTCACCTGGAGGCGATACGCGTGATCGCCGAACACCTGCTTGATGGCGAGCGTCTCCGTGGAATCGTTGAGCGGGGTCGAGCTGCCGTGCGCGTTCACGTACTGCACTTCGCCGGCGTCGAGCCCCGCGTCTTCGAGCGCGCGCCGCATCGTGCGCGCAGCCTGTGAGCCGTCGGGGCGTGGCGCCGTCATGTGGTATGCGTCGTTCGCCAGGCCGTACCCGCAGATCTCGGCGTAGATGCGCGCGCCGCGCGCGGCTGCGCGCTCCCACTCCTCGAGGACGAGGACGGCCGCGCCCTCACCCATGACGAAGCCATCACGATCCTTGTCGAATGGGCGTGAGGCGCTCGACGGGTCGTCGTTGCGCGTGGACATCGCCCGAATGATCGCGAAGGCTCCGTAGCAGAGCGGCCAGAGCGGCGCCTCGGAGCCGCCGCACAGCATCACGTCGGCGTAGCCATCGCGAATCTGCCGAAACCCCTCGCCGATCGCGATCGTTCCCGACGCGCAGCTCATCGCGTTCGTGTGATTCGGTCCCTGCACGCCGAACTCGATGGCGATGTTGCAGCTCGCCGCGCCGCCGAACACGGTGAGCGCGAGCGAGGCGTCCACGTCCTTCAAGCCACGCGTCAAGTACACGCCAAGCTGCTCCTCGGCGTTGCCGACGCCACCGAGCGCGGTCCCCATCATCGCGCCGATGCGCTCGCGATCCTCCGATGCGAGATCGAGGGCAGCGTCCTCGATCGCCATCCGCGCGCTCGCGACGGAGAACTGACCGAACCGATCGAGTCGGCGGGCACGTTTCCGCTCGATGAAGTTGGTGGCGTCGAAGTCATCCACCTGCGCCGCGATGTGGCTTCGGAATGGCGACGGGTCGAACCGCGAGATGGTGCGAACCGCGGAACGCTGGCCGCGAAGGCCCTGCCAGAATCCGTCGGAGCCGAGGCCGATCGGGGTGATGGCCCCGATCCCGGTAACCGCAACGCGACGCCTTTGCATTACGACCACACGCCTCCAGAAGAGCGAACCACGGGTGATTCGGGATTGGACTGCACGCGCCCTGCCACGCGCTCGGCGGCCGCCGCGAGCCCAGCGAGCGTGCGCGACGCAATGCCATGGATGAAGACAGGCCCGATCACGGCCGTGGCGGCGAACACACCGACGAGCGGCCACCGGGGCCCATCCCACACGTGCAGGAGGCGCACTCGCGTCCCAATGCTGATCTCCTCGAACGACCACTCCACATCCATTCCCTTCGTAACGCCACCGATGTGCCGGAAGCGAATCGCGGGGCGACTCTCGTCGACCGCCATCTCCGAGAGCCACCACGTGGGCCATCGCGCGACGCCGAATGGGCGCCACGCCGCCATCTCGACGATGCCGCCGCCATCGGGCGCGCGATCGCGGAATCTCACCCAGCGGTAGTGCGCGAGGTACGCCGGCCAACGCTCGACGTCGCGCGCGATGCCGAACATCGTGCGCACCGGGGCGCGCACGACACGCTCATCGAGCGTCTCCATCGGCCGACCGCGGGGCATCGGCGGAAGCGACAGCGGTTGCATCAGGGCGTTCCTCCTGGGCTGGCTCTGTAGCGCCACGAGCCTGACTGCGTGAACCGCAGAGGCACAGAGAGCACAGAGAGCTTCAAATGCGAGGTTGTCCCAAAGCCATTCACGCTTTGCAGCGCTCTGCGCTCTCTGTGTCTCGGTGGTTCATTGCCGCTCAGGCTCGTTGCGCTTGACATCCAACATATCCCGCATCCCGAAATCCGTTCCCTTCACGGATGCGCTGGCTCCCACGACGCCGTCACCCGGAATCCCCGGTGGCGCCGCACGCGCGGGGTGACCCCCACCGCGGTCTGCACGACGCTCGTCAGCTCATTCACGGTGAACCCTCGCATCACGGAAACGACTCCGTCGTGCCGGCTCACTGGGTGAAAACGTAATGGCCACGAAGCAAGCCAAATGCCGGCGGCAGCAACCCAGCTGCGGCGGATGTCGCTGATGATGATGCGACGGCGTGCCACGCGATCGAGCTCTCGCACCAACCCGAGCCCCTCATCACGGGGAAAGTGGTGAAGCAGCTGCGAGCAGAGGACCACGTCGAAAGAGCGGTCCGCGACCGGCAAGTACCGGGCATCGGCTCGCACGACCGGAAGCGCCTTCCCGTTGGCCGCCACCGCGAGCCTCTCACTCGCATCGAGCCCGACCGTGCAGACCTCGACGCCGCGCCGCACTCCCAGCGCGCGGACGCGAGCGGGGATGTCGCCAAGACCGGTCCCCACGTCGAGCATCGTGAATCTAGCGGATGGACCGCGCAACAGGTCGTCGAGCTCCGTCAGCACGGCCTGTGCTCCTCCGAACATGGCGTTCGCGCGCGCGACGTCCGCCATCGAGCGCTCCGCGACGCGCGCGTTGATGACGGGATCGTCGAGATACTCGTGGCCGTGCCGCCGCCTCGGTGTCAGCAGTGGCACGTTACCGCGCCATGTGTGAGTACCCACCGCGATAATACAGCAGCGGCTCGTCCATCGACGCGCTCGCGGCCAGCACCTCGGCGACGAAGATCGTGTGATCTCCCCCAGGATGACGATGCACGATCCGTCCTTCGATGTGCGCCAGGGCTCCCTCGATGAGTGGCGCGCCGGTGACCGCGCGGGTAAAGCCCACGCCGTCGAATCGATCATTGAGCTTCTCGGCGAATCGGCGAGCAATGGCCTCCTGTGATGCCGTCAGAATGCTCACCGCGAGCTCATCCTGCACCAGCAGCACAGGGTGCAACGTCGCATCGCGCGCAACGGAGACGAGCACCAGCGGCGGCTCGAGGCTCACCGAGCAGAACGCGCTCGCCGTCATTCCGTGATCCACGCCCTCCGCGTCGCGGGCAGTGACGATGGTGACGCCCGAGACGAAGCGACCGAGTACGCTTCGGAACGTGGCGCTGTCGATCGGCATGCGGGTCAGCCTTCGTGCGCGGGGGATGGCGTTGTCGCTGCCGTGCCGGAGCCGGCCAGAGAAGGGAAAAGCAACGACAGGAGGTACGAGGGACGCAATACCTCCCGTGCGGGGACGAAGTCGCCGGTCACCCCGACGAACAGGTCGGCGAGGTCCTTTCGGCGCGCGAGTGAAGCCGCAGCGCGCTCGATCAGCGGCGGAAATGCGACGGCGATACCCACGAGCCGCTCGACCATCCACTTCCCACCGAATTCCCTGCGGCGCGCTCGCTCGTACTCGCGCAAGGGGTCATCACGCGACGCGTGCTCGAGCGCCGTCCTCACCGCGGCCGCCGCCAGCTCACCGCCGCGAAGCGCCGCGTAAATGCCCTCACCGGTGAATGGATCGAAGAAGTCGGCGGCGTCGCCCACCAGCACGGCACCAGGTGCCCACGCGCGTTTCGCACGCACGCTGAAGGGCCCTGTGGCCACGACCGGTGAGACGCGGGTCGCGCGGCGGAACCGGTCGGCGAGATGAGGGCGCCGACCGAGCCACGACGCCACGTACCGATCACGGTCGCCGGCAATGTCTGCTCGTGAGGCAGGCGCGACGATCGCGACGTTCACCAGACCCTCATCGACGGGGGCGATGCCCACGTAGCCATCGCGCTCGACGTGCATCTCGCCGTACTCGCCGACATCGCCGACGTCGCGCCAATGCGATACGAACGCGATCCGTCGAGGAAAGCGGCCGGCGCGCACCAGGCCCAGCCTCCGCCCGATCACGGTTCGCAGCCCATCGGCGCCGACGACAAGCGGGGCGACGATCTCGCGAGCACGCGCATCGCTGGAGGCCGACACACCTCGCACTCGTCCCGTCGCGTCACGAAGCACATCGGTGACCCGAGTGTCTTCCACGATCCGGGCGCCCGCGCGACGCGCGGCATCGAGAATGATTGCGTCGAGCACGAGGCGACGGATGGCGAGGCCACGATCGCGAAACCCACGATAGCCATGGCTTGCCGCGAAATCACCGCGAAGGCGCTGTCCCGATGGAGCGCGGACCGTCATTCCAGCGAGCTGCGAGGGACGGCGGCGCTCGATCTCCTCGAGCACCCCCATGTCGTGCAGCACTCTCGACGCCTGGGGGCTCAGGTACTCCGCGCACGGTTTGGCACGCGGGAACCGCGCGCGATCCAGCACCATCACGTCGACACCGGCGCGCGCGAGCGCGTAGGCGGTTGACGCCCCCGCCGGCCCGCCTCCGACGATGATGACGTCGGCGTCGCTCACGCGGGGACCGGCCGCGGTCGCGCGCGACGTGTGGTCGCCCGAACGACACGTTGAAACGTTCCCATGTACCGCCAGTGCGGGCCCGGGAGCCGGAGAAACGAGGCGAGCCGCGTCAGGTAGGGGAGGAGCGAGGAGCGGGAATCCGCCGAGAACATGAAGCGCGGGTGGCGACCGGCGACCTCCCGGAGTCTCGCGACCGCGACATCGCGGTCGAGCGCCGGTGAAAAGTAGAACCGCGGTGTCAGCAGCGGATCGGTCACCTCGACGACGCCTTCGTCGGCAGCGATGCGTTGAAGCGTTGTCCCCGGGTAGATGCGCAACCCCACCGTCACGTACGCCGCGTCGCCGCGCGAGAGCCGCCACTCGGCGAACCGGAGGGTCTCGTCGAGCGTTTGGACCGTTTCACCGGGTCCGCCGACGAGGAAAATCCAGAGCACGCGCATTCCCGCACGCTCGACGCGCTCCGCGACGTCGCGCACGCGATCCGCGTCGAACCCCTTCTCGAGTCGCGCGAGCACGGCATCGCTCGCGCTCTCGGCGGTGATACCGAGCCAGCGAAACCCGGCGGCGCGCATCGCGACGAGGAGCTCGGGCGTTGCGGACGCAGGGGTGAAGTTCGTGGTATCGAGGTGGACGTGGAGTCCGCGCCGAACGATCGCCTCACACACCGCGATCGCGTGGCGAGGCGGGGAGTTGAACGTCGAATCGACGAACTCGAAGCGGCGCACGCCTGCCTCGAGACGCAGCGACTCGATCTCGTCGGCGACCGATTCGGGATCGCGAAGGCGGTATCCCCAGCCCTCGACGTTGAGGTACGTGCAGTACACGCAGCGGAAGACACAGCCTCGCTTCGTCTGGATGGGTACCGTCGCGCCATGCCGCTGATAGGCGCCGAGGTCGAGCCAATCGTGCATTCGCACGTGTGGCAAACTGTCGAGGCTGGCATCCCCGCCCGGCGGGATGAGGCGGCTCGCCGACCCCTCGCGCCTGACGAGTCCCGGGATCTCGCCAGGCGCGCGGCCGCCGGCGAGAGCATCGATCAACGCGATCGCGGCGCGCTCACCATCGCCGGCGACGGCCCAGTCGAGCCCGAGCGCATCGGTCAGCGCCCCGGGGGCGACGCCGAACGCCGCTCCGCCCCCGATGACCGTCGCCTGAGGCGCGGCCGCACGAAGGGCCGTGGTGACCGCGACGGCCTCCGGTGTGTAGTGGCGCAGGGCGATGAGGTCGCTGTTGTCGATGTTCCGTACCGATACGCCGACGACGTCGGGCCGGAACGACCTCGCCACATCGCTCGTCGCGCGCAGGGGGTCGCGCGCGAAGCAGAGATCGAGGACGCGCACCTTGTGCCCCGCGTGCGCCAGCGAGGCCGCGACGCACGCGACGCCGTTAGGTACGACCGGCTGTGGTGCGCGCTCGCGGTTGGTGCTGACGAGAAGGACGCGAGGCTTCGTCGGCACCGTCACTCAGCCAATGCGCACGAAGTCGCGACCGTCGAGCGTGAGCACGTTTCCGAAGACGGTGAACGAGAACCGGGAGGTCCCGCTGTCGGGCGCGTGGAACGCGATTACGACGGTGGAGCCCTCGGTATGCCAGCTCGCGTTCGAGGTCAGGACGTCGGTGATTCCCGCGCTCAGGTTGTGGGTGACGACGGTGCGCGTCGCGCTCCCGTCCGAGCGGAACTCCCACGTCGTTCGGGAGCTGTGCTCGTTGCCCTGATTGTCGGTGAGGACGACGACCCGCGTCCAGAGGCCGACGAGCGCACTGTGCTGTGTGCTCGTGTTGGTGCCGCTCCCGACAGAAATTCCGGGTCCAAGCCGCATCTGCACGTCATTGCACCCGAGCGCCGCCACGATGAGGGCGGCCACGGCGATGCGCGTTGCTAGATGAGCGCCTCCATGACGAGCAGCGCCGTCGTCGCACCCGCTGCGCCGCACAGAGCGTTCACCGCGTCGTTGCTCATCCATGATGCACCTCCCACGTGAATCGTGCGTGCCCCGCATGAATGAATCTCGCGCTCAGTAAACGCGTCGCACGAAGCACACCGGCGCCGCGACTGGACCGTAGCGCCCGCGAGCGAATCCACGAGGGCGCCCACGAGGCCGCCGACGAAGGCGCCGAGCCAGGCGTGTCGAGGCCACACAGCGGCGATCATACAGAGTGTCAGAAACGCACTTCCGAGCACCATCCCCAGGTTGCCGAGCGCGGTGACCGCCCCTGAGGTTCCGGCAGCAACGGGTCGCCATGTCGTGAGCATGCGCGGCGCAGCCTTCGAGAGCGTACCCAGCTCCGTTGCCCATGTGTCCGCCGTCGCCGCGGCGAGCGCGCCACCACCGATCGCCAGCCATCCGTCCCATGGCGCAGCGAGGCTGCCCGCTGCCGCCGCGGCGAACACGCCGCCGTTGGCCATGACCTGCACCGCGTCTCGTCGAAGCCCCTTCTCGAGGATACTCGACGTGCGCCGGCTTTTGACGTCAGAGCCCACGTGCGAGAGCGCCGTGGACGAGAAAAAGAACGCGAGCAGTAAGGCGCCCCATGACCAGCCGGCGGCGATGCTCACCGCGCCAACGATGGTCGCCGCGAGCGCACCGCCTGTCGTGAGCGCCCGGGCCGCTCGAGCCGCCAAGGCGATCACCGCGGCGAGCGCGAGCCCCGCGGTGATGCGCTCGATCACGGCTCGTCGCGCGTCAGCTCGTCGTCGAGAAGTCGCTTGAAGATCCGCCGCCGCAGCGATGGTGGCGCTTTTTCCATCTGCGCTCGTCGCTCGAGGAAGCGCAGGAACACCTCCTCGTGCCGGAAGTGCGGGTAGCACTTGCGACAGCGCGCGAGGTGGTCGCGAATCAGCGCGTCCACCTCACTCGTCAGCTCGCCATCGAGAAACTCGTACATGCGCTCGATGACGGCATCGCACGGCATGTCGTCGCCGTGATTCGGGCCGCTCATGGCTCGGTCGGTACGTTCACCCTGATAGAAGATTCGAGCATAGGTCTGGGTTCCCGATGGTCCGCTTGAAGGTGTCATCCGCCGAGACTAGCTTCCCACACCCTTCCTTTCATCCCGCCGCACGTGCCTACGGTCGACCCGCTTCTGCCACTGAGTCTGCTGCACGCGGTCCGAAACGTCGATACCCCGGATGACCTCGAAGCCGAGCTGGTCCACGAGCTTCGCAACAAGCGGCTGGGACTGAGCGAGACCGTTTATACCCAGATCAAGCGATATACCGACGCGGCGAAGCGCAACCATCGTCCCGATCAGGAGGAGGCGGTGGGGCTCGCGCGCCTGATCGGACGCCGCACGGATGCCGAAGCGGTATTCCAGGCGGCCGGCCAGTACCTCGCCCGCGAAGCCTACCTCACCATCCCCGGGCTCACGCGAAAGCTCGCGCGCGTCCTGCCATCGTTTCTCGCGCGGCCGATCGTCTTGCGTCGGGTCCGGAAGATCGCCGACCGTTACCTGAACGCCGACGTACGACGCGTGGGCGGATTCATTCGCATGGAGGTCGCCGACTCGGTGACGCTCAAGACCGCGCCGAACAGCGTGGGGTGTGCCTTCTACGAATCATCCCTTCGTGAGCTGCTCCGCCTGCTGGCCGGGAACGTCGGCGGCATCGAGCACGTGCAGTGCAAGGCGAGGGATGAGGTGACCTGCGAGTGGAGAGCCGAATGGAGAGGGAGATGAGATTGAGGGGTCAGGAGTCAGGAGTCAGGGATCAGGGGGTTTCAGGTAGAAGGTGCCAGGAGAAAGGCCCTACACCCCAACTCCCTGCTGTTAGGCTTTACATCTCCTGCAACCCAGCACCTGACACCCCCTGACTCCTGACTCCTGACTCCTGACTCCTGACCCCTGAGACTCACGCGCTCAATATCAACCGCAACCCCAGGAAGACCACGGCCAGCACCAGCAGCCGAATGATCCTCGCGCCCTTCATCCGGTGTGACACCCGCGCTCCCACCTGCGCTCCAACGATCACGCCGACCCCCAACGCCGCCGCCAGCGGCCACACCACATAGCCGCCGGACGCGTACTTCGCGACTCCCGCCGCCGCCGTGAAGGCGAGAACGAACTGCGACGTCGCGGTCGCGACGTGCACCGGGAATCCCATGAGGTGGATCAGCGCGGGAACGTGCACGATGCCACCGCCGATCCCGAGCATGCTCGACAGGACGCCTACCGCGAACGACAGCACGACCGCCAGCAGGATGTCGAACTCGTATTCGACCGCCGCGCCGGAGCTGTCCTTGAACGTTCGCCGCATCCGCCACGGGCCGCCGCGCGTTGTTCCGGGCTTTGCCGGCGTTTGCCGTTCCGCTCGAAAGAAGAGAAGCGTCGCCATCGCCAGCAGGAAGATGCCGAAGCCGATCTTGAAGGCGCGCTCCGGAATGCGCTCGGCGAGGACGGGACCGATGAAGTACGCACCGGGCACCGTCGCGGCCGC
>Ga0075421_100013551_pt1 | contig 10165 bp, 7 predicted proteins | sample SoiMetdeltSBSDD5_FD_75292 | JGI IMG/M metagenome (GOLD analysis project Ga0075421, IMG submission 75292) | Bulk soil microbial communities from a Populus tree surrounding site in Tennessee, USA - Soil MetaG P. deltoides SBSDD5 | ecosystem: Environmental > Terrestrial > Soil > Tree plantation... | reverse complement strand
TCGAGAGCTCGAGCTTCCTGAACTGGGCTTCGTCCCCGGGGAGACCGAGGAGCTTTCGCGCTTCACGGTTCATGCGAAGGACCCGGCCGTCCCGGTCCACGGCGATGAGCCCCTCGGCGATGTTCTCGAGGATCTCGCTCTGGATGCCCTCCATGCTCCTCAGCCCGTGGGAGAGCCGCGAGCCCAGAGTGGATATCGCGTAGAGCGCGAGCACGCTCGCGAGGAGGTAGGAGAAGACGAAGGTGGACTTCTCTCCGCCGATGTACCTGTCCATGGATCTCGAATCGAAGGGCGCGATGCCCGTCCCGTAGGCCAGGGTCGTCAGCGTGAGGAATCCCATCGCCGCGGTGGCCAGGACGAACGCTTCCCTCGCGCTGATGACGCTCGTCGCGGCGACGAGCGTCACGAAGAGGAGGGGACTGAATATGCTGAGGACTCCGCCCGTGCCCCAGACGAGCATGGACTGGAGCACGAAGTCCCCCACGACCTGCCACCGGATGATCTCGTGGCGGCTCCGCCACCGTGGGTAGAAGAAGAAGAGCGCGAGCCCGAAGAGCAGGTACACGCCGAGGAGCCCGTAGAGGCGCCTGAAGGTGTGCTCGCCGAATGCCGGTCCCAGCGAGACCTTGTAGAAGCTCACGAGCCCGAAGCCGAGCACGATGATGAGCAGCCTGAAGATCAGATACTGCTTGCTTCTTCGGTCGATATCAGGGGGCACGAGAGCGCTCTCGAGAAGGTACCGTGAGCCCGGAGCCCTCCGGCTGGATCGATCACCCCTTGCCGCTGAGCGCGCCGACCATCTTGAAGATCGGGAGGAAGATCGCCATGACCATACCGCCGACGAGGAAACCCATCACTCCGATCATGAGAGGCTCGATGAGGGACGTCAGAGACTCCACGGTGGCCTTGACCTGCTGGTCGTAGAAGTCGGAGATCTTTTCGAGAAGCGTCTCGAGGGCGCCGGTCTTCTCTCCGATCGAGATCATGCGGGTCACCATGGGCGGGAAGATGCCGCTCGTGGCAAGAGGCTCGCCCAGCGTCTCTCCCTGGCGGACGCTCTCGCTCGCCTCCATGATCGCGTTCGATACGACGCGGTTGCCGCATGTCTGCGACACGATCTCGAGCGCCCCGAGGATGGGAACGCCGCTCTGGATGAGCGTCGCGAAGGTCCTCGAGAAGCGCGAGATGGCCACCTTGGAGAAGAGCGGCCCGAAGATGGGCATCTTGAGGAGGACGTGGTCCTTGACGAGCTCGCCGCGGCTCGTCTTGATCCACCTCCAGAGGAGCACGCAGCAGATCCCGACACCGGTGATCCAGTAGAGGAAGTAGTTCTTCAGGAACAGGCTCGTGGCGAGGAGGCCGCGTGTGATCGCCGGCAGCTCGACGTTGAGCGAATTGAACATCTCCTCGAACTTCGGGATGATGAAGACGAGCAGGAAGAGCGCGATGCCGAGGACCATGATCAAGGACACGATGGGATACGTCATCGCGGACTTGATCTCCCCCTTCAGCTTGGCGCTGGCCTCCTGGTACTCGGCCAGACGCGTCAGCACGGTCTCGAGCTGACCGCTCGCCTCGCCGGCCTTCACCATGTTCACGTAGATCATGGGGAAGATGCGGGGGTGCGCCGCGAGGGCCTGCGACAGGTCCTTGCCGGAGCGCACGTTCGCGGTGACGTCATCGAGCGCCGCCTTGAAACCGAGGTTCGATGCCTGCTCGGCGAGGATCTCGAGAGCCTCGACGAGCGGGATGCCGGCGCTGATCATCGTCGCCATCTGGCGCGTGAAGACGACCATGTCCTGCGTCTTCACCCTGGCGCGAAGGGCGGCCTTCGCGTTCTTGCCCTTGATCCCGGCAGCCTTGCTCGCGGACCCCCTCTGCACGTTCAGGGAGATGACGACGAGTCCCTGACGCCGGAGATCGCCCACCGCATCGGACTCGTTCTGCGCGTTGAGCGTCCCCGTGAGGACCTCGTTCCCCTTCTTCGCCTTGTAGCTATAGACAGGCATGCGTCAGTCTCCCACCGTTACCTTGAGCACTTCTTCGAGGCTCGTTCGTCCTCGGATCACGTTGAGGAGGCCGCAGCGGCGGAGAGTGATCATCCCCTGCTTCGATGCCTCGGCCTTGATGTCCAGGGCTGAACCGCCCTTGATGATGATTCTTCGCAGGTCATCGTTGAGTGGAAGGGTCTCCAGGATCGCGAAGCGTCCCTTGTAGCCCTTCCCGTCGCATCGCGGGCACCCTCCGGGCTGGTGGAGCACGAGCGAATCGAGCTCCTCCTCCCGGAATCCAATCCGCAGCAAGTGGTCCGTGGGCGGCTTGAAGTCGAGAGGCTTCTTGCACTCCTCGCAGAGCTTCTTCGCGAGCCTCTGCGCCGCGACGCAAGTCACGGACGAGGCGACGAGGAACGGATCCACGCCCATGTCCACCATACGGGTGATGGACGACGGGGCATCGTTCGTGTGGAGGGTCGCGAGGACGAGGTGACCCGTGAGGGCCGCCTTCACGGCGATCTCCACCGTCTCCTGATCTCGGATCTCTCCGATGAGTATGGTGTCGGGGTCCTGGCGCAGGATGGATCGCAGCGCCGTGGCGAACGTGAGGCCCCGCTTGACGCTCACCTGAACCTGGTTGACGCCCTCGAGCTGGTACTCGACGGGATCCTCTACCGTGACGATGTTGTCCTCGACGTTCAGGATCTCGCGGATCGACGAGTAGAGCGTCGTGGACTTTCCGCTTCCGGTCGGCCCGGTGACGAGGAGCATGCCGTAGGGTTGGGCCACCGCATCCCGGATGTCCTTGAGCGCCTTTTCCTCGAACCCGAGCGTGTCGAGCACGAGGCTCAGGTTGCTCGAGTCGAGGATACGCATGACCACCTTCTCGCCGTGGATGATCGGCAGGATGGACACGCGGAAGTCGATCTTGCGGCTGTCCATCTTGATCTGGAACTTGCCGTCCTGCGGCTTCCTCTTCTCGGCGATGTCGAGCCCCGCGATGATCTTGATGCGGCTCGCGATGGCGTTCTGCATCTTCTTGGGAGGGCTTATGGACTCCCTCAGGACGCCGTCCACCCTGTAGCGGACGCGCAGTACCTTATCCATGGGCTCGATATGGATGTCGCTCGCCTTCGACTGGATGCCCTGGAAGATGATGAGGTTGACGAGCTTCACCACCGGGGCCTGGTCGCTCTCCTCGCCGATGTCGCTCAGGTCCTCGATCTCATCCTTCTTCGAGGCCTTGAGCTCGACATCCGGGTCGTCCATCTTCTCGAGGAGGTCCTGCACCATCTGCTGCCCTCGGTTGTAGACCTCGGGGATGGCCTTCCTGATGGCGACGTCCGTCGAGAGGACGGGCCGTATGTCACAGCCCGTGACGATCTGGATGTCGTCGAGCTGGAGGATGTCGAAGGGGTTCGAGATCGCCAGCGTGATGACGCTGCCCACCTTCGAGACGGGGATCACGCCGTAGTAGGACGCAAGGTTCTCGGGGAGGAGCTGCGCGAGCGACTCATCGGCCCGTATCTTGAACACGTTGATGGGCGGGAGGTTCGTCTCCTGGCTCAGGGCCGTGAGGAGCGACTCCTCCGTCAACTGCTTGTCGTTGAGGAGGACCTGCGTCAGCGACTGGTCCGATTCCTCGGCCTTGCTGAGGGCCTCGCCCAGGGCTTCCTCGGGAAGCACTTTCTGCTTCGCGAGGATCGCCTTCAGACGCTTGTCGAATTTCTGAACGGTGGACATGTTCCGGGCCCGTTCCTCATCCCTGGTTTTGCTTTTGCATGATGCGCTTCAGGTCATCGGGGTCGATCGAGTGACTGAGCGCCTCGTCGTACGTGATCTGGTGGCCGCGGTAGAGATCGTAGAGGGCCTGGTTCATGGTCTTCATCCCGAAGCGGCCTCCGGTCTGGATGATGGACATGAGCTGGTGTGTCTTGTCCTCACGGACCAGCGCCTTGACGGCCGGCGTCGCGATCATGATCTCGGCCGCGAGGACGCGGCCCCGGCCATCCGCGCGCGGCACGAGCTGCTGGCAGAAGACGGCCTGCATGGTGAAGGAGAGCTGGGTCCGAATCTGCTGCTGCTGGTGCGCCGGGAAGACGTCCACCATGCGGTTGATCGTCTGGACCACGTCGTTCGTGTGCAGCGTGGCGAACGTGAGGTGGCCGGTCTCCGCGATCGTGAGCGCGGCTGCGATGGTCTCCTGGTCGCGAAGCTCGCCGACCATGATCACATCCGGGTCCTGCCGGAGCACGGTGCGGAGCGACTCCTTGAAGCCGTGGGTGTCCGACCCGACCTCGCGCTGGTTCACGAGACAGCACTTGTTCCGGTGAACGAACTCGATCGGATCCTCGATGATCATGATGTGCTCGTTCCGCGTCCTGTTGATGAAATCGATCATGGACGCGAGCGTCGTCGACTTGCCGCTCCCGGTGGCTCCCGTGACGAGGATCAGCCCCTTGGGCCGCGAGCAGATCTCCTCGCAGATGTCCTGGGGAAGTCCGAGCTCCTTCATGCTCTTGATCTCGAAGGGGATCACCCGGAGGACGGACCCGATCGTCCCCCGCTGATAGAAGACGTTCGTGCGGAAGCGGCCCAGACCGGAGATGCCGAAGGACATGTCCAGCTCGGAGTCCTTCTCGAACTGAAGGATCTGGTCGTTGTCGAGAATGCTGTAGACGAGCTTCTTCGTCGACTCGCCGTCGAGCACCTCCTGCTCCGTGCTCACGAGCTTGCCGTTCACACGGATCATGGGGGGAGCGCCTGCGGAGATGTGGAGGTCCGAGCCGCCTCTCTCCACGAGTTGCTGGACGAGTTCCTCGATCGTGACCATATCCTCGACTCCTCAACGAGACCGTGGATGCGCCCGTCCGGATGCAGGGGACGGGAACGAGACCTCTTCCCTTCCGACGAAAAAACCGGAGAAGAGTAGCATCCTCCGGCGAGATTGCCGAAAGACGGCGAAGGGCCGACGTTTTTCGGCCACTCCGGAGGAGTTACGGGCTATGCGGACCCTGTGAGATGGGTCCTGAAGTGCCCAAAAAGAAACCGCCTCCGGAACCCAGGGGGGGGAATCTCCGGAGGCGGCGCTGGTGCTCGGTAAGCCCCGATCGAGGGGGACCGGAAGAAGAGGGATGCGCCCCCTACGAGAGGTTTAGACGCTCTCGTTCAGGATCGTGATCTCGACCCGGCGATTCTTTCCCTTCGCGGTGGGTGAACTTCCCGTTGCGACGGGCCGGTAGTGACTGAATCCCGCCGGGAAGAGGCGCTGCGCGTTCACGTTCTCCTTCTGGACGAGGTACCGCACCACCGTGCAGGCTCGCGCGCTGGAGAGCTCCCAGTTCGAGGGGTATATGTGCTTGACCTTCCGGATCGGAGTATCGTCCGTGTGGCCGTCCACGCGAACCATGTGGCCGGGGAAGTCGCGGTTGATGATGGCCGCGACCTTGCCCAGGATTTGCTCACCCCTCTTCGAAAGCGTCGCCTGCCCCAGCGCGAAGAAGACGCGGTCGGGGATGCGGAAGCGAAGCCCCTGACTCGTCTTCGCCACCTCGACGTCATCGTCGAGGAGGAGCTCCTTGTCGAGCCCTTCCGGACGCGGTGCCTTGCCCGGGTCCGCGCTTCGCATCGCGAGCTGGGGCGGCGGCTCCGGCATCGGTTGAGCCAGCTTGCGCTGGAGCGCGAGGACCTCCTCCTCGAGCTTGTTGTTCTCGCTGATGAGGCGGTCGTTCGACTCCTTCAGGCGGCGGTTCGACTCCTTCAGACTCTGAACCGAGCAGCCCGAACCCGACAGCACTACCACGACGAGGCCCGCTGCGCACAGAATGCGCCATGCTCCTCTCACTTCTCTTCTCTCCTTCCTCACGCCGCCGACGTAGTCCTGCTCCGCCCTTTCGCGGTCGCGGACGACTTGCCGGCACGGCAAGGCCCATCGGAACTTCTTTTCCACAAGCCGTCGGTACACTTGCAAGCAGTCCGCTGCCAGGCAGTGGACCGGCGGTGATCTTCACTTCGCGGGCTCCGGCAGGAGGCGGATCTCCTCTTCCGTCCTCCGGCCGTCAGGAAATGCAGCCCGCTCCTTCCGGGATGCGCTTCCAAAGGCCCATCGGCGGCACAGGGTAGCTCTCGCGCGGTGCTTTGGCAAGGCGGAAGGTCCGATTTTGTCGAGGACCTTCAGACGAAGAGTCCCGCATACCAGCGGAGGAGGCGCGCGAACGCTTGCGGCCAGAGGACGAGGGAGAAGGCACCGAGCGCCAGGAAGGGCCCGAACGGCAGGTATCGGTTCCCGTGCCGGAGAAGGAGGTAGATCCCGGCTATGGATCCCAGGATGCAGGCGATGAAGAAGCCCGCGAGCACTCCCGCCCAGCCGGTGAACGCGCCGAGAAGACCCATGAGCTTCACGTCCCCGAAGCCCATGGCGGGCTTCCGGAACACCTTCGAGCCGATGATGCCGACGAGGAGGACGAGGGACGATCCCGCCAGCATCCCCGCGAGCCCGGCCCAGAACGCGTATATCCCGGGCGCGAGGATGATCTCGGGGCGAAGCAGCGAAAGCGCTCCCACCGCGCCTGCCTCGGCGGCGAGCGCCCCGGCGAGCCATCCGTCCCGGAAGCGCTTCGGGCTCGTGGGATGCGCCGCCTTCCAGTACGCCGAATAAGCGAGCATGGCTGCCGCGGCGGATAGCGCCGCGGCAGCCGGAACGGCGAGGAGGAGCACCGGCGTCGTGCGAAGCGATGCCGGAATCGGCAACGCGGCCAGCGCGCTCCCGACCCCTGCGAGGACGCGCGACAGGGATCCGTCCACCGTGTGTACCTCCGGAGCGGCGAGCACGACGAGCGGAGCCAGGGCCATTCCGGGCAGCGTGATCTCGTCAGGGATGAGCTTGTGGTCGAGGTCGATGAACGACACGGCGACCAGGGCCGCGCCGAGCGCGGACACCGCCAGCGCGGCGGGAAGGGATGGCGCATGCCCGAGGAGGAACCTCTGGGCCACGAGGACGAAGACGAGGGCAGTCCCCGCCTCGACGATCAGGTACCGGGCCGAGAAGGGCGCGCGGCACGCGCGGCACCGCCCGCCGAGGACGAGCCAGCCTGCGATGGGGATGTTGTCGTACCAGGCGATCTCGAAGCCGCACGACGGGCAGAACGAGCGCCGCGGGCGCGAGACGCCGAGGCCCTCGCGTGGGAGCCGGAAGATGCAGACGTTGACGAAGCTTCCCACCGCGGCTCCGAGGAGCGCGGCGAAGGTGATCACGAGCGAGGGTGGGAAGATGAGCGTGGAGTGGATCACGAACCCTTCGCCATCCATGCTCCGAGCTCCGCGAGGATCCTGCGGGCGGCTTCGTCCGGGTCGCTCGATCCCGTGTCGACCTCGATGTGGGCCGCCGCCCTGTAAAGGGGCTCTCTCGCCTCGAGCACGCGATCCACCTCCTCGAGCGCAGAGCTCCCGGAGAGCGAGGGACGCCGCGCGGCCGTCGTGGAGTCCTTCGCGAGCCGGCCGCGGAGCACTTCCGCCGGAGCGCGCAGCCAGACGACGTGTCCCGAGGACCGCAGCAGCTTCACGTTCCCCTCCGAGAGCACGATGCCGCCGCCGGTCGCCACCACCGCCGGCCTCCCCTCGCCGGCGAAGGCCTCGAGCTCCAGGGCCTCGCGCGCGCGGAAGCCCGCTTCCCCCTCCGTCGTGAAGATGTCGGAGATGCTCATGCCGGCACGGTCCTCGACAGCGTCATCCAGGTCGCGGAACTCGAGTCCGGTTTCCCGGGAGAGCCGCCGTCCGATGGTGGTCTTCCCCGCGCCGCGATACCCGACGAGGTAGATCGTCCGGAGAGGACGCGCGACACCGGCCATCTCTGGGTCGCGCCCGCCGCTCAGCTCCTGTCCGTGAGCGTGACCTCGAGGTCCTTCTCCTCGCTGCCGCGCTTGACGCGGATACGCACCTTGTCGCCCGCGAAGTACGTGGCCAGCGCCGCGGCGAGATCATCCTGGGAGGCGACGTTCTTGTCGCCGACCTTCAAGATGACGTCTCCGATCATGACGCCGCCCTTCGCCGCGGGCCCCTCGGGCGTGACATCCGTGATCTGGGGTTTGCCCGTGTCGGTCTGGTTCCCGACGCGGATCAGGAGCCGCCCCTTCTTCTTCGCCGGCGCGGGCTCGGGGGCCTTCGGAGCTTCCTTCGGCGCCTCCTTCGCGGGCTCGGCGGCGGCGACAGCGACGGCTTTCACCTTCTCGCCCTCGGCGGCGAGGGCAAGGTCCTTGATCTCCACCTGCTTGCCGTCCCTGAGGAGGATGACCGCCAGCTTGTCCCCGGCACCCAGCTTCCCGAGGACCTCCTTCAGGTGATCGACCTCCGTGATGTCCTTGTCGTTCACCTTCTTGAGGACGTCACCCTTCGCGATGCCGCGCGAGGCGGCGGCGCTCTCCGGCTCGACGGCGTGAACGAGGACTCCCTGGGGCCCGGGCACGACCGCGATGCCGAGGACGCCCTTCTTCTTGTCCTTCGTCTCCTTCGCGACCTTCTTCTGCTCGCGGCCGATGAGCTGGACCCCATCCTTCCCCGCGGACCCCACGACCCTCGAGGTGTAGAAGGTGTCTTCCTTGTCCGAGGACCGTGTGAAGTTGAGCGTGAGCTGGTCGCCCTGCGAAACCTTCTTCAGCTCGGCCTGGATCTCCTCGATCGTCTTGACGTCCTTCCCGTTCACCTGCGTGATCTTGTCATCCTTCGCGAGTCCGGCCACGTTCCCCGTAAGACCATCCTCGACCTCGGTCACGACGAGCGCGCCGTCCTTCTCCTCGATCTCGAGCCCGAGCTTCACCGGCTCCTTCTTGGGCTCCTCCTTGGGCTTCGCCGCGGTGAGATCGAACTTCGAGAGGTCCCCGAGCTTCACGGCCTTCGTGACCTTGTTGCCGTCGTGGTAGTAGGCGATGTTGACTTCCTGCCCGGGCTGGAACGTCTTCACGAGACCGGTCAAGGCAGCAGAGCCGACTGCCTGCCCGTTGACGGATGCGATCACGTCCCCGGTCTTGATGCCGGCGGTCGCCGCGGGGCTCCCGTCGATGACCTTCTCCACGAGGGCTCCGTCATCGATCTTGAGCTTCGTCTTGATATCCTGCGTGAGGTCGGCGTGCGCAACGCCGAGGAACGCCTTCGACTCCGCGGCCGCGGACGGAGCCGACGGGGCCGGCTGCTTTCCCGGCGCCGCTGCGACCTCCTTGAGCTTCGCCTCGAGCTCCGCGATCTTCTTGTCGCGCTCGGCAATGCCCTGCTCGAGCTTCGCGATGCGGGCGCTCATCCTCTTCTCGATGACGGCCGTCAGCTCCTTCACAAGCGCCTCCAGGTCCTGGTCCGGCGCCTTCTCCTGAGCCGGAGCGAGGACCCCGGCGGAGAGGACCGCGAGGACGATGGAAGAGAGCAGTCGGGTTGCGCGCATGAGCTTGAGTCTCCTTCGAAGTGGCTACCTTTATCGGAAGAGCGGAGGCGATACGCCCTCCCTTCTCGTTATCGGCAGCGGCGGAGTCCCCCTTGAATCTCGGGGGCCCCGGCGGAGGGCGCTTCCCGAGGATTCTACGTGGCCCCGAGGGGGCCGAAAAAGACAAAAAGCCCCGTACAGCCGCCTCCTGTTTCCCGCTCCCCCTCCCGCTCCCTCTCCCCCTCCCGAAAGATCGCCGTACACGCCGGAGAAGAATTCACCACGGAGGCACGGAGACACGGAGAGTCCAACGTGTGCTCGGAGAGCTTCCGGCCTGCCGAGTAGTGAAAAGGGAGAGGGGTATCAGGTTTTCCTTCTTCCCTTCTCCTGGTTTCCTTCCTTCTGAACGCTCCGGCGACAGAGAGGCTTCGACGTCGTGACGAAGCTCTCCGTGACTGCGTGTCTCCGTGGTAATCTCCCCTTTCATGTTTCCCGAGCCACCCTTCTTGCACGTTCCGGCAACAGAGACGGTTTCGACCTCGTGAAGAAGCTCTCCGTGACTCCGTGTCTCCGTGGTAATTCCCCCTTCTTCTCTCTTCTGGCGGTCCTCCTCGGGGCTACAGCGCTGTGCGGCGTCGACGACCACCTGTCGTTCACCAAGCCCGGGCCGTTCCCGGTCGGAGTGCGCACCCTCATCCTCATCGACTCCACGCGTCACGATCCGCTCACGGACGGACCGCGCACGCTCGTGACCGAGGTGTGGTAT
>Ga0075421_100013549_pt1 | contig 10165 bp, 9 predicted proteins | sample SoiMetdeltSBSDD5_FD_75292 | JGI IMG/M metagenome (GOLD analysis project Ga0075421, IMG submission 75292) | Bulk soil microbial communities from a Populus tree surrounding site in Tennessee, USA - Soil MetaG P. deltoides SBSDD5 | ecosystem: Environmental > Terrestrial > Soil > Tree plantation... | reverse complement strand
GTTATGCCGACCACACGCCAAGGCGCGGTCCTCGTCGTCGACGACGAAGAAATCATGCGGGAGATCCTCGAGACCCTCCTGACGCGGGAAGGGTACGAGGTGCGGGTCGCCGGTTCAGGCGCCGAAGGGCTCGAGCTCGCACGCGCGCTGCCGTTCGATGCGGCGATCGTCGACATCATGATGCCGGGCCTCGACGGTATCGCGACGCTCGAGGAGCTGAAGCGCATCGACGAAGACCTCGCGGTGATCATCATCACCGCCTACGGGTCGATCGAGAGCGCGATCTCGGCGATGAAGAGCGGCGCCTTCCATTACATCACCAAGCCGTTCAAGAACGAAGAGGTGCTGGTCGTCGTCCGCAACGCGTTGGAGCGGCGGCGGCTGGTCAACGAGAATCGGAACCTGCGGGAGCGGATCCAGGAGCGGTATCACAAGTTCGCCAACATCATCGGCAAGAGCCCGAAGATGCGGCAGGTGTTCGACCTGATCATTCAGGCCGCGCCGAGCCGGTCGACGATTCTGATCCAGGGCGAGAGCGGCACAGGCAAGGAGCTCGTCGCCCGCGCGATCCACTCGAACTCCTCGCGCTCCGAGCGATCGTTCATCACGGTCAATTCCGGCAATCTGCCGCCCGACTTGCTCGAGTCGACGCTGTTCGGCCACGTCAAAGGCGCGTTCACCGGCGCCGTGTATCCGAAGAAAGGGCTGTTCGATCTCGCCGATCGCGGCAGCATCTTCTTCGACGAGATTGGCAACGTCCCGCTCGAGACGCAGGCGAAGCTGCTGCGCGTGATCCAGGAGCGCGACTTCATGCGCCTCGGCGGCATGGAGACGATCAAAGTCGACGTCCGGATCATCGCGGCGACCAACGTCGACCTGCGCCAGATGATGGAAGAAGGGAAGTTCCGCGAGGACCTGTTCTACCGGCTGAACGTCATCTCGATTCCGTTGCCGCCGCTCCGTGACCGCAAGGACGACATCCCGGTCCTGGTCCAGCACTTCCTCGGCAAATACGGCGACGAGAACCGGAAGACCGATCTCGAGCTGGCGCCCGATGCGCTCGATCTGCTCACCGAGTACGACTGGCCCGGCAACGTGCGCGAGCTCGAGAACGTCGTCGAGCGCGCCGTCGTGCTGACCTCCGGATCGAAGATCGGCGCGGCATTGATACCGGAGCACGTTCGCAAGGCGCCGAACTTCGCGATGCCGCAGTTCGTCGTGCCGCCGGAAGGGATTTCCTTCAAGGACGTCATCACCGATTTCGAGAAGCGGCTGATCGAGTCGACGCTCGAGGTGGCGGGCGGCGTTCAGAAGAGAGCCGCCGAGCTGCTGCACATCAAGCCGACGACGCTCAACGAGATGATCAAGCGGTACGACATCCGGCCGCGCCGCAAGAAGCACGGCAACGGCGGCAATGGTGGGGACGCGGAGTCGGCCGATCCGCGGCACGAACCATCCGAAGTCGCCTGACGATTCCTAACGGGCGTTTCGGACTCTCGCGAAGATCCGTTCGTACTTCGCCAGCACCACATCCCAGCGGTAGTTGCGCCGGACGTAGTCGCGGCCGTTGTGTCCGAGGGCCTCGCGCAGCCGCGCGTCGCCGATGAGCAGCTTCAGCGATTCCACGAATTCGTCGCGGTCCGCGTAGTACAGTCCGCCGTTGCTGCGGATGCAGTGCTCGACGAGGACCGCGCTGCGAGCGTTCGCGAGTACCGGCGTCCCCGTCGAGAGCGCCTCGAGCGCCAGCAGCGACAGGCTCTCGTATGGTGACGGACAGACGACGACCGTGGCGGCCTCCAGAGCCTGAATCCGCTCGCGTTCCGAGAGCAGGCCGGCAAAGCGAATGAACGGTTCTTCGGGAAGCGGCATCAGCTTGGCGCCCATCAGCGCGAGCGTCGCTTCACCGCCTTCCTTGACGTAGGTGCTGAAGTACTCGATGAGCTCCTCGCATCCCTTGCCTGGATCGATGCGGCCGCCGTACAAGACGACCGGACCGTACAAGCGATGCCGGCGACGAAAGACCGCGCCGCGCGCGAGGACGTGCGATGAAAATTCCCGCGGCGATTCCTCATCAGCCGCAGCCTGCTCGCGGTCGTCCGTAGCCGGGGCGTCGTTGGCAGCCGCGAGTTCTTCCTCGGGCGGCGCCACCATGCGCGGGTAGCGCTGCTGTTGCGGGATGTCGACCCCCACGCCGGTGATCTCTTCGAGAAGCGGCCGATCCGGAAACGTATCCTGCACGAACCGCCGCTCGCTGTCCGTGAGGTAGCACAGCGCGCCCGGCTTGGAGAACACGTCCTTGAAGATATCCAGCCGGATCGCTGGCTCGTCGTGCGCCGTCGACACCAGCACGCTCTTGCCCGGATTCACCTCCAGGCCCAGGACCGTCGTCGCGTAGAGATACGTGAAGAAGACCAGCACGTCGTACTGTTGCTGGTTGCGGCGCAGGTAGTCGACGAGCGACGGACACCAGGGCCCCTGCTGCTTGAGCCACTCCAGCTCGTCGTTGCGGCTGTGCGGGTTGTTGTAAATCCAGCCGGAGTAGGCGTTGAACGACTCGAGGTCGCGCGTTCTGGCGTTTGCAAAACGCCGGATCGTGACGCCTCGGACGCGATCCGATCCTTCCGAATACTCGTTCTTCCAGGTGACGTAGTCGCGCGCGCAGGTCGTCAGCACCTCGATCTCGTGCTGAACCGCCAGCCGCTCGGCGACGAGACGGCACAGCTGCTCGGATCCGCCGAGGACCTCGGGGCCGTACCGCTGAACGACGATGGCGATTCTCATTGGACCGCGTCTGGCCGATAGTCGCCGCCAGAGTAGGCAGCGAGTGCACGTAAATGGCGCACGATGCGGTCCTCGCCGAAGTCGGCGAGCCGGCGCCGCTGTCCCGCGATCACCCGCGCGCGCAACTCATCATCGAAAGCGAGCGCGCCCATCAGCTCGGCGGCGTGCTCGAGATCCTTCGGCGCGAATTGGACGCCGGCGCCACCGAGCGTTTCAGGGATGGCGGCGGCCGAGTAGGCGAGGATCGGCACATCGGCGGCCATCGCCTCGAGCAACGGCGCGCAGAAGCCTTCGTGCTCGCTCAGCGATACGTAGACCGCAGCGTGCTGGTAGTAGACCGCCAGCTCCTCGTCGGGAACCGCGCCGGTGAAGACGAAGCGCTCGTTGAGCAGCCGCAACTCGGTCATCAGCGCGCGAATCGTCGAATAATAGCGCGGCACCGCGTCGTAGCGGCCGACGAAGATGAAACGGTAGAACGCATCGACGTACCGCTTGTAATGTTCGGCGAGCCTGATGTGATCTTCGATTTTCTTGTTGGGCGCGATCCGCCCGACGAACAGGAAATTCACGAACTCGTCGTCGAGCATCCGGCCGAGAGCAGGGCGGCCCGGCGTACGCGCGACGCGCCACGGATCGATCGCCAGCGGGAACACGCCGGTTGGAGCGAAGCCAAGCGCTTCGAGCTCCTGCCGGTTGTAGTCGGAGACGCCGAGCGCAAGGTCGACACGGCCGACCAGCGTGGCGAGCTCCTGTCGCGCGAGCGACGCCAGGCGGAAGAGACCGGGGTCGTACGGCGCGAAGTACGACGCCGGCGTGACGTTGTGATACTGAAGGACGCGGCTGCCTTTCAGACGTCCGAACGCCGCCGTCATCGGCGATGGCAGCGCGAAGTGAAAGATGGTCAGATCGCCGGAATGCGATGCCGGATCGTCGAAACGCCGCACGTCGTCGCTGAGCTCCTCGTCGATCGTGAGGGCGAACAGGTCCGACTGGTGGCCGAGACCGCGCAACAGGTCGCGCATCCGACGCGCGCTGTCGCCAATCGCATCTCCCTTGTGTGCGGCCGGAACCCACTGGTTCGCAATCATCGTTGCACCGGCAGCGCTTGGTAGAGCGACGGGCGGTCCAGGCGCAGCTCTTCGAGCTCCTGGGCGGCGTCGAACTGCCCCCAGAAATCGAAAGCGATCCTGGGCGGACAGGCGCGCGGTCCGCTGAGAATCCGGTCGACAAATCCCAGCAGCGTCGCTGAAAAATCCTTCGCCTGCAGCCGGCGCACCGCCTGCGTTTGACCTTCGACGACCTGGTCCTGGAGCGCGTCGTTCGAAAGAATCGCGTCCATCAGCGCCGCCACGTATTGCGGATCCTTGCTGTCGAACAGCACGCCGGCGCCGTCCATCGTGGCCGGGACCGCGGTGGCCGCATAGGCGAGGACCGGGATCTGCTTGTAAAACGCTTCGACGATCGGCACGCAGAACCCTTCGTGCTCGCTCGCGCACAGAAAGAGATCGGCAACCTCGTAGTAGGCGACCAGCTCGCCGTCGGATACGTGGCCGGTGAAGTGCACGTGATCGGCCCCGAGCTCTGCCACGAGGTGATGGAGCGCCGCCATGTACCGCTCGAACAGACTGAAAACGCCGACAATCAGCAGGCGCGAACGTGAGTTGTACGCCGAGTGATACGCGTGGAAGTAGCGGATCACGTCTTCGATTTTCTTGTTGGCGATGACCCGTCCGACGAACAGGATATTGGTCCACTCGTCGTCGAACTGCTCCGCGACGAAGCGTTGCGGCGGTTCTTCCAGATGCGAAAAATCCGGCACAACCGGCAGGACGTCGGTGCGCGGGAACCCCAGCTGTTCGAGATCCTGGCGGTTGAACTCGGAGTCGCCGAGCGCGAGGTCGCATCGATCGATGTACGCCCTCAGCTCGCGGCGTCCTCGGAAACACTGGCGCGCGAGCGTCCGATGCACGCCGACGAAATACTCGGGCGGCGTGATGTTGTGATAGATGAGCGCCATTCGATCCGGCATCGCGTACGCCGTCCGCGAGGCCTTCGAGCCAATCGAAAAATGATGGAGCAGCAGGTTGTCGGGATGGCAGGCGTCGATGAGCTCGCGATAGTCGCGCGTCAGCGGCTCGACGCGCGGGTCGGCGGTCTCGACGAAGATGTCGGACTCGAAGCCGGCGCCTCGCAGCGCCCGCTGAATCCCGAGCACTTCGTGGCCGATGGCGTCGCCGTAGCCGAGCGTCGCGAGCACCTGGTGGACTGCCGGCCGGCGCGAAGACGCCATCAGCGTCGGTCCCGGCCGCCGCCCGGCCGATGGCGCCGATGCCGCCCGTGTCCGGACGGCTGTTGACGACGGTCCGGCTGCGGCATCGGCTGCGGCGCGGACATGGGCGCGGGTACGGGAGTGGGCATCGGTCCATCGATGCGCGCGGCCGGCATCGGTGAGGACTCGACGCGCAACGACGGCCCGGCGGGCAGCGCCGCCACGACGTCCGCGCCGGGCGAACAGTCTTGACGGCGCCGATCGAACCATCCGGGCAGCGGATCCATGTCGCGAGGCGCCGATTCCTTCACCAGCCGATCGAGCATGTCCAGGTATTTCCGCTCGATCACCGGCCAGTCGTACTGCTCGCGGTAGAACTGTCGGCCGTTTCGCCCAAGGCTCGCACTGAGCCACCGGTTCTGTTCCATCGCGCGCAGCGTCTCGACGAATTCCATCGCGCCGTCGTAATACAGACCGGCGTTGCTGCGAATCGACTGACCCTTGAGCACGTCGCACTTCGCGTTTGCGAGCACCGGTCTGCCGAGCGCCCACGCCTCGAGGGCTACCATGGACAGGCTCTCGAAGTAAGAAGGCATGATCAGCAGGTCGGCGCCCGCAATGCCATCGAATTTGTCCGGGTCTGGCAGGAAGCCGAGATGCCGAATCCGCGGATGCTGCGGAACTTTCAGGATGGACTGGCCGATGAGGACGAGCGAGAGCCGTCCCGGTACCTCACGCAGATAGATCTGAAAGAAGTCGAACAGCTCCTTGCAGCCCTTGTTTTCGTCGATCCGGCCGACGTAGATGGCGTACGGTCCGCGAAGATTGAACTTCTGCCGAAAACGGCCAGGCTGCGGATTGTTCGGCACCTCCGATCCGATACCCACGACCACTCCCGGCACCGAGTGATTCCCCGACAGCGCCTGTATCATTGCCCGCTCTTCCGGCGAGTTGTACATCAGCGCGCGGACGCCGTTGAACACCGGCTTGAAAATGGAGAGTCCGATCGCGGCATCCCGCTCGGCGGTTGGGACAAGGACCGCACGCGATCGAGCCGCCCGCGCGCCGTGATACGAATGGTAGTACCGGTAGCTGAAAAAAATCAGGAAGTCGTAATCGGTCGCGTGCTTCCCGATGTACTCGATGAGCGCCGGGCTCGCCGGCCCTTCAGCCTCGAGCCAGTCGAGCTCGTCTCCGAGCGAGTGGCGCTCGCTGAAGACCCGCTCCGAGCGCTTGCCGAACACCAACGGGTTTCGCTCGTGCTTCACGGCAAAGCGCCGGACCCCGACGCCGTTGACCCGATCGATGCCTTCCGGAAGCTCGTTGCGCCAGGTGAGGTAATCGGACGCGCAGGTCGTCAACACCTCGACTTCCGTATGACGGGCAAGGTGCTCGGCGATATAGCGAGCGTGCAGCTCAGCGCCGCCGTTGATCGCCTGGCCGTAGCGCTGGACGACGACCGCGAGTTTCACTGCGTGTCGTCTGGCCCTGAGGGCGTGTCACGATCGTCGCGAGTCGAAGCGCCGTCAGGAGATTGGGGCGCAGGCGAGTCGGCAGTTTCTGCTGGCACGCTTGCAGACGGCGTAGCGGCGACAAGTTCACTCGGCGGCGCGGGTGTCGGCGGATTGCTGGACGATGCCTGTTGGCCTCCGCCCATTAGCGACTGCGCCGAACCGGCCCCGCCGCGACGTCCACGTCGGCGTCGGCGTCTGCGGCTTCGTTGTCCGGGACCTTCACCAGGCTGACCCTGCCCTTGCCCCTGCGGCTGGGCCTGCCCGCCACCGTGCTGCTGCGGGTGGGCCGGCGGACGATTGAAATCGGTGCGGCCCTGAGGTTCGCGATGCGTCGCGCCGGCCGCCACGACCGGCCCGGGCTCACGCGCAGGGGTTGCTGCCGGCGCCGTGACCGGCGTCTCGACGCGCTCCTCGCTCGACGGCTTGTAGACCACCACGCTCTCGAGCGCTCGTGCTCGCCGCTCGTTGAATTCGAGGCGGCCCGTCAACGATTCGACGCGCATCTTCAGGTTCTTGACCTCGATGCTGAGCCGCGTCGTTTCGATCACGAGGTTGTGCATGAGCTCGTATTGCAGCTGATCGAACGCCCGCCGCGTGGCTTCGCGCCGCGCCTCGCGCTCGCCGTACATCGTGTTGAGCCGCGACTGGATGTTCAGCGCTTGAATCAGCGGGTTCGGGTTGAAGAACAGCTTCAGAATGGGATTCAAGAGCTTGCGGAGCCATTGAAGCGGCGCGCGCGTAGAGGCATAGAGCGTCTGATCCTCGAACGCGTAGTTGGGGAGCTCCGGTGGATTGTAGGCGGGCTGCGCCTTCCGGAACTCGTCGAGCAGGTCGGAGCGCACGCCGCGCGGATCGAGGAACTTCTCGAGCTTGACCGCGGCGAGCTCGCGAATCTGCTGCTCGGTGTAATCGACGCCGCGCTTCTCGCGGATGCGGGCGCGGATCTGTTCCATGATCTGCTCGACGTTGACCGAGTCGGAGCGAACGTTGAAATCAGGCATGGTTACAAGGCCGCCAGAGGCCGATGGATGATCAACACGACTGCTACGACCCACAGAACGACGCAGGCCAGGAGCGGCCGATCGTTGATGAGCAGTTCGGCGGGGCTCCCACCGCCCTCGCGCTGGTGCACCAGATAGAGATACCGGAAGATGCCGTACAACGGAAAGGGAATCGTCAAGCCCAGCCAGTCGGTACCGAATTTGGCGGTCGTTTCAGGGCTGATCGTATAAAAGATGTAGGCGATGAGCGTCGAAGCGGCCACGACCACGATCATCTGATCGAGCAGGTACGGGCTGTATTCCACCAGAATCCGCCGGTGCCGGCTGGCATCGTCCCCGAGCAGCACCAGCTCATGCCGCCGCTTGGCAAGCCCGATGAACAGGGCGAGCAGCAGCGTGCAGACGAACAGCCAGTGGCTGATGAGGACGTCGATGGCTACCCCGCCGGCCACGGCTCGAAGAACGAACCCCAGCGCGACCGTCAGGACATCGATGATGACCAGGTGCTTCAACGGTCCCGAGTAGAGCGCCTGAAGCGCGACGTAACTGAGCGAGACAAGGCCGAAGCTCGAGCTGAGCGCGAACGCGGCGGCGAGGGCAGCCGCGCACAAGACCGCGGCGGCGGTGAGCGCGGAAGCGACCGACACGGCGCCCGCGGCAATCGGCCGCCGTTTCTTCAACGGATGGCGGCGATCGCTCTCGCGATCCATGACGTCGTTCAGCAGGTAGACGACGCCCGACAGCGCGCAGAAGATCCCGAATGCGGCAACCGCCCTGACGATCGATCGGACATCGAACAGCTTGCCGCTCTCCGCGAAAATCAGCGGCGCGAAGACGACCAGGTTCTTGGTCCATTGATGCGGGCGAAGCGAGCGGAAGAGACCGGCGGCGGCCATGCCGCCTGCGGCCGCGGTGGCGGAACTGGAGCCGTCCACCGGCGTATCGGGCATGGCCACGGGATGGGAGGTGTTTCGCGCCATCAAGCGCGGGTGACTGTCTACGCTTTGGCCGAGGCCGAGAAGCTCGCGATCGCGTCCTTTTCAGTGTCGAACGTCTCGAACACTGTCAGCAGCTTCGTGATCGACAGCAGATCCGAAATGCGCTTGGTCAGGTTCAGCAGCTTCAGACTGCCGCCCTGCCGGCTGACGGTCGTGTAGGTCCGCACGATTTCGCCGAGCCCCGCGCTGTCGACATACGGAACGTCCGCGAGATTGAGGACGATCTTCTTCTTGCCCTGGTTGACGAGGGTGTTGACTTTGTCCTTCAGCAGCTCGTCGCCCTCACCTAAGGTGATCCGGCCTTTGACGTCGAGTATCACCACGTCGCTGACGACCCGTTCCGCGATTTGCATGGACGCGCTCCCAGACGTTAAACGTGCGAGTGAGCTTAACACAGTCCTCGCGCGCGACTGGCCGGCGGGTGCGAGTCGCGTGCGTCCTGAAAATGAAGCGAGATGAGACGAAGGAACTACACGCCTCCGGCCCCGGCGAACTTCCGGGACTGGAAGCATTCCTTGCAGAAGACCGGACGTCCCTGAGTCGGCTTGAAGGGGACCGTCGTCTCCTTCCCGCAGGCCGAACACGTCGTGACCGTTTCCACACGTTCCCTCGGTGCGCCCATGCCTGCGGGCCGAGAGGCCCGCTTGGCCTTGCAGCTTTTGCACCGCTTCGGCTCGTTCTTGAAGTTCTTGTCGGCGAAAAACTGCTGCTCTCCCGCCGTCCAGACGAACTCCGCGCCGCAGTCCACACACCTGAGGATACGGTCTTGGAACTCCATCGGTCGCTACCTCGTCGGGGTCGGTCTTTCCGTGCGCTCGCTACTCCAGCTCCCGCCGGAGCTTTTTCCGATTCCGCTTACGCGCCAGCGCCTGCTTCGCCCGGCGCTTGTCGCCGGGCTTCAGATAGAAAGAGTGCTTCTTGATATCCTTGATGATGTCTTCCTGCTGCACTTTGCGCTTGAAGCGGCGGAGCGCGCTCTCAATCGATTCGCCCTCCTGAATTTTGACTTCAGCCACTGACCTCACACCCCTTTCGGGTGGCGCTCTCACAAACGTGTTACGCTACCACGGGCAAACGCGGATTCTAGGCGTAAACCTCCGTCAAGGTCAACGAAATACTCCCGGTGCCGCCGCCCGCCGTGCACGCCGGCAGGCGCTCCTAACCTTTTCTTTTCATGAGAGTTCTGGTCATCGGCAGCGGTGCGAGAGAGCACGCGATTGCCGCGCGGCTGACCGCCGAGCGAGACGTCTCCGAGGTGGTGTGCGCGCCGGGAAATCCCGGCATTTCCGCGCTCGCCCGAACACGCCCGGTCGACGTCGCGAGTCCTGACGCCATCGCCGAGCTCGCCGATCGCGAGCAGATCGAGTTCACGATCGTCGGACCCGAACTGCCGCTGAGCCTCGGCGTCGTCGATCGATTCGTCGGCGACGGCCGGTTGATCTTCGGTCCAGCCGCCCCGGCCGCGCGACTCGAATCGAGCAAGGCGTTTGCGAAGGCCTTCATGGCGCGTCACCGCGTCCCCACGGCTCGGTTTCGAACGTGCGAGTCGATCGACGAGGCCAGGTCAGCAATCCGATCGGACGAATTCGCCTGCCCGGTAGT
>Ga0075421_100013548_pt1 | contig 10166 bp, 6 predicted proteins | sample SoiMetdeltSBSDD5_FD_75292 | JGI IMG/M metagenome (GOLD analysis project Ga0075421, IMG submission 75292) | Bulk soil microbial communities from a Populus tree surrounding site in Tennessee, USA - Soil MetaG P. deltoides SBSDD5 | ecosystem: Environmental > Terrestrial > Soil > Tree plantation... | reverse complement strand
CGGACCGCCAGTCGACGGTAGCGCTCGCAAGAGTCCCGTGGCGATCCGAGACGCGCGCCGTCAATTGCAGCGTCGCCCCGGCCACGAGAGTATCCAGCTTCGGGGAAAGCACGACCGACAACGGCTCGTCGGGGACGGGCGGCGTGCTTGGGCTGTTGGAGTCGGCGGCGCTGCAGGCGGTCCCGATCACCGCCAGGATGAGGAGCGTAGCGGCCCGCGCGGAGTCGATAGATGCCATGAGGCCTCCGAGAGGTTCGCTCGGCGGCTCAGCCAGCGTGGTACGCGTGAGCGCGTACGGTAGCCCCGTTTGCTTTGCGTCCCCGGCTTTCACCGGGTTTGCCTTTGTCGCGACCCTCCGGGAGGGGCGATCCTGCCGGGCAACGGCTTCAACTGCGTACAGGTCGACGATACGGCGACCCGGGAGTCACCGCAGTGATTCACCTCTCACACGCATGAGGTCGTCGGCCCGCCGCGGAGTATTGAGTGAGCGTCGCCGCCGCTACGCCTACGCCCTAGAGGGTGGCTGCCGGGTCGTGCAGGAGCCCCGCGCTCCGAATCCAGCCGCTTACCGACACCGACTAGTCGTCCGCTGCGCCAGCGTAAATATTTGAAAGATCAAACCGACGGTTCTCGTGTCCTGCTTCAGCCGGAGCAGGCGGTGGTGTTTCTCAGTGTGGAGGGGTTGAGAATTCCGATGGGCGAGCGCGCGAATCGGCGACCGATGCCCGCCGAGCAGTCGATTCACTGGAAGCCACTTCATGACCCTCACTATGTGGTGGCGTCTCTCCAGCTGGGGGATGGTGGGCGGCGGCAGATCTTCGCTCGACCCAAGGTCCTGACCCACGCGCAGCGGATCGGAAACACGGCGCATGGGCGGCGATTGTGCGGCCTGGTGCTCGGTGAGCTGTATGAATGCCCCGTGACTGACCACCTCTATATGGTGGTTGAGTCGCTCACGGAGCAGCGGCAGGGGATCGACGACGCGGATCTCGCGGCGGTGATGCACGAGCTGATGGCGCGACCGCCCGAGAACAAGCATCAGCGCGTGCTCGGCTGGTATTGCACCGTGTCGAACGTCGAGCAGAAACCGCCGCCGGCGCTGGCAGGAATACACGTCTCGTATTTCGCGCAACCGTGGCAGACGATGTTCCTCGTCACCGACGGCGTACACGATGCCGGCGGTGCGTTCTTCCTGCGCGACACCGTAAACGCGCGTTGGTTCCTAGCGCCCTTCTACGAAGTGCTCGATCAGGTTCCGGACGCATCACAACCGAAGCCGACGTGCGTTCCATGGTGGCGCCAGTATATGAGCGCGGACACCGTGGTTCTCGTGGGGCTTGATCCGGAGCCACCAGCGGAACGGGCCACGGGCCTTCGCGCCACATTATCTGGAATAGTCGCGCCTCTTCGTGACGCTCTCGGCGAGCCAACGGACCGTGTCGCGCCCTTGGCCGATCGCTCGATCCCTTTCCCACCCGACGCTGATGGTGGGCCGCAGGCGTCGCCACCCGTTCCACTCGCGAGATCGCACGAACCTCCACCCGCTCAGGCCCCAACATCAGCCGCAGACGCTGATGTCCAACGGGAGGCCGTCGATGAGAGTCTCGACGATACTGTACCTCTGCCCGTAGGCGGGCCACATCGGGAGCAACAACGCGACAACACGCCACGTGATGTGCCCCCAGTGTCGCGAACGCCGCGCCGCCGAAGCTGGGGACGGATGTTCGACAAGCAGGTGGACCGGCACGCCACGAAGGAGGGCTTACGACAGCGGATCGCGGGACGGGACTCGGTACGGCGTGTGGGCGATGGCGAAGACACTGCCGTGGGCGACGACCCGAAACGGTACATCGAGCTCGCCCTTGCCGAGGGTTTCTTCGTCGCCGCGCAGTTCGAAGCCGTGCCGGACTCGAGCCAGGCCGAAACGCTGTGGGTGTTGAACGAACCTTACTCGGGGCTCCTCCTCACGGTCGTGAGTACCGCCTCCGAAGTTCTGGACGCGAGTCTTCACTATAACCAGCACACCGACGCGGAGGGACTCAGCCGGACGCCCTTTACGGAACACCGTGACGTCGAAACGCAGACGATCTACGTCAGGGAAACGTGCGTGGACTCGTTGCGGGCGAGGTGTCAGCGTCTTCGAGAGTCCCAGTCGCTCGTGCGTGAGTGGATCGTGTCTCCGGCGATTCATCTGCTGACGCCTGCCGAATGGCGAAGCGTCACGGCGGCGTACGACGATCCGCGCGGTACCGCGTTCGCCATCCGGGCGCTCAACGACCGGCGGACGGCCGAGCTGCCCGAGGGCATCCGGGCTCAGTTTCACCTAACGCTGCTCGAGGAACGCTCGGCCTAGCGCGTCTCGCGCGGCCAGCGCATCACGCTCGCTTCACCAGAATGTAGTTCTCGTTCGCGCGGGCCTGCGCGACATACCCATGTTGCTGGACGAGATCGAGCGCGCTCCCTCCAGCGAGCGCGACGATGTCGGGCCGGAACTCCATGATGATGAGCGACGGGTGTAGCGTGGTTGGCGCGGTGTGGAAAAAGGCGCGCAAGACCTGGTACTCGAATCCTTCGATGTCCAGCTTCATGGCGTCAACACGCTCGACGCCGTGAGCGACGAGGATGTCGTAAAGCGGCTCACATTCGAGCGCGATCGACTCACTACGCGACGCGTCTGCGAGGAACGAGTTACCACCACGGTTTCCGGTGGTGTTGCGCCAGAGCCGGAGTGTGGTGCGCTCGCCTGCCACGCCGACGTTGACGGGGACGATGTTCGAGATCCCGTTTCGGGCGATGTTTGCGGAAAGCCGCGCGTGGGTATCAGGATCGGCTTCGAGCGCGAGCACACGGCCACTCGGCCCCACTGACTTGAGTGCCGCGAACGAATAGGCACCCGCGTTTGCTCCAACGTCGACGAAGACGTTGCCGGGCCGGAGGAATCGTCGTAGCCACGCGAACTCGCGGTATTCGCAGAGCTGCGGATGGAAACACATCTCGCCCTCGACGGCGTCGTGCGGGTCGAGCACCAACGAATAACCGAGGAACGACGTAGTGACGGCGTCGCGCCTGCGGCGCAGATAGATGCGTCTGGCATAGTTGCTCAACCGACCAGCGCCGCGCACCCGGGGAAGGTGGCGCGTCAGGGACAACCAGGTCCGAATCTCCAAATCATTCATATGCGGAACCTCCCGATGCGCGGTCGCTGATGTCGCGGGCCAGAAGATTGGAGTATTCTAGTCCAATGGCACCGTGGCAACGCCCGACCCGCGCCTTTGTGGCCGTGCCCGCGGCACCGCTTTGGTGGGTGCTCATGCTCGCGGCAAGTGTGCGAGCGCTGTATGCCTGGGGAGCTTGGCGCGCCTGGGGTGACGCCTCGGTGTTCTACGGATTGGACTCGGAGTCGTACGTCGCCCCGGCGCGCGAGCTCCTCGCGCATGGCACCTTCACCGTGAATGGACTCCCCGAGCTCCAGCGCACTCCCGGCTATTCGGTCATGCTCCTCCCCGGGCTGTGGCTCGGCCACCTGGAGCTGACGACGGTGACGCTGCAGATCCTCCTTGCGACGCTCACGGTTCTGGGGGTCTACCGACTGGCGTCTCGGTTTTCCGACGACTCGCGCGTAGCAGTGGCGGCTGCTGCCCTATACGCGTTTGAACCGCTCTCCATCGTCTTCTCGACCGAGATCCGACCGGAGACGCTGTTCACAGCGACCGTGGTGTGGGCGCTCGTGCTCGTCGTCGACTACCTCCGTGCTCCGGCGAGAGCCGCATGGCGGGTGATCGCCGGAACGGCGATCCTGGCCGCCAGTGCCTATGTGCGCCCTGTTGCCTACTACCTGCCGTTCGCACTCGTTGTCGTGCTCGCAGGGCTCATGGTGGTGCATCGCGCGTGGCGCGAGTTACCGCGCTTGGCGGCCGCTGCTGCATTGGCGTTCGCCGTGGTGCTCCCGTGGCAGGTCCGGAACCGCACCAGTGGATTCGACGGATTCGCTGCCGTCGAGGCGATCAACCTGTACTTCTATAACGCGGGCGCCATCCGGGCCGCGCAAACCGGCACGCCAGTCGGACAGATGCGCGTCGACATGGGGTACAGCAACCAGGAACGCTATCTCGAGCTCCACCCGGAGCAACGGCAGTGGCGTCATGGCGAGCGATTCGAATTCATGCGGACGGAAGGTTTGCGAATCATTCAGGAGAACCCGGGGGTGTATGCGAGGTTGCACCTGAGCGGCATGATGCGAGTGCTGCTCGACCCTGGAGCCACGGATATGCTCAAGCCATACCGGCTCTACCCCAGAGAGGGCGGGATGCTCGACCGAATCGCCACGGAGGGTATGGTCGCTGGATTGCGCCACCTTTTCGCGCAGCAGCCGCTCGCCGCCGCGGTTTTCATTGGTACCGGGCTCGCGCTTGTGCTCGTGTACGGGCTCGCACTGCGAGGAACCATTGTCGGCGTACGCGCCCGCGACCCGGCGATCGCGGTGCTTGTCATTTGCATCGCCTACTTCGTGACGGTCGCGGGCGGGCCGGCCGCGGTCGGTCGCTTTCGCCACCCCGCGATGCCGCTGATCTGCGTACTCGCGGCGATCGGCCTGCTATCGTTAGGCAGCGAACGCGACCGTGCGAGCGCGACCGCAGCTGAGCCCCGACGTTCTGCGCCGCGCTGATCGCACGCACGGCACGATGATGTAGCGCCGGGTGGCTGTCTCTCGGGCTCGATAATCGGTTCTCGCAACGGCTCCAACCGGAACGGCCCGCGTTCGTCGTCGACGTCGACCCACCAGACACGCCGATCGCGAAAATAGTCGAGGAGCGCCTGATTCCGGTCTGCACCGAGATCGCGGGCCCACACCACCGTTGCTCGATCGATGTCAGGCGCGTTGGAGATCCATTCCTCGCCGTGCTTGTGGTGGCGTCCGTAGTGCACGAGGACGAGATGCCGCCCGCCCATTGAGTGGAGGCGCGCCTCGAACCGGCCTCTCGCGGCCGACCAATGGGTCTGATCGGTCGGTCCTTTCACCACGAGATACGTGAGTCCCTTCGCGACCGCGAGCGCCACGCATCCCCACAGGAGCATGGGTGATGAAAGCCATCGCCGCCAAGCACCGCGGCCGATCGGAAGACGATGCACCCACTGCACCCCAGCGACACCCACGACCAGCGCGAGCGCAGTGAGCGGCGCGGCGTAATGTGGGCTGAACCACACGCTGAAGGTCATCCCCACCATCGCGAGACCCATCACGCCGATGGCTCCGGCGATCCAGCGATCACGCACGGCGAGCCGGCCGCGCAGGACGAGCGCCAGGGCGAACGGCACGGGGAAGAAGAACAAGGCGAACTCGCCGAACCGCCGGAGGCTCGTGATGATGAACCTCCGCGGAACGCGCTCGTTGAGGTAGACTTCGATCTCCTCTGTCGATGCCGTGTCTACCCTTCGGCGCTCGAGAGAGTCGCGCGGGTCCATCCACAGGAACAGCGGCGTGCGATCGTATTGCCGGGCGTACTGGACGTACGGCAGAGTGGCCGCGTCGCCAGTCACGACGCGATTGTAGTAGCCGAGGAGGAAAGTCGACGAGACTAACACGAGCCCGAGTGGGACCGCGACCCTGAGACGACTCCGACGCGACGTGTCCCCCTTGAACAACCAGTACAGCACGTAGCCCGCGGCGGGGAGCGCGGTAAGCGCACCCTCATACATCCGGGTCGTCGCAAGCACGAGGACTCCAACTCCCATCCACACGCCTATCGCTGCCCGCGGGTCGCGCTCGAGCCGGCGGATCGCACCATACAGGAGCGCGCCTCCGCACGCGGCTACCGTGCCCCCCCAGTACGTGAAGCTCCAGTAGGAGGCCGCGAGCCACGGCATGTAGGCCAGGGCGCCGAAGAACGCGCATCGGAGTCCGACCCAGGCTTGCAACATCCAACAGAGCGCTGCTCCGAGCAGCGCGTAGCTCAGCCACACGCCGAGGATCGGTCGTCCCGCGAGCACCTCGCCTACGGCGAGCACGAGCCCTTGGCCCGGCGGATACTTCGACTGGTACGTCGGGCGAACGAGCACGTGCTCGGCTTCGAAGTGCCGCCACATCGGATGTGGCGGATTCGTGATGCGACCGGCCGCAAACGTCCTGGCGGCGAGGAGATAACTCAGTTCATCGGTTACGCTCGGCTGGCGCGCCGACCGGGTAAGCGTGCCGAGCATCGCCGCGATCAGCGACGCGAGGGCGACGACGACCATGGCCCGCCGCGGCGCCTCTGCGACGCGCAGCGCCCGCTCGCGCGCGGCCGAAGTAACGGCCAACGCCAGCGATCGCATGGAGCGAGCGGTGGACGAGGACACGCGCGTGGTTCCCGCAAGATGAGGGCGACGTTAGGCACGTGCCGGCCTGCTCCGCACCGCGCCTGAGCGAGAATATCGCTTGCGGCGTCAGGTGGCCGCTAGTTGGATCACGCGGCCGCGCAACTTATCGATGACGGCTAGCCGCCTCGCGTCACCCGGGTCATTTTCGAGTCCAGCGGGCGCGGCGGAACTGTCGGCCTCTGGCAGCGGGCAATTGCGTGGAACCCGCAGCGGGCATCGAAGGTATCGTGACGGGGCCCGACGGCACGACATGGAGATTGTTGCATGGACGCTCCTCCCGGCTTGTTCGTCATATCGCTCGACTTCGAGCTCCACTGGGGGGTGTGCGACAAGCGGACGGTCGACGAGTATCGCGAAAACCTGCTGGGCGTGCGGGACGCGGTGCCGGCCATGCTGGCGTTGTTCGAGCGGCACGGTATTCACGCTACGTGGGCAACGGTCGGGTTCTTGTTCTTCGACCGACGAGAGGCGTTGCTCGCCGCCGTTCCCTCGCGACTGCCGACGTACGCGGTCCCCGGTTTGTCGTGTTATGACATCCTGGATACCGTGGGCGACGATGAGGCCACCGATCCGTATCACTTCGGGCGCGGGCTCCTCGAACAGATCCGCGCAACACCGCATCAGGAAATCGCTACGCACACGTTCTCACACTACTACTGTCTCGAGCGCGGGCAGACCATCGATCAGTTTCGCGCCGACCTGCGGGCCGCAAGGGAGGCCGCACGCACGCTTGGCGTCGAACTGACCAGCATCGTTTTCCCCCGCAATCAGGTGTCGCTACCGCATCTCGCGGTGTGCGCCGAATTCGGCATTCACACGTATCGCGGCAACGAGGGCTCCTGGTACCACCGCCCGGCGATACGGGAGGGGGTGAACCTGCATCGGCGCGCGATGCGGCTCATCGACACGTACCTGAACGTCGGAGGCCGCCACGCGGTGGCGCGGTCGGAAGTCGTCGAGCGGGACTTCGTCAACGTGCGGGCGAGTCAGTTTCTACGCCCGTACAGTCGTCGGCTGCGGCACCTCGAACCTCTGAAGCGGCGACGCATCACGAGCGCGATGACGCATGCCGCGAAGCGTGGGCTCATCTACCACCTCTGGTGGCATCCGCACAACTTCGGTCGGTATCTGGACGAGAACCTGCAAGGACTCACGGCAATCCTCGAGCATTTCTCACTGCTCGCGGCGAGGCACGGCATGCGGTCGGTGTCCATGTCGGAGATCGCGAGCGAAATGCGCGCACCCGCCGGCAGGCAAGCGTCGAACGTGGGCTTGCCTGCCGGCGGGTGGAGTCTTGCCGAGCCTAGTAGCGATAGTGCTCCGGCTTGAACGGCCCTTCCGGCTTCACGCCGATGTACGCCGCCTGCTCCGACGTTAGGCGCGTGAGCTTCACGCCGAGCTTGTCGAGATGGAGCCGAGCGACCTTCTCATCGAGGTGCTTCGGGAGCACGTAGACTTTCTTCTCGTACCGGTCGGTGTTGTTGAAGAGCTCGATCTGCGCCATCACCTGATTGGTGAAGCTGGCGGACATCACGAAGCTCGGGTGGCCGGTCGCGCATCCCAGGTTCAGGAGCCGTCCCTCGGCGAGGACCATGACGGAGTGCCCGTCGGGGAAGCGCCACTCGTCGTACTGTGGCTTGATGTTGATGCGCTCGATCCCCTTCACCTTCTTCAGACCGGCCATGTCGATCTCGTTGTCGAAGTGGCCGATGTTGCCGACGATCGCCTTGTCCTTCATCCGCGCCATGTGCTCGGCGGTGATGATGTTGAAGTTCCCGGTGGCGGTGATGAAGATGTCGGCCGTCTCGACGACGTCCTCGAGCGTCGTGACCTGGTAGCCCTCCATCGCGGCCTGAAGCGCGCAGATCGGGTCGATCTCCGTGACGACGACGCGGGCGCCCTGGCCCTTGAGCGCCTGGGCGCACCCTTTCCCGACTTCGCCGTAGCCGAAGACGACGGCCACCTTGCCGGCGAGCATCACGTCGGTCGCGCGGTTGAGACCATCGATGACCGAGTGACGGCAGCCGTAGATGTTGTCGAACTTCGATTTCGTGACCGAGTCGTTGACGTTAATGGCCGGGAACAGGAGCGTGCCCGCCTTCGACATCTCGTAGAGCCGGTGGACGCCGGTCGTGGTCTCCTCGGTCACGCCCTTGATGGCAGCAGTAACCTGGGTCCAGCGGCCTGGGTTCTTTTCGGCCTCGGCGCGGAGGAGATCGAGAATGACGCCCCACTCCTCGGGGTCGTTCGCGGGGTCGAACGCGGGGATCTTGCCGGCCTTCTCGAACTCGGCGCCCTTGTGCACGAGCAATGTGGCGTCGCCGCCATCGTCGAGCAGCATGTTGGGGCCCGTGCCGTCGGGCCACATGAGTGCCTGCTCGGTGCACCACCAGTATTCGTCGAGCGTCTCGCCCTTCCACGCAAACACGGGCGTGCCTTGCGGGTTGTCGGCCGTCCCGTTAGGCCCGACGACGACCGCGGCGGCCGCGTGGTCCTGGGTCGAGAAGATGTTGCACGAGACCCAGCGCACATCCGCGCCGAGCTCGACGAGGGTCTCGATGAGCACGGCGGTTTGCACCGTCATGTGCAGCGACCCCATGATCTTCGCGCCCGTGAGCGGCTGCTTGCCGCGATACTCCGCGCGGATGGCCATGAGGCCGGGCATCTCCTGCTCGGCGAGCCGAATCTCCTTGCGCCCGAACTCGGCGAGGCCGAGGTCGCGGACCTTGAAGGCAGGCCGATCGAGCGGCGTTGGCGCGGTGGGTTTTACCGTGGTGGTCATCGATTGCCTCTGTGTTGGCCTCTTGGTTGCTTTCTGCTTCGTATCCCGTTCTGCGTACCGACATCACTGCGTGCCGCTTACTGGCTGGGTACTACATCGTGCGTACCGACACCTGTGCCTAACGACTGGTCGCTTTCGTCGCCACGGCCACGAACAATGCTGGGCCGGTTGCCGCAGAATCGACCGGCAACGGCGTGTAGCGAATGCCGTCGAACCCAGCGGCAGATAGCCAGTCCGTCACCTGCTCCTCCGGGAAGCCCTGCCAGACGTGGCCCATCTGAACGCGGTACTCCTCGCGGTCGTGCGGCATCATGTCGATCACGACGAGCCGCCCGCCGGGACGAAGCACGCGCGCCACCTCGCCTAACGCCTTCGCCGGCTCGGCGATGTAGTGCAGCACGAGCGACATCACGGCCGCGTCGACCTCACCGGCATCGAGCGGCAGGGCCTCGAGCTCTCCCTGTCGCAAGTCCGCGTTCGTAACCCCGTCGAGCCGGCGGCGCGCCGCGGCGAGCATTGCCCGCGAGCTATCCACGCCCACGACCCCGCGCACGAAGGGCGCGAGCGTCGCCGTGAGCGCTCCGGTCCCGCACCCCAGATCCGCCACCGACCATTCACGGTCGAGTAGCGCGAGCAAGCCGATGAGGGGGGAGCGATCGCCGAACAGCTCTTCGCGCACGGCGTCCCACTGACCTGCCACGGACGAGAAATACTCCTGCGACCGCGCGCGCCGCTCGGTCAGCACGCCCTCGACTCGTCGAACGTCTTGCCGGCCAGCCGCGCTCTCCGCTACCTGCCCTCGCACGATCGCCCAGAGCTGCCGGGCTGCCGCGTCGATTGACGATTCGAGCCGGTAATAGCGGCTCGTTCCATCCGCCCGTGAGGCGACCCATCCATCGTCGCTCAGGATCTTGAGGTGCCGGCTCACGGTGGATTGGGGGAGCTGGAGAACCGAACAGAGCTCCGTGACGGTCAACTCTCGCCCGTCGAGGATGTGCAGCAGCCGGCTCCGAGTCTGATCGGAGAG
>Ga0075421_100013544_pt1 | contig 10168 bp, 7 predicted proteins | sample SoiMetdeltSBSDD5_FD_75292 | JGI IMG/M metagenome (GOLD analysis project Ga0075421, IMG submission 75292) | Bulk soil microbial communities from a Populus tree surrounding site in Tennessee, USA - Soil MetaG P. deltoides SBSDD5 | ecosystem: Environmental > Terrestrial > Soil > Tree plantation... | reverse complement strand
TAGAGGAGCGCCTCCGGCACCCAGCTGTCCCACACGAGCGCCAGGCCGAGGGCGGCCATCACGGGCCAAACCGCCCAGCGCCCGACCATGTTCACGTTCAGATCGATGCCCCGTCGCAGCGCGACCTGGGTGAGCACGAGCATGAACGCCTCCCGCGCGGCCAGCAGGGCGAGCGCCCAGCGCGGCAGCAGCTCGAAGTGCCACGCCACGATCACGCCCGATAGCACCAGCAGCCGGTCGGTCAGCGGGTCGAGGAGCGCCCCGAGGCGGCTGTACTGCCCGGTGATTCGGGCCACCATGCCGTCCAGGTAGTCGGTTCCGGCGATGAATGCGAACAGCGCGCAGGCGAGCCAGGAGCGGCCGTCGCCCGACTGGAAGGCCACCACCAGGAAGACCGGTATGAGAGCGAGCCGCGCGAAGCCGATCGCGTTGGGAATCGTCCAGGGATGGAGTGCCTCGCCGCGCCGCGTGCCCTCCGGGGGCCCGCCTGAGCGGTCGAGCCCCACCAGACGCTTGAAGGTGAGCTGACGGCGATCGCCCGGCGACGACCGGGCGTCGCCTCCTACGGGAGGCTTCGCCAAAGCTCCTGCACCGCAGCGGCCGCCCCGTCGAGCGGAAGCGCACGCTTCTCCTGCCCGCGGCGTACCTGCGCCTCGAGCTCCCCCGCCTCGACGCCCCTCTTGCCCACCGTCACGCGCAGCGGGCAGCCGAGCAGCTCGGCGTCGGCGAACTTCTCTCCGGCGCTCGCCACGCGGTCGTCGTAGAGCGTGTCGAGCCCGGCGTCGAGCAGCTCCCCGTAGAGCCGGTCCGCCACCGCACGCGCCTCCTCGCCCTCCTTGCCGAGCGTCACGAGCTCCACGTCGAAGGGCGCGATCGCGCGCGGCCAGGAGATGCCCTGATCGTCGGCGTACTGCTCGATCGCCGCCGCCATGATGCGCGCCGGCCCGATGCCGTAGGAGCCCATCCAGATCGGCTGCTCCCTGCCGTCCTCGTCGAGATAGCGCGCACCGAGCGGCTCCGAGTAGCGGGTGCCGAGCTTGAAGATGTTGCCCACCTCGATCGCCCGCTCGATGCGGATCGGGCGCCCGTCGGGGCAGAGGTCGCCCACCTCCACGCGCCGGATGTCCACCCAGCCGGGCTCGAAGTCGCGGCCCGGCTCGACGCCGGTGAGATGGACGTCGGTCTCGTTGCCGCCCGTCACGAGCCCGTGGAGCCCGCGCAGCGCCTCGTCGGCCACCACCTCCACCGGGCTGCCCACCGGGCCGATGAAGCCCGGCTCGGCGCCGAACTCGCGCCGCACCTCCTCGGGCTCGGCCGGCCGGAACGGAGCGCCGAGGGCGTTGTGGAGCTTGATCTCGTTGAGGCGATGGTCCCCGCGCACGAGCGCCAGCACCGGTCCGCGGTCCTCGACCACCACCGGCATCGCCTTGATCAGCGCGCCCTCGGGCACGCCCAGCATCGTGGCCACGGCCTCGACGGTCGTGGCGCCCGGGGTCTCCGAGCGCCGCGGCGCGCCGTCCGCCTCCGGCAGCCCGTCCACGCGCGCGGGGGTGGCGCTCGCAACCTCCACGTTCGCGGCGTAGCCGGCGTCGGAGAGCGCCACCTCGTTCTCCCCGGCCGCGCAGGGCGCCATGTACTCGTGGGCGCCGATACCGCCCATCGCGCCCACGTCCGACTCCACGCTGTACCACTCGAGCCCGGCCCGGTCGAAGATGCGGTCGTAGGCCGTGATGCAGAGGCGGTAGGACGCGTCGAGCCCCTCGGCGTCGCGATCGAACGAGTAGGCGTCCTTCATGATGAACTCGCGCGTGCGCAAGAGGCCCGCGCGCGGCCGCGGCTCGTCGCGCTCCTTCGTCTGGAAGTGGTAGAGCAGCTTGGGCAGGTCGCGGTAGGAGCGCACGTCGCGCGACACGTGGAAGGTGAGGTTCTCCTCGTGGGTCATCGCGAGCACCAGCTCGGCGCCGCGCCGGTCCTTGAGCTTGAACACCTCGTCGATGTCGTAGCGGCCGCTCCGCTTCCACAGCTCGGCCGGCTGGAGCACCGGCATCAGCATCTCGAGGCCGCCGATGCGGTCGAGCTCCTCGCGCACGATCTGCTCGACCTTGCGGTGAGCGCGCCAGCCGGCGGGCAGTAGCGTCCAGAGCCCGGCGCCCAGCTGCCGGGCCAGGCCGGCGCGCACCGAGAGCCTGTGCGAGACCGCCTCGGCGTCCGCCGGAGCCTCCTTCACGGTGGGCAGGAAGTAGCGTGAGAGCCGCGTCACCGGAGGCGAGTCTAAAGGTGGCTTGACTTTCGTCGCGAGAGGGTCACCATCGATTCAGATGGCCCGGCAGGCCGGCATCGCGGAGCCTCGTATCGACGCCGCGCGGGTCCTGTCCCCGCGCGAGCGCGAGGTCTTGTCCCTGCTCGCCTCGGGCCTGAACGGCTCCGAGATCGCCGCCCGGCTGCGCATCTCCCCGGCCACCGTGCGCACCCACGTGGAGCACGCCAAGACCAAGCTGGACGCCCGCACCCGCGGCCAGGCGATCGCCATCGCCGTGCGCCGCAGCCTGCTCGACGACTGACGGGCGGATGCCTAGGCGCGGGTGAAGCGGCGGCCCGCGGTGGGCGAGGCGTCCTCGTCGAGCCGGATGCGCTTGGGCCCGTTCGCGCCGGCCATCGGCAGCGCCTCACCGTCCCCGAGGGCGTCCCCGCTCGAGGCGGCGGCCTCCATCGCCGCGATCCGCTCCGGCGTGAGCTCCCCGGCGTTCTCCTCCTCGATCTTCGAGAGCCAGGCGGCGCCCTCGGCGGCCTTCTGCTCGTCGACCTCCACTGCGCCGCGGTCGATCGACTTGTCGATCTCGAGGAACAGCGCGTCCACGAGGTCGTCCTGCGGGACCTTCTTGAGCGGCTTGCCGTGGGCGAAGATCAGCCCCTCGTTCTTTGCGCCGGTGATCCCGAAGTCGGCGTTCGACGCCTCCCCGATCCCGTTCACGGCGCAGCCGAGCACGGCCACCTCGATGGGGTCGTCGTAGCCGCGCAGGCGCTCCTCGATCTCGGCCACCACGGTGTCCATGTCGAACTGGAGCCGCCCGCAGGTCGGGCAGGCGATCAGCACCGGGCCGCGCTCCCGCAGCTTGAGCGCCTTCAGGATCTCCCAGGCGACCTTTACCTCCTCCTCGGCGTGGAAGGTGGAGAGCGAGATGCGGATGGTGTCCCCGATCCCGTCGGCCAGCAGCGTGCCGAGCCCGACGGCCGACTTGAGCGACCCGGACCACTTGGTGCCGGCCTCGGTGATGCCGAGGTGAAGCGGATTGTCGATCTTGGCCGCGAGCAGCCGGTTCGACGCGATGGTGTTGGGCACGTTCGTCGACTTGATCGAGACCTTGAAGTCCTCGTAGCCGAGCCGTTCCATCAGGCCGACGTGCTCGACCGCGGCCTCCACGAGCGCCTCGACCGGGTTCTCCTTCTCGAGCGCGTGGAGGTGCTTGGGGAGCGAGCCGGAGTTGACCCCGATCCGCATCGGCACACCCGCCGCGCGCGCCTTCTCGACCACCTCGCCGGCCTTGTCGTGGCCGCCGATGTTGCCCGGGTTGATGCGGATGCAGTGCGCGCCGGCGTCGATCGCCTTGAGCGCGAGCGTGTGGTTGAAGTGGATGTCCGCGATCACCGGGATCGGCGACTCCTTGACGATCCTGGCAAGCGCGCGCACGTCCTCGTCGCGCGGGACCGCGCAGCGCACCAGGTCGCCGCCCTCGTCGGCGATTGCGCGTATCTGGCGCATGGTGGCGTCGAAGTCCGCGGTCTCCGTCTTGGTCATCGACTGGACGGCGACGGGGGCGCCGCCCCCGATCTTGACGCCGCCGACGTCTATCTGGCGTTTCGAGGCCACTGCCTATCGATGGTAGTGGGCCGGTCAGGCGCCGAGCAGCTGCTTCAGGTCCACGACGGTCGGAATGGGCTCCTCGACCACGTCGAGCCAGGTGTGACGGCGGAACTCGTCACCTCGTGCGCGCGCTTCGCGCTCGCGGCGGATCCCACCAGCGTGGAAGGAGCTCCCACAGCCAGGCGGCGGCCAGCCCGCTCAGGACCGCTTCCGGCCCGCACGCCTTCACCGCTGCCATATACCGCGACTCGACGGTACGAGGCTTGAAGCCGACGTAGTAGACGCCCGGATGGGCGGCAACCAGGAGCTCAGAGCCGAGCCGGCCCGCGATCTGCCGTCGCGACACACCGGCTGCCAGAAGCTCGACCCGGCTCACCGTCCCGTGGTCGCGAGAGGCACGCATTTGGTGCCCTAAGCAGGACGATCCCCACGTTTTCCCCCCCGTGGGGCTACGCCGAGTAGAGCTTCTCGATCTCCGCGGCGTACTTCTGGTGGATCGGCTTGCGCTTCAGCTTCATGGTGGGCGTGAGCTCGTCCCCGCCCGGCAGCCACTCCTCGTCGAGCAGCGTGAACCGCTTGATCTGCTCGACGCGGCCCAGCTGCTCGTTGGCGGCGTCCACCCCGCGCTGCACCTCCGCCTCGGCCGCCTCGCGGCCGTTCTGCTCGATGAAGCCGGGCGCTACGTCCGGGTCCAGGGTGATGAGGGCGACGTTGTAGGGCTTCGCGTCGCCGATCGCGATCGCCTGGCCGATCAGAGGGCTCGAGGCCTTGACCTTGGCCTCGATGTTCGCCGGCGACATGTTCTTGCCGCCCGCGCTGATGATGAGCTCCTTCTTGCGGTCGACGATCTTCAGGTAGCCGTCCTCGTCGAACTCCCCGACGTCACCCGTGTGGAGCCAGCCGTCGTCGTCGATCGTCTCGCTCGTCCTGTCGGGCTGGTTGCGGTAGCCGCTCATCACGACCGGCCCGCGGATCAGCACCTCGCCGTCCTCGGCCAGCTCGATCTCGGCGCCGGGCGCCACCGGCCCGACTGTGCCGATCTTGATCCGCCCCGGAGGGTTGCAGGCGCCGTAGCCGCAGGTCTCGGACATGCCCCAGAGCTCCGCCAGGGGGATTCCGACCGCGTGGAAGAACTCGATCACCTCGGGCGGGGTGGGCGCGGCGCCCACGTTCACCGACTCGACCGCGTCGAGCCCGAGCATGCCGCGGATCTTCGAGAACACGAGCTCGTCCGCCCTGGCGTGCTCCTGCGCAAGCTCCTCGGGGATCTCCTCTCCCGCCTGCTCCGCCCGCACCTTCCTCATCCCCACATCGAGCGCCCAGCGCGTGGCCTCCCGCCTCTGCTCGTCCTGCTCGGCCGCCATGCCGGCCTCCATCGCGGCCTTCAGCTTCTCCCAGATGCGCGGCACGGCGAAGAACCAGGTGGGGCGCACCTCGGGCAGGTAGGCCACCACCTGGCGCGGATCGGGGCAGCAGGTGGCGGTGAAGCCGAGCATGATCGGCAGGTAGTGGCTGCAGGCGCGCTCGGCGATGTGGGCCATCGGGAGCCACGAGACCACGCGGCCGTCGGTCGGGAAGGCGATCACCTGGTCGAAGCCCCGCACCGCCGCGAGCTGATTGGCGTGCGTGAGCTGCACGCCCTTGGGCGGGCCGGTGGTTCCCGACGTGTAGATCAGTGTGAGCACGTCGTCGGGCTCGACCGCGCGCCAGGCGGCCTCGAAGTCGAAGTCCGGCTCGGCGTGGCGCGACACGTCGCCGTCCTCGTCCACCACGATCAGGTGCTCCACGCCGGGGATGTCGCGGACTCGGTCGGCGAACGCCTTCTCGGTCACGAGGATGCGCGCCTCGGCGTCCTCCACCTGATAGCGGATCTGCTCGGGCGAGTAGGTGTTGTAGACCGAGAACGGCGTGGCGCCGAGGTGCAGCGCGGCAGCATCGAACCAGTGGAACTCCGGGCGGTTCGTGAGCATGAGGCCCATGCACTGGCCGCGCTCGAGACCGAGGCCGGCGAGCCCCGCGGCGGTGCTCCGCACCCTGTCGGCGTACTCCCCCCAGGTGATCGAGAAGGCGTCCTCCTTCGTGCGGATGGCGCATCGCTCCGGGGTGGCCGCGGCCGTGAGCTGGAAGGCCTCGGCGAGCGTCCTGGCGTCGAGCCCAGCCGGACGCTCGGTCCGGCGCTCGGTGATCGTGCTCATGTGCGCACGCTAACGCAGCGCGCACACCTTTCGCCGGGCACTACCGGACCTGGAACCCCTCGCCGCTCAGCCTGTCGATGTCGTTCGTGAGCCCGACCAGGAAGATCAGGATCACGAGCATGAAGCCCACCACCCCTGCCCGCTCCATCACGCTGAAGGCGACGGGCCGGCCGCGGACCTTCTCGACGATCGCCCAGAAGATGTGCCCGCCGTCGAGCGGCAGGAACGGGAACAGGTTCACGATCGCCAGCGAGAGCGAGATGATCGCGAGGATTCCCACCACCTGGGCGAGGTCGTAGAGGATCGTCTGGCGCGTGGTCTCGTACGAGCCGACCACGCCCGAGATCTCCTTGCGCTTCTCCGTGTCGAGCAGCCGCGCGGGGAGGGTGAGCGTGGTCTTCGTGATGTACCAGAACCTGTCCGCCGTCACGTCGAGTGACTCGGCGAAGGGCAGAGTCTCGCGGGGCCCCGCCTGATACGAGAAGCCCAGTCGCGAGCGCCCGGGGTCCTCACCGTCGCCGTTCGGCGCCGCGGGATCGTAGATCGGGGTGATCTCGAACGTCCGCTGGCGCCCGTCGCGCACCACCGTGAGCTGCACGGGCTGGGCGGCCTTGCATCCCTCGGTCCGGGCGTCGCCGGGGCACTTGTGGGTGGCGATCTGCTTCGCGAAGACGGCGGGCCCTCCGCGCTTGCCGTCCACCGCCACCACGCGGTCGCCCGACTCGAGCACCTTGGCGGCCGGGTAGTTCGTCTCCATCACCCCGACCTTGCTGGTGCCGGTCTCCGCCCCGATGAGCGCGAAGAACACGAACATGAGCACGAACGCGAGGATCAAGTTCATCGCGGGGCCGGCGGCGATCACCACGATGCGCTTCCAGACCGGCTGCGAGTAGTAGGCCCGGGTCCGGACCTCGTCGGGGAGGTCCTCGTCCGGGTTCATGCCGCTGATCTTCACGTAGCCGCCCGCCGGGATCGCGCCGATCGCGTACTCGGTCTCGCCGCGCTTCTTGCTGAACAGCGTGGGCGGGAAGAAGAGCGAGAACTTCTCCACGCGCATGCCCACGCTCTTGGCCGCCCAGAAGTGCCCGAGCTCGTGGAGGATCACGAGCAGCGCGAAGCCGACGAAGGCGAGGACCCAGCTCATGGTGAAATGGAATCCTCCGCAGCCCGCCGAGCCGGCTGCCTCGGCCCGACGCCCACGACCGCTGCCCCTCGCGCCACCTCGCGTGCCTCCGCGTCCGCCTCGTACAGGTCGCTGAAGTGCCTCACCGGGCGCGCGGGCAGCTCGGCCAGCGTCGACTCGATCACGCGAGCGATGCCGCTGAACGACAGCTCGCCGCGTAGGAAGGCGTGCACGGCCACCTCGTTGGCGGCGTTCAGCACGCAGGGCGCGGTGCCGCCGGCCTCGGCGGCCTCCCGGGCGAGCCGCAGGCAGGCGAACGTGTCCGAGTCCGGGGCCTCGAAGGTCAGCTGGCCGAGCTCGACGAGGTCGAGCGTGCGCACCGGCACGTCGGCGCGCTCCGGATAGTGCAGGGCGTAGGAGATCGGCACCCGCATGTCGGGGTAGCCGAGATGGGCGAGCGAGGCTCCGTCGTTCAGATGCACCAGGGCGTGCACGATCGACTGCGGGTGGACCACCACGTCGAGGCGCTCGTAGGGCACGGAGAACAGGTGATGGGCCTCGATCAGCTCGAGTCCCTTGTTCATCAGGGTGGCCGAGTCGATCGTGATCTTGCCGCCCATGTCCCAGGTGGGATGGGCGAGCGCCTGCTCGCGGGTCACGTCCTCGAGGTCGGTGCGACCGCGGAAGGGACCGCCGCTGGCGGTGAGAACGAGCCGGTCGACGGTGCCCGGCCGCTCGCCGGCAATGAGCTGGTGAAGGGCGGAGTGCTCGGAGTCCACCGGGATCAGCTGCGCGCCGGTGCCCTCGGCGAGGGCGGTCACCAGCTCGCCGCCGACCACGAGGCTCTCCTTGTTCGCGAGCGCGAGATCGATCCCCTCGCCGAGCGCGGCCACCGTTGGGCCCAGGCCGGCCGAGCCCACGAGCGCGTTCAGCACGAGGTCGCAGTCGGTCTCGGTGATGAGCTCCACGAGCCCCTCAGGGCCGGCGAGCACCTCCACCCCGCGCCGGTGCTCTGACGCCATGGCCGCGGCGTCGAGGTCGGCGAGCGCGACCCTTTCCACGCCGTGCGCGCGTGCCTGGTCGAGCAGCAGCTCCCAGCTCGCCGAAGCCGCGAGGCCCACGACCTCGAGCTCGCCGCTGCGCTCGACCACGTCGAGCGCCTGCGTGCCGATCGAGCCGGTGGAGCCGACTATCAGGACCCTGCGCATCCGACCGAGTCTAGGGAGCGGTCCGCAACGCCAGCCCGAGAAGATCCGCCACGGCGGCCACGAGCCGCACGTCCTCCTCGTCGAAGGCGTCGACGTGCGGGGACTGCACGCTGAGCGCCCCCCAGCTCTCGCCCCGCACCCGGATCGGCACGTCGAGCTCCGAGCGGGTATCGGCCGAGACCGGGGTCACGATGTAGTCCGGCTCGAGGCGCACGTCGCCGGCCAGCAGCGGCACCCCGTCGCGCAGGCAGCGTCCGAGCAGGCCGCGACCGGCGGGCGCCGAGAAACCGCGCACCTCGTCGCGGGCGAAGATTCCGGCACCGGCCTCGACCACGGTGGTGTCCTCGCGGATTCGCACCGCTACCGCGCCGAGGCCGCCGAACGCGCCGTGGAGCTCGTCGACGGCCACGTCCAAGGCCGGCAGCCCACCGGGGCTGTGGGCGAGGCGCTCCCCCACGGCGCGTATCAGGCCGAGCTGGCGCGTTCGGCGCTCGAGCACGGCGCGCCCGCCGCTTCTGGCCGGCCGCGGCGGGATGGCTGCGCGCACCAGCAACCCGGCATCGAGGCGGCCGTCCTCGAGCGTGCCCGAGCGCCCGTCGGCGTAGATCTCGAGCAGCCAGGTGCCGTCGTGGTCGGCCGCCGTGGCGACCAGCACCGCCGTGCGGTTCTCACGACGCAGGATCTCGCGCTCGGCGGGGTCGGCCTTCGGGTCGTCCTCGTGCACCACGAACGAGCCCGCGCCCGCCGCGATCAGCCGCGCCGTGGCGGGGTACTCGTCCACGAGGTAGACGTCGTTGTCGACCTCGAGCCGCAGCCCGCGCACACGGCGGTCGCGACCGTCGGCCAGCGAGACGGTCTGAATCAACTCGCCCGGCACCGGCACGAACGACACCGCCCAGGCGGCGGCGTTGAAGGTCTCGGCGAGCCCGATCGCCACGGCTTCGACGCGCTCCAACGCACCCGCCGAGGACAGCGGCCCCTCGAAGGCTGCAATCAGGTCGTGCACCGTGTCGCGCAGCCGCTCCTCGGCGGTGCGGCGTACGGCCCGGCGGTCGCCCGAGGGGCGCGGCTCACGCGAGGTGCCGCCCGCGCTCACCACCTGCCCGCCGCCGCGGCGCTTGGCCCGGTAGAGCGCGGCGTCGGCGGCACGCAGCAGCTGGGTTGGGCTCCTCACGCCGGCGCCCAGCGCGGCCGCCCCGCACGAGATCAGGATCCGCTCCGCGCCGCCGGCGCTCGCCGCGAGCGACTCCAGGGCGGCCGAAGCCAGCGCCCGGGCGGCCTCGATGCCCGCATCCTCGACCACCACGCAGAACTCGTCGCCGGCGAGCCGGCCCACGAGGCAGCCGGGGCGTGCGGCCGCCGCGCCAACCAGCGCCTCCCCCACGCGCTGGAGCGCGCGGTCGCCGGCGTCGTGGCCGTGCTCGTCGTTGATCACCTTGAGCTCGTCGAGGTCGCACAGGAGCACGGCGAGCGAGCCGCCGCGCTCGTCGACGCGGGCGGCGGCGCGCGTCAGGCGCTCCTCGATGGCGCGCCGGTTTGCGAGGCCGGTGAGCGGATCCTCGTACGCGAGCCGTGAGACGCGCGAGAACAGCTCCGCCCGGCCGATCGCGACGGCGATCTGCCCCGCCACGGCCTCGAGGAAGCGCACGTCTGTGCCGGAGAAGCGCGGCTGGCCGGTCGCGGTGGTGGCGTAGACCTCGCCCCAGGCGTCGCCCTCGACCACGATCGGCACGCCCACCTCGGACTCCTTGCCGAGCCGCACCAGCCGGCCGGCGGACCA
>Ga0075421_100013543_pt1 | contig 10169 bp, 10 predicted proteins | sample SoiMetdeltSBSDD5_FD_75292 | JGI IMG/M metagenome (GOLD analysis project Ga0075421, IMG submission 75292) | Bulk soil microbial communities from a Populus tree surrounding site in Tennessee, USA - Soil MetaG P. deltoides SBSDD5 | ecosystem: Environmental > Terrestrial > Soil > Tree plantation... | reverse complement strand
CTCGTAGCGTTGGCCGGCCTTGGCGATTCCGTAGGTGTCGGGCTGACCCGGCGTCGCGCATTGCGCTCGAATCGCGGTGTAGCCCTGCTTCTGATGATCGGCAACCGACTGCAGCGTCTCGTCGACGGTTGCGCCGTTGGCGTGGCAGTACGCCCGGACCGCCTCGCGTGACGCGCCGCCGAGCAGTTGATAGACGGGCTTGTTCGCGCTCTTGCCGGCGATATCCCACAGCGCCATGTCGACGGCGCCGATCGACGTCATGGTGACCGAGCCGCGCCGCCAGTACACACCTTTATAGAGATACTGCCAGGTGTCCTCGATCCGTCGCGCGTCACGGCCGACGAGCAGCGGCACGATGTGCTCGGTGAGGTAGCTGGCCACGGCCAGCTCTCTGCCGTTCAGCGTGGCATCGCCGAGGCCGGTGATGCCGTCCTCGGTCACGAGCTTCAGCGTGACGAAGTTCCGGCCCGGACTACAGACAATGACCTGCGCGTCGGTGATCTTCATCTCTGACGCGCGACGGGCCGTGGAGACTTCCGGGGTCGCGTTCGCGGGCGCACCGCGGCGGTTGGTCGTTCCGCGGGCCGGCGTCCTGGCGGCGGCGTCCATGGGGCGGATGCCGCCATTGCACCGCACGACCCACGGACAACGAGTCGGGGCGGCACGACCACGCGGCGGAAGGCAACGTCCTCGCGCCCGGAAATCTGCTCGAAGATCAGCTCGGCGGCCCGCCGCCCCAGCTCCTCTTTCTCCCAGCCGATCGTGGTCAGCGGCACGCGCAGCAGACCGCCGTGCGCGATGTCGCCGGCGCCGATGATCGCGATGTCGTCGGGAATCCTCAGACCGGCCTCCCAGATGGCCTGCATCGCGCCGATCGCGGCAGGATCGTTGGCCGCGAAGACGGCGTCGATCGGCGGGTCGAGCTCGAGCAGCGCCTGCATCGATCGGTAGCCGTCGGCGTCCATGAAGCCGCCGCGCGCGATCCACGAGGCCGGCGGTTCGATCCCGGCATCATGGAGCGCCGCGAGATATCCCGACTCGCGGCGACGGGCGTGGGTCAGCGCCGGTCCGGCGATGTGCGCGATGCGCCGCCGTCCTTGCGCCAATAAGTGTTCGGTGGCCATGCGCCCGACGAGATCATCGTCGGTGAGTACGCGATGACAGCGGACGCGCGGATGGTCGTCGCGATCGATCATCACCAGCGCACCGCCATGGCCGGCGATCCGTTGCAGCAGCTCGGAGTTGCTGGTGCCGTGCACCGAGGCGATGACGATGCCGTCGACCTGGCGCGCACGCAGCATTTCGAGCTCCGATCGCTCCTTGCGCGGATTCTCGCTCGAGCTGCAGAGCAGCAGCCCGTAGCCGCGCGCGCTCGCCACCGCTTCGATGCCGGCGACCACCTCGACGAAGAACGAGTGCATCAGATCGGGGATGACGACGCCCAGCGTGTGCGTGCGCCGAAGGCTGAGGCTGCGAGCCACGGCGTTCGGCCGATAGCCCAGCTCGTCGACGCGGGCGAGCACTTTGGCGCGCGTGACCGGGCCGATATCGGCGTGATTGTTGAGGACCTTCGAGACGGTCGTGATCGACACGCCGAGATCGGCCGCAATCCGCTTCATCGTCGTGGGGGTCATCATGAGGCTGGCGCCTCATGAATGATATACCGAGCGTTCTACGGTCGGCCGACCGCGGTGAGGCCGTTACAGTCCGAAAACTGCCGCCAAGCGCTCGGAGATGCGCTGACGGGCCAGGCTGATGGTCTGACGAGCGATGCGGGCGTGATGCGCGGCGGCGGCGGCCACGCGGGTCGAGCGATTCATGGTCCAGCGGTTCGAGCGGGAGCGCCGGCGCGGCACCATCGTCTTGCCGGTGGCGGGACTCGACGGCATCCAGCCTTCATCGATGAGCCGCTGTTGAATGGTCAGCGCGCGCGTCACCAGCCGGGCCGCGGTGTCGAAGCGTTCGATGCGTTCGGCGCCGTCGGGGTAGGTAACGGCCAGCGTGTACGCGCCCGGCTCGGGCCCGCGATGTACCTCGACGTCGATTTGCGCCGACCCTCGCGTGAAGAACCAGATCAATCAGCCCCCTTGCGGGGAGTATCGGCTCGAGCGAGCGAAAAGTTCAGGGTTTGCGCGAACGGTGAGCTCGGAGCTCGCGCCGAATCTCTTCCACCAGCGTCTCCGGATCCAGTAGATCGTCGTTGAGCAGAACGATGGGCAGGTCGGCGGCGGTCGCGCGGCGAAGGGCCGCGGCGTCGGCCACGCGCGCGACGATCACGTCGGGGCGGAGCGCATCCATGACGCGGCTGGCCTCGTCGATCGTCGCGGTCGGCGCGACGGCGAAGTGCAGGCGGGCGAGAATCGCCTCGCAGCGGGCGTTGCTGTCGACGTTGTCGTCGACGATCAGCACCAGCGGCGCGTAGCCCTTTTGATCCCCCTCACGCCGGCCGCCGCGTCGCGTACTCCGGCGATCGGGACCGCGGCGGTTCTCGTTTGGATCGTTGGTGCGCCGAAACGCAATCACGTTGCCCATGGTTCGGCTTTGACGGAGCGTCCATTCTTGCCGCGAGACAAGGTTCCGTCAAGTGCGGTGACGGGTTACCGCTACTCCTGCCGCAAGGTCGTGGCAGGGTCGAGGCGCAGGATCCGCAGGGCGGGTAGGACGCTGGCGGTAACGGCGACCACGAACAGCAGGCACGCCACGGCGGCGAACGTCCAGAGGTCGGTGGTGCTGACCCCCCAGACGTAGTGCCGGATCGTGCGGGTGCCGGCAACGGCGCCGGCCAACCCCAGTGCCGTCCCGATGGCGGCCATCCACACGCCTGGAAGGGCGACGGCACGGAGCGCGGCGGCGGCGGTCGAACCTAGCGCGATCCGGACACCCATCTCGCGCGTCCGCTCGGTCACGGTCGTGGCGATGAGGCCGTGAATGCCAATCCCCGACACGAGGACGGCCGCGGCCGCCAGGGCGAGGAGCAGCGTCATCAGCAGTCGCTGCTCCGCCAGCGCCGACGAGCGGACCTCCTCGACCGATCGGAACGATGCGACGGGAAGCAGCGGATCGACACTCGACACCACGTTCTGCACTGCCGTCCGAGTGTCGGTTGCGGCGCCGGCGGATCGGACGACGAACGCGGGCTGGAACCAGCCGTGCACGAGACGGACGAAACCGTCGCTGACCTGCGCCAGCGGCACATAGACGAGCGGCATCGCCGACAGCGGCCCGAAGTCTCCCCAACCTGGCTTGAGTTGCACGTCGCCGACGACGCCGACGACTTCGCGGTCGATGCCGGAGATGCGGATGCGGCGGCCGACGGGTTCGCTGCCCGGGAAGTACTCGGTCGCGAACTTCTGATTGACGATCGCAACCTGGGCGGCGCCCACACGGTCGCGATCGTCGAACGACCGGCCGCGACGGACCGGGATGCGCATGGCCTCGAAGAAGCCGTCCGTCACGTAAGTCGCGCTCGTGTTGCGCGCCGGTCGTGCCGACTTCGCTTCCGCGCCATCGACATAGCGGAAACCCAGATTGAGGAGGCGCTGATACGGCAGCCCCAATGAGGCAGCGGCCGCGTGCACGCCCGCGCTGCTGCGCAGGCGCGCGACACTCTCGTCCAGCAGATGCGAGACGCTCGCCGCGGTCCGGTATCGCGAGTCCTCGAGCGAGATCGACGCCGTCATCAGTCGCGCGGCATCGAATCCGGGATCGAGATTGCGCAGATGCACGAACGTCCGCACGAGCAGGCCCGCGCCGGCCAGCAGCACCACGCCGAGCGCCACTTGCGTGACGACCAGCACGCGGCGAGGCCAATGCGTCGAGAGGCCTGCGACGGCGCGGCCGCCTCGCGCGAGCGACACGCGCTCGCCTCCGGCGGCGGCGTGCAGCGCCGGGCCGACACCAAACGCGACGGTTGCCGCGATCGCGAGACCAATTACCGCAAGGGCACTCGAGGGCGTGAACGCGACCGGTGGCATATTCTCGTAGGCATCGCTGGCCAGCCACTTCAAGACGTCGAGCCCGAGCGCCGCGGCACCGATGCCCGCGAGACCGCCCAGTAGTCCCAGCAGCCCGGCTTCGGCAAGCAGCTGCCGGAAGATCGCGGCCCGTCCGCTTCCCAGCGCCAGTCGCGTCGCGATCTCCCGGCTGCGCGACGACGCCCTCGCCAGCAGCACGCCGGCGAGATTGACGCACGCTGCGAGCAGCACGACCCCGACCGCCGCCCACAGAATCAGGAGCGGCTGGCGCAGCCGGGCGGCCGCACTCGCCTTGAGCGGCGACAACATCAGAGAAATCTCGCCTTCCTCGCTGCGAGGGCGCTCGCGACGGAGGTCGTCGCCAATGCGGCCGATCGTGTTCAGCGCGTCGGCGCGGGCCCCCTCGCTCTTGGAATGCCGGATGAGGATGCGGTAGTTCTCGCCGCCGCCCTCGCCTGCAGCCGTCGCTTTCAGCGCGGTCCAGAGGTCGGCGCGTTCGCCGCTCTGGAAGCCGGGCGGCATGATGCCGACGATCGTGTGGGGTTCGCCGCGAAGGAGGACGGACCGGCCGATGGCGCCCGAATCGGCCGCGAACAGCGTGCGCCACAGCCCGTCGCTCAAGACGACGGCTGGCGGTCCCGCCGGGCGATCTTCGTCGGGCGTGAGTTCCCTCCCGTAGGCCGGCGCAACGCCGAGCACGCGAAAGAACCCGGAGCCGACCCGCTGTTGTTGCACGTAGCGCGCGTGACCCGTGCCGCCCGGGGCCGACAGCGCGAGATTCACGCCCGTCGTCCAGGTGGAGAAGACCGCGCGATCGAAGGCGGCGCCGCTGTCGCGCACCAGCTCCCACGTCCGTCCGTTCACCGCCTCGTCTGTCGTGATCGTTCCGCTGCCTCGTATCGTGCGCGAGACGAGCTCGAGGTTTTCCGCGGCGGGATACGGCAGCGGAGCGAGGAGCACCGCGTTGACGAGGCTGAACACCGCGCCGTTGACGCCGATGGCAATACCGAGGGTGGCGACGGCGGTGAAGGCGAAGGCCGGGCTCTTGCGCAATACGCGCCACGCGTAGCGGACGTCGTGAAGCAGGGGCATAGCGCGTTGGACGAAGCGAGGCACCCGCCGGTTTAGTCGCCGGAGCGAATGCGAAGGATTTTCGCGTCCCGTTCCGACGCGAACCGCTCCAGATCGCGCCGGAACTCCAGGTCGCGCTCCTCGCGCTCGGCCGGATCGAAGATTCCCAGTACCGTGGACTGGTGCATGATCCGCCGCTCGGCGACGCGCGCGTCGTGAAGGCTGCGCGCTTCGGCGATCGCCTGCCGCTGATCCTCGGTCAGGACCTGCTCCTCCACGCCGGCTTCGGCATCCCTCTTCCGAAGCTTTTCCATCGCCAGCTCGTAAGCACTCTTGGGCGCGTTCATGGCTCCAGCTTATCGCGACGGAAGAGCAGCAGGACGCGGAAACTTTTCCGTGCGCATCGCCGCCTGATAGGCAAACGTCGCCATCACGATCGCCGCCTGCTTCAGGTCCGCCTCCCGCACGCGCTCGTAGGTGTCGACGTTGGTGTGGTGGGTACGCACGTCGTAGTCGACGTAATCCTGAATCGGGTTGAACGCCGGCAGGCCGATGGCAGTGAAGCTCAGGTGATCGGTGTTGCCGATGCTGTCGGGCACGTTCTTGCGAGCGCCGATCGTTGACAGCGGCGCGAGCCATCCGTCCATGACCGATCGCGCGTTGTCTTGCCCTTGCAGGAACCAGCCGTAGATCGGTCCCGTGCCCGGATCCATATTGAAGTAGACCGAGAAGCGGTCGCGTGCCGCGGCGTTGGCGTCGCCCGCGAGGTGGCGGCGCACGTACTCCCGCGAGCCGAGCAGTCCTTCCTCCTCGCCACCCCAGAGCGCGATGCGAATGGTGCGGTGCGGCTTGACGCCAATCGCGGACAGGATCCGGGTCGCTTCGAGGACGACGGCGGCGCCGTCGGCATTGTCGGTGGCGCCGGGCGCACTGTGCCACGAGTCGAGGTGCGCTCCAATCATGACGACTTCATCTTTGAGCGTGGCGTGCTGTCCAGGGATCTCCGCCAGCACGTTGTAGCCGTTCTTGTCGTCGTCGAGATAACGAGTCTTGAGGTTGACCCGCACTTTGACCGGCAGGCCGGCCGTCACCATTCGGACGAGCATGTTGTAGTGCTCGGCCGCGACGATCACCGAGGGCAGCGCATTGGCGCCCTGATCGCGGCCCAGAACGAACATCGTTCCGTGCTCACCGCGACTGGTTCGCAGGACGACGGCGGGACCGGCTTCGCGGAGCAGCTGTTGCGGCGAAGCACCGCTTCGACCGCCGCGTGCACCTGGCGACTGCCCACGCTGTGTCGGCGCGGGCACGACGTATCCGGGATCGGTTGGCTGCCCGCGATCCTCGCGTACGAACGACGACATCGCGGGTTGCGCCATCACGATGGCGCCCTTCAATGTGCCGCGCATCGCCGCGAGCTGCTCGGCCGACGCCCCGCCGGCGTAGACCGGAGTCGCGGTGATCTCCTGCGCCATCGACGCCGACCATCCTTCGGGATAGCCGACGAGCGGCATGTAACGCGGCTCCACCATTTCCAAGGTGAACTGGTCCAGCTGCCAGCCGCGGCCGAATTCCCACGCCTCGAGGCGCGCGTCTTTCAGTCCCCAGCTCGACAACTGATCGCGAGACCATTCGGCTGCGGCCTTGTACGCCGGGGATGCCGTCAGCCGCGGCCCGACGGTGTCGACGAAGTGCGTGAACGTGCGGTGCACCTGCGAGCGCTCGGTGCCTTCACGCGTGATTCGTTCGATCGTCTGACTGTCGCTGGATTCCTGGGGGGCAGCAGGCAACGCCGCAATCGTCAACGCGATCGCGAACGGTGCAGCAAGCGATCGTGGCATGCCGCATTATGGTCCGGCTCCGCGCGGCGCGGCTACGGCGGACCAAAACGGCGAGCGCGAGGGTCGCGGCGGCGGGCGTTGGCCGCGACCCCAAGCTCGTGTGTTGAGGCTACGGGATGCGCAGCACCTGGCCGGGCTTGATCTTGTTCGGGTCGGTCAGCTGATCTTTGTTGGCGTCGAAGATTTTCATGTAGGCGTTGGCGTCGCCCAACTGCGCTTTCGCAATTGCGCTCAACGTGTCGCCGGCTTTCACCGTGTAGGTTTTCCCGGCGGCCGCGGCACCGCCAGCAGGCGCCACTACTTTGATGTCTCCGACGATGTCGTTGCGCCAGGTTGGAATGGTCTTGATGGCATCCCAGATCTGGTTGGCCTCGGCTTCGGACTTCACCGTGCCGACGAAGTGGAGTTTGCCGTCCTTTTCCTGTGCGCTCCCGTCAAACTTACCCTTTGCCGTCTGAATGGCGTACGCGTATGTATCTCTGAGACCCATCATGCACCTCTCGTCGCCGGACACAGTGCAAGGCGCATACCTAGGCTGGGCGTCCGCGTTCAGCCATCTCGCGCGCGACTTTGGCCAGTTGATCGGGCAGGCAGGGCTTCTCGAGCACGCGATCGCACCCGACTTGCCGCGCCTGCTCTTCGTAGCGGTCGCCTGAATAGCCACTGAGACAGATGACCGGCACGTGCTGCGTCGAGGCATTGACGCGTATGCGCCGCGTCAGCTCGAAGCCGTCGATCCCAGGCAGGGAAAAGTCGGTAATCACCAGCGCCGGCACGCGTTGTTGCATCGCGTCGAGCGCCTGCGTACCATCGCGCGCCTGCAGCACCTCGAAGGACAATCCGAGGAACTCGGCGTACATCTGTCTGGTGTCCTCATGATCCTCTACGAGCAGCAGGAGAGGACGCGAAGGGACCTCTGGCATTGGCGTGAGTGCGGGCCGTACGCAGTTAGGCCACCGACAGTATATGCCGTCTCATGGGAGGCCGTGGAAGTTCGTATCAGCCGGCAGTGACCGCCCGGTAGTAACGGGACGGGAGGCGATGTCCGATGCGCGACTCGATGAAGCGCGACGCCTCGACCACGGCGCCGAGGTCGACGCCGGTCTCGATGCCGATCCCATTCAACATGTAGATCAGATCTTCGGTGGCGACGTTTCCCGTCGCGCCGGGTGCGTAGGGGCAGCCGCCCAGGCCGCCGGCGGACGCGTCGAAGGTCGTGATTCCAAGATCGAGCGCGACGAGCACGTTGGCGGCGGCCATGCCGCGTGTATCGTGAAAGTGGAGGGCGAGACGATCGAGCGGCACGCGCGCCGCCACCGCGGACAGCACGAGCGGCACCTGGCCGGGGTGGGCGACGCCGATCGTGTCGCTGATCGCAACCTCGGTCGTCCCCATCGCATCGAGCGCGGCCGCCACATCGGCGACGCGCGCCGGCGGCACGGTGCCTTCGAACGGGCATCCGAAGGCGGTCGACACGTAGCCGCGGATCCGCATGCCAAGATCGCGCGCCCGCTTGCAGACCTCGCGATAGAGCGTGAGCGACTCGTCGATGCCGAGGTTGATGTTGCGGCGGCTGAAGGTGTCGGAGGCCGCTGCGAAGACCGCGATGTCCTGCACGCCAGCCGCGCGCGCGCGCTCGAGACCGGCGAGGTTGGGCACCAACGCCGGATAACGCACGCCCGCGCGCCGGGTGATGCCGGCGAGCACTGCGTCCGCGTCCGCCATCTGCGGGACCCACTTCGGACTCACGAACGCCGCGGCCTCGATCACCGGCAGTCCGGCGGCGGACAAGCGATCGACAAAGGCGATCTTGTCGGCAGTGTCGATGCCGACCTGCTCGTTCTGCAGCCCGTCGCGCGGCCCGACCTCGACGATTGTCACGTGACCTGGACGCGGCATTATTTGTCCGAGGGGCTCATGAGAAAGCGTCTACCTTCAGTCGTCGGTCAGTTCGATCAGCGGCACGCCGGGCTGGACCAGCTCTCCCTCGCGGCAGGTGATGGCCGCGACGGTCCCGGCCTGCGTCGCTCGCACCGGCAGCTCCATCTTCATCGCTTCGAGCACGATCAAGGAGTCGCCAGGCTTGACGTTGTCGCCGACCGCCACCGCGATGCGGCGGACGGTGGCGGGCATGGGTGCGGTGAGTGCACCGTGATGGCCGGTCGCGCGTCGGCGCGCCGATGGGCGTGGCTCGTGGATCTCGTAGACGCGGCCGTCGACGAATACCCACCGGGTATCGCCGTCGCGCACTGCCCATGTGATCCGTTGATTGACGCGGATTGCGCCACTCCGCTCGCGGTGAACGTCGTATTCATGCTCACCGATTCGGACTGCCTGCGCGCCGACGATCTCCACGTCGTGCTCCCGGCCGTCATAGACGAGTTTCACGACCGGCACGTCAGCGTCCCCATCGCTCGAGGGTGTCCCACGGATCGACGGCGCGGATGTCGGCCGCGCGAGCCAGCGGCGCCGGCGCGCCGATCAGCGCCGCGGCAGCCAGCGCTTCCGGCGGCGGATCGGCAGCAGCGGTGAGCGCCGGCAGCAGTTCCTCGACAACGCCGGTATGGAGATCGCCCGCGGCGAACACCGCGTGGTCGAGCAGGCGTACGAGAAAGGGAATGTTGGTACGTATGCCGAGGATTGGATAGGCGCGGAGCGCCTGCACCGCACGAGCGATCGCCGCCGCTCGGTGCTCCCCGTAGGCAATCAGTTTCGCGAGCAGCGGATCGTACTCGACGCCCACGCGATCGCCTTCGCGCACGCCGGAATCGATTCGAATGCCAGGACCGCTCGGCTCTCGGTAGAGCAGCAGCGGTCCAGCCTGCGGCAGAAAACCCTGCGACGGATCCTCGGCGTACACGCGGCATTCGATGGCATGCCCGCGCTGGGTGAGCGAGGCTTGCGACCAGGGCAGCGGCTGGCCGGCGGCGACGTCGAGCTGCGCGCGCACGAGATCGACGCCGGTCACGGCCTCGGTGATCGGGTGCTCGACCTGGAGCCGCGTATTCATTTCGAGAAAGTAGAACCGGGCGTCTGGTCCCCGGCCCTCGAGTAAGAACTCGATTGTGCCGGCATTGACGTAGCCGGCCGCCCGCGCGGCGGCCACCGCAGCGTCGCCCATCCGTGCCCGAGTCGCCGCCGTCAGCGCCGTCGACGGACTTTCTTCGATAATCTTCTGGTGCCGCCGCTGAATCGAACACTCGCGTTCGAAGAGGTGAACGACGTTTCCATGAGCATCGGCGAGGATCTGGATCTCGACGTGCCGGGGCCGCTCGATCAGCCG
>Ga0075421_100013540_pt1 | contig 10169 bp, 6 predicted proteins | sample SoiMetdeltSBSDD5_FD_75292 | JGI IMG/M metagenome (GOLD analysis project Ga0075421, IMG submission 75292) | Bulk soil microbial communities from a Populus tree surrounding site in Tennessee, USA - Soil MetaG P. deltoides SBSDD5 | ecosystem: Environmental > Terrestrial > Soil > Tree plantation... | reverse complement strand
TCGAGGCGCTCGTAAAACGCCTTCCGCTCCGGGGTGAGCGTCGGCTTGGTGAAGAACGTGGTGCTCGCGCCGTCCATTGGATCGTTCCCGCCTCAGGCTCCCGCGGTGGCCATCGCCGAGGCGACTCGCTGCGCGTCGGCCCTGGCCACGACGGTCATCGTCCCGATCTTCTCGACGGTCGCCACCATGCGATCGCCGGCTTCGATCGGACTGACGCCCTCAGGCGTGCCGGTGAACAGCAAATCACCCGGCTGCAGCGTGTAGAACGCCGATGCCATCTCGATCAACTCGGGCACGCCGAGAATCATGTACTTCGTGTTCGAGTGTTGGCGCAGCTGATCGTTGACCGTGATCTGCAGGTCCAGCGAACCGGGATCCGGAATCTCGTCGGCGGTGACGAGCCAGGGTCCGAGCACGCTGTACGAGTCGGGCGACTTGCGGAAGCTCCGGTCCTCGCTGCCGCGAATCGAGATGTCGAGGCCGATCGCATAGCCGGCGACGCAGGACAACGCCTCGTCGCGTGTCACGCGGCTCGCGGTTCGGCCGATCACCACGGCCAGCTCCACTTCGTGATCGGTGCGGCGCTTCGCACAGCGGACGACGATGCCCTGTCCCGGTCCGACGAGCGAGCTGGTGGCCTTGAGGAACAGACCGGCGCTGTGAATCGTGAAGGTGTGGCCGGGATTGTTCCCGTGCAGCTGCGGGTTCTCGCGCACCTCGCTGAGGTGCTTCTGGTAGTTCACCGGCGCCGCGATGATCTTGCCCGGATTCGCCACCGGGCTGAGCAGCGTCAGCCGCTCGAGCGGCAGCGCCGGCGCATCCGCGGCAAGTGTCCGGACACGCGAGGCCACCGCATCGAGGTTCGCGATGAACACGTCGTGCTGCGGCAGCGGATATGAGTAACGTGGCAGCACGTCGAGGGCCGCGGTGACATCGCGCACGACGTCGCCTTCGACCAGTCCGAGTCGTCCGTCGCCAAACCTGCAGAATCGCATGGTGTCCTACCCGGCTGTGTTGCTATTCGGCCAAGCACGGCGTCGGGGTCCACCCGGCCGTACCGTTTTCCTTCTTGAACTGCACGCTGCGTACATACGGCCCGCTCAGGTACTGCGGGTCCTCGAGAATCTTCGTCACGAGCAGATACGTGTTGCCGTCCGGCTCGGTGACAGTCGTGAACCACTCGGTCATCGTCGCGTTGGCGCCGTACGGCACCCCGTTCCGGCGGAAGTAGCCCGGCCGCATGCGCGTCGTCGTGACCCGCATCGACGATCCGGGACGTACGGAGGGGCCGGCTTCAGCCGGCCCGCGGGCACCACCGCCGCGACGGCCGCGTCCGCCGGGCAGTTCCCACGCGGCGACCGAGAAGCCTTGCCACGCCGGCTCGCCAGATGGCGGTTGCGGGTTCCCGAAGTTGAAGAGGCGTGTCTGCTGGCCGGTGTCGGTCTCGAGCTTGAGCGTGCTCTCGTTGGTCCAGCTGATACGAAGACGGCCGGGCCAGTGCATGATGCCGCCCGCGCCGTACGCTTTACATGCTTCGCCGGCTGCGCTGTCCTTCGCAGGATCCCACTGTTCCGCGACCTGGCGGCCCGCATCGTTCATGGGCACATAGAGCACGTCGCCCTTCGGTGGCGTCACCATGCGCCATCGCCAGTCATCGGTGACGAGCGACACCCATTGGCCGGTGAGGTCGAGCGGGGCAGTGGCCTGCGCGGATGGGGCCGCCCCTCCATCCCCGCGACCGCGCTGTGCGCCAAGCGGCACGGCCGCGGACACCAGCAACACCGGAATCAGCCACACGCCTTTCATCGCCGTCTCGCCGGAGCAGGTGTCTTGCCGCCGCCCAACGTCCTGTACACCGCTTCGATGAAGTTAGCCGTTGTCCACGGGCCACTGGTCGATCCGTATTCCGTGTCGTAGTCGCCACTGGGATTTGCCGCCTTGACCTGCTCGAGCGTGCGGCCTTTCTTGATCAAATCCTCGACGCGATCGCGGATGATCGTCAGCATGTCGCGGTAATACGCGACGTCGGCCGAATCGACCAGGCGGCCATGTCCCGGCACCATCAGCGTTCCACCTTCGAGACGGAACTCGGCGATCGACATGTCGAGTACACGGTTCAGCCCCTCGATCACGCCGTTGATCGTGCCGCCCTTGGCGACGTCGATGACTGGGTACGAGCCGGTGGACATCAAGTCGCCGAGCGCGATCACATCCGTCCCGCGGAAGTGCACGATCGAGTCGCCGTCGGTGTGGGCCTTCGGCATGTGAAACAACTGCACCCCTTCACCGTTGAAGTAGTGACTCAGCTTGTAGAACTCCACGAAGTAGGTGTCAGTCGGCAGGGCGTCTGCCGGTGGCGCGGTCTGTCCTTCGCCGCCATGGGCCAGCCTCGAGAGCACATTCTCGTGTGCGAGGATCGCGGCGCCCTCGGCCGCATCGGCGATGTTGCCGGCGACGTTGCCTCCGGTGAACGTGTGGCCGGCGTTGCGCAGCTTCTCGTTGCCGCCGACGTGATCCGGATCGACAGTGGTGTTGACGATGTATCGAATCGGCTTCGGCGGCGCGGTGACGTGCCGATCGGCGACGGAGGATCGCGTTTCCGCGCCGAAGCCGCTCGGCTTCGGCTCATTGCGCACGGACCACTCGCGCTGCAGCCGCTGTACCGCGGCGAGAACCTTGTCGGTCATCTCGGCGCGGCCCGCATCCACGAGCATCGTGCCGTCGTTTCCGATCGAGACGACGATGTTGCCGCCAGCGCCGAAGATGGCGAAGAGGTTGCCGCGAATCGGCAGCACGTCGACCTCGCCTGACGGCGGCGCCTGGATCATCGGGGCGCGGGTAAATCTGGAAGGCTGAATCGTGCGCTGCTGCGCGGCGAGCGGCAGCGACGCGATCAGCACCGCGGCCACGACAGCGTAGTGTCCGGCTTTAGCCGGACTGACATAGTGTGACACTCCCGTCATTTGCTTTCGGGCGCAAGGCCGCCTCGTGACCGCGGAATCTTCGACCGAATCTCGGGATACATGTTGGCGGCGCCAGCCATCACGACGTCGAGCGGGATGTTGTAGCGTTTCGCAAACCAGCTGACGTCTGGATTGGTGCCCGGCAGGTAGTGGGGCACGACACCCCGCGGCCGGTCCACCTCGGTAACGACCGTACAGGGATATGGCGGAATCTGCTGGTTGAGCGCGAGCTGATATTCGGTGCTGCGAATCAGCGGCTCGGTGAGATACACGGGGTCGTAGGCGATCACCATGAAGGTGAGGTAGTTGCCGCGCCGGATCAGATACTGCGTGACCTCGATCTCGTCGCTGTGGAATACACCGTTGCGCCGCTGGTATTCCTCTTTCAGGTGAGTGACGCGCACGCGCAGCATGTCGCCGATCCACTCGCCGGTCGAGAAGCCGGCCCACGTGTGCTGGGCATTGGGCGAAGGATGCGGACGGCCGTCCATGTAGATCGGCCGGTCTACCGAGCGGAGCCACTCGAGATGCCACGCCGCGACCTCGCGCGAGACGGGATCGACTTCTTTCGAGATCTTGAGCGGCGAAGGTCCGCGGGAGATGTAGGCGCTGCCATGCGGCCGGCACTGCCACTCGGGCAGCGTGTAGATCGAGGCGTCCCAGGCCGACGACCGCATCCGGGCGGCGTCGTTCATCGGAATGCCGACCCAGTCGCCGAGCTCGGGGTTGCCGGCGCTGTCTTCGGCGCGGACCGGCGTCCATTCACCGGAGAGGTCCACCTGCGCGTGGGCTGGCAGGCACATCAGCGCCACGGCGATGCAACTCCCAATGAGATGTCTCATGGCCTTGAACTCTCTGACTGGACGGCCGTTATGGCCGGCGCGCGCGGCACGCCGCGCCGCGCGGGCGAGTATACTGCGCGGGTTCGGATTCGCAAAGTCTGATATGGCACACGTAGAGGCCGCCTTCAGGCGGCCTGGGAGCGCGCGATGACCCAACCGGCGGGCAGAACGATCAACATCGGCGAGGTGCTCGAGAACAGCCGCATCGGTCCGCTGCACGTCCGCGTGTTCACGCTCTGCATGATCTCGCTCATCATGGACGGCTTCGACGTGCAGATGATGGGTTACGTCGGCCCGGCCCTCGTCCGCGACTGGAAGATCGCCGGCTCGCAACTGGGCCCGGTGTTTGCCGCCGCCAACTTCGGCGTGCTGATTGGCGCGCTTCTGCTCAGCATGCTCGCCGACAAGATCGGACGGCGGCCGGTGCTGGTTGGCGCCACGCTGGCGTTCTCGGCCATGACGATCATCACCGCCTTCGCGCAGAGCATGGAACAACTGCTCTGGCTGCGGTTTCTCGGCGGGATCCCCATGGGCTGCATCATCCCCAACGCCACGGCGCTTGTCGGCGAGTTCAGCCCCAAGGGGCGCAAGGTCACGCTGATCATGTGCATCACGGTCGGCTTCACCGGCGGCGCCATGCTCGCCGGAGCCGTCTCGCTCTGGCTCATCCCAGCGTTCGGCTGGCGATCGATGTTCTTTTTCGGCGGCGGGATCCCGTTGGTGATCGGTGTGCTGATGGCGTGGGGGCTGCCCGAATCGCTGCAGTTCCTGGCCGTTCGGAAGACGCGCGCCGATCAACTCGTGCGCTGGCTGCGGCAACTCGATCCGCGTCTGGCGATCGACGGCGGCACTCGTTTCGTCGCCAACGAGGAGAGCCGCGGCGGCGTGCCGATCGTCCATCTCTTCCACGAGGGCCGCGGTCCGACGACGATCCTGCTGTGGATCGTCAACTTCACGAACATCCTGATCCTGTATTCCCTCTCCAACTGGCTGCCGACGATCGTGACGGGCATGGGCTACACGCTGCAGACGGCAAATCTGATCGGCACGGTCATGCAGGGCGGCGGATTGATCGGCACTTTCGGTCTGGCCTGGGTGATCGCTCGCAAAGGATTCCTGCCGACGCTGGCGCTGACCTTTGCGCTGGCGACGATGAGCATCGCCTTCATCGGACAGCCTGGCCTCACGCTGGGCGTACTCGGCGTGATCGTCTTCATCGCCGGCTGGTGCATCGTCGGCGGTCAGCCGGCGATCAACGCGCTCTCTGCCTCGTTCTATCCCACCTACCTTCGCTCGACCGGCGTTGGTGCCGGTCTGGGTGTCGGCCGCACCGGTGCGATCATCGGTCCATACCTGGGCGGAGTGCTTCTCGCGCAGCAGTGGACGCCGCAGCAACTGTTCTGGGTCGCAGCCGTGCCGGCGCTGGTGTCGACCGTAGTGATCCTGACGCTGCGGTTGGTGATGAGAATGCCAGCCCCGAGCGCGAGCGCAGCTCCAGTCGCTCATTAGCGCACGGCACGATCGCCTTCTTGCGACAAGCAAAATCGTTTGCGGTTTTTGCGCAAGAAACATTGCGAACGGAACGGTTCGAGAAGACGCGACCGCAAGAACAGCAAAAAACTTGGACGCGTTGACAGAACTCCGGGCGCTTGCGCGCTGGCAACCGCGTTGCTGATGCGACGGTCGCAACGGAGGTTGCGGATGCAAAAGCGAACGCTCAAGCTGAAGCTCGACAAGGAGACGTTGAGGGTCCTTACGCCTCTGACTCCCGGCTCAACGACATTACAGAGAGTCGCCGGTGGGTCCTCGGCTAACAACGATTGCTCAAATACCGATGTGCCTGACCATTGCTGGTCCTGGAATGTGACGACCTGCGACAGTTTCACCTGCACCTGTTAAGCGCGCGAACCAATCGGGTGCCATAATCCGTCGCATCGTGCTGCGGTGCGGGGTGACTTCATCGCCTCGCATCGTCTCGCCAGAATCAGTCGCCACTCACAGTCTGGGGCGCTCTCGCGGATCTGAGCACGCAGCCCTCGCCGTACAAGAAGGCGATCACAGGTGTGAGCTCGTCCAGAGTCACACCGACCAACGCAGCCAACTTACCGGCTTCCATCCCGCCTTGGGCCGCCTCGAGTAGCCGAAAGAGCGGCACGACCCACTCGTGCTCCGGAGTAAATCCGAAGAGCAGATCTCCTTTGACCACGCAGACGGCGTCACCCACGCTCCGGTCCGCGGTCAGTGGCAGATAAAACCGGACATCGGGTGACAGTTCAAGCGAATCATCCGGCAGAACCACGAGTGGATGAAGATCGGAGCTGGCGCCCTGATCCGACCACAGGTCTTCGTCCAGATCCTCCACCTCACACAGCGGTGAATTGCCTGTAAGACCTGGGACGACGCGTTGGGCGACGATCGATCGGCACAAGCCGGCGAACACGTCGAGGGCCATGCACTCGAGCAGTGTTCCGATGGCGCGATCGGCAGTGGGGCCGTGGCCGAGCGTCATCCTCCGAAGGGCGAGGATGTTGGGTAAGGATAGGAGGCTGTCGGGCGACTCGAGGTAGCGCTCGCGAAAATCATCGAATGACCGGGAGAGGAATTCGCGCTGAATAGCGCGGATCGGACTGACATCGCTTCCCATGAAGAATCTGACTTTGGGCCTCGCGGCTTCCTCCGGTCGCAGCCATCTCCGCCCGGCATGTCGAACGATCGCTTTATCGTAAAAGAGCCGCTCGTGACGATCGACGGGGATCCGTGCCAGGAACTCCACGAGACGATGATCCAGGAACGGGACTCGTGCCTCGATGCCTTGGCCGGAAGACGTTCGGTCTTCATGCCAGAGGTTGTGTTGCTGCAGCGTGGTGCAACGACGAAGCATCTCGGCGTGGTAGGGCGAGCGCCCCCGCAAGAAGTGGGGAGCAGACAGATAGGGGACGACGTCTCTGGGCGCACCTTCGCGTTCGACAAATTCCAGACGCAGCTGATTCCAGACGCTCCTGTCAAGGTAACTTGACCAATCCCGGTTGCCCCGATCGGCTGGATTCGAATACCCACCCGCGAACTCATCAGCGCCCTGACCGACGATGATCACCTTGAGGTCAGGCACGGCTTTCTTCGCATAGCGATGGAGCTCGTGCTTGAACACCCATTCCAAATCGAAGCGCGGAGCATCGAGGAGCCATATGAAGTACTCGAAGACGTCGAGCGTCCAATCGAGCTCCGCGGCGAGCGTTTGATAGTCGAAGCGGACCTGGTGGAACGGAAGATCCAGCCGATGCGCGAGATCTCTGGCCGCGCGGGCGTCACCGGTACGGAGCACGTTTGGCTCGAGGATGTTGAACGCGTGGATCGGTTCGTGAGCGGCGGCGATGGACGCGACGATCGCCGAGTCGATGCCGCCACTCAGAAATACTCCGACCGGCACATCGCTCATCAGGCAATTCGTCACGCTTTCTTCGAGGAGCTCGGCATAGTTCGCGATGATCTCCTCGTCGGTTCTGTGGTCTGGTTCTGCATCGATGAACGTCGAGAGCGACCAATATGAATGCCGCCGTATGGTTCCTGAACTATCGCACTCGAGATACTGACCACCGGGAACCTGTTCAATCCCGTGAATGTAGCTCGTCAGCCGGCCGCCTGGCCGGCCAAGGTCGGACAGAGCGAGATCCGCGGGGCATTTCGGATGAACGAGCAAGGCCTTGAGCTCAGAACCGAAAACGAAAGTGGACGGTCTGGACGCGTAGTAAAGAGGCTTGATCCCGAGTGGATCACGCGCCAGGAGAAGTCGACGCGCGCGGGTATCCCATAACGCGACGGAAAACATGCCGACAAGAAGAGTGAAGGCTGCCGGCCCGCGTTCTTCGTACAGATGGAGCACGATCTCCGAGTCCGAAGCCGTTCGGAAGCGGTGGTTCTCTCTCAGCGAGGAGCGAAGCCGTTGATGGTTGTAGATCTCTCCGTTCACGACCACGAACACCGTCTGGTCCTCGTTCCAGATCGGCTGCCGTCCACCGGGAAGGTCTACGATGGCGAGTCGGCGGAACACCAGTGAAAGGTCATTGTCGAGGTATCGTTGCTCGTCATCAGGACCGCGATGCGCCAACTGCCGGCCCATGGCCTTCAGCAGTGCATCTCTCGCCGGCATCGCGTCGTCTGAATCTCGTTCGAGGAAGCCGGCGAAGCCGCACACGTTATCGTTCCCGCCCGTGACACAGAACGATGCGCACGGAGCGAGACGCTAACCTGCTCGCGACAGTGTGTCAAATTCCTTGATCGGTCTCGATCGCACGTGCATACTCCTCACTCGCCATGGTCGTCGCTTCTGTTCCGGCCGGACAGCAACGCGCGCCTCACGCGATCACGGCTCAGTGGCGTCCGCTGGCCGAAGAGGCCGACATATCGCGCCTCCGCACGATTGCCGCTCTAGCCGCCGAGCACACGAGCAGGGTGTCCCAGGACGGGTGCGTCTTTGCACTCCTCCTCGACGTCTACCTTGCACGTGCACTCGCGTCGGACACGCATGCGGATCGCGCAATAACCGCGCTGGAAGGTATCGCCAACAGCCCAACGATGCTGACGCGTCCGGCACTTCATGGTGGTTTGGCGGGCATCGGATTCGTCATCCATCACGCGACAAACCAGCTTTCGGATTGGCTCGATTCCGGCGGCACGGATGTGTGTGACGAGATCGATACCACCCTCATCAGTGCTGTTCAGCACTATCCAGTCGACGGAAGCCATGACCTGATGAGCGGTCTTGCGGGCATCGCACTGTATGCCGTTGAGCGCCTGCCGCGTCCGGCTTGCCGCCAACTGCTCGCGCTCGTGATTGAGAGATTGACGGTGAGCGCACGCGGTGTCGAGCCGGGCATCGCGTGGCGTACCGGGGCGAGTCTTGTTTCAAGCCAGCATGCGGACCGCATGGCGTCGCCTGGCGACTACGACACGGGCGTGGCCCACGGCGTCTCTTCGCTGATTGTCGTACTGGCACGGGCAATCGCCGCAGGAATCGCTTCCGATCGTGCCTGGTATCTGCTCGATGGCGCGGTCCGCTGGATTCTGGCTGAACGAGCCAAAGAGAAGGTCACAGCGCGGCCCGTCGCCTGGTGCCACGGAGGCCTGGGCCTTGCGGTGGCGCTTCTCCATGCAGCGCGGCTGACGGATCGAACGTCGTGGGAATCGGCGGCTTTAGACCTCGCCGCATTCGAAGCGGCTCGTCGGGATCATGCCGCCGCATCGATCGATATTTGCCTCTGTCACGGCGCAGCCGGTAATGCCCATCTCTTCAACCGTCTCTATTACGCGACAGGCGAGCCGAGCTTCCTCGAGGCGGCACGCCGCTGGCTCGCTCGAGTCATTCAACAGTACGACGAGTTCGAGTTCCAGCGTCGTCAGACCAACAGACACCCGGACGATTTCTTCGGTCTCGAGTCAAGCGTCCTGCGAGGGTCGTCGGGCGTGGGCCTGGCTCTCCTCGCTGCAACCGCGAAGGACGTTCCGTTGTGGGATCGTCTCCTGCTCGCCGACATTCCCAATCCGGGTCATGCGACAGGTCGCGCCGTCACTGCTGACGGGAGCAGTGAGGATGCGCTTCATGTGGTCCTGAAGAACATCTGGGAAGAAACGCTCGCAACCGACAACATCGGGCCTGACGAGGATCTCTTTGCATCCTACGGCGCCACCTCGTGGCACGCCCTGAACGCCATCACCGCTATAGCCGAGCGTCTCAAGGCAGACATCGTTCCCGAGGAGCTGCTGAAGCATCCGACGATCGCTGCGCAAGCGCGCTTCCTTCGAAACGGCGATCGTGCCTCGCAGCGACTGCCTCTGCGGTTGAATGCGTCCGAATCGGGAAGTCCTTTGTTCCTGTTTCCGGCTGGCGGCGGCTCTGTGTTCGTCTACCGTCTCCTCGCGAAACGTATAAACGACCGCCCGATCGTCGCGATGCAGGATCCGCGGCTGTTCGAGGAGAAGGCCGGCTTTGCCACACTGGAAGACCTCGTCGAACAGTGGGTTCCGGACCTCCGCTCGACATGGCCCGACGGACCATACGTCGTTGGCGGTTACTGCCTGGGCGGAGCCTTCGCCTTCGATTTCGCCTCTCGCCTCAGCCGGAGCGAGCAAGAACGGTCCCTCGTGATCATGATCGACACGACTGCGCCACCACATCGTGCGAGTCTCGCAAGAATCGCGCGTCATCTCCGCGTACGGCTGGCGATTCGATGCGGTCTCTTGCGGGGGTTGCTGCGACGGTCGATCAAACAGGCGGGCGCGCGCGCACTACTCCTGGCGAAGTTCGCTCGCGATGTGCCTGAGCTCCTGCGCGCTGTTCAATGGGCTATGCCAGAGGTCGTGCCGCCAC
>Ga0075421_100013539_pt1 | contig 10170 bp, 6 predicted proteins | sample SoiMetdeltSBSDD5_FD_75292 | JGI IMG/M metagenome (GOLD analysis project Ga0075421, IMG submission 75292) | Bulk soil microbial communities from a Populus tree surrounding site in Tennessee, USA - Soil MetaG P. deltoides SBSDD5 | ecosystem: Environmental > Terrestrial > Soil > Tree plantation... | reverse complement strand
ACGAGTACTACGCCGCGATCGGATTCGGTCCCGATGGAGCGATGGTCACGAGCTCCTCCGGCTTCGATCACGTCTACGCGGCGCGCCACGCCCCGAAGGGAACCCAGACGTTCCGGATCGCGCGGGATAGCCCGCCGAACCATGTCATCTCCAACGCCGTCGCCGGGGACGCCTCCGGGTTCACGATCTGGATGTACGCCGTGGACGACGGTCCCACCTACGACGGCGTCGTCGCGTCGTGGATCACCCCGACCGGTGACGTCGTCTGGGCGCTGCGGCGGCCCAGCTTCGACGGCGGCTGGTACTCGAACTACGGCGGGGCCTGGCCCGTCGACGTCGCGGTCCGCGACGGCGTATTCGCGATCGTCGGACAGTACGGCAGCACGTCCATGTTCGCAGGCAACGCCTGGGTCCAGACGTTCCGCCCGCCGTCGACGCTCAGCCCAGCTCCTGCTCGATGAAGTCGGCGATCGCCGCCGCGTAGCCGTCGACGTCGACCGCGCGCACCATGCAGCGCGGCAGGTGGCGACGGTACACCTCGGCGACCTCCGCCGGGTGGGTCGGATCCGTCCCCGGCACCAGCAGCGTCGGCGCCGCGATCGCCGCCAGCGCCTCCCCGCGCGCGAACGGCTGCGCGCCGGAGGCCATGAAGCGCGTCGACGCCGCGACGCTCGCCGCGTCGTAGCCGGCGACGATGGCGCGGGCCCGATCGCGCATCTCCTCGGGCAGGGCATCGAAGAGCGGCAGCAGGACCTGCACGCCCTCGGCGACGGCGCGGCGGCCGGCGGCGTCCATCGCGTCCATCGCCGCCTGCTGCGCCGGCGTGAGACCGAGCTCGGCGCCGCCGTAGGCCGGGTTCAGGATCAGGAGCCCGGCGACCAGGTCCGGGTGGCGGAGCGCGGCCGCGACCGCCGCGCCGGCGCCGAAGGAGGTCCCGCCGATCACCGCCGGGCCGACGCCCAGGTGGCGAACGAGGGCGGCGACGTCGTCGGCGAGCTGATCCCATGTCAGGTCCCCGGCGTGGATCGACCGCCCGCTGCAGCGAAGATCCGGCGTGACGAGCCGGAACCGCGCCGCCAGCGGCGCGGCGAAGCGCTGGCAGGCCAGGTGGGTCGCGAGGCCGCCGTGGAAGAGGAGGATCGGGAGGCCATCGCCGCTCTCGACGGCGAAGAGCCGGGTGCCGCCGCTTTCGAACCAGATCTCGTGCATGTCGTTCTCCTGGGCGAGGACGCACGACGCCGACCGCGCGGGTCGGCGCCACGGACGGCGCCCGCCAGAAGCCGGCCGGCGCCGCCGCAAGGCCGAAAAGACAGAACGCCAGCCCGAGAGGGCCGGCGCTGTTCATCCTGTATCACCCGGAGCTGGGGTGTCGCAAGCCCGGATCAGAAGTAGGCGACCTGGCCGAGCGGCAGATCGCGGCGCACCGAGACATCGGGCTGGAATTCGCCCTGCCCCTCCGCCACGTACTCGAACGAGCCCTGGACGGTCACGATGATCAGGTCAGTCCGACCGTCGCCGGTGAAGTCGCCGGGCGTGTACTGGACCTGGCCGCGACGAAGATCCCGGCGCACCAGCACGTCGGGCAGGAAGTCGCCGGCCTCGAGCGCCAGGTACTCGAACGAGCCCTGGGCGGTCACGATCATCAGGTCGGTCCGGCGGTCGTGGTTGAAGTCGCCGGTGACGTAGTCGACCTGACCGAGTCGCAGGTCGGTGCGGACCCAGACGTCGGGATCGAAGTCGCCGCCGAGGGTGGCCAGGTACTCGAACGAGCCCTGGGCGGTCACGATCATGAGGTCGGTCCGGTGATCGCGGTTGAAGTCGGCGGGCACGAAGTCGACCTGGCCCAGCTTCAGATCGCGGCGGACCCAGACGTCGGCGATGAACTGGCCGGTGCGCGTGCCGAGGTACTCGAACGAGCCGTGCGCGGTGGTGATCATCAGATCGGTCCGGCGATCGCCGTTGAAGTCGCCCGGGGTGTAGTCGACCTGGCCGAGGGGCAGGTCGGTGCGCACCGAGACATCCGGCTCGAACCCGCCCGTGCCGGTGGCCAGGTATTCGAACGAGCCCTGCGCCGTCACGATCATGAGGTCGGTCCGGTCGTCGCCGTTGAAGTCGCCCGGCACGTAGCGGACGTGCCCGAGCGGCAGGTCGCGGCGGACCCAGACGTCGGGCTGGAACCGGCCGCCGCCGGTGGCCAGGTACTCGAACGAGCCCTGCGCCGTCACGATGATGAGGTCGGTCTTGCCATCACCATTGAAGTCGCCAGGGACGTAGTCGACCTGGCCGAGGCGCAGGTCGCGGCGGACCCAGACGTCGGGCGCGAACTGACCATCACCGGTGGCGAGGTACTCGAACGAGCCCTGCGCCGTCACGATCATCAGATCGATCAGCGTATCGCCGTTGAAGTCGGCCTCGACTCGCTCGGTGTGCGAGTCGACGGCGGTCGCGGCCTGGCTCACCTCACCGGCCGGCTCGACCTCCTCGTCGATCAGGTCGGCCTCGTCGACCAGGCAGCCGCCGAGCAGCAGGGTCGCGGCGGTCGCGAGGTGAAACATCGCTGCGGTGGACATCGGCATCATGGACATCACTCGTCTCCTTCGAATCTCGTGTGGATTGCGTTGCGCGTGCGCGGCGCTCCCAGAGCAACCGGCATGCCGCCGATCGGCGAGCTCCGGGCGCGCTGGCGGGCCGCCTGATGCCCTCGAACGTTCGCGGCCACCGTTCGCGCACGTCCGCCGGACGTTCGCGAACCAGGTCTGTTCCCAACGATCGAGTGAGCGGGCCGGCCATCTGGCCTGCGACACTCCGTGGCATCCTGCGGCAGCGCGTCCAGCGACGGAGGATCTTCGCCGCCCGCGTCGCCTGACTCGGCGGGTCCGTGGTACCAGCTTGCGGCCCGCTTCTCATGTCGGCACCGCGCGCGGACGAACCAGCCAGGAGCACGGTCAAGGACGACCCGGAGCCATCGCTCGCGAGCGAGCGGCCACGGCCCGGCATCGTCGCGATCTTCTCCGGCGTCGCCATGTGCCGCGGCTGGCCGCTCGGCGACGAGCCGGTCGTCGTCGGCCGGGCTCGGCCCTCGCACCTGCTGCTCGCCGACGACCGGGCGTCGCGAGAGCACGTCGAGATCTCGTTCCGCGATGGCGCCTTCGTCGTCCGCGACCTCGGCAGCAGCAACGGCACCTTCGTGGCCGGGAGGCCGGTGGTCGACGCCACCGTTGCCGACGGCGGCGTCGTCCGGATCGGGCAGTCGGTGCTGCTGCTCCTCGCCGATGCGCGCGCCTTCCTCGGCGCCGGCCCCCACGTCGCGATCCACGACCGGATGGTCGCCGGGCCGGTGGTGCGCGACCTGCTCGAGCGGGTTCGCCAGGTCGGGGCAGCGGGCGAACCGCTGCTGGTGACCGGCGAGAGCGGCACCGGCAAGGAGCTGGTGGCGCGCGAGTACCACGCGGCCAGCCGGCGCTCCACCGGCCCGTTCATCGCCGTCAACTCCGCGGCCATCCCGGAGGCGCTCGCCGAGCGCCTCCTCTTCGGCGCGGTCAAGGGCGCGTACTCCGGCGCCGCCAGCGATGCCCGCGGCTACCTGGAGGACGCCGACGGCGGCACGCTGTTCCTCGACGAGGTGGGCGAGCTGCCGGCGCCGGTGCAGACCAAGCTCCTGCGGGTCCTCGAGACGCGCGAGGTCGTCCCGGTCGGCGGCACCCGGCCGCGGCCGGTCTCGTTCGGCCTGGTCGCCGCGACCAACCGCGTCGTCCGCGCCGAGGTCGAGCTCGGTCGCTTCCGCGCCGACCTGTACTACCGGATCGGCCGCGTCCGGGTCACGCTGCCGTCGCTGCGCGACCGGATCGCCGAGATCCCGTGGATCATCGAGGACGAGGTGCGCGGCCTGGACGCGCGACTCACCGTCCATCCCCGCCTCGTCGAGGCCTGCTGCCATCGCGACTGGCCCGGCAACCTCCGCGAGCTGCGGTCGGAGCTCCGGCGCGCCGGCCTCGAGGCGCTGCGCCGCGGCAGCCCGTGCGTGAGCGTGGAGCACCTCGCCGATTGCGCGGGTACCGCCTACGCCCAGGGCAGCGACCCGGGCGAGGTCACGCCCAGCCCAGACCCGTCACGGGACGCGATCGCGGCCGCCCTCGCGGCGGCCAAGGGCAGCGTCGCCGCCGCCGCCCGCGCGCTCGGCATCCATCGCAGCAAGCTGTATCGCCTGCTGGAGCGACACGAGCTCAAGCCCCGCGCTGACGCCCCGTAGCCGGCGACTACCGCACGATCGGCGCCAGCCGCGGCCCGCCCATCGCGGTCCACCGTTTCGTCGACGGCGTCCAGGCCAGGTGGTGGCCGCGACCGTCGGCGTCCACCACGACGACGTCGGTGCGGCTGGTCTCGTCGGCGTCGGCGTAGGCCACGGCGGCCGGGCTCGCCGCCAGATGGCCGGGCCCGCCCTCGTCGAGGAAGCTCCACAGCGGGAGCGCCACTTCCTGGTGGAGGTGCCCCTCGGCGCCGACCGCGAAGATGTTCAGGCGGCTGTCGCCCGCGCCGGCGGTCCTGACGAACGTCGTGCTGCCGACGAGGTTCCCGGGGCCCTTGTGGTTGGCCCAGATCCAGCGCCCGGCGCCGGGCGACCACAGCGTCCACATGTCGCCGTCCTCGCCGACGATGTGGACATCGACGTGGCGAGTGCCGTCTCCGTCCAGGGACTCGCTGACGCTGGGGGCACCGACCAGCCGGAGCGGGACCTCATCGACGACGTGACTGCGATCGATCCAGGTCCACGACGAGTCGACCGCGCGCAGCTGCCGTAGCGCGCCGCGATCGTCGCGGACGAAGACGTCGAGGACCCGGCGGCCGTCGTCGTCGAGGGGACTGATGGCGGCCGGGCTGCCGACCACCCCGGCGCCGCCGCGGTCGGTCCAGCCGCCGCCGGCCCCGGAATCCGTGTACTCGTGGAGCCGCCGCCGGGCGCTGGTCGCGAAGACGTGGACGCGGCTCCGTCCGGCGCCATCGACGTACGTCGCCGCGCTCGGGCTGCCGATCAGATCGCCGGGGCCGCCGCGATCGTGCCAGACCGGCGCCGCGCCGGTCCCGTCGTGCTCGTACAGGTGCCCGTCGGTCGCGATGCCGAAACCGCGCAGGGGACGACGGCCGCGATCGGCGAGCACCGACAGCACCGAGAAGCGCCCCGACCACCCGATCGGGCCGCCGGCGGCGGTCCACTGCCATCGATCCCGGAACCCGCTGGCGGTGGCGAGCTGGAGCTGGCCCGCGGCGTCGACCAGGAAGGCGACCAGGTGGGGGCGCCGCTGCTCGTCCCGGAGGACGGCGAGGTTCCCTCGATCGACGTCGTCCTTCATGCCGTAGACCGCCTGCGCGGCGGCGAGGTCGAGCGGCTGCAGCCCCGACGCCGCGCCGCAGCGGGTCGTGATCGAGCGGGTGTCGTTGGCGGTGGTCGGCCCCACGGCGTACAGGCACTCGGACCGGGGCGACGGATCGCGCTCCCCGGAGAAGCCGAGGACCAGGCCGACCAGGCGAAGCGTCTCGGCCTGGATGCAGTGCCTGCGATCGAGCCGGGCCGCGACGCAGCGCGCCCAGGTCCGCTCGGGGGCGGCCCCGACGTCGATCTCGATGCGGGCGACGCCGTCGGGCGGCCGCCCCACGCCGGTGTGCGCCATCATCGTGCGGCCGGCGGTGATCCGGATGCCGGTCGACGCCGGGTCGCAGGCGCGCCATCCGATCAGATCGACGCCGACGTAGGACGGCCAGGATCCTGGCCCCCGCGCCGCCGCATGGATCCAGGACAGCTCGTCGCCGATCTTGTCGGCCTCCCAGCAGATCGGGATGGTCGGGTGCGGCCACCAGCGGCGCGCCGGATCGACCAGCGCGGCGAACGACGGCGGTTGGTCGGCGGGCACCACGGCTCCGCCGCGGTCGCCGCGCCCGGGCACGATCGCGACCGCGATCGGCGCGGCGATCGCCGCCGACAGCGCCACCAGCGCGGCGGCGACGACGAGCCGCCGTCGCGATCGCGGCGGCGCCGCGAGATCGTCGAGCGCCGCGAGGACCTCGCGCGCCGATCGGTACCGGCGGTCGGGGTCGGGCGCGAGCATCCGGTCGAGGATCGCGGCGAGCCCGGCGGGGAGCGCCGCCGCGATCTCGCGCGCGCCCCGGCCGACCAGCATCTCGCGGAGCACGACACCGACGGAGAACAGGTCGGAGACCGCGCTGGCCCGTACGCCGGCCACGACCTCGGGCGCCATGTAGCCGGGCGTCCCGGCGAGCAGCGTGTGTGCGCCGCGCCCGGGATCGCCGGCGTGCAGCTCGGCCGTCCCCTCGACGTGCTGGGCGCGCGCGATGCCGAAGTCCATGACGACGACGCGGTCGTCTCCGCAGAGCCGGATGTTCTCCGGCTTGATGTCGCGGTGGACGATGTCGCGATCGTGGGCGGCCGCCAGGCCGGTCAGGATGCCGGTCGCGATCCGGACCGCCTCGGCCGCCGGCAGCGGCCCCTCGCGCAGGCGGTCGCCCAGCGCGCAGCCGTCGAGCAGCTCCATGACGATGAACAGATGGCCGTCGAGGCGCTCGAGCGTGAAGGTCCGGACCACGTTGCGATGGGTGATGCTCTGCGCGAGGCGAACCTCCTTCCACAGGCGGCTCTGCTCGCCCGGGTCGCGCGCCAGCGCCGGGCGCACGAACTTGAGGGCGACCGACATCTCGAGCAGGCGATCCCGGGCCGCATAGACCACGCCCATGCCGCCGGCGCCGAGGTGCTCGCCGATCTGGTAGCGGCCGCCGAGGACGAGCCCGGCAGCCAGATCGCGATCGAGACCGTCGATGCCCTCCGGCTCGGGGCCGGTCATCGGCGCCGTGTGGGCGGGCGACTCGCCATCTCCGCGGCCGCCGGCCGCGTCGTCCTCGCTCGCCACAGCGAGGAGATACCACGCGCCGCCGGAGGCGATCCGGGACGGCGCTCTGGTTGAGCGGAATCTGCCGTTCTCGTCCCGGCGCTCCCGCGCTACGTCTGGAACATGTCCTCCGAGAAAGAGCGGATGCTCGCCGGCGAGCTCTACGTCTCCGGCGATCCCGAGCTGGACCGGATGCGCCGGCACTGCCGCCGCCTCCTGCGCGAGATCAACCACGCCGATCCCGACGACCGCGACACGGTGCGGGCCGCGATCGGCCGCCTGCTCGGCCGCGCCGGTGAGAGCCCGTGGGTCGAGCCGCCGTTCTTTTGCGACTACGGCGCCAACATCCGGGTCGGCAACAACTTCTACGCCAACTTCAACTGCGTGATCCTCGATCCGGGCACGGTCGACGTCGGCGACGACGTCCTGCTCGGCCCGGCGGTGCAGATCTATACGGCCACCCACCCGCTCGACGCCGCCGAGCGGGCCAGCGGCCGCGAGCTGGCCCGCCCGATCCGGATCGGCTCGCGGGTCTGGATCGGCGGCGGCGCGATCGTCCTGCCCGGCGTCACGATCGGCGACGACGCGGTGATCGGCGCCGGCGCGGTGGTCGCCCGCGACGTGCCGCCGCGGGTGGTCGTCGCCGGCAACCCGGCGCGGATCGTGCGCCGCCTGTGAGCTCGCGCCGCGCTACTCCCAGTAGGTCATGATGTAGCGCTTGCGATCCGGCCGCTGGTTGCCGCGGCCGATGAAGCCGACCCGCGAGTGGCGCTCGACCACGCGCAGGGCGGCCAGCGCGTCGTCGAGATCGTGGGCGAGCACCATCCAGCCGGCGCCGTCGCGGAGGAGCCAGCCGGCGGCGTCGCGGTCCTCGGCGACGACGGTGGCCGGATGGTACGCGATGGTGTCGGTGCGGGTCAGCGGCTCCCACGGCAGGCCGCTGTGGCCGGTCCAGTACTCGACGACGTAGTCGAGGCGGTTGGCGCGCGGGTTGTCGCGGCCGACGTAGCCGTGGCGTGTGTGGCGGCGGGCGACGCGGAGGCCGTTGCGGGCGTCCTCGGCGGTGTCGAACATCTTCATCCGCGAGGTGCCGTCGGTGAGGAGCCATCCGGTGCTGCCCTCGTCGATGACGTGCAGCGCGCGCGGGTCGTACGGCAGCTCGTCGCGGGTGACCACGTCGTGGAGGTCCTGGACCAGGTACATCCGCTCGTCGATGCCGCACTCGCCGTAGCCGATCCGGAAGCAGCCGTCGGGGCGGTGCGGCGTCGCGCCCCAGCTGTTCTTGCAGATCCACGCCCGCGCGTCGTCGTCGTAGCCGACGACCACGACGGCGTGGCCGCCGTCCTGCTGCGGATCGACCTCGCTGTAGACCTGATCGTCGCCGTTCCAGAACGCGTAGAAGTCGCGGTGGACGGTGAACATCGTCACCAGCGGGCCCTCCTCGGCCAGCCAGCGCTTCATGAGCGCGGTGCTCGACGTCGAGTCGTAGCCGGCGGCGCGCAGGGTGCGGGCGGCGCCGTCGACGAGCTCGGCGTTCTGGTTGACCGCGCGGTACGGGTAGCACTCCTCGGCGCAGATGCCGTCGCGGACCACCGCGTCGAGCCCCTGATCGATCCACCAGCCGTAGCCCGGGTCGCCGAGGTTGCACTGCCGCTCGTGGACGAAGAACAGCGACGACTCCGACAGGTCGAGCGCGAGCTCGGGCCGGCCGAGCTGGATGCGGCGGTGCGACTCGACGGCCGCGGTGATGGCGAAGGCGACGCACGAGCCGCAGCCGCCCTGGTCGCGCGCCGGCGACACGTAGCTGTGGCCGCCGACGTCGCGCCAGTCCCAGCGCCGCGGCAGGGCGCCGCCGAGGGGGCGCGCGGCGGTGCGCAGGAGCAGGCGCCGCCCCGGCTCGGGCTGCCACGGCACCACCGGCCGGTCGGCGGGGCCGCGCAGCCGCGGCTGCCGCGCCGCCGCAGCGCCGGGCGGCGTCGCCAGCGCGCCGAGGGCGCGGCGAGGGGCCGCGCGGGCGAGCTCGACGTGGTCCTCGAGGTGGTGCGGGAGGGCCCAGCGCGCCTGCTTTTGCCGCGCCAGCTCCCGGAAGTCTCCGACCAGCATATGAAAGGAGGCGACGGAGAGGGGGCCGATCCTACGGATCGGCGAGGGAGACCAGACCGTTGCCAGCGTCGAGTCTTTCACAAACGAAGCGAACCGGGTAACACTCGCTCCCGGCCGTGTCGGGACTCCTGGCTGACGCCCATGCTCTCGCCATCGGGATCTCCGGGTATCAGCACGTGCCTCGGCTACCGGCGGTGCGCGATGCGGAGGACGTCGCGGCCGTGCTGACGGCGCCGCAGTATGGCGGCTACGCACCGCACTGCGTACAGACGCTCCTGGAGGGGGCGGCCACGCGTACGGGCATCCTCGAGGCCGTGCGCGCGCTGGCTCGGCGGGCGACCGCGTCGTCGACGGTCTTCCTCTACTTCTCTGGTCACGGGGGACGGTTCACCGGTGATGGCCGTGAGGAGTGCTACCTGCTCCCGATCGATGCCGTCGCCAGCAGCGGCGCGGAGCTCGAACGGACCGCCATCGCCGGCCGCTACCTGTCCGCCCTCTTGCGCGACATTCCTGCGGCCCGACTCACGGTCGTCCTCGACTGCTGCCGCGCCGCTGGCATCGCGGAGCCCAAGGACGTCGAGGCACCGCTCGAGCCGGCGCTCCCCGCGCGGCTCCTGTCCCCGCTCGCGAGCGGCCGCGGCCGCGCCGTCGTCGCCGCGGCCCGGAGCGACGGCTACGCTTACGTACGGCCCGGCGCCCGCAACGGCATCTTCACCGGTCACCTCCTCGACGGCCTGCGCGGCGCCGCCAGCGGGACCGGCGGCGTAATCCGGATCTGCGATCTGTTTCACTACGTGCAGCAGCGGGTAATGGCCGACAACGTCGCGCAGCGCCCGGTGTTCAAGGCCGAGCTCGAGGAGAACTATCCGGTGGCGCAGTTCCGGGGCGGCGAGGTGCCGCCGCTGGATCTCCCGGCCGCAACAGACACGTTCGCATACGACGCCTTCGTGAGCTATCGCGCGAAGGATTCGGCCGATCGCAGCTGGGTCGAGTCCGTGCTGGTACCGAAGCTCGAGGACTGCGGCGTGAAGCTCTGCATCGAGAAGCGCGATTTCGAGCTCGGGCGCGCGCGCATTCGCGAGATGGAGCGCGCCGTGATCGAGAGCCGCTACACGATCGCGGTGTTCACGCCGGCGTACCTCGACGGCGCCTTCGAGGACTTCCAGGCGAT